>Ga0065721_10051904_pt1 | contig 13221 bp, 8 predicted proteins | sample Mesricmetagenome_FD_59108 | JGI IMG/M metagenome (GOLD analysis project Ga0065721, IMG submission 59108) | Mesophilic microbial community from rice straw/compost enrichment Sample: eDNA_1 v2 (version 2) | ecosystem: Engineered > Solid waste > Grass > Composting > Bioreactor | place: USA: Davis... | reverse complement strand
AAAACTGTCGCCGCCAATGCCGGCATCGTCGAGCGGCAGGCGACGAACCCGTTCCATGTTGACCAGCGCGCCGCCGGCAGAGACGCGACCGCGGCGTTCGGCCATGGTCAAAATGTTGCGGATCTCGAAGAAGAACAGCGACGGCACCGGGCAGGAGGCGTTGATCGTTGCGATGACCGCTTCAGCTGCATCAGAATATTCCTCCGGCAACAGCCAGGCAGCCGCCATCGATGCATCAATGACAAATGCCATCAGCGACGGCCTTCGTCGCGCCAGGAGAGGATTTCCTCATGTGTGGAGGCGGCAGCTTTCTGTCGGGCGGCGCGTACCTCTGCCAGCAGCAACTGCATATCGGTTTCCTTGGCAATGCGCGCCAGGCGAATGATGGGGTCGTTGCCGCGGGCGATAACAATATCTTCGCCGGCTTCCGCCCGAACGAGCAGATCCGAGAGATGGGTCTTCGCTTCCGAGATTTTCACTGTGGTGGTCATCGCACGCCTTTCGGGCTGAGTTCCCGTAAAAATAGGCGCATCCGCGCGGTTGGTCAACCGGCTGGTCTGCTCGCTTCCGATAAGCATTACTTATCGCACGCGAGCCGCGTGGGGCTTCTTTATGTCATGTGTGGAACTATAGCGGCGAGCTAGCTTTCGTTTAAGACATCGTTTACCATAAAAACAATGCCTTACGACCTCGCCAAATTGCCCATCTCCACCCTGCTGAAACCCGTCGCCGACGCCAGCAGCGCCATCACGCGTCTCGACGAGCGCATCGCCCGCTCAGCCGTCGGAGCCGGATGGCTCGAACGGCAAAATTTCACCGACGCCTGCGCCTCCCTCTGGATCGACGGCGAACTCGTCCACCTCGAAGACCTCGTCCTCCACGACAGTCTCCGAGACATCCGCACCCCCACCCACGAACTCACCATCGCCCGCGACGTCCTGCGCACCCGCCGACGCATCGCGTCCCAACCGGCAGCTTGGGCCTTGTCGGAAGAGGGCCTGCGCAGCCTCCGCCAGGCCCGGGCGTGGCCCGGTGCATCTTTGGGTGATGGGGGCACTGTCGCGGCCGACGAAGCGGCGGCGGGTGAGGTGGATGCGGGAGGAGGGGAGGGGCCGGAGGACAGTGAGGTGGGAGGCGAGGCCGGCGAAGATGTGCTGGATGCCGAGCTTGCCGCCATCGATGCCCTCCTGGCGCGTTCGGAGGCGGCGATCGAACAAGCGAAGAAGCCAGGCCGGGCTCCGGCCCCGGCCTCGGGCGCCGGCCGCGAGCGGGACCCATTGGTCTATGATCTGGATTGGGATGAGGATGCGCGGCTGGAGGAATGGCGCGCCGTGCTGCGCCAGGCGCAAGAGTTTCCGGCGGTGTTGCAGGCGATCGTCGCCCTTGATGCCTGGAACGAGATCGGTGTCCTGCAGCATGCCGGCTGGATGGGCCGGCTGTTGGCCGCTGCCATCCTGCGCCAGGGTGGTGTGACCACGCAAAACCATCTCGCCGCCATCAATCTCGGCCTGAAAACCATTCCCGTCGATCGCCGTCGCCATCGCAACCGCGAAACCCGGCTGCTCGCCATCGCTCAGGGTTTTCTGGCTGCCGCCGAAATCGGCACAAAAGAGCATGACCGGCTGGCGCTGGCGCGGCAGATGATGGAGCGCAAGCTGGCGGGACGCCGCGCGTCGTCAAAACTGCCGGAGCTGGTCGAGCTGGTGATGGCAAAGCCGCTGGTGTCGGCCGGGATGGTGGCAAAAACGCTCGAGGTCACGCCGCAAGGGGCGCGGCGGATCGTTTTGGAGCTCGGCCTCAGGGAGATGACGGGGAGGGGGAGGTTTCGGGCATGGGGGATCTTGTGACCTATGCCGCGAAGCGTTCTCTTCCGGAAGCTCGCAAGGTCTCAGATGGGCGAGCTTCAAGAGACTTGACGAAGAAGGACGCTAGGCCGTCACGCCACTCCAATTTGTTTAGGCACTGCAAGTTGAGGTTGCTTCCAGACTCAGTCATTCTCTCGATTTAGACAGAGGGGGCATCATGAGGTCCAAACTTCTTAGAATCACAGTCAAAAATGTTGGCTGCATCGGGCCCGAGTCGATTAGTGTAAAACTGGATGATGTTCTGTGCCTGGTGGGGCCAAACAATTCAGGCAAAACGACGATTCTGCGAGCATATGAGCTCGCGGTGAGCCCGGGCTCATTCACAGCGCATGACCGGTGCAACTGGGCACCAGCTGGTGAACCAGCTGAAGTTCAGCTGGATGTTCATATTCCGGCTGGCATGGGCAATGTCGACGAGAAGTGGAAGATAGTCGAAGGCGAGACACGGATCGTAAGGAGTCGGTGGTCTTGGCCTGTTGGTGAAAAGGCCGTGCGACAAACGTGGGATCCACAAGCCGGCGGCTGGGCCGAGGAGGGGAAGGCCGGAGGTGCGGATAACGTTTTCACATCCCGCCTTCCAAAGCCGATGCGAATCAAATCTCTTGATGATGCCCTTTCGACGGAGGATGTTCTTCTGACACTCGCTCTGGGCCCCTTGGTAAAGGAACTGAAATCACTCGAGGCGGATTCGGATTCGCAGATTTCTAAGGACAAAGCTGCATTGGCAACGACTGTGAATGCGCTTGCCGAGCCTCATAGACAACGGTTGAATTCCATCTCCGATCAAGTGAAGGCTGGCTTCCAGGGTGTGTTTCCAGGGTTGAGTGTCAGTCTCCACGTGGAGATGAGTAATCCCGAGTTGAAAATTGACGCTTTGCTGAAGCAAGGATCGGGTATTCGTGTAGAGGAACCTTCTGGCCATTCCCGTGTCGCCCAGCAAGGTACCGGCGCCCGGCGTGCGCTGTTCTGGGCCATGCTCCAGGTACACAACGAAATGAGTCGCCAAACAGAGCGACGTGAGGCGCTCTTGAAATCCCTCAATGCCAGTTTGGCGAGAGAGAGAAAAAAAGGTCCTGAGAGCGAAGCAACAAAACTTCTCGTCCAACAGATCGCGGCCCTGAGCGAGGGCGGGGCAATCCCTGAAGATGCCGAGGATCCCGCGTTGCCTGGCTACATTCTGTTGATGGACGAACCCGAGAACGCACTACATCCTATGGCCGCGAGAGCGGCGCAGGCACATCTCTACGCGCTAGGGCAGCACCCAGATTGGCAGGTCCTAATTACAACCCACTCACCTTACTTCATCAATCCACTAGCTGATCACACGACGATTGCCCGACTCCACAGGGCTAGCGATGGAAAAACAACATCACCTCGTTTGTACATAGCAGATGAGATGAAGTTTTCAGCGGAAGAAAAAGAGAATCTTCAGGCGCTTCAGCTCACCGATGTTGGCTTCGCGGAAATTTTCTTCGGCAGTTATCCGATTCTAGTCGAGGGGGACACTGAACACGCCGCATTTATTTCTGCGATCGTTAAAGCTCAGCACGAGCTGGCTGGTAAGGTCAGTATCATTCGTGCACGTGGCAAAGCTATCCTTGTGCCGCTAATTAAGATGTTACGCCACTTTAAGACAGATTTTGGCGTCGTGCATGATGTCGACTGGCCACGCCGGAAAGACGGAGCGAATAACGCGATGTGGACGATAAACTCCTCCATTCGTGATGAGATCATCCGCTGTCGTGAGGCTGGCCAGAGAGTTTATCACCGTTGGAGCGTACCCGACTTCGAGCGGTATCTTGGTGGAGAGGAGTTGGGCAAAGACAAGCCATACGCAGCGTTTGACCGAGTTAACGGCGATGAGGCACTGAAGGTAAAGGTAAGGTCACTGATAAGCAGTCTGTATGAAGGCGATGCCCTCGACCCTCCTGGCCATGATGGAAGAGAGAACTTTGTTTCGCAGATCGAAGCCGATCTTGTTGCATGGGCGAAAGCCAATGGGCACGGCGCAAACCCTCGGCTCAACCCTGTGACGTGAGTGGCTTGCACGTACGCCGTATCAGAGCGTCGAGAAGGAGGCATAGGCTTATCAGCTTGTGCCGCCCAGCTCCGAGGATCTAGATCTTCTAGACCAGCTACACCGGCACATCTTGTTCGGCTAATGGGGAAGGTGCAGCCCTGCAAGGTGTTTCCGCGGAGAGTCAGACTACCGATTGCCTCGCTATTCTCGCCTGCGACAACCACTTAAACACCCGAGTAGTCATGTTTCGATTTATCCATTCCAGCGATCTTCATCTCGGAAAGCGTTTTGGCAATTTCGAGGGTGACCTGCCCAGCCGCTTGCGCGAAGCAAGACACCACGTAATTGCACGGCTGGCTGCACACGCCCGGGAGCAAAGCGTCACAACGGTTCTTCTCGCAGGAGACACTTTCGATACCGAGACGCCTGCACCGCATGTGCGACGCCAGGCTTTTGCCGAGATGGCGCATGATCTCGAGATCAGATGGGTGATCTTGCCAGGTAATCATGATTCCTTGCAGTCCTCTCAGCTCTGGACAACGTTGAAGGCAGAAGCGCCTGAAAACGTCGTGCTTGCGGTCGAGCCCCGGCCGATCGAGTTGGCGAGTGGTGTCGTCCTGTTCCCCGCACCCTGCACCACTCGTCGCCCCGGCCGAGACTTGACGGAATGGATGGATGGTCAAGCCACACCCGATGGCACGGTGCGCATTGGGCTTGCGCATGGTGCCATTCGCAGTTTTTCAGAAGAGGGTGCCGCCTCCGAGGTGATTGCGCCAGACCGGGCAAGACGCGCGGGGCTTGACTATCTTGCGCTCGGCGATTGGCACGGCATGGTGAGTGTGGACCCGCGAACCCATTATTGCGGCACGCCAGAGCCGGACCGCTTCAAACATGATGCGCCAGGCACGGCGCTCCTGGTTACGATTCCCGGTCCCTCGATGCTGCCCGCAATCCAGGCCTTGCCCACGGCAAGGTTCGCCTGGCGAAGCCTCGATCTTCATCTGCTCGAAGGCGACGCTCCAGAGCCTGCTCTCAATTCCCTGCTGCCGGCTTCGCGGGAACGCAGGAACTCGCTGATCCGTGTGGTGGCATCAGGGCACACTCGCCTCGCAGCGCGCACGGAGCTCTTCGCTGCCGTTGAAAAGGCAGTTCCGGATTTCGCTTTTCTGGAGCTAGACCAGGATGGATTGGTCACGGAATGCGAGCTCGAAGACCTGGACCAGATCGATCGCGGCGGCGCCCTGCGTGAAGCTGCCAATGCGCTGCTTGCCGAGTCTACGGATGAGCGTCGGCCCTTGTCTGAGCGTGAGATTGCGCGAGCGGCCTTGATGCGTCTCTACTCCTACACACAGGCGATCACGCCATGAAGATCTCAGCCCTGCGCCTTTTCAACGTCAAACGGTTTGGCGGCCGCGGCGTTGCCATCGAAGGCATTGGAGATGGCGTGAACGTGCTTTGCGCCGCCAACGAGTACGGCAAGTCCACGAGCTTTGAAGCCTTGCATGCACTTTTCTTCCAACCTCATTCCGGCACCCCGGGCGATGTACAGAGACTGCGCCCCTATAGCGGTGGGAACCCGTTGGTCGAAGCGGATATCACGACCGGCGAGGGCAGCTTCCGAATTACCAAGCAGTATTATGGTGGACGATCAGCCCGTGTGCTGGATCTTGGATCCGGCCGTCTCGTCGCCCAGGCAGATGAGGCAGAAAACTTCATCACCAGCTTGATCAGGGGAGGGACCTCCGGACCTGCAGGCCTCCTGTGGGTGCGCCAGGGCATTACGGGCATGGAAAAGCGAAGCCGGACCGAGGAGGAAGGAGAAAAGCAGGTCCGCCAAAGCCTGCTCGAGTCGGTTCAGGGCGAGGTGGAGGCAGTAACCGGCGGGCGCCGGATGGCCGACATCATGGCGGCCGCGAAAGAAGCCCTGTCAGACATGGTCACGGCCACCGGCAGACCAAAGGCTGGCGGTCGCTATGCAGCTGCGATCGAGGAACGAGATCGGCTCGTCGCGGATGAGGCGCGGCTGGCAGCCGAGGTAACCCGATTGCGCCAAGCGCTGGACCAACGCGCGAACGCAGCGGCGAGACTTGTCGAACTCGACAGTCCTGCGGAAAGAGAAGAACGCAAGGCGGCCATTCAGAGAGCTCTGAGCAAGTTCGATGCGGCCAAGGCGCAGAACGAGAGACTGAAAACGGCGGAAGCGGAACTGAAGCTTGTTCGCGAAAGGCGAAACGCCGCAGAGCGGGAATTCAAGGCGTTTACAGAAGCTCGGGAGAAGGCAGCCCTTCTGCAAGAAGATGTAGCTTCCGCAGAGAACAATAGGGCTGAAGCGATAAAGCGGCGCCGGGAGGCGTCCGACGCGATCGAAAAGGCACGTGAGAACGTTGATCTCGCGGAGGCTGAGGAGCAGGAGCTCCGCGAGCGGCTAACCCGCTTCGACGCGGCAACAAAGGCACGCGAGGCGCACAAACGTCTGGCCGACTTGAAGCAGCGATTGGCCGAGGCGGGGAAGCTACGTCAGAGCATTGAAGAGGGTGAGGCTCAACTCGCACTTCTGCAAATCCCGACAAAGTCCATCGAAGACCTGCAAGCATGCGAAGTCGAAATCGCCAAGCTGCGTGCCATCGATGAGGCCGCTCGCCCGTCAGTCTCAATCCACTACGAAGCCGATACAGCCGGAACGGTGACCCTCGACGGCAAGCCCTTGGTAGATGGCGAAAACCGGACCTACGACGGACATGCTCGACTTGAAGTCGCAGGAATTGGAACAATTACCTTGCGTTCCAACCGCCCCGGTCGGAGCGACAATCAACTGGTGCAGGCAGAAGCGGCAAGAACCTCCCTTCTTGCGTCAATGGGCGTCGATAGCCTCTCTGCAGCGCGAGACAGGCAGGCAAGGGCACAGCTGGCCGATGCTGACTTGCGGGGATTGAGAAACCGGCTGTCCTTCATAGCTCCAGAGGGCCTGGCGAAACTCAGAGAGGAAGTCGAAGCAGGTAACACGATCAGCCTTGTGGGTCTCGACCTGGATGAGGATCCGGCGCTGCTTCGCACCGCGCTGGTACAAGCCGAAGAACGCCGCAAGCAGGCGCGTCTCGCCCTCCGTGAGGTAGAGCCAGACCAGTCTCGTGCCGATGACGCCTTCGTCGCCGCGGAGACGCGATTGGCGTCTCTGACTTCCGATCAGGCACAGTTGGCTGTGATCCTCGGGCCGGAAGAAGTGCCTGCTGAGCGCGAGCGCTTGTTGTCGGCCACGCTAACCGATCTGGACCAATCGCTTTCTGAGGCGGAGGCGCATGTCCTGAAGCTCGGTACAGATGCCGGTGATCTCGCGTCGATCGAGGCGGCGCTGACGCGTGCTCGCTCGATCGAAGCAGCAGTCGACAAGGAAATAAATGCACTGCGGGAGACCATGGCCGGACTGAACGCAGAGATCCGGGCACAATCCGACGAAGCCGTGGAAGAGAAGTGGCGGGAGACTTCGGAGGCACTCACTGCTGCGAACGCGCGGGTGGCTGCATATGAGAAGGAGGTGGCTGTCCTCCAACGTGTGACCACCGCCTTGGAAAATGCCAGGTCTGAGGCTCGAGAACTCTACCTCAAACCTGTCATGGCTGAGCTCGGACCGCTGCTGAGACTGCTCTTCGACGATGTCTCAATCACCTTCGATGACAAGACGCTTCTACCCCAGACTATTCTGCGCAATGGTCAGGAAGAGGATGTCGACCGCCTGAGCGGCGGTATGCGGGAGCAGCTGTCCATCCTGACGCGGCTGGCTTTTGCACGGCTTCTGGCCCGTGACGGCCGGCCGGCCCCCGTTATCCTCGATGATGCTCTGGTCTATTCGGACGACGACCGCATCGAGAAGATGTTTGACGCACTCCACAGGCAGTCTCGAGACCAGCAGATCATCGTGTTCTCCTGTCGCCAGCGGGCGTTTCAGAAACTCGGAGGAAACGTGCTGAAGATTAAGGATTGGCAGCCGTGATGGGAAAAGTGATCAAGCATTCAAAGCAGTGTCCCTCCGAAAAAGAGGGCACCACGCTCAAGTCAATTTCGACGCGGTCGAGCTAGGTAAGCCGAAGGACCTTTAGGCTCCCACCGGCATCGCGCTTACATTTTAGCCGCTTGGCCTTTCATGGCATCGTTGCGAAAGCAGTCATCTACCGGCCCGCGCTCGAAAGGTGCTGATCCGGCAACCTCGAACCGGTATTCCACATACCGTCAACGAGCTCCGTGCCCGTTGTCTAGTTCGCTACTAGCACTTCTGAAAAGCGTACACGGTGTAAAGGCATACCAAGACTGCAATTGCGAACTGACGGGCTACTAGTGATCGCGGGACGCTTGGCGGTTCAAAGTCCCGAATTGACGATGGGACATCATGACACCGGATAACTTCCTTAAGAAATGGCGAGACGTGGAGCTGAAGGAGCGCTCGGCTTCGCAAAGTCATTTCAATGACCTATGCGCCCTGTTGGGCCTTCCTGACCCGGTCTCCGCTGATGCCAAGGGCGAATGGTTCACGTTTGAGAAGGGTGCCAGCAAGACCGGTGGTGGCAACGGCTGGGCCGATGTCTGGCGGCGCGAGTGCTTCGGTTGGGAATACAAAGGCCGGCACGCCAATCTCGATAAGGCCTATGCCCAGTTGCTGCAATATTCGGTGGCGTTGGAAAACCCACCGCTGCTGATCGTGTCGGACATGCACCGCATCGTGATCCGGACTAACTGGACTAACAGCGTCCAGGAAACGCACGAGATCGCACTCGATGACTTGATAGACGGTGCGGTGCGAGACCGGCTGAAGGCGGCGTTCATAAATCCCGAACAATTCAAGCCAGCCAAATCGCGCCAGCAGCTGACCGAGGAGACCGCGCGCGATTTCGTTGCTATTGCCCAGCGACTCCGGGAACGTGGACACGAAGCACACCGCGTCGCCCATTTCGTTAACCAGCTGGTCTTTTGCATGTTCGCCGAAGACGTGGGGCTGCTGCCCGATTACCTGTTCACAAAAATGCTCACGGCCAGCCATTTGCGGCCGGAGCGATTTGAGAGCAATGCCGCCAAGCTGTTCGGCGCAATGGCCGAAGGCGGTGATATCGACTTCACGCCGATCGATTGGTTCAATGGCGGGCTGTTCACCGACAACAACGTGCTGCCGGTGAGCAGCGAAGATATCGCGCAACTGCTGAGCGCTGCGCGGCGCGACTGGTCTCAGATAGACCCGTCGATTCTGGGCACGCTATTTGAACGGGGGCTAGATCCCGCTAAGCGGAGCCAGCTCGGCGCGCACTACACCGATCGCGACAAGATCATGATGATCGTCCGGCCGGTGATTATTGAGCCGCTGGAAGCTGAGTGGGCGGATGCACTGGCGCGGATTACCGCGCTGGTGGTAAACGCGCCACGTCAGACGGCAGAGAAATTGCTACGCGGCGCGGAACTCGGGAAGAGAACTCGAGCGCTCACAGAAGCACAGGCAATTCACGCGGCTTTCATCGAGCGGCTGGCCAATTTCCGTGTGCTCGATCCCGCCTGCGGATCGGGTAACTTCCTTTACGTTTCGCTGAAGGCGCTAAAGGATATCGAGCATCGCGCCAATCTGGACGCTGAGGCATTAGGACTGCTGCGCGGCTTTCCGCGCACCGGACCTGAGAATGTGCTGGGGATTGAGCTCAATCCCTACGCTGCCGAATTGGCGCGGGTGTCGGTATGGATCGGTGAAATTCAGTGGATGCGACGCAACGGTTTCGATGCGGCCAAGAATCCGATCCTACGGCCATTGCAAACGATTGAGTGCCGCGATGCAGTGCTGAATGAGGATGGGACGCAAGCGGAGTGGCCGACAGCGGAGGTAGTGGTAGGAAACCCGCCGTTCCTTGGCAACAAGAAGATGATTGGCGAGCTGGGCGAGGACTATGTTCGCGCGCTACGCAAGGCGTGGTCGGAAGTCCCAGGCGGTGTTGATCTGGTTTGCTATTGGTTCGCTAAGGCTTGGGCGATGATGGTGAGCGGGCGGCTGGAGCGCGCAGGGCTAGTGGCCACGCAAGCGATTCGAAGAGGAACAAATCGTAAGGTCTTGAACGGGGCAGCTGGTCTAGATGGGATATTCAATGCTTGGAGCGACGAGGAATGGACCGTCGACGGCGCGGATGTGAGAGTGTCTCTCGTCTGCTTTGAGCCGCAGAAACGTCCCCATGCAGCATTGGACGGCATCCAGGTGGATGGCATCGGTCCCGATCTCAAGCCTAAATTGACTGAAGCAGCGCCTGTCGCTTTGACTGAGAACAAAGGGGTGGCGGGGCAGGGTACGATCAGCGGTGGCCCATTCGAAGTTGCGCCAGCAGTCGCCCGCGAACTCCTGACTGCTCCCGTAAATCCCAACGGTGAGATGAACGCAGAAGTGCTGCGTCCATGGAGGAATGGTGACGATCTGACAGATCGACCCTCTGATTGGTGGATCATCGACTTTGGCGAGCGCGAACAGTCAGAAGCGGCTTTCTTCGAAAAGCCATACGCGTTGCTTGAAGCCGCGTGGGACGCTGAGCAGCGGCGACGTGCTGCGTTGGGAGAGAAGGCGCTGCGTGCTGGTGAACCTAAAACTGCTGCGCGGTGGTGGGTTATGCAGCGTCGGCGAACGAAGCTGCTCTCTAGAGCGTCTTTTATGAACACAGAGTCGGTTTGAGGATTGAACGAAGCCGCTTTCGCGGCAGTTGGGGCGTCTGATTTGCATGGCGTGTCTCTGGTTTGAAGGATTGGCTGTTTTGGCCAACCTTTGAACGGGAGATTATCATGAGTGAGATGAGCCCTCTACGCCGGCGGATGATCGAGGACATGACGATCCGCAACCTGTCGCCGGCGACGCAGCGATCCTATTTGCATGCGGTGACGAAGTTCTCGCGCTATTTCGGGCGATCGCCAGACCGACTTGGACTGGAAGACGTGCGCGCCTTTCAGGTGCATCTGGTGTCGACGGGCCTGTCATGGCCGGCCTTGAACCAGACGGTCTGCGCGCTGCGGTTCTTCTTTGGCGTCACCCTTGGGCATGATGAGATACCGGAGCGCATCGCCTATCCCCGTACGCCATCCAAGCTGCCGACGATATTGAATGGCGACGAGATCGTGCGCTTTCTCGAAGCGATACCAAGCCTGAAGACAAGAGCAGCACTGACGACAGCTTATGCGGCAGGGCTGCGCGCCTCGGAGACAGTCAGTCTCAAAGTCGGCAACATCGACAGTGAACGAGGTGTCATCAGCGTCGAGCATGGCAAAGGCGGCAAGGATCGAACCGTGATGCTCTCGGGTCAGTTGCTGGGTATCTTGCGGACGTACTGGAAACTGGCACGACCGCAGTTCTGGCTGTTTCCGGGCAGGGACGAGACCATGCCGATCAGTGTCCAAGTCTTGCACTCGGCCTGCCGTTCGGCGCGGACTGCCGCTGGCATCGACAAACGGGTGACGGTGCATACACTTCGCCACAGCTTTGCCACCCATCTTCTGGAAAGCGGGACCGATATTCGGATCATCCAGGTTCTCCTCGGCCACAACAATCTGTCCACCACGGCCCGCTACACGAAGGTATCCAACAGGCTGATCCGCAGCACGACCAGCCCGCTCGACCGCCTGACGCTGGAGGTGGTGCCGCCAGGCTGAGGACGTCTCGCCATGGTGGCGGGACTGGAGGTGGCGGACATCTTTCGCCGCCAGGGCGAACGATATCGTCATATACACGACGCTCATCTCGGGCGTGTCGAACGTCGGGTCATGAGCGCCATCGAGATGTGCCGGACAGCGCGCCTCGGCGGGCATGTCCAGCAGTGCCAGGATTGTGACACGCTCCGCATCGCCTACAATTCCTGCCGCAACCGGCATTGCCCAAAATGCCAGGGTCAGGCGAGCCGCGACTGGCTTGACGCGCGGCAGGCAGACCTTCTGCCGGTCGGCTACTTCCACGTCGTGTTCACCGTGCCGCAAGAGATTGCGGCGATCGCCTTCCAGAACAAGGAGGCGGTCTATGCCATCCTGTTTCGCGCTGTCGCCGAGACGCTGCGCAGGCTTGCCGCCGATCCCAGGCATCTCGGCGCAGAGATTGGCTTCATTGCGGTGCTGCACTCCTGGGGCCAGAACCTGCAATATCACCCGCATGTGCATTGCATCGTACCGGGCGGCGGATTGTCGGCCGACCAGTCCAGATGGGTCGCCTTTCGGCCAAACTTCTTCCTGCCCGTACGGGTCCTATCCCGCCTGTTCCGGCGGCTGTTTCTCGAACAACTGAAGCACGCCTTCGAGCTCGGCCAGCTTCAGTTCTTCGGCGATATCGCCGGCCTGGCCCATTCGGCTGCCTTCAATCGAGCGCTGAAAGCGGCTCATCGTATCGACTGGGTGGTCTATGCCAAGCCGCCATTCGCAGGACCCAAACAGGTGCTGGCCTATCTCGGTCGCTACACCCATCGCATCGCCATCTCCAATTCCCGCCTCGTCAGCATGGACGGCGATCGCGTCACCTTTCGATGGAAGGATTACCGAACCGGCGGTGGCCAAAAGCGGATGACGCTGCATGCACACGAGTTCATCCGTCGCTTCCTGCTGCACACCGTGCCAGACGGCTTCCATCGCATTCGTCATTACGGTCTGCTTGCCAATGGTCATCGGCAAGTGAAGCTGGACCTCTGTCGAAGGCTGCTCAACGTCCCGCCGCCAGAACAGCAGGTCGAAGAACCGGAGGCAGGGCCAACACCTGTGGCACACCGATGCCCCTGTTGCGGTGGAGCCATGACAATCATAGGCGCGTGGACCCCACTCCAGCCTGGCTGCCGACCAGCATGGGACGACAGTTCATGACTATGCCCGGAATTCGATCAGTCCAGCGATCAGCGTCGGCATGTCGAGCGGCCGCGGGAGCCACGCTTTGGCCGATTACGCCGGTGGCACACAAAAAGAACCGGCGCCTGGTGTCAGAGCCATCTCAACCCGCCGACAGGGCACCCCAAAACATCCTGTATGCCGCTTTGGTTCTCCTGCCTCATCAATCAACGAGGTCCTTTGAGGCACGACCCCACCCGACGCCATCGACCGCAGCGGCGAAATCCCCATAGCGCAAAACAACCCGCGCCTTCGTTCAATCCGGCTTCAATGAGGTCCGGTCAGTGAATGCCGCACGCGCAGCGGCCGGACCTCACAGAACCCTCCAGATTCACGCGATCTGTTTGGTCTGATTCACTGCTCTTGGTGATTTTGCCAGGAGGATGGTGATGACAAGGAGCTTGAGCGGAGACCTTCGCGGTCGAGTTATTGCGGCGATTGAAGATGGGGTTTCGACGCGGGAGGCGGCACGACGCT
>Ga0065721_10051903_pt1 | contig 13223 bp, 11 predicted proteins | sample Mesricmetagenome_FD_59108 | JGI IMG/M metagenome (GOLD analysis project Ga0065721, IMG submission 59108) | Mesophilic microbial community from rice straw/compost enrichment Sample: eDNA_1 v2 (version 2) | ecosystem: Engineered > Solid waste > Grass > Composting > Bioreactor | place: USA: Davis... | reverse complement strand
AGGCGCACCGGCTGGCCGTTGATGTCCGAGCCGCTGGCGATGAACTTGCCATTCTCGTCGGCAAAGCCGTCCCAGATGTCGATGAAGGTGCCCCCGGCAGCTTCCACCTTGGCGCGGTACATGCTGTTGAAGGTGGCCGCATCCGCGCTCAGCGACGGCGACTGGAACGACGGCAGGCCGGTCCAGATCAGCGGCACCCTGGCGTCGGCCGCAACCTTGATCAGTTCCGATACGCGCTTTTCATATTCGGCGTTCCAGGCGTCGGAGCGGAACTTCTCCTTCTCGCCACCGATTGTCATCTGCTGGCGGTCGTTCGAGCCGAGCATGACGACGACAAGCGACGGCTTGATCTCCTCGATCTTCCTTCTCAGCGTGTCCGGCCAGTGCAGATGGTCGGTGCGTACGAGGCCCGACGAGCCATCGGTTTCCTTCTCGATGACGATGCCGGGTTCGGATTCCATCGCCATGATCAGGCCATCGGCGAGAGCGGCGCCCATGAAGTCGCCGATGACGAGCACCTTCTTGGCGTCCGGCAGCTTGGCAACCGCCTTGGGCGTCTCCTTCTCGCCCGAATCGCGGGCAACGGCCGTGCTGCTCTTGCGCTTCTTCTTCGTCGGGATCGTGGTCACTGACGGTTCGCGATACTGCGGCGTTGTCACAACCCGCTTCTTGCGCTTGTTGCCGAAGATGAAGTCGATGATCGACCGCCGCTGCCGCACTTCCTGCGCCTGGGCGTCACTGACGAAGGGCGACGAGGGGAGGGGAAGGGCGACCGCAAGGGCGATGGTGGCCACGATTGCGAGCCACAGTGATTTGCGGGTAGGGCGACCGATCCTGAGCATCACGACTGCCTTTGGCTGGATCCGCAGAAACTGAAAGGCCGGACTTTCGTCCGGCCCCAATCATTGTGCCACAATAAGGCAGAATTTCCTACCTCCGCAAGGCATTCAGCAGGGCCTCGGACGGCTTGCCATCCTGTTCCATGCCAAGCTGGGCCTGGATCGCGGCAATTGCCGCCATCGAACCGGAGCCGAAATTGCCGTCGATCTCGCCGTCATAGTAGCCGAGCTGCTTGAGGCGGGCCTGCAGTTCGAACTTCTGCTTGATGTCGAGGGTGCCGGCCGGGCGCGGCCAGGCCTGCTTCATGCCGCCGAAGCCGGCGATCTCGTCGGCGAGCAGGCCGACGCCGAGCGCATAGGAATCGGCGTTGTTGTACTTCTTGATGACGAAGAAGTTGCGGGTCATCAGAAAGGCCGGGCCGTTCGGACCCGCCATGAGCTTCAGCGTCGCGCGGTCCTTGCCGTTCTTGAAGCCCTTGCCGCTCGGGCGCAGGAAGCCGAGCTTCTCCCATTCGGCGAGGGTTTTGGTCTGGCCCGCATGCTTGTGGCCGTTGGCCGGCAGAACGACCTCGTAGCCCCAGGTCTTGCCCGGCTGCCAGCCGTTCTTCTTGAGGAGATTGGCGGAGGTTGCCAGCGCATCGGGAATCGAGTTCCAGATGTCGCGGCGGCCGTTGCCGTCGGCATCGTAGCCGTAGATCATGTAGCTCGTCGGAATGAACTGGGTGTGGCCCATCGCACCCGCCCAGGAGCCGGTGAGACCCTTGGCGGAGACATCGCCGCGCTGGATGATCTTGAGCGCCGCGATGAGCTGGCTGCGGGCATATTTGGCGCGCCGCTTGTCGAGGTAGGCAAGCGTTGCCAGCGCGCGCGGAACATTATGCAGCCTCTCGGGTTTTTCGAGCGCCGCGCCGTAGTTGCTTTCCATCGACCAGATTGCCAGGAGGATGTGCTTGTCCACGCCGAAATGCGCTTCGATTGCATTGAGCGTCTTGCCGTGACGCCTGAGCATGTCCTTGCCGATGCCGACGGTGTAGGGATTCACGCGGCTGTCGAGATATTCCCAGATCTTGTGCTTGAACTCGGGCTGGTAGTTCGCCTTCTCGATCACCTTCGGGTCGGGCTCGGTCACCCCGGCAAAGGCCTTCTGATACGTGGACTTGGAGATGCCCGCTTCGGCTGCGACGGGATAGAAATCCCTGATCCAGCGAACAAATCCCTGGTCGGCGCGCGCCGGTGTCGACAACATCAGCGTTGCCACGATGAACGGTATGACAGCACGCATCAATCCGGGCTTGAGAGGAGTCGTCATGGCTACCTTCCGGTCCTGTTGGTTCCTGGAAGCCGGCTGGCTCGGCCGGCTGAAACCGACAAATTACTGACGCCTGGTCAACAAATTCTTTACCATGGGTTCCCCGCGACGTCACTTTCTTTAGCAATTTATAGGGAATAGAACCTAGGGGACTCATTCCGACACTTGTCGCATTTCGATATCGGAGACAAATGCATGGCTAACGGTAAGATCAGAAAGGCAGTTTTCCCGGTTGCAGGCCTGGGGACCCGCTTCCTGCCGGCGACGAAGGCCGTTCCGAAGGAAATGATGACGGTCGTTGACAAGCCGGTCATCCAGTACGTGGTCGACGAGGCATCCGAAGCCGGAATCGAACACTTCGTGTTCGTCACCGGTCGCGGCAAGCAGATTATCGAAGACTATTTCGACATCCAGTACGAACTCGAAGCGACGCTGAGGGCCCGCAACAAGACCGCGGAGCTCACCATTCTCGAGACACTGCTGCCGAAGGCGGGCTCGACCAGTTTCACGCGCCAGCAGGAGCCGCTTGGGCTCGGCCATGCCGTCTGGTGTGCACGCGACATCGTCGGCAACGAACCCTTCGCGCTTCTCCTGCCCGACATGATCATGAAGTCGGAAAAGGGCTGCATGAAGGGCATGGTGGACCTGCACGCGATCTGCGGCGGCAACGTCGTGGCCGTCGAGGAGTGCGCGCCGGAACTGGCGCACCGCTACGGCATCGTCGCTCGCGGCGAACGTGTCGGCGAAGAAGGCTTCCGCATCACCGGCATGGTGGAAAAGCCGGCACCGGGCACGCAGCCGTCCAACTTCTTCATCAACGGCCGCTACATCCTGCAGCCAGAGATCTTCAAAATCCTCGAAACCCAGGAACGCGGTGCCGGCAACGAGATCCAGCTTACTGATGCCATGCTCAAGCTCATGGAGTCCCAGGATTTCACCGCCTATCACTACAAGGGCATGACCTTCGACACCGGTGCGAAGGACGGTTTCATCATGGCCAACGTCGCCTTTGCGCTCGACCGTCCGGATATCCGCAGCCTGATCGAGAAGGACCTGAAGGCGCTGGTCGATACGCTCTGAGCGGCTTTCAGCCCGCAAGGACCCCTGCGTTCTTTCCATGAGAGAGGAACCCGCGCGCGGCCGCGGGTTCACAGGCGCGTGAACAGATTGAAGTTGCGCGCGCGCCCGCCGAAATGCTTTTCAAGAACAAAACAGAGAGCCTTTTCGCGGCTTTAGTTGAGCCGTCGCTCTGATCTGCCGGCGCGCGAGCTGAATCCCGCCAAAACTTGAACCCGCGGAACTCCCGCACCACATCTTCCGTTAACAGAGCGTGAAACCCCGGTAACAGAGCGGTCGTTCAGCGCCGGTTAATTTGGGGAAGCGTATGTGGTGAGGCCAAGGAGGCCGCAATGACCGCGTTTGGATCAGGTGTGAATTTCTTGTCCGGACTGGCCGTGCATCTCGGCCTGCTCTCGGCGCTTGACCTGTTTCGCGAGCGGCGGGCTCAGAAGAAGCAGAAGCGCCGGGCTCGCGCCGGCGACCATTATCGCCCGCTGAGCGAGCGCCAGAAGCGCGAACTGCTCGAGAGCATCCGCCACGACGACTGGTTCGAGTGATGCGTTGACTGGCGCTGACGGTCAGGCCGCAAGCCCGCCGTAGCGCCGGATGTAGGAGACGATCTCCTCCACCCCATCTCCCCGTTTCATATCCGAGAACACGAAAGGCTTGCCGTCGCGCATGCGCGCCGCATCCTGTTCCATGACCGAGAGGTCGACGCCGACATGCGGGGCGAGATCCCTCTTGTTGATCACCAGCAGGTCGGATCTGGTGATGCCCGGGCCGCCCTTGCGCGGGATCTCCTCGCCCTGGCAGACGGAAATCACATAGAGCGTCAGGTCGGCGAGATCCGGCGAGAAGGTGGCGGCGAGATTGTCGCCGCCCGACTCGATGAAGACCACGTCGAGATCGGGGAAACGCCGGTTGAGATCGGCAATCGCGGCGAGATTGATCGAGGCGTCCTCGCGGATCGCCGTATGCGGGCAGCCGCCGGTCTCCACGCCGACAATGCGGTCGGAGCTGAGAGCCTGCATGCGCACCAGTGCCTCGGCATCCTCTTTGGTGTAGATGTCGTTGGTGACGACGGCGATCGAGAATTCCTCGCGCATGGCCTTGCAGAGCTTTTCGGTGAGCGCCGTCTTGCCGGAGCCGACCGGGCCGCCGATGCCGATCCTCAATGGGCCATTGCGTGAGCTCATGGATTGGTCCTTTCCCTTGTGTTTATTCTAGGAGCGGAACAGCCGCGAATGTTGCGTTTCGTGGCGCATGGCGACGATCTCGCCAAGGATGGTGGCGCTGCCCAGATCGTCAAGCGTCGCCGCCGCTGCCCGGCCTGCGGCTTCGATGATCCGCTCTTCCATCTCCGCCAGCAACGTCACCCCCTGCCTCTGCCCGATCACTGACAGGCGGATGGCGGCGGAGATGGCCTGCGACACCAGAGCATGCAGCCAGGCAACAAGGGTCGGCTGCAGCGGCACGCCATGCCGGCGGGCGATCCGGCCGACCGCGAGCGGATAGGCAAGCGTGGGCAAAGCGCCGTCGTCTCCTTCATCTCCCCACGCGGCTGCCGCTTCAAGGAAAGCCGCGCCGAGGAGCATGGTTTCGAGATAGCGTTCGGCGGAACCCGCAAGCGCTTCGGCAAGCTCGGCAAGGCACGCGAGCTCGGCCGACGAGGCCTGCCAGGCCCGGGCGAGCAGGATCGCATCGTTGCGCCAGGCTCCATGGTCGAGAAGTGTCGCAAGCCAGTCCGTCAGTTCGGCGGCATCGGTCACGATCCGATCATGGACGGCGCGCTCCAGCCCGCCGGAATAGGCGAAGCTGCCCACCGGAAAGGCGGGCGACAGCCAGGCAATTAGCCGGACAAGCGCCTTCTCGTCAGTGGTCGTGGTGGTGGTGCCCATGTCCGCCATGGCCGTGATAGGCGCCGTGCAGGGGAGAGAAGCGTTCCGTCACCTCCGTGACGGTCGCGCCAAGACCTTCGAGCATTGCCCGGATCACATGATCGCGTTCGATCAGGATTCGGTCGTCGTCGATCTGTGCGGGAAAATGGCGGTTGCCGAGATGCCAGGCGAGCTCCATCTGATGACGCTTGTCGCGCGCGCGCACCTCGAAGAGCGGCTCCTCGGCTGCGATCACCTCGATATGGCCGGCATCGTTTTCCAGGACCAGCAGATCGCCGTGTTCGAGCACGACCGGCTCCTTCAGGTCGAGCATGACGACGTCTTCGGATTTCGTGTGCAGGAGTTTCCGCCGGATGTGACGCTCGTCGTGTTTGAGAATGACGACGTCGACCGGTGAGCCCCCGGCATCCGCAGCCCTGGCGATCCTGGTCGACCGGAATGGCATCGGTCCTGTCCCCTCTGAAAAAGCCTGACGCCAATTGATGACAAATCGGCGGCCAGTGCAATGCACAAATGCAGGGTGGAGCCCCGTCAGAGCCCGTTCGGGAAATAACGTAGGTAGATGTCGTTGAGCCGGCCGTTGCGGGCGAGCGCCACGAGCGCACTGTCGAGCGCACGGGTCAGTTCCGGCATGTCTTTGCGCGTCATCATCGCCAGTCCCTCGCCGAAGAAGAAGGAGGAATAGTAGGGGCCGCCAAGATAGGCACAGCAATTGGCTGCGTCTTCGGACTCGATCCAGAAGGAGAGCTGCAAGCCGTCGCCGAAGATGGCCGCCACCTCGCCTTTCCTGATCGCTGCGAGCTGTTCGGCGCGGTCGGGATAGGCCTTCGCCTTCAACGCAGGGAAGAAGGCTTTCAGCATCGCCTCGTGCGCGGTGCCGGCGATGACGCCGACTTCGCCGTCCGCAATCGCTTCCGGCCCGGCAAGCGTCTTGAGCCGCTGGCGCGTGGTGACGAAACGCGCCGGCAGCTGCATGAAGACGCGCGAGAAATCGTGCTCGCGGCGCAGTTGCGGCGTGATCTTCACACCCGCCAGCACCACCTCGCCGCCGCCCTTGTCGAGCGTTTCCACGAGCTTGGAGAACGCCATCGCCTCGACCTGACAGCGTTCGACGACCCTGAGCTCGCGACACATCTCACGGGCGAGGTCGATATGGAAGCCGTTCAGCTTCCCCGACTGATCGATGAAGTTGAAGGGCGGGAAGTCGACGGTGGTCAGAAAGCGAATGCGCTCAATCGACGCGATATCCGGCTTTGCAATCCTCTCGCGAGGATCAAACAGCGTCGGCATTGATACAGCAGACGCTGCCGGGCGTTCCTGGGCTTGTGCAGTTGGAGAGGTGTGCATGGCGGTTGCGGCAGCCAAAAATACAGCCGCAAGCAAGAAAATACGTGACACAACCCAAAATTTCATTAGAATTAACCCGGCGTTAATCATCCCACCCATGGCTTGTTGTATCAGAGTTATGCGTAGCGGTGAATCCTCCAACGCTGATACCGGACATTCCGGCGCGACCGGCGGCCATCTGCTGCCCGTCGGCAACAGGATTGCCGCCGCACCCGAAGCCCTCGAACAGGAGCGGGCTTTCCTCCTGAAGATCGGATTTTCCAAGCCGTTCATGGCGAAGATCTTCCGGCGTGCGCAGGAAAACGGCACGACGCTGGAAGACGAGCTGCTCGCCGACGGGATGGTGCAGGAAGAAGCCTATTACGGCGCACTGGCGAGAGCACTCAGGCTGGATTTCACACCGACCATCGATCCACGCTACGTCGACGACCGCATCGAGAACGACGTGCAGTTTCAGGCGCCGAAACTCCTGCGCTGTCACGAGCCGGACAGGCTGCCGCATTTTGCGGTGGTGCCCTCGGCGCAGGTCCTGATGCACCGGGAAGCAAAGCTAAACTGGCACGAAGGCATCCGCTCCCGCGTGGTGATCACCACGCGCAAGGCGATCCGCGATGCCGTCTGGAAAGTGGGGGCCGCTCGGCGCGTGCACCAGGCGGCAAACGGCCTGTTCGAGGCGATGCCGGATCACAGCGCCCGGATCGTGGTGACCGGCGTGCAGGCCTGGATCGTCGCCTCCTTCGTTTATTTTCTGGTGATCTTTCTCCTCCTCTCTCCGGCGCTGACGCTGGTCGCGGCGCATTGTCTCGTCACCTTCGCCTTCTTTCTGTCCATGGTGCTGAGAGGCCTCGCGCTGCAATCGGGCAAGCTGCCGCCCGAGCCGAAGCCGGAGGAGGCAGCGGAAAACCTGCCCGTCTATACGGTGCTGGTGCCGCTCCATCACGAGGCGGCGATGGCTAACCAGCTGGTCAGCAATCTCGACCGTCTCGACTGGCCAAAATCGATGCTCGACATCAAGTTCCTCTGCGAGGAGAACGACGTCGAGACGATCGCCGCTCTCGAGGCCGCAGCCTCCGGCCCACAATACGAGATTGTCCGCGTGCCGGATATGGCACCGCAGACGAAACCGAAGGCGCTCAACTACGGGCTTGCTGCGGCGCGCGGATCGCTGCTCGTGATCTACGACGCCGAAGACAGGCCGGATCCGAAGCAGCTGCGCGAGGCTTACGCCCGTTTCGCGGAAGGGCCTGCGGAACTGGCCTGCCTGCAGGCGCCGCTGGTGATCAGCAATGCCGCTTCAAGCTGGCTTTCGGGCCTGTTTGCGGTGGAATATGCCGGTTTGTTCCGGCGGGTGCTGCCGCTGCTCGCCTCGCTCCATCTGCCGATGCCGCTTGGCGGCACGTCGAACCATTTCCGCACCGACATCCTGCGCGAGGTCGGCGGCTGGGACGCTCACAATGTCACCGAAGATGCCGATCTCGGGCTGAGGCTCCATCGTTTCGGCTATACGACCGGCACGATCTCGCGTCCGACCGAGGAAGACGCCCCGACCGAATGGGATGTCTGGATCGGCCAGCGGACGCGCTGGCTCAAGGGCTGGATGCAGACCTGGCTGGTCGCCATGCGCCATCCCGCACAGCTCGGGGCCGATCTCGGTGTGCGCGGCACGATCGCCTTCCACCTGGTGATCACCGGCATGCTGATCTCGGCACTCTGCCATCCGCTGATCGCGCTGTTTGCCGGGGCTTCGGTCTGGCGGTTCCTGAACCTCTCCAACGTCGGCGTGCTCGAGCGCATCCTGTTCGGCTTCGATGCCGTCAACCTGTTCGGCGCCTATTTGCTCTTCGGCATTCTCGGCTGGAAGGCGATGACGCCGGGCGAGCGGACGGCGGTCGGCCTGCGATGGTTCAACGTGCCCATCTACTGGCTGATGATATCGCTGGCCGCCTGGCGCGCCGTCATCGACCTCTACCGGCGGCCGCATTACTGGAAGAAGACGCCGCACCGGCCCATGGGCCCGAGGCGGGTCGGTCTTTCGTCCTGATGACCTGTGCGGCAGCCGTCAGTTGCCGAGAATGCCCGGCAGGCGCAGGCCCTTTTCCTTGGCGCAGTCGATGGCGATCTCGTAGCCGGCATCGGCATGGCGCATGACGCCGGTGGCCGGATCGTTCCACAGCACCCGCTCGATGCGGCGTGCCGCGTCCTCCGTGCCGTCACAGCAGATGACCATGCCGGAATGCTGCGAATAGCCCATGCCGACGCCGCCGCCATGATGGAGCGACACCCAGGTCGCACCCGAGGCGCAGTTGAGCAGCGCATTAAGCAGCGGCCAGTCGGAGACGGCGTCGGAGCCGTCCTTCATCGCCTCGGTCTCGCGGTTGGGCGAGGCGACCGAGCCGGAATCGAGATGGTCGCGGCCGATGACGATCGGCGCCTCGAGCTCACCCGTGCGCACCATCTCGTTGAAGGCAAGGCCGAGCCGGTGGCGGTCGCCCAGGCCCACCCAGCAGATGCGCGCCGGCAGGCCCTGGAAGGCAATGCGTTCGCGCGCCATGTCAAGCCAGTTGTGCAGGTGCTTGTTGTCGGGCAGCAGCTCCTTCACCTTTTCGTCGGTGCGGTAGATGTCCTCGGGGTCACCCGAAAGGGCCGCCCAGCGGAACGGACCGATGCCGCGGCAGAAGAGCGGGCGGATATAGGCCGGCACGAAACCGGGGAAGGCGAAGGCGTTTTCCAGCCCCTCGTCCTTGGCAACCTGGCGGATGTTGTTGCCGTAGTCGAGGGTGGGCACGCCCATGTTCCAGAAATCGACCATGGCCGCCACATGCACCTTCATCGAGGCGCGGGCTGCCGCTTCCACCGCCTTGGGATCGGTTTCCTGTCTGGCGCGCCATTCGGCGACCGTCCAGCCGACCGGCAGATAGCCGTGGATGGGATCGTGCGCCGAGGTCTGGTCGGTGACGATGTCGGGGCGGACGCCGCGGCGGACGAGTTCCGGGAAGACTTCCGCGGCATTGCCGAGCAGGCCCACGGATTTGGCTTCGCCTGCCTTCGTCCATTCGCCGATCATGGCGAGTGCTTCATCAAGCGAATGGGCCTTGGCGTCGAGATAGCGGGTGCGCAGGCGGAAATCGATGCGGGTCTCGTCGCATTCCACCGCCAGGCAGCAGGCGCCGGCCATCACCGCGGCAAGCGGTTGCGCCCCGCCCATGCCGCCGAGCCCGCCGGTGAGGATCCAGCGACCGCGGAGATTGCCGCCATAGTGCTGGCGTCCGGCCTCGGCGAAGGTCTCGTAGGTGCCCTGCACGATGCCCTGGGTGCCAATATAGATCCAGGAGCCGGCGGTCATCTGGCCGTACATGGCCAGCCCCCGCTTATCCAGCTCATTGAAATGGTCCCAGGTGGCCCAGTGCGGCACAAGGTTGGAATTGGCAATCAGCACCCGCGGCGCATCCTTGTGGGTGCGGAAGACGCCGACCGGCTTGCCGGACTGTACCAGCAGCGTCTCGTCGTCGTTCAGTTCCTTGAGGGTGGCGACGATCCTGTCGAAATCGTCCCAGGTGCGGGCGGCGCGGCCGATGCCGCCATAGACGACCAGTTCGTGCGGGCGTTCGGCGACGTCGGGGTCGAGATTGTTCATCAGCATGCGCAGCGGCGCTTCCGTCATCCAGCTCCTGGCGTTGAGCTGGTTGCCCCGCGGGGCGCGGACTTCACGGATATTGTGTCGCGGATTGCTCATGGCCGTCATCCTATCGTGCGAGGGCGGGTGCGATCTCTTCGAGGCGCTTGAGAATGGTCCCGAGATGCTGGCGAAGGCGGTCGGCCTTGCCGGGGGCGTAGTCGAAGGGCGGAGTTTCGGTGGCGAGATGGGTCGACTGCGCGAGCTCCATCTGGATGGCATGGACGCCGGTTTCCGGGCGGCCGTAATGGCGCGTCGTCCAGCCGCCCTTGAAGCGGCCGTTGAGGACGCTGGTATAGCCTTCGGCGGCACGCACCACGTCGACCACCACCGTCTCGATGTCCGGATGGCAGGTGCGGCCCATGTCGGTGCCGACGTTGAAATCCGGCAGCCTCCCCTCGAACAGGAACGGGATGTGCGAGCGGATCGAATGGCAGTCGTAGAGGATCGCCACCCCGTGGATCGCCTTCACCCGCTCGATCTCGGCCACGAGCGCTGCATGGTATGGCGCGTGGAACTGTTCGAGGCGGGCGGCGATGTCCGCTTCCCTCGGCTCTTCGCCCTCCTTCCAGATCGGCTTGCCGTCGAAATCGGTCTCGGGGATCAGGCCCGTGGTGTTCTGTCCCGGATAGAGGCTTGCGCCGGACGGATCGCGGTTGGCGTCGATCACGTAACGGTGGAAGGTGGCGCGGACGATGGTCGCGTTTTCGATGAGGCCGTCATAGAGCCGGTGGATGTGCCAGTCGGTATCGGCGAGGATGCGGCCGTTGTCGTTGAGCCGCGCCCGGATGTCTTCCGGCACGTGGGTTCCGGTATGCGGGAAGCCGAGGATGACGGGCGAGGTACCCTGACGGATTTCCACGACACTCATCTCAGCCCTCCAGCGCCGGCAGGATGCCGGGAGAGACGGCGGCGTTGAGCCCGCCGGAAGCGACAAGCTCGCTTGCGGCTGCGAGATCGCCGGCCATGTAGCGGTCGACTTCCAGGGACGGCACGGACTGGCGCAGCACGTCAATTGCCTTCTGCAGCTCGGCGCTGGTCGTCAGCGGCGCGCGGAACTCCACGCCCTGTGCAGCGGTGATCGCCTCGATGCCGATGATGCCGAAGAGATTTTCGGTCATCTGCAGCAGGCGGCGCGCCCCGTGGCAGGCCATCGACACATGATCTTCCTGGTTGGCGGAGGTGGGGGTGGAGTCGACCGAGGCCGGATGCGACATCTGCTTGTTTTCACTCATCAGTGCCGCCGAGGTGACCTCGGCAATCATCAGGCCGGAATTGAGCCCGGGCTTCTTCGCGAGAAACGCGGGCAGGCCGTAGGAGAGGGCAGGGTCGACCAGAAGCGCAATGCGGCGCTGGGCGATCGCACCGATCTCGCAGATGGCGATGGCGATCTGGTCGGCGGCAAAGGCCACCGGTTCTGCGTGGAAATTGCCGCCGGAGACGACGGAATTGTCCGGCAGCACCAGCGGATTGTCGGTGACGGCATTGGCCTCGATCTCGAGCGTCCGGGCGGCCATGCGCAGAAGGTCGAGGCAGGCGCCATCCACCTGCGGCTGGCAGCGGATGCAGTAGGGGTCCTGGACGCGCTCGTCGCCTTCGAGATGGCTCTGGCGGATCACCGAGCCCTCGAGCAGCGCGCGCAGCGCCGCGGCCGTGTCGATCTGGCCCTTGTGCCCACGCAGCGTATGGATGTCGGCATGGAAGGGGGCGGACGAGCCCATGGCCGCGTCAGTGGACATCGCGCCGGTGATCAGCGCCGAATTGGCGGCGCGGTGGGCGCGGAACAGGCCGGCGAGCGCCAGCGCCGTGGAGGTCTGGGTGCCGTTGATCAGCGCCAGCCCCTCCTTGGCGGCGAGCACGACCGGCTTCAGGCCGGCACGGGCGAGCGCTTCGGCGCCGGGCAGGCGCTTGCCGGCATAGACGGCTTCGCCTTCGCCGATCATCACCGCGGCGAGATGGGCAAGCGGCGCCAGGTCGCCCGAGGCGCCGACCGAACCCTTTTCCGGGATCACCGGGATGACGTTGCGTTCCAGCATGCCTTCGATCAGGCGGACGAGTTCGAGCCGCACGCCCGAAGCGCCGCGGCCGAGCGAGATGAGCTTGAGCGCCATGATCAGGCGGACGATGTTGGTAGGCAGCGGCGCCCCCACGCCGCAGCAGTGCGAGAGGATCAGGTTGCGCTGGAGCGTGGCGAGGTCGGCACTGTCGATCTTGATCGAGGCGAGTTTTCCGAAGCCGGTATTGATGCCGTAAACCGGCTCGTTGCCGCCGGCAATCTCGGCGATGCGTGCGGCACCGCGCTCGATGGCCGTATCGAAGGACGGATCGAGCCGGGCAGCCTCGCCGTTCCAGTAGATCGCTTCCAGATCCTTGAGCGAGACCGAGCCGGGCCGGAGAATAAGCGTCATCGCGTGATCCTTTCGCCTCTGAAATAGCGTGCGTGGAGCGGGTTGAAGCCGATGCGGTAGACGAGCTCGGCGGGCGCTTCGATGTCCCAGACGGCGAGATCGGCGGCCTTGCCGGCTTCGAGGGTTCCTGTCCCGGAGAGAAGGCCGAGCGCGCGGGCGGCTTCGCGGGTGGTGCCGGCGATGCATTCCTCGACCCGCATGCCGAAGAGCGTGGCGGCCATGTTCATCGCCAGCAGCAGCGAAGTCATCGGCGAGGTGCCGGGATTGCAGTCGGTGGCGACCGCAAGCGGCACAGCGGCCTTGCGCAGCGCCTCGACCGGCGGTTTCTGCGTTTCGTGGATGGCGTAGAAGGCGCCGGGCAGGATCACTGCGACGGTGCCCGCCGCGGCCATGGCGGCGACGCCGTCGTCGTCGAGATATTCGAGATGGTCTGCGGACAGGGCGCCGAAGGAGGCGGCAAGTTTGGCGCCGCCGAGATTGGAGAGCTGCTCGGCATGCAGCTTGACCGGAAGGCCGAACGCTTTGGCGCGCTCGAAGACGTGGCGGATTTCATCGATCGAAAAGGCAATGCCCTCGCAGAAGCCGTCGACGGCATCGACCAGCCCTTCGGCATGGACGCGCTCGAGCCCAGGCAGCACGACCTCGTCGATGTAGTCGCCATTGCGGCCCCTGTATTCGGCCGGCGTTGCG
>Ga0065721_10006853_pt1 | contig 13224 bp, 10 predicted proteins | sample Mesricmetagenome_FD_59108 | JGI IMG/M metagenome (GOLD analysis project Ga0065721, IMG submission 59108) | Mesophilic microbial community from rice straw/compost enrichment Sample: eDNA_1 v2 (version 2) | ecosystem: Engineered > Solid waste > Grass > Composting > Bioreactor | place: USA: Davis... | reverse complement strand
GTCGACATCCGCAGCCGCAAGACCGGCGAGACGGTGGAACTGCGCGACCTGAGGCTGCCCATGCCCGGGCGCCACAACGTCTCGAACGCGACGGCGGCGATCGCGGTCGCCCACGAGCTCGGGATCTCGGCCGCCGATATTGCCCGCGGGCTGTCGCAGTTCGGTGGCGTCAAACGCCGCTTCACCCATACCGGCTCGTGGAACGGCGTCGACGTGTTCGACGATTACGGCCACCATCCGGTCGAGATCAAGGCGGTGCTGAAGGCGGCGCGCGAGAGCTGCTCGGGACGGGTCATCGCCATCGCCCAGCCGCACCGCTACACACGTCTCGCCAGCCTGTTCGAGGATTTCGCCGCCTGCTTCAACGACGCCGACACGGTGGTGCTGGCGCCGGTCTATGCCGCCGGCGAGGACCCGATCGAGGGCGTCTCGTCGGAAAGCCTGCTCTCGCGAATGAAGACCGCGGGCCACCGCGACGCGCGGATGATCGAGGGACCGGCCGATCTCGCGCCGCTGGTCGCCGAGATCGCGCGGCCGGGCGACTTCGTCGTCTGCCTCGGCGCCGGCAACATCACCCAATGGGCCGCCGCCCTGCCGAAGGAGCTCCAAGCCCTGGCCGGGGGCGGGTCATGATCAGGTCGGAGATCGACGGCGAGAAGCTGATCGCCAGCCTCGGCGACCGGTTCGCGGGCCTGCGCGGGCGGCTGACGCCCAATGCTGACATGTCGAAGATCACCTGGTTCCGCACCGGCGGACCGGCGGAAGTCCTGTTCTCGCCCGCCGACGAGGAAGATCTTTCGGCCTTCATGCGCGCGGTGCCGGCGGAGGTGCCGATCATGCCGGTCGGCATCGGCTCGAACCTGCTCGTGCGCGACGGCGGCATTCCGGGCTTCGTCGTCCGGCTCTCGGTCAAGGGTTTCGGCCAGGCCGAGCGCATCTCCGACACGCGGCTCGCCGCCGGCGCGATCTGCCCGGACAAGCATCTGGCCGCGCTGGCGCTCGAATCCGGCATCGGCGGCTTCGAATTCTACCACGGCATTCCCGGCGCGATCGGTGGAGCCTTGCGGATGAATGCCGGCGCCAACGGCACGGAGACGAAGGACCGGGTCGTCGAGGTCCACGCCATCGACCGCAGGGGCGAGCGCCACGTCCTCACCAATGCCGAGATGGGCTACACCTACCGGCATTCGGCGGCGCCGGGCGACCTGATCTTCACCCGCGCGATCTACGAGGGCGAGGTCAAGGACAAGGCCGGGATCCGCGCCGCCATGGACGCGGTGCAGCATCACCGCGAGACGGTGCAGCCGATCCGCGAGAAGACCGGCGGCTCGACCTTCAAGAACCCGCCCGGCACCTCGGCCTGGAAGGAGATCGACAAGGCCGGCTGCCGCGGGCTGACGGTGGGCGGGGCGCAGATGTCGCCGATGCACTGCAACTTCATGATCAATACGGGCCAGGCCTCGGGCTACGAGCTCGAGTATCTCGGCGAGACCGTGCGCGCCCGCGTGCTCGAGACGTCGGGCATCCGGCTCGAATGGGAGATCAAGCGCATCGGCCTGTTCCAGGAGGGGCAGGTGGTGCAGGAGTTTCTCGGCCAGTTCATCTGAACCGGATCTTTGTGGAGAATTTCTCCGAAGCGAGAAAAAAGGCCGCGTCCCGGAGGACGCGGCCTTTTGGCGTTCGGGGTGACGGGATGTCCGCGTCAGCGGCCGCGGCGACCGGTGGCGATCAGGCCCTCGCGCTGGGCGCGCTTGCGGGCGAGCTTGCGCTGGCGGCGTATGCCCTCGGCGGCCTGGCGGTTGCGCTTCTCCGACGGCTTTTCGTAGGCGCGGCGCGTCTTCATCTCGCGGAAAATCCCCTCGCGCTGCATCTTCTTTTTCAGGGCGCGGATGGCCTGTTCGACGTTGTTGTCCCTGACGATGACCTGCAAGGTGGGCTCCTTTCGTGTGAGTGCACCAACCTGCGAGAGCCGCAATGCCCCGGCATGCCCGGACGCCGGGTTTGCGTTGCTGCCAGTACATCCGTGGTCAACACCGTTCCCGTGGCGCCCGCTGGGCCTGCGCGGCTCTCGCCATCGTGCTTGCGTCAACCTCCGGCCCGACGACATGGCGCGTGGCGGAAGGCAGGAATCGATCCCGCCGCCCGCTTTTCAAGAAACGCGCCGTTCCGGAAACGAGCGTCGCGGCCCGGGAAAGTTCCGGATCGACGATCGTGCGCCGCGCGCAAGGTGGCGCGGCGGCTCCGAAGGTCCTGAAACGTCGCGCGATGGTCTTCGACCGCGCGTCAACGTCGCAAGCACTTGGTTGGTGACAGGGATATAGGGCCCCCGTTTCCGGATTTCAAATGCGGGCGGTGGATATCTTTTTCCGACGGCTTTTGTGCTTTCAGGCCAGGGCCATTTTTTCTTGCGGTTCACCATCGCAAGCAGATCTCAGTTATCTTCATATGGAGACGGTTGGGCCTCTCCGAAACCGCATTTCCCGCGTTTTCCCGCTTTGCGCGGCGCGGCATCCGGCTATGCTCGGCGGACCGGAAACTGCTCCCTGAAAGGAAGATCCGCATGTCCCTCGACGACCGGCTCGATTTCGCCATCGACCTCGCCCGCCGCGCCGGCGATTTCGCGCTGAAGCATTTCCGCGAGATCGATTCCCTCGTCATCGAGAGCAAGGGCCACCAGGACCTCGTCTCCAATGCCGACCGCGACACCGAGACGCTGGTGCGCTCGGCGATCGAGGCGCGCTTTCCCGACGACGGGATCGTCGGCGAGGAGCACGGGCGCAAGGCGGGCACGAGCGGCTATGTCTGGGTGATCGACCCGATCGACGGCACGGCGAGCTTCGTCAGCGCCATTCCGCAATGGTGCGTGGCGATCGCCTGCGCGAAAGACGGCGAGGCAGTGATCGGCGTCATCAACGAGCCGGCGTCGGGCGAACTGTTCCATGCGGCGAAGGGGAAGGGCGCCTTCTGCAACGGCAAGCCGATCCGCGTGAGCGGAACCGCGAAGATCGGCGAGGGCGGGGTTGGCACCGGCTTTTCCGGCCGGGCGCCGGCGGCCAACATCGTCAGGGCGGTGGAGACGATCGTCGCCGAGGGCGGGGTCTTCTTCCGCAACGGCTCGGGGGCGCTGATGCTCGCCTATGTCGCCGCCGGGCGCCTCCTCGGCTACATCGAGGAGCACATGAACGCCTGGGACTGCATTGCCGGCCTCCTGATCGTCGAGGAGGCGGGCGGGCGGATCTTCAAGCCGGATCCGGCGCGCGTGCTCGAGAAGGGCACGGTGGTCGTCGCCGCAGGGGCGGCCGCGTGGCCGGCGATCATCGAGATCGCCAGAAACTGCTTCGAGCCGGAGAGTTTTGGCTAGGGCGGTTTTCCGCCAGGCCGGAGCGTTCCCTTCCTTCTGTGCAAGTCCGGACGGAAAAGCGTTCCGCGCTTTTCCCGGATCTCGCTCAGTCGGCGATCAGCACCGTGCCGCGATCCGGGAAGACGAAGGCGATGTCGCCGCCGGCGGCCAGCGGCGCGTCGACATCGTTGGCGATGGCGAAGACCGGGCCGATGTCGGTGGTGGCGAAGCATTCGAGATGCTTGCCGACATAGGTGACCTTGTCGAGCCGCGCCGGCAGCGTGTTCGGCGTGCCGGCCGGCGCGAAGCCGATCCGGTTCGGGCGGATGGCGATGCGGGCGGCGCCGGGAGCGAGACCGCGCGAGGGCAGGGAGAGACGCATCGGGCCGACCCGCACGGCGGCGGTGTCGCCCGAGACGCTCTCGATCTCGCAGGGCAGGAGGTTCGCCTCGCCGATGAAGTCGGCGACGAAGGCGTTGGCGGGGGCATCGTAGAGGTCGCGCGGCGCGCCTTCCTGCGCCACCACGGCGTTGTTCATGACGATGATGCGGTCGGAGACGGCAAGCGCCTCCTCCTGGTCGTGGGTGACGTAGACGACGGTCAGCCCGAGCTTGGTCTGGATGTCGCGGATGTCCTCGCGCACCTGGCGGCGGAGCTTGGCGTCGAGGTTGGAGAGCGGCTCGTCGAAGAGCAGCACCTGCGGCTCGAGCACCAGGGCGCGGGCGACGGCGACNCGCTGCTGCTGGCCGCCGGAGAGCTGGCTCGGCAAACGGGCGCCGAAATCCTGCAGCCCNACGAGGCTCAANCCCGCCAGGGCGCGCTCGCCGATCTCCTTCTTCGGATAGCCGGAGAATTTCAGCCCGTACTCGACGTTCTCGCGCACGGTCATGTGCGGGAAGAGCGCGTAGNACTGGAACACCATCGAAACGTCGCGGTCGGTCGCCGGCAGGGTGGTGACGTCCCGCCCGCCGATGACGATCCGGCCGGAAGTGGCGAATTCGAGGCCTGCGATCATGCGCAGCGTCGTCGTCTTGCCGCAGCCCGAGGGGCCGAGCAGCGTGACGAGCTTGCCGGCCTCGACGTTCAGCGAGACGTTGTTGACCGCGGGCGTTCGCGCCCCCGGATAGACCTTGCTCACTCCGATGAATTCCACCGAAGCGGCGTTGCTGCCGATAACGTCCACTTATCCGCCTCCTGAGATCACGGGTTGGGCGCGGCCGGGCGCGTCGACGTTGGTGCGCGACTGCGAGAGGTCGCCGCCCTGGCCGCGGCGGCCGATGTCGCGCCGGCCGACGACGAGCTGCATCAGGCCGATGACCACCAGCATGACGACGATGAGCGCCGTCGAATAGGCGATGGCGATCCCGTATTCGTTGTTCTCCACCCGACCGACAATGTAGCTCGTCGACAGGTCGTAGCGGGCCGAGACGAGGAAGATGACGGCGCTGATCGCCGTCATGGCGCGCACGAAGGAATAGACGAGCGCGGCGAGGATGGCCGGCCGCAACAGTGGCAGGATGATCCGCATGAAGGTCTGGAACGAATTGGCGCCCAGCGTCAGCGAGGATTCGTCGAGGCTCTTGTCGAGCTGGGACATCGAGGCGACGCCTGCGCGCACGCCGACCGGCATGTTGCGGAAGATGAAGGACAGGATGAGGATGATCGCCGTCCCGGTGATCTCGATCGGCGGCACGTTGAAGGCGAGCACGTAGGAGACGCCGATCACCGTGCCGGGAATGGCGAAGGAGAGCATCGTCCCGAACTCGAAGGCGTCCTTGCCGGCGAAGCGCTGGCGCACCAGGAGATAGGCGGTCAGGAGCCCGATCAGGGCGGTCGGCAGCGCCGAGACCATGGCGATCCAGATCGTCGTCCAGAACGAGTCCCACGCCGAGCCGCGGAAATGGATGCCGAACTCGTTCCAGCCGATGGCGAAGGCCTTGACGTAGTGATCGAAGGTCAGGGACTGGTCGACGCCCCACAACTTGACGAAGCTGCCGTAGAAGATGGTGACGTAGACCAGTACGGTGACGCCGAGCCAGAACAGGCCGACGGCGCCGATGCCGACCGTCAGCGCGCGCGGCAGCGGCGGATGGACGCCGGCGTCGCCCTTGCCGGCGACGGTGGTGTAGGACTTCTTCCCGAGCCACATGCGCTGCGCGTAGAAGGCCGACAGCGTGAAGATCAGGAGCACGATGGCGAGCACCGCGGCCTGGGCCTGGTCGTACTGCGCGCCGACGATGGCGAAGAAGATCTCGGTCGACAGCACGTCGAAATTGCCGCCGAGGACGAGCGGATTGCCGAAATCGGCCATGGATTCGATGAAGCCGATCAGGAAGGCGTTGGCGAGGCCGGGGCGCATCAAGGGCAGGGACACGGTCCAGAAGGTCTGCCAGCGATTGGCGCGCAGTGTCTGCGCCGCCTCCTCCATCGACGGGCTCACCCCCTCGACCACGCCGATCAGGACGAGGAAGGCGATCGGGGTGAAGGCGAGCGTCTGGGCGATCAGGAGGCCCGGGAAACCGTAGACCCAGCGCGTCGGCTGGACGTCGAAGAGCCAGGCCCAGCCCTGCGTCACCGCGCCCGACAGGCCGAAGAGCAGGATGATGGCGAGGCCGATCACGAAAGGGGGCGTGATGATCGGCAGCACGGTCAGCGCGCGCAGCACCTTCTTGAAGCGCATGCCGGTGCGCGTGGCGATCAGCGCGAAGACGAGACCGAGCACGGTCGTGGTGACGCCGACGACGATGGCGAGGAAGAGCGAGTTCCAGGCCACGCCGCAGCGTGAGCCGCCATAGAGGCAGTCGAGCCCCCAGATGCGCGAGGAGAAGAACTTTGCGCCGAAGATCGACGCGGAATAGCTGCCGTCCTGGGTAACAAGGGCGCTCGCAAACATCTTCAGGATCGGCATGAAGATGAAGATGCCGACGAGCGCCACGACGAGCGCGATCGACGAGACGACGAAAACGTCGCCCGAGACGGCGCCGCGCGCGGCGATCCCGAGGCTCAACAGGAACAGGAAGGCGGCGCAGGTGAAGACGGCGCCATAGCCCATGCCGAACTGCCGATCGGACAATTTGCCGAACATGTCCGTGAGGAAGGCGTAGTTCCAGCCCCGGAGCCCGATGCCGAAGCCTTGCGCGAAGAACCAGAGAAGGCCCATCGCGCCGACGGCGATCAGCAGCTTGCCGAAGAAGGGGTCCGGCTTCCTTTTCCCGATGAGCAAAAGGGGCAGGAGCAGGAGGATCCCCATCGGCAGGAGCCACAGCTTCTTGCCCTGTGCGATCAGGAAAAGCGCAGGCGCGGAGCCCTGGCTCAAGGGATAGCCGTCGACCAGCCAGTCGAACTCGAAGAAGTCCTCGATCCCGTACCAGGGCAGGATCGCAAAGCCGATCCAGCCCACCGCCATCCAGAGGATGACGGCGGGGTGGAGGCGATAGTCGTGGTTATGGCGCCGCACGGCTTACTGCGGCAGCTTGGAGACCTCTTCGTCCCACTTCTGCAAGAGGCGCTTGCGCTCCTCCGAGGCGCCGTACTTCTTGAAGTCATAGTCGATCAGCTTGATCTGCGACAGGTCGGGGGCGAGCGGAGACTGCTCGGCGTTCTTGTTCGACGGCACCTGGAAGGACTTCACGTCCTTAGCGCGCGACTGCACGGCGGCGCTGAGCGCCCAGTCGTAGAACTTGTGCGCCGATTCGAGGTTGCGCGCGCCGGCGATGATCGACATCGAGCCGATCTCGTAGCCGGTTCCCTCGCACGGAGAGACGCTGACGATCGGGAAGCCGCTCGCCGTCTGGGCGACGGAATCGTGCAGGAAGACGATGCCGATCAGGGTCTCGCCGAGGCCGGCGGCCTTGATCGGGGCCGAGCCCGACTTGGTGTACTGGTTGATGTTCTTGTGGAGGTCCTTCATGTACTGGAAGCCCTCTTCCTCGCCGAAGAGCTGCACCATGGTGGCGAGCATGGTGTAGGCCGTGCCGGAGGAGTTCGGGTTGGCGATCTGCACCTGGCCCTTGTATTCGGGCTTGATCAGGTCCTTCCAGCAGGCGGGCGCGGGCAGGCCGGCCTTCTCGAGGAGTTCCTTGTTGTAGCCGAAGCCGAGCGCGCCGGAATAGATGCCGATCGTCTTGTTGTCGGCCGATTCAGCCTGGCGGATCGCCCAGTCATTGAGCTCGGCCCGCATCGGCGATTCGTAGGCTTCGGTCAGGTCTTCCTCGGCCGCCTGGAGGTGCGGGTCGCCGGTGCCGCCCCACCAGACGTCGCCCTTCGGATTGGCCGCCTCCGCCTTCACCTGGGCGAAGGTCTCGCCGGACGACTTGCGCGTCATGTCGACCTTGATGCCGGTCTCCTCCTCGAAGCCGCGCGCCATCAACTGGCACCAGGCCTCGTCGGCGCTGCAATAGAGGGTGAGGTTGTCGGCCTGCGCCGGTGCGGCATAGGCAATCGAAATGGCGCCGAGCGCAGTCGCGCCCATCAGAAGCTTCTTCATGTTTTCCTCCCTTGGTCGCGTTTTGGACGCGATCTTCAAGGCCAGTCTGGCGCAAGCCGGCGTCAGAGTTCAAGAGGGTGAATCAGCCGTAATGGGTCCGAGGCGGGGCGGGCCGGTCAGTGCTGGCTTACACACCCTTTCCGATCCGTATCAGGAGTTGCATGTACNATCGCTGATGAAGGCCGGATTTGGGGCTGGACCGGAGCGACGGAACTGGCCGCATCCGTGNGCTCCACGCCCGAGGGTTGTGTTTGAAAAAATTCCGCATAAGTCAAAAAATGGTATGAATTTTCCATTGGCCGGATGCGGACAGCTCCTGTAATCGGTGCCGGAGATCCCGGCAGCGCGGGACGATCCGTTAGGGTCAGCGCATGCCGGGGATGCAGGGAGGTTCGCGATGAGCGTCGTCATCCATCACAATCCCGCCTGCGGGACCTCGCGCAACACGCTGGCGATGATTCGCGCCTCGGGCGTGGAGCCGGTGATCGTCGAGTATCTGAGGACGGGGTGGACGCGGCCGCAGCTGCAGGCGCTGTTCGCCGGCGCCGGGCTCACGCCGCGCGCGGCGCTGCGGGTGAATAACACGCCTGCCGGGGAGCTAGGCCTCACCGATCCTTCCGCTTCCGACGACGCGATCCTCGAAGCGATGGTCGCCCATCCCGTCCTCGTCGAGCGGCCGATCGTGGTGACCCGCAGGGGCATCCGTCTCTGCCGCCCCTCGGAGACGGTGCTCGAGATCCTCGAGAACCCGCATTTCGGCCGCTTCACCAAGGAGGACGGCGAGGTGGTGGAGACCGGCCGCGCCTGAGCAGCGCCGGACCGAGCGGGGAGGGCGCTTTCCCCATCCCCTGATTTTTCGCCTATCAATGCTGCGCGAGACTTTCGCCAGACTTGCGGGTTTTCGCTTTCCGGCCCGCAGGCGGCGCGCAAGGGTTGTCAGCTCCGTAAACCTCTGATTCCTTGGTGTCCTGTATTCAGGGGATTTGAGTCGCGGACCTCGCTCGTCGCGGGCCGCATGCGTGGAGCCGCCGGGGGCGCGGGCGGTTCCTGTCGCATTTCCGGTCCCCGAACGCGTGTCGCGCCGGCGGGGACCTGATGACAAAGAAGCATGTGGCAGTCCTGTACGGCGGCTTTTCCTCCGAGCGGCCGGTGAGCCTCTCCTCCGGCAAGGCCTGCGCCGACGCCCTGGAGCGGGCGGGCTACTGCGTCACCCGGGTCGACGTCGACCACAACGTCGCCAGCGTCCTGCAGGAGCTCCGGCCCGACGTCTGCTTCAACGCGCTGCACGGCCCGTTCGGCGAGGACGGCACGATCCAGGGCCTGCTCGAATATCTGGAGATTCCCTACACCCATTCCGGCGTGCTCGCCTCGGCGCTCGCCATGGACAAGCGGCTCGCCAAGGTCGTGGCGAAGGCTGCCGGCATCCCGGTCGCCGAATCGAAGGTGATGAACCGCTTCGAGTTCACCTCGGCGCATCCGATGCAGCCGCCCTACGTGGTCAAGCCGGTCAACGAGGGCTCGAGCTTCGGCGTCGTCATCGTCAAGGCCGAACAGCCGCATCCGCCGCAGATCATCACCTCGCCGGAATGGAAATACGGCGATCGCGTCATGGTCGAACGCTACGTCCATGGCCGCGAGCTGACCTGCACGGTGATGGGCGACGTGGCCCTCGGCGTCACCGAGATCGTGCCGGAGGGCCACGCCTTCTACGATTACGATTCAAAGTATGCGCCGGGCGGCTCCCGCCACGTTTGTCCGGCGGAAATTTCACCAATTATTTACCAAAAAGTACGAACACTGGCGCTAAAGGCCCATCAGGCGATCGGGTGCCGCGGGGTGACGAGGTCCGACTTCCGTTACGACGACCGGTTTTCCGAGAATGGAGAGCTCGTCTGGCTGGAGATCAACACCCAGCCCGGCATGACTCCCACGTCGCTAGCGCCGGAAATGGCCCTGCAGGCAGGGCACGAGTTTGAAGAGTTCGTGAGTTGGATGGTGGAGGACGCGTCGTGTCGTCGTTGAGTGCAGGCAGGTTCGAGGGCTTCTTGCGCCCCGAGGCAGGGCGGGACGCCGCTCCGGCCGGCCGGGTCCTGCCGCGTTTCCTGCGTCGTCCCCTGCGCTTCCTCGTCGCGCTCACGCGCGGCCACGTCCACATCCCGCAGCATTCCGGCTCGCTCGCCGCCGCCGCCTTCCTCGCCGCCACCGGCGTCTATGGCGTGCAGCTCGGCGGCCACAGCGAGGATTTCTGGCAGATGATGACCTCGGGCGCCGGCTTCGCGCTTGAGGACGTGCACATTTCCGGCAACGTCGCCACTTCCGACATCGACGTCCTGCAGCAGCTCGGCCTCAACGGCGCGACCTCCGTCATCTCCATCGACGCCGAGGCCGCGCGCCAGGCACTGATCGACCTGCCCTGGGTGGTCGATGCGCAGGTCACCAAGGTCTATCCGAAGTCGCTCGCCGTGAAGCTCGTCGAGCGCGAGCCGGTGGCGATCTGGCAGCACGGTTCGGAACTCTCCTACATCGACGCGCGCGGCGACATCATCGCCCCGATGAACGGTTCGCGCTACGCGCACCTGCCGCTCTATGTCGGGCTCGGCGCCGACAAGCATGCCGACGAACTCGAGGCGCGCCTGATCTTCCATCCGGAAATCCGCTCCCGGGTTAAGGCGGCGATCCGGATCGCCGACCGTCGCTGGGACCTGCGGCTCGACAACGGCGTCACCATCGCACTTCCCGAGACCGGCATCGACGCCGCCTTCGAGCGCTTCGCCCGGTTCGACGGGGGGCGCGGCGTGCTCGACCGCGACATCGCCCTCGTCGACCTGAGGCTCGCCGACCGGGTGACGCTGCGCCTCACCGACGCCGCCTTCGAGCGCCGCCAGGCGGCCGTCGAAGCGCGGGCAAAGGCGCTCAAGGCCGCGAGGAAGCGGTCATGAGCCTGTTCCGTCCGTCCTCCGTGCTGCCGCGCCTGAAGCCGCTCTCCGGCAAGCGGTCGAGCGTCGTCACCGTGCTCGACATCGGCTCGTCGAAGGTCGTGTGCATGATCGGCCGACTGACCCCGCTCGAAGGGGCAGAGGTGCTCGCCGGACGCAGCCACAAGATCGAGATCCTCGGCATCGGCCACCAGAAGTCGCGCGGGCTCAAGGCCGGCGTCATCGCCGATCTCGAGGCGACCGAGAATTCGGTGCGCCTGGCCGTGGACGCCGCCGAGCGCATGGCGGGGCTCACCGTCGAATCGCTGATCGTCAACGTCACCGCGGGGCGGCTGACGAGCGAGGTCCATTCCGCCACCGTCAATCTTGGCGGCCACGAGGTCACCCAGTCCGACCTGCGCAAGGTCGTCGCGGCCGCCACACGGCAGTCGGACCTGCACGAGCGTGCCGTGCTCCACTCGCTGCCGGCCGGCTACGTGCTCGACGGAGAGCGCGGCGTGCGCGATCCGCTCGGCATGTACGGCGACGTGCTCGGCGTCGAGATGCACGTGCTGACCGCCGACCGCGCGCCCTTGAAGAACCTCGAGCTCGCCGTCAACCGCGCGCACCTGACCGTCGAGGCGATGGTCGCCACGCCCTATGCCTCCGGTCTCGCCGCGCTCGTGTCCGACGAGGCGGAAATGGGCTGCGCGACGATCGACATGGGCGGCGGCACCACGACGATCTCCGTCTTCGTCGAGGGCAAGCTCGTCCATGCCGACGCGATCGCGCTCGGCGGCCACCACGTGACGATGGACCTCGCCCGCGGTCTCTCGACCCGGCTCGAGGACGCTGAGCGGCTCAAGGTCGTGCACGGCTCGGCGCTGCCGCAGGCCTCGGAAGACCGCGACGTCATTTCCGTGCCGCCGATCGGCGACGACGACCATCCGATCCAGGTGCCGCGCGGCCTCGTCGCCCGCATCGTGCGCGCCCGCATCGAAGAGACTTTGGAGATGATCCGCGAGCGCATCCAGCAGTCGGGCTACGGCCCGGTCGTCGGCAAGCGCATCGTGCTGACCGGCGGCGCGAGCCAGCTGACCGGCCTGACCGAGACAGCGCGGCGCATCCTCGCCCGCAACGTGCGCGTCGGCCGCCCGCTCGGCGTGTCCGGCCTGCCGGCCGCGGCCAAGGGCCCGGCCTTCTCCACCGCGGTCGGGCTGATGATCTATCCGCAGGTCGCTCATCTTGAAACCCACGGTGCGGGCGAGGGCGGATTGTCCGGCTTCGGCGGCGCCGGCCGCCTGGCCTCGATGGGCCGGTGGATCAGAGACAGTTTTTGAACAACGGAATTGGCCGTCACGGCGATGCGGCCACGATGAAGGAAGGAACGGGTGCCATGACCATCAAATTGCAGAAGCCGGACATTACCGAGCTGAAGCCCCGCATCACCGTGTTCGGGGTTGGCGGGGGCGGCGGCAACGCCGTCAACAACATGATCAATGCCGGGCTGCAGGGGGTCGACTTCGTCGTCGCCAACACGGACGCCCAGGCGCTGACCATGTCGAAGGCCGAGCGGCTGATCCAGCTCGGCGCCAACGTCACCGAAGGTCTCGGCGCCGGTTCGCAGCCGGAGGTCGGTCGCGCGGCCGCCGAGGAGTGCATCGACGAGATCCTCGATCACCTGAACGGCACCCACATGTGCTTCGTCACCGCCGGCATGGGCGGCGGCACCGGCACCGGCGCAGCCCCGATCGTCGCCGCGGCCGCCCGCAACAAGGGCATCCTCACCGTCGGCGTCGTCACCAAGCCGTTCCACTTCGAAGGCCAGCGCCGCATGCGCCTCGCCGAGGCGGGCATCGACGAACTGCAGAAGTGCGTCGACACGCTGATCGTCATCCCGAACCAGAACCTGTTCCGCATCGCCAACGACAAGACCACCTTCGCCGACGCCTTCGCCATGGCCGACCAGGTGCTCTATTCGGGCGTCGCCTGCATCACCGACCTGATGGTCAAGGAAGGGCTCATCAACCTCGACTTCGCCGACGTCCGCTCGGTGATGCGCGAGATGGGCCGCGCCATGATGGGCACGGGCGAGGCTTCGGGCGAGGGTCGCGCCATGGCCGCCGCCGAGGCGGCGATCGCCAACCCGCTGCTCGACGAGACGACGATGAAGGGCGCCCAGGGCCTGCTGATCTCGATCACCGGCGGCCGCGACATGACGCTGTTCGAGGTCGACGAGGCCGCCACCCGCATCCGCGAGGAGGTCGACGCCGATGCCAACATCATCCTCGGCGCCACCTTCGACGAGGAACTCGAAGGCCTGATCCGGGTTTCGGTCGTCGCCACCGGCATCGACCGCGATGCGAGCGCGCTCGACGCCCGCCACCAGATGCCGGCCTCGCGCCCGGCCGCGGTGTCGCGCCCGGCGACGATCTCGTCCGCGCCGGTCTCGCGTCCGGCCGTGCAGCAGCCGGTCGCCGCCG
>Ga0065721_10051902_pt1 | contig 13232 bp, 17 predicted proteins | sample Mesricmetagenome_FD_59108 | JGI IMG/M metagenome (GOLD analysis project Ga0065721, IMG submission 59108) | Mesophilic microbial community from rice straw/compost enrichment Sample: eDNA_1 v2 (version 2) | ecosystem: Engineered > Solid waste > Grass > Composting > Bioreactor | place: USA: Davis... | reverse complement strand
CTGCAATCTCACAAATAGACACATCCCAAGGAAATGGATATCTATTTTCACGCATCCATTGTAATACTTTCAAGTGTCCTCTTTCGGCTGCATAAATACAAGCATATTTATCCCAGGGGCAATCGTTTTCACGAGCCCATTGGAGAACGTGTAAGTGACCATTGGCAGCCGCTCTGGCAATAGTTCGTCCATCACACATAACTCCAATGGTATGCAACCATTGGAGAATGTGTAAGTGACCACCAGCAGCGGCAGCCGAACAAGTCAGTTCGGATATGGGACATCCATTTTCTCGTGCCCATTGTAAAACTTCCAAATGACCACTTTCCGCAGCACAAAGACAAGTTTCTTCATTCCATGGATAATTATGATCACGTGCCCATTTAAGAAGTTCAATGGAACCCATTTCCGCAATCTTAGAGCAAAGATGTGTATCAGATTTAATTTTTTTTAGATATTCGGTGAAGAACTTTGTGCAAAGATCACGGAATAAATGACATGTTTCTGAAAGTGTCAAAAGGAAAGAACCATGATCGTTACAATCATAATCCTCAATCAATTTTCCAGTTATTAATACCAAGATTTCTGGAGGTAATTCTTTTAAATAGACATTCATCGTATTTATTTCTCTTGATAATTCAATGTATTTATTTATTGAAAAATGTTTTTTATGGATCTGTTTAATGTTTATATTTTCAATTTTTGTGATTCTATGAACATATTGGCCAATGTAGAAAATTGAAAAATTAAATGTTTACATCGCCCAATATAATTTTGGAAAACATCAGTCATATATTGAATTTAAATTTGTCAAAAAACCCAATCCAATTATTCAATCAATTTCCAATCATGGAAATACATAACATAACATCGGAAATCTTGATTTTGGCAACACAAGAAAAAGAATTTTGTAGTGCCCATCTTAATTTATTTATTCGTGCTACTGATGGCGAAGTATATTTGATATATGGCAAAAATGCTAAGCACAATAACATTGCATCTTTGGGTGGCTTAAAAGATGGAGAGGAAACAGTATGGAAGACTTTGTGCCGTGAAGTTACGGAAGAAACTGTGGGTGCCATTTGTGATCCAGAAAAAATGATCGATGTCATTAAAAATTCCAAATCCAAACTGGTTATCACGACTTCTCCCAAAGGAAAGCACTGGCATTTTTTTGTCACGACAGACGAATTTCAATATCAAGAAATTTTGGATAGGTTTGATGCTATCATGACCAGGGAAAAAGATAATCTACCCGAATCTTGGAAAGAAAATTCTAACTTGGTGGCAATACCAGTGAATGAATTGCGCCACAAAATAAATGAGGCCGAGCATATTGAAAAGGGAGATGAGCACATCATTGTGGAAACAACCACTGGTCCCGAACATTTCAGATCACTTTGCGTTAGATCCATGCGCATATATTTGAAAAGTTTGGAAGAATGATCATATTAATTTTTTGAATAAACAATTAATATGATGACAGAATGTTTTCCATCTAAGGCATCGATATAAGTATCTTCTACATTCATTCCATTGACAACCATTTTCCCGCACTCATTTAAGAATTGATAAGTGACCACTTTCAGCAGGACGAACAAGTCCATTCATTCCAATCGCAACCATTGTCCCGGACCCATTCCAAAATTTCTAAATGACCACCAAGTGCTGCATTTGCACAAGTTTTTCATTCCGCGCGCAATCATTTTTCCTGATCCATAAAGTCAGCAACAAGTGTTATCATTTCAAATGATGAATACTATTTATTGCCAACTAGATTATTCATTGTTAATATTTTTCAATTTTGATTAATGATTGTTTGATGGTTCATCAAACAATCATTATATTTGTTATAGACGAGCGTCATTTTATATGACCATAAAAATGGTTAATGATTCAGTTAGAAAAAAATATTAGACTAGTCAATGGGCGCCTTTATTGTTATATATGATGAATCTATTTTTGGTTTTCAGTAACCATCTCCAAAATTTTTTATATATTCATCAAGAGCTTATTATTTTTTACTTGTATTCATATAGTTATCTTGTTGTTCCATGGCTATTATATTTTTGATAACTTTCGAGTCCAGAAGTATAATACGTGCGGACGTTGGCCAATCTGATGGATCAATACGTAACATTGGATATCTCATTTTTGTTTTTCCGGATTTGGGCATTGTTTTCTGGATTGATTGTTCTCTTTTTTTTATAAATTTGAGATTCTGATTTTTGGATAATTTTAATGACTATATCTAACAGTTATTTATTCAATTTTTTTTACAATTTTTCAGTTTGGACGGTTAATATTTTTAATTATTTCTAAAAAGACTAGCAACCGCTACAATCAATAACAAAACTGTGTTACTCATTATGATGCCACTTATTTGGTAATACCTATTAATGTGACAACCATTAATCACATATTTTCGGCTTCTGATAAGTCACAACTGGAGCTATTTTCACTTGTATCAAAAAGAGCGAACATGGTCGTTCCTGGGATAGAGAAACTTGCAGAGGTGCTGCGGAAGGAGGACATTTAGATGTTTTGAAATGGGCCCATTTTCATGGGTGTCCTTTAGGTAATCATATTTGTGTGTTGGTGGCTAGTTACGGCCATGGAATTCATTAAATTTTATGATCCAGATTATCCAGAATAATAATTTTTTGGATATGATTCGTTTAGTGATAAAAATTGAAATCCAAATGTTATGATTAATATGAAACAGCAACACAAATTAATTACATGATACACAACAAAAAATAAATAATTTGTTGAAACGTCTGTGACAATTCTTATGTCTTCACAAATAACAGTTCATAAAAGTGCGCATCGTAATGAAATCAAACCAAGCAAACAACGAAGAAAAAACATCAGACAAATGATTTGTGATTGGTTTCATGTTTTACAAAATGATCTAGTTGATACAGATATGTTCAATGATGAAATTTTTGAAATCAGCAAAAAAATTCAAGATTTGCCCAGGAAATTGGGATAAGATTCTCAGGATTTTATCATTGTTCAGTACTCGTGCAAATCCGCATTTCCAAGTTATCCATTCCCAACTTGGGATGAAAAAATTTATGGACCTAATCCTAATTTGGTAGAAATATTGACCGCGCTCCGGAGCAAAAATGTTTACATTTACAGTTTTGAAAAAATTCAAAAAATACAGGAGTAAAATTAAAAAACCCGGACACATTTTCGACAAATGTAGACTTCGAATTGAGTTTTGCTATGATTTTAGTGCATACTACTATTATCCACACGGATTTGCGGTGTATTTGACTTTTACCAATACATTGGATTCTCGTTGTCTTGTTTGTTGATAATTGTTTATTTTTTGGGTTGATAGAATCTTAAATGTTGACTAACTTCTCACAAACTGGAGTTCATGAGAAGTTAATTTGAAGTTCGTTATCTCCCATATATACTGAAAGAATAGTGTTGGATAAAACCTTTCATTTTGGCCCATTCAAGGACTTCTGTTTGTAACCTATTACAAGCTATTTTAGTACATTTGTCAGTCCATGATAAACCATTGTCAATAGCCCATTTCAAAACATGGAGCTTCCCGAATTTAGCTGCCACCACACAAACGGATTCATCACAATGGAATCCCTTTCCAAGAAGCCATTTCAAAACCTCTAGATGTCCTGATTTAGCAGCCTTTACACAAACAGATTCATCACAACGGAATCCCTTTTCGAGAAGCCATTTCAAAACCTCTAAATGTCCTGATTTAGCAGCTTGCACACAAATATAATGCTCATTAGAATCCCACGGAGCGCGCACGGGACAACCATTATCGACGGCCCACTGCAAAACATTCAAATGTCCATTACGTGCAGCCTCATAACAAGTCATCTCATCCCATGGGCAGTCATTTTCGCGCAACCATTGCAGAATAATCAAGTGTCCTTCTTTGGCTGCTGAAGAGCAAATATTTTCACTCCACAAGCAACCTTTTTCACGCAACCATTGCAGAATAATCAAGTGTCCTCTTTCGGCTGCATAAATACAAGCGTATTCATCCCACGAGCAATCGTTTTCATGAGCCCATTGAAGAACATGTAAATGACCATTGGCAGCCGCTTTGGCAATGGTTCGTCCATCACACACAACTCCAATGCTATGTAACCATTGCAAAATTTCCAGATGACCATGTGATGCTGCTATGGTACCACAAATGTGTTTGCGCAACAGACAGCCATTTTCATATGCCCATTTGAGGACTTCAAAATGTCCTCCTTGTGTAGCCATGTTACATGTTTTATCGTCCCATGGACAACCATTTACGTGGGTCCATTTCAGAACATCTAAATGACCCCCATAAGCAGCATTGGCACATGTTTGTTCATTCCAAGGGCAACCATTTTCCCTGGCCCATTTTAATATATCCAAATGACCCCCATAAGCAGCATTGGCACATGTTTGTTCATTCCAAGGGCAACCATTTTCCCTGGCCCATTTTAATATATTCAAATGACCTCCATAAGCAGCATTGGCACATGTTTTTTCATCCCAAGGAATTCCATGTTGTGAGGCACGGCTGTTGCGTATTTTCCGTCTTTTGGTACGCACGTGATAATAATTTTGACGAAGCCATTTTAAAACTTCAAGATGTCCGCCCAAAGAGGCTTCTGCATAAACGCATCCATTCACTTGATAACCATTTCCGCAAAACCATTTTACGACCTCAAGATGTCCTCCTCTGGCGGCTGACTCAATTGTGGACAGTTTTATGGGAAACCCTTTTTCCTCAATCCATTGAAGAAGTTTGAGATAACCATGTTTAGCTATTTGGGCAGAGACACTGACAGCTTGGTAATATGTCAATTTCGGAACGTGCATGGACTCTGAAATTTGACGAAATCTTTTACACACGAACATAAGAGGTAGGAATTCCTCATGGAGAAAGAAACTGAACAGATACAAAATAAGTTCATCAGGTAAAAAATCGAATTGATTGTAATTTTCCATAGTTATTTCGTAGTAATATATTGATTTTAGAATTTAACAGCACCATTTATGTTTTGATTTTTCAATTTTTTAGTTGCATCTATTTAATTTTGAAACTGACCACATACAAACTTAGTTTGAATGTGATTGGTTTGGTATTGAAGCTATTTACATTGCAAAAAAAAGAGCACTGTTTACGTTAATCTCGTCGAAATTTTTCATCGATCCAAGCCACAATGTCGTCGTGGCCACAAGCACGGAGTTTCTCCAAATCATATGGGCAATGGTTGTTGATTGCCCATTGTAAGACCTTGAGATGTCCATTCTTGGCAGCAAAGACGCAAGTGTCTTCATCCCATGGGCAACCGTTTTCACGGGCCCATTGGAGAATAGTAAGATGACCTCCATGGGCTGCCATAGCACATGTCCCTACATCCCACTCGTGTTCATTATGGAAAGCCCACTTCAGAATTTCTAAATGTCCCCCCCAAGCAGCATACGTACAAACACAGTCGTAGTGGGGACAATTATGAGAAAGAGCCCATTGAAGTACCTCAAGATGACCATACTTGGCGGCTTGGGCGCAAGTTTGATTATCCCAAGGGCAATCATTTGTTCTGAGCCATTGAAGTACCTCAAGATGACCACCTTTAGCAGCCTCTGCACAAGTTTGTTCATCCCAAGGACAATCATTTGTTCTGAGCCATTGAAGTATCTCAAGATGACCACCTTTAGCAGCCTCTGCACAAGTTTGTTCATCCCAAGGGCAACCATTGTCTCTGAGCCAATGGAGGACATTGAGATGACCACCCTTGGCAGCAGCTGCACAAGTAGTAGCATCTACGATGAAACCACAATCGTAAAACCATTGGAGTGATTTGAGATCGCCTTCCAAAGCAAGACGATTGGAATGTTGAAGAGTTTGTTCTGGTGTGATGATGTGTTTAGAATGGCGGAAAATTTGGCGGAATCTCTGGCAACAGCATGCGAGAGGAAGAGCTTCGGAGGCAGAAAAAAGGAAAAATAAGGTTAAAATAAGTTCGTTAGGCAATAAATCGAAATAATTAAGGGTATTCATTTTTGTGAATCTGATTTGAATACTTTGGACCTTCTTAAAATTTTGATTTTCAATTTTTTTGAGTTCGTGCATTTCATCATTTTCTTTGAGTTATATCAAAACATCCGAATGGCCACCTTCAGTAGCCCAACATCAGCGTTCTCATCTCGGGGAAAAATATTATGAATTTGATCTGACATTATCATATCCAAAATCAATGTAAATTGTCTCGCGAATGCCCAAGTCATAGAGAAGGGTACAATAAAATAATGCAACATGGAAACAATTTGATACTGGATTTATGCTGGTATTGCGAGTCGTTAAATTATAATAAATTTTAACCAGAGTTGTGACGTCAAATTATAAACCAATTTCCTACAAATGAGTTTGTGTGAAGTTGGTTTTTTTTTTGTGTTTTTTTGGTTTTGTGTTTTTTTGGTTTTGTGTTTTTTTGGTTTTGTGTTTTTTTGGTTTTGTGTTTTTAGTTTCAGTGTGAATATATTTACAAGAACAAAATATTTACAAGAACAAAATATTTACAAGAATAAAATTTTAATCTCATCGTCGTCCTTTGCGCCCTCTTCGTCGTGATCTCCGCCCTCTTCGTTGTGTTCTTCTCCCTCGTCGCCACGAATTTCGCCATTCTGTGGCCTCTTCCTCTGAGCTCTCGCCCTCGCTAGCCTCTTCGTCTGGAGTCTCTCTCACTACCTCCCTGGTTTCTTTCACAAGACTTTGTCTCTCAATAATCTCTTCGGCGCCGGGACAACCTTGATCCTGAAGATACCGTAGAACTCGTTGATGTCCCCCCATGCGTGCCGCTTTTGGGGTATCACTGTCCCATGGGCAACCATGCTCATGAGCCCATCGCAAAACGGTTAGATGTCCGTTGTCGGCCGCGGAACGACAAGTATCTTCATCCCAGGGACAACCCTTATCGCGAAGCCATTTCAGAACTCTCAGATGGCCTCCTCTGGCGGCGTTACTGCAAGTACTTTCATCCCAGGAATAACCTCTTTCCCTGAGCCATTCGAGAATAGATAAATCGCCTACAAATGCCGCAGTGTCACAAATATCTTCCTCCAATGGATAACCATTTTCATAGGCCCATTTGAAAATATCAAGATATCCATATAATAAAGCCATCTCACAAATTCCTGCGATCCATGGACAACCATTCTCGCGGGCCCATTGGAGTATGTGTAAGTGACCAAACAAGATCGCATTTCTACACGTCCATTCATCCCATGGACAACCATTCTCGCGGGCCCATTGAAGTATGTGTAAGTGACCACCGCGGGCTGCACCTGCACACGTCCATTCGTTCCATGGACAACCATTCTCGCGAGCCCATTGGAGTATATGTAAGTGACCACCGCTGGCTGCACCTGCACACGTTAGCGCATCCCAGGGACAATCTTTATCTCTGGCCAATTTGAGTATATTTAAATGCCCTCCTTTGGCAGCTGCCGCACAAGTATCGGAATCCCATGAATTCGGGACAAGCAAGAGTATGTTCAAATGACCTCCCCTGGCTGCACCAGCGAGGATATGGTTATACCATAGGGTATCCTTCTCCTTCACCAAGCCCAGGATATCGAGATGTCCTGCTTTAGCTGCTTCGTAACATGAATAATTGTTTGTGGGTGCTACCTCAAAAAGCCAATTGAGTATCTCGATACGACCTTCACTGGACGCAGCATTACAAATCTCCATTGGGCAGAAGCAGTCGTTTTCCTTAAGCCATTTGAGCACTTCCAGATGACCTCGTTTGGCCGCAGCGATACAAGCTTTGTCGTTCCAAGGACAGCCCATTTCGCCCAACCATTTCAGAACCTCCAGTTGCCCGGCTCCCGCAGCTGCTGCGGTCGTGGATTGGTTCATGGGAAAGCCGAGTTTGGCATACCATTGAAGAAGTTCGAGATGACCTAATTCAGCGGTTTGGTTGCAAAGAGAGAGAGCTTGGTGGTGCGAAATAGAGTGAGTGGATATATAGGCGGAAAAAAGATGATAAAATCTTTTGCATGTAAAGAGAAGAGGAAAGATTTCTCCATCGAAAAGAAATCCGATGAAAAAGAAAATAATTTCGTCGGGTAGAAAATCGAAAGGATTGGAACCTAAAATATTCTCGGAATCTAAAGTATTCATTGTAGTGAATCTGATTTGGTCCAATCATATGGACATGCTTAGTTTTAAAATTTTCAATTTTTTTTGTGGTTTCACGGTTTGTCACATTGTCCCATATATAAATCAATTGATGATCTTAAACAGATTTTGAACATAGACATAAGTTATCTATTTTGGACCATCATTGATAAAAAACTTGCAAGTCAATATCAATGGTATTTTAACGTGAGAATAATTGGTAATTTGGTCAATAATTTCATTTGGCAATAAACCAAACAAACCTATATTTTTGATTGTGACATTCATTAACGAATCAATATCATAATCAAATGAAATAATGAGTTTTGACATTTTTTGTTTTAATTTTTAGTGATTGTCGTGACAAAATGGTCACCGATTAATAATTCGGGCGATATCGTTGAATGTATTGTTTAAATCATCCAAAGTAGCTACATAAATATAGGGTGAGTTGATTTGTTTTTGGAAATCTTTTAACATTTCAGCACTTTTATTAACACCAAAACAGTTACCCATAACCACCAAGATAAATTTCCAATTGTTGGTCATATATGATTTAAATCTGGTTTGGATTTCAGTTTTTGAAATGTCAGACATCGCGAAGTTAGGTGGTGTGATGAAAATAACGTAATAATCTCGTATGATACCATGACCAAGAGAAATATCAATTGTCCGACTCATAGTATCAAATAAGTAAGATTTTATGTCATGACATCTTATCATATATGGACTTAATTTTGGCTGCTTGTTGTCCGGAGAACTTTTTAATAACATAGTGATAAATGTCTCCGAATCATGAACACAATAATTGTATGTGCATTCAGCACTCATCAAGCGCATCATTTTAGTTAGTAGGCGTATAGGGAAGGTAGATGTTTAAGTGATTTACGAACATTATGACTATATATCCTGATATGATATGTTGCACGAAAAACATCGACTAATTGATTTATTTTATAACTAGTGGCTTCGGCAATATTAGGGTGACATTTCTAATCGTTGTTCTAGTTCTGTAGTATTACATATCACAAAAGTAATATCGCCAGCAGTTTTGGATATTTGGTTATATTTTTTCGATCGGAATAAATTGGCGAAATTGAGATGGTTGGGATTGTTGAAAACACTAGAATGAGATGTGGTTGTCAATAAAGGTATTATTACTTCGTTGGTCTGTTGGTTTGGTTAGATTGTTTTGGATAATTCAAAGAATATTTATCTTTCCAATGTTCCTCAAAACTTTTTATTTGTTTGTAATTAAGTTTTTGGTATGTTTGTCAGTTGATATTGTTTTCGGTCCGATCATGAAGCATTTGTTGCATGATTTTATATGCTTCATTAATTTCTGACATCTTCGAAGAAAAATACTCTTTTTGGGATTGATCCGATTGATCCGTTTTATCCGGATGATACGCCATGATACTTTGACGATAGGCGTGTTGAAGTTCCATTTGGTTGTGGGGAAAACGATTCAAGCCCAAAACTTTTTCCAAGATCATATAATTTCTGCGTTGTCCAATAACGCAGAAATCTTCGTGATCTTTTCGTGATAAAATTCGGAAACATTTACACATTTGAATGCGCCAAAAGCGTCGAAAAAACAGACATAAAACTAAAGCGCGCAAACAAATTCATTTTACTCGTAAAAAATAATCAAATTAAATTAAATTAATAACCGCCTATTCATTTACAAGAATCGTTTATGATTAAACGAATCAATTTTTTTGATTTGTTCAATACACGAATTAAGATATGTAAGGTATGAATGATGCGGAATCATCACTTTTCATTCTGTCGGAATAAAACGCGATGAAATTTTTCATCACATCATTTTTGACCATGTCTATTGGCTTGCGTCTCTTGGCATCCAGAGCATTAGGATCGGCACCATTTTTTAGCAAAACACGAATAACCTCAAAGTGACCATTTTCGGCGACATAATGCAGGGCCGTTTTATGATGGGAACAATGACATGAAGCATTGGGGTTGGCTCTCAAATTTTCAAGTAAAAATGTAACACCTGTCACATCTCCACATTTGGCAGCATCAGTCAGTGGCGTGTTTCTCCAAAATCATGACCATTAACATTGATTCTATCAATAGTAACCAATTGTTTCGCCTCATCATATTTTCCTTCGCGAATACATGTAATAAGTTTGTTGGCTCTGTATTCCAATCGACTTGAACCATCTCGTGACTTAGCGTCGTTTTCTCCCTCAGGTAACCATCCTGATCTTTTTGCCAAAGAATAAGTACTAAACAATCGGGCACTCACTAATTTGCCAACACGACCAAAAAATTTCTGGGCAGACAACATGTTGGTTGGATTAACTAATGCTTACAATAGGACAATGAAAATTGTTTAAAAATAAAAATTTTCAATTTTTTTCCCAATCAAAAAATTGAAAATTCATCATTAAATGAAGTTCATTTATTATCGGAAATATGCAAAAACTGCAATAATCACAAATACGAATTAAAGTTATGACAACCGAAAAAATAGAAAGTGACACCAAAAACTTGTACGATTATACAAATCCAACGAGCGTTGTTGGTTATGTGGGCCAAGAAATTGCTGAGCTTAAGTCTAACGAACAACCATATCTTCTGATTTTGTATGGTCCACCAGCTTCTGGTAAAACCACTATCCTGCCCAAGATACTGGACAATTTTGGTCTTGACAAAAATTATATTTATCTGAGTGATGACAAATTTTCTTATGACACCGTCCAATACAAGGAGATGCGAAAAACGGACTTGACCGAATTACAAGATTTATCTGCCGAAGAATTGGATGATCATCCTATCATTAAACATTTACAGGAGGAGTACAATAAAATTAGGAAAAAGGCCAAACAATTATTATATATGTTTATGGGTTTGGCTTTTATGTATAAATATAACGTCATCTTGGAAATGACAGGTGTTGGATTGGATTGGTACATGTCAACTGTGATTGACGAATTTTATCATTACAAATATGATATTTATTTGATGTATCCATTTACCACGAACGAGGATTTGTTATACAGGCGATCTATCAAGCGAGCGTTCGAAGAAAAACGATTTCCGCCCATGAAATACTTCAAGATTGCCATTGATGTTTCGATCAAAAATTTCAATAAAATCTTGGATGAATCCAATATTACCAAATTTAAGAGTATTTTGGTTTATGACACGAAAAGAACAGCACCCGATGGTCATAATTTGGATGAACATATTATTTTTCAATACGATAGGCCTGATATTGTTTTGGACAGTGAACACTTTCGAAAGATATTGGTTAATTCTATGAAAAATTGAAAATCAAATTGCTACATCATTATAACAAAAACTAATATTTTTTATACAACATCAATATGGGCAACACAAAAAAACATATTAATTGTGACGATTTTGATACTATTTTAAACATTAAAAACAAACCCAAAAAATAATTGGATTTTCACCTTTCATGTAATGATACATTTATGATGGCAAACAATTGGTTTATGATAAAACGATGGGTGACTAAAGAGAACCAAATTAATGACGATTTAAATTAAAATCATTATTAATTTGCTTTTGATCCGCTCATTGAGTAGAAACACGGTGTCACCAAGTGATTAATTTGACGGATCATGAATAATTGTTAAATTCAAATTAAAACTTCGGGTGACAAAAACTGTTTATATCGAATACGAAAGTTCTGATACTGTTTGGGAGTGCTAACAACAACGAACATAAATGAATCCCATTCATTATCCAGTTTTCGCGGTTCTCTTTCCGTTATACCAGTAAAATAATTCGAATAATTTTTCCCCCATCAGAACAAACAAATAAACCGACAAATAGGCAACCAATGCTGTTAAAGTGAGTCTTATAAAAAATTGTCTGTTGTTCATGTTGATTTTATCCCAATCGTGCCAAATACCTTGGATGATATTTCGGGTCAACCAAAAATTGACTACTGATACGACAGCATAACCACATAATCCCAATGCCATGAAAGTGGTCTTGAACACAAAACTATTTAAACTGATCAAATAAATGATGCCTCCTGTTATAGTAAAAATCGTGGTGACTGTCAACATTGTGGTAAAACCTTTACGAATAAAATAATCTATGTGGAACTTGTGACATGGCTCATGATTGTACGTACAATGGGGTGACAATGTTTGTAGTTTGCTAGAATTATCACATGATTTGTTTTGGCGCTCAGTATTAGTGTCAATATCATCTAAATCATTTTTGCTGTTTGTGTTCGAGTTTAGTGGCAATCGAGTACAATAATATTTGGAATGCAACCAATCTTTTTTGGGTAGAATTAGTTGGCACATAGTTTTAGGCCGAAATACTGACGTACTATTTTTTCTGCCGCACACTTTTTGCAACGGACTAAATGAAATAAGCATATTGTTGGTCCGTATTTTTGGAAAAATGTTAGTGTTCGTCATGGAGAATTTGCGCAAACCAATGGTTTTGGAACACAACAGACGTAAATTTTTGCCCATGACATTCGGGGACAAGGCAAATAATTGGTTCAACAAACGTTTAGACATGGAGGTGATAATAATGAAATATTATTTCATTATTATCATGAATTTACTTGTTCAATTTTTTTATGTCGTGAATGATCCAATGTGGAACAAATCCAGAGTGAATCCATCACACATGTCAACTCATTATTATGATTGTGCGCCACGGTTCATGCGTCATGGCATATGTCACAACATCAAAAATATTCGGTTCACGTGGAACATCAAATAAATTGACATCAAACTTCAATAAACTATATGATAAAAAAATCATAGTGCCACATATGGCAAATGCAGTAAATATCACAATCAAACCCTTATTAATTTGGGCGTTAATGTCAATGAATTGGCGCTTTTAACCAAAATATTATCGACGAAATTATTGACGGTATCACTGACGATAGGAACAGTGGTACCGTCATCATGTACATACACGATCTGACATGGAAGAACCATAGGCTATCTTGCGAGCCAATTTGTATTCGAATTCCTTGGATCCTACCCAAACATCAGCCACTGTAGGCTCAGTCGGATCATCAAATAAATGAAGAACAGACCTA
>Ga0065721_10006081_pt1 | contig 13232 bp, 14 predicted proteins | sample Mesricmetagenome_FD_59108 | JGI IMG/M metagenome (GOLD analysis project Ga0065721, IMG submission 59108) | Mesophilic microbial community from rice straw/compost enrichment Sample: eDNA_1 v2 (version 2) | ecosystem: Engineered > Solid waste > Grass > Composting > Bioreactor | place: USA: Davis... | reverse complement strand
GACGCGTCTTTGGAGGGGCAACCCCTGTCCCTTAAGGCGCTTGTCGATTTGTTGACAGGCGGAAAAAACCTGCCGGATGAAAATCCGGAGGGCGCCATAAATTTGGCGGACGAGGGGATCCCCGCCGAAGCGGAAATCAGCCCGTTCCTGTTCTTTAATCCCGCAGCACCGCTATCCGAAGGGACGGCGGAGCAGGGCGTGGATCTGGATTTTGTGCAGCAGGCCAAAACCGTGGATGGCTTCTTGGCCAATCCGAACCTGACCAGACAAGGGCTAAAAACGGATTCCGCACAGCCGGCAAAAACACTGGATAGTGTGTTAACCAATCAGACCTTGAGCGATCCGGCCGCGACTGAAGAAGCGCCGGACTCGGTGGCGTCCTTGACGGCGAAATTCCTGACCGGCACACCCGAGAAATCCGAGACGCTCAATTTTTCTGCCGGCGCTTTCACTCTTCCGGATGCCGCGCAGTCGGATGAGGCTTCCACAGGCCAAGCCAGCTTGATCTCGGCGTTGAGCAATAAGTCGGCGCTGGTCGAGCAACCCTCCGCCGCGCCGCTGACCCAGGCCATGCGCCTGCAGGTAGCGTTCGGACAAACCCAGTGGTCTGAGGCCTTGGCGGAGCGCACCGCGTGGCTGGCCAGTCAACAAATCCACTCTGCCGACTTGCAATTGGATCCGCCAGAATTGGGCCCGCTGCAAGTGAGAATCAGCGTGCATCAGGATCAGGCGGTGGTGAGTTTCGTCAGCGCCAACCCGCAGGTTCGCGATGCTCTCGATCAATCCATGGCGCGGCTGCGTGAATTGCTGCAAGAGCAGGGCATGCAACTGGTGGACGCCGGTGTTTCCGATCAGCACCGCGACGGCAGCGGTGAAACCGCCGCCAGCGATCAGGACGAGCAGTTGGGCGCAACAGCGGATATCAGCGCTGAAAATACCACGACGACTAACGTCACGGTTGACGCGAAATATGGCGTAGACGATTTCGTCTGAGACCTGTGACGCCGCAATGACGCTTTTCTGCGTCACCCGCAATAATTCCTCACAACCGCCGGCAGCACGTCGGCGGCGGTCTGCTATCTTTAATTTAGCTGAGAGCTGATCGCCCGAGTAAAACAATAAACGGGCAGTCCCGCCGCAGCATAAATGTCACGCGCCGTTCCGGCCATTTTTCCGATTGATCTCAGTAATGGTCAGGACCAGGCGTTGATGGGTGAGCAGCAGTTTTCCGACGTTTGGCACTGCAATTGCTCAACCGCTTAGATACACGATTAGAACCGACGGAAATTTGACGATGGCCGCTGGCGACAACCAGGAAAACCCTCCAATCGGAAAAAAGAAAATCATTTTGCTGGCGGCGGCATTGCTCGGCGTTATTGCCATTTCCGTGGGGGCAACGGTGGCCGCGCTGAAATTCCTGGCGCCACCACCGGCGCCAGCGCCGACGGAAGTGGCGGCGGAAAATACCCAGCCAATGCAAACGCCGGCGATCTACTATCCGTTGAAACCGGCGCTGATGGTGAATTTTACGGTGCGCGGGCGGCAGCGGTTTTTGCAGGCCGAATTAACCTTAATGACGCGCGACGGCTCGGTGATCAGTGCGGTCGAATTGCACCAGTCGATGATCCGCAATTCGTTGATCATGCTGATCGGCGGCAAGTCTTTTGAAGATCTGCAGACCGCCGAGGGCAAAGAATTATTGCGGCAGGACTGCCTGCAGGAAATTCAACGGCTGCTGCAACAGGAAATTGGCAAGCCAGGTATTGAACAAGTTCTGTTTACCGATTTTGTCATGCAATAACACGATTTTTCCATGCAATAACAGGGGCCACGCGGCCTGATTCTTTAAGCTGATTTCGAGGTTTTTGTGCAGGATTTATTATCCCAAGACGAAATTGACGCGCTTCTTCACGGTGTCGATGACGGCGAAATCGAAACCGAATGCGATTTTGATCCCACAGGCGTGCGCGCCTACGATCTCACCAGTCAGGATCGCATTGTCCGCGGGCGCATGCCCACCCTGGAAATGATCAACGAACGTTTCGCCCGCTATACCCGCATCAGTATGTTCAACCTGTTGCGCCGCCCCGCGGATGTCTCGGTGGGCGGCATCCAGATCCAGAAATTCGGCGAATATGTGCACACGCTTTACGTGCCCACCAGTTTGAACATGGTGAAATTCCGCCCGCTGCGCGGCACGGCGCTGATTATTCTCGACGCCAAGCTGGTGTTTAAGCTGGTGGATAATTTTTTCGGTGGCGACGGTCGCCACGCCAAAATCGAAGGCCGGGAATTTACGCCCACGGAATTGCGCGTTGTGCAAATGGTGCTGGAGCAGGCATTTGTGGATATGCGCGAAGCCTGGAAAGCGGTCAAGCTCATCGATTTTGAATACATCAATTCCGAAGTCAACCCATCCATGGCGAATATCGTCAGCCCCAGCGAAGTGGTGGTAGTGAGCACTTTTCACGTAGAGCTGGACGGCGGCGGTGGAGAACTGCACATCACCATGCCTTATTCCATGATCGAGCCGATCCGCGAAGTTCTCGATGCCGGTTTGCAATCGGATACCGACGAGCGCGATGAGCGCTGGGTGAAGGCGCTGCGCGAAGATGTGATGGCGGCGGAAGTGGATCTTGAGTGCGATATCGTGCGGCGCGAAGTGACCCTGCGCGATATCGTCGATTTGCGCCCCGGCGACGTAATTCCCATCCAAATGCCGGAAACCAGCGTACTGACGGCAAACGGTATTCCCATGTTCCGCGTGGTACTCGGGCGCAGCAAAGAAAATCTGGCGTTGAAAATCGTCAACGTCATCGACCGTAAACAAGCGCATCACATTGAATAAATTGAGCAGAGAAATTCTATGAGTAATGAACCCAACCAGGACGATATGGCTGACGAGTGGGCTGCGGCGCTTGCGCAACAGGGAGGCGGTGGTTCTCCGCCCGCACAGCAGATAGAGCTCGACGATTTCACCAATGAAGGCAAAAACGTAGCGGGGCGTCCTGATCTGGATGTGATTCTGGATATTCCCGTGACCATTTCCATGGAGGTGGGACGTACCTCCATCACCATCCGCAATTTGCTGCAATTGAACCAGGGCTCGGTTATCGAGCTGGATCGCCTCGCCGGTGAGCCGCTGGATGTACTGGTGAACGGCACGCTGATCGCGCATGGCGAAGTGGTGGTGGTCAACGAAAAATTCGGTATTCGCATGACGGACGTTATCAGTCCGTCGGAACGCATAAAAAAATTGCGTTGAGAAACGCGGTGCCAGGCTCCCAGCAGCGGGAGCCGCAACAATTCAGAAAGGTGAGGCCCGTTATGGCAATACCGACGCGCAATTTCAGCAGCCTGATTCCCGCATTAGTTTTCACTCCCGTGCTCTGTTGGGGCGCAGAAACTCCCGCAGCGCCATCCGGCGCTGGCGCCATCATGCAAACTTTTATCGGTTTGGCGGTGGTGCTGGGAATGATTTTTGCGCTGGCGTGGTTGAGCCGACGATTGAGCGGCGGCAGCCTCGGCAACACCAAATTTATGAAAATCCTCGCGGTACAGGCCCTGGGCGCGCGGGAAAAAATTATTTTGGTGGACGTGGCGGGAACACAAATGATGCTCGGCGTCACCCCCGGCCGCATCGCCACTTTGCATGTATTTGATGAGCCGGTGCTGCAGGTGCCGGTCAGCAACGAGAGCAGCACCGGCAATCTCTCGGCGCGTTCGGCCACGGAATTTTCCCGCAAGCTGCAAGAATTTCTTAATCAAGGGAACAAATCCTGATGAAGGCATTTGCGCGTGTATTTATTGCAGTGCTTTTATTGAGCGCCGCTTTTATCAATTCCGCCGCGGCGCAGGCGCCGGACCCAGCGCCGGCACCGCCCGCCGCGACTGCAACCGCACCTGCGGGTTTTCAACCCATTCCCGCGCTGCCGGTGCTCACCGTAAAAAATAATCCGGACGGCTCGGAAGATTACACGGTCACGCTGCAGATTCTGATATTGATGACGGCATTGTCGTTTCTGCCGGCGATGTTGATGATGATGACCTCATTCACGCGCATCATTATCGTCTTTTCGATTTTGCGACAGGCGCTGGGATTGCAGCAGTCGCCCTCCAACCAGATTTTGATCGGTCTTTCGCTGTTTCTCACCTTTTTTATTATGACGCCGGTGTTGGATCGGGTGAATGAGCAGGCGGTGCAACCCTATATCAATGAACAAATCAGCGCGCGCGAAGCCTTGGAAAATGCGCGCAAACCATTTCACGACTTTATGATGGCGCAAACTCGCGAAAACGATCTCGCTCTGTTTTTTCGCATCTCCGGCCGCCCGCAGGTAGCAGGGCCGGACGATGTACCCTTTAGTGTGTTGATGCCAGCCTTTATTACCTCGGAATTAAAAACCGCCTTTCAAATCGGCTTCATTATTTTTATTCCGTTTCTGGTGATCGACATAGTGGTGGCGAGCGTACTGATGGCGATGGGGATGATGATGCTGTCGCCATTGATTATTTCGCTGCCATTCAAAATCATGCTGTTCGTGCTGGTCGACGGCTGGGCGCTGATTATCGGCACGCTCGCCGCGAGCTTCGGTATATAGGAGCGATCCATGACTCAGGAAGTTGTTCTCGATCTGTTTGGCAGCGCGTTTTATCTCACCGTTATTATGGTGTTGGTCATCGTGGGGCCAAGTTTGGTTGTGGGTCTGATCGTGAGTACCTTTCAGGCGGCGACACAAATCAATGAACAAACCTTGAGTTTTTTGCCGCGCCTGATCGTTACTCTGGCCACCATCATGATGACCGGGCCGTGGCTGGTACAACAGCTCACGGATTTGTTCGAACGCTTGATGACCGATATTCCCAATATCATCGGCTGACGTTGTGGAAACCATAACCGACAGCCAGATCGCCGCCTTTATTCAGCAATATTTTTTGCCGTTTGCTCGCATAGGCGCGCTGCTGATGACCATGCCGGTTATAGGCACGCGAGTGGTGCCGGCGCGGGCGCGCATTATTGCCGCCATGTTTCTTACCATGTTGGTGGTGCCGCTGTTGCCGCCGTTGCAGGTGACGCCGAGTTTATCCCTCAGCACCGCGATTCTGATTTTGCACGAATTATTAATCGGTGTTGCTCTGGGTTTTGGTTTCCAGGTGGTGTTTCAGGTGTTTGTGCTGACCGGGCAATATCTGGCGATGAAAATGGGTTTGGGTTTCGCCTCCATGAACGATCCCACTAACGGCGTGCAGACTACGGTGTTGTCGCAGTTTTTTTTGGTCATGGTGACGCTTACGTTTATCGCGGTAAACGGCCATTTATTGTTGATCGAAATGCTGCTGCAAAGTTTTCAGTCTTTGCCGCCGAGCCATTTTCAGTTCTCCCGCGAGCAGAGTTTTCAGGTGGTGAATTTGGGCGGTTGGTTATTTGCCAGCGCACTGGTGATGTCGCTGCCGGTGCTGACATCGCTGCTGGTGGTGAATATCGCCTTCGGCATTATGAGTCGCGCTGCGCCGCAGCTGAATATTTTTGCCATAGGTTTTCCATTTACTTTGATCTGCGGGATGTTTCTCGTCTGGCTGGGACTCGCCACTTTCGATATGCATTTTGAGGATTTTATGGCGGAAGGATTTTTATTCGCCCGGGAGCTGCTGCGTTTGCAGCCGTAATTGTATGTTCATATTGAGTGCCCGCCATGGCCAATAATGACGACAGCTCCCAGGAAAAGACCGAAGAGGCCACCCCCCGGCGCAAGGAAAAAGCGCGCGAAGAAGGCCAGATTCCCCGATCGCGGGATCTCACCACCTCAGCGGTATTGATTTTGGGAACGGTGGGCCTGTGGATATTTGGCGGCGCGGTTGCGCAGAAGTTGCTGAATATCTTGCGTTTTAATTTTGCAGTGGATCGCGAGGTCATTTTCGACCCACAGAAAATGTTTGCTCATTTAGGCTCGTCATTTTTCGAAGCTTTATGGGCGCTGGTCCCGCTGTTTGCCATATTGCTGCTCGCCGCCATCGTTGGACCCACGATCCTCGGCGGTTTTCTTTTTAGCGGCAAATCCATCGCCCCCAAATTCAGCCGCATAGATCCGCTCGCCGGCTTGAAGCGCATGTTTTCCCTCAAATCTCTGGTGGAATTGGGGAAATCCATCGGCAAGGTGGTCGTGGTGGTGGCCGTTGCCTATTTCACCCTGCGCATGTTCGAGCCGGAATTGCTCGGCCTCGGTCGGGAGAGTCTGGAAACCGGTGTGCAACATTCCCTGCGTATCAGTTTGTGGGCGACTCTGTTGATCAGTTGCGCCACGATTCTGGTTGCCGCCATAGATGTGCCTTTTCAGATTTGGGAGCATGCGAAAAACCTGAAAATGTCCCGCCAGGACATCAAGGACGAAATGAAGGATTCCGAAGGCAAGCCCGAGGTAAAAGGGCGCATTCGGCAAATGCAGCGGGAAATCGCCAACCGCCGCATGATGGCCTCCGTGCCCAAAGCGGATGTGATTATCACCAACCCCACCCACTTCGCCGTCGCGCTGAAATACGACCCGGACACCATGGCGACACCCATCTTGCTCGCCAAAGGCGTCGATGAAACCGCGATGAAAATCCGCGAGATCGCCCGCGAATACAAAATCGAACAGGTGCGCAGCCCCGTGCTCGCCCGCGCGGTCTATCACACCACCGAAATCGACGGCGAAATTCCCCAGGGCTTGTACCTCGCCGTCGCCCAGGTGCTCGCCTACGTATTCCAGCTGCGCAACTTCCGCAAGGGCAGGGGGGAGCGACCGGAGTTCCCCAGCAATATCAAAGTGCCAAAGGATATGATTTTTCCCGCGAAGGATTGATGGCGGCCTGTTTTGCTGTTATTCCCGCGCACGTCGTATCAGCCATGAAGCACGACCGCGCCCTCACCGCGCAGTTTTGCCGTCATCCTCGCGAAGCGGGGATCCATATATGCCGCAGCAGAGTGCCAAACTCATGGATTCTCGCTTCGCGAGAATGACGGGGTGGGGAGGCGGGGATCCATTTATGCTGCAGCAGAGTGCCAAGCTCATGGATTCCCGCTTCGCGAGAATGACGGTTGGGGTGCTGGATGCCATTTATGCCGTAGCACGGTGCCAGGTTCCTGGATTCCCGCTTTCGCGAGAATGACGGGGGTGGGTGAGGCGGGAACTTTCTATTCTTAGCGTGGCACACGGGTTTCGACTTCACGCTTAAGCACCGATGCGATTGATTCCCTCTGCTCAGATGGGAACAATGGCAGGTTTTAGTCCAAGCCCAGGGGGTGTCATGAAAACTCGCGCAGCGGTGGCCTTTGCCGCCGGTAAACCATTAAGTGTTGTCGATGTTGATCTCGAAGGGCCAAAAGCCGGCGAAGTGCTGGTGGAGATCAAGGCAACCGGTGTGTGTCACACGGATGCGTTTACTCTGTCAGGCGATGACCCGGAAGGTGCATTCCCCGCCATTCTTGGCCACGAAGGCGCTGGTGTGGTGGTGGAGGTGGGGCCGGGGGTGAAATCCCTCAAAAAAGGCGACCACGTGATTCCGCTGTACACGCCGGAATGTCGCGAATGCGAATACTGTCTGCACCCCAAAACCAATCTCTGCCAAGCCATCCGCAGCACCCAGGGGCGCGGCCTTATGCCGGATGGCACCAGCCGCTTCAGTCTCGATGGCAAACCCATTCTGCATTACATGGGTTGCTCCACTTTTTCCAACTACACGGTATTGCCGGAAATTGCCCTGGCGAAAATTCGCGAAGACGCGCCCTTCGATAAGGTGTGTTACATCGGCTGTGGCGTGACCACCGGCATTGGCGCCGTGGTGTTCACCATGAAAGTGGAAGCCGGTTCCACCGTTGCGGTATTCGGCCTTGGCGGTATCGGTCTGAACGTCATTCAGGGGGCGAAATTGGTCGGTGCCCGCCGCATTATCGGTATCGATCTGAACCCCGCTCGTGAAGCCTTGGGACGCCAATTCGGTATGACGGATTTTGTAAATCCCAACGACGTCGAGAACGTGGTGGATACGCTTATCCAGATGACCGGCGGCGGTGTGGATTACAGTTTTGAATGCATCGGCAATGTAAAAGTCATGCGCCAAGCGCTGGAGTGCTGCCACAAAGGTTGGGGCCAGAGCTGCATTATCGGCGTCGCCGGCGCTGGTCAGGAAATTTCCACTCGTCCATTCCAATTGGTCACCGGCCGCTCCTGGCGCGGCTCTGCATTCGGCGGCGCACGCGGACGCACCGACGTGCCGAAAATCGTCGACTGGTATATGGAAAATCGCATCAATATCGACGACCTGATTACCCATGTTATGCCGCTCGATGAAATCAACACCGCCTTCGATTTAATGCACAGGGGCGAAAGCATTCGCTCTGTGGTCCTCTATTAAGGAGGTTTTATGGAACAGATTGGCAACAACAAATGTTTCGGCGGATTTCAGCAACGTTTTCGTTTTGAATCCAAAACATTATCGAGCACAACCACGTTTTCCATTTATTTGCCGCCCGGCGCATCTGCGGATGCGCCGGTTCCGGTGATTTATTGGCTCTCCGGTCTCACCTGTACCGATGAAAATTTCGTGATCAAAGCCGGCGCGCAGCAATATGCTGCCGCGCACGGAGTTGCAGTGGTTGCGCCGGATACTTCACCACGCGGCGATAATGTTCCGAGTGATCCCGATGGCGGTTGGGATATAGGTTTAGGCGCAGGCTATTACGTGGACGCCACCCAGGAACCCTGGCGGCAGCATTATCAAATGTATTCTTTTATCACCAAGGAATTACCGCCCCTTATCGAGCGGGAATTTCCGGTCACCAATAAAAAAGCCATCATGGGCCACTCCATGGGTGGCCACGGCGCGCTCACCATCGCCCTGAAAAATCCCGGTGCCTATACATCTGTTTCCGCATTAGCCCCCATCTGTGCTCCATCTCAAACACAGCGGGGAATACGCGCCCTCAGTTTGTATTTGGGTGATGATCAATCCGCATGGCAGGAGTACGACACCTGCGCATTGGTGGCCAAAGGAGAAAATAAAATCTCTCTCCTGGTAGACCAGGGCACTGCGGATAATTTTATGGCGGAGCGTTTACAACCGGAAAAACTGCAGCAAGCCTGCGAACAACACCAACATCCGCTCGATTTGCGCATGCGTGAAGACTATGACCACAGCTACTTTTTTGTGGCGAGTTTTATCGGCGAGCATGTGGCCTATCATGCGGAGCATTTGAAGGCATAAATCGCGATTGATCAATTTTTTGAGTTTCTGTGAAGAGAGGAACGAGCATGAATGCCACAATAAAAAAACTATGGAAAGAAAACTGCCCCCTGATTATTTTTCTCATATTGATGTTTGTTTTCCGCAGCGCGGTGGCGGATTGGAACGAAGTCCCCACCGGCTCCATGAAGCCCACCATCATCGAAGGTGACCGCATTCTGGTAAACAAAATGGCCTACGATCTACGCATACCGTTTACCCATATCCCGCTGCTTAAATTCGGTGATCCGGTGCGCGGCGATATTGTGGTATTTGATTCGGTCGTTTCCGATAAGAGATTGGTAAAACGGGTGATTGGGGTTCCCGGCGATGTGGTGGAAATGCGCCACAACACACTCTATATCAACGGCGAAAAACTGGATTATGAAGTTGTAGAGCGAGAATCGGCCGTGACTTATAAAAAAGAGAACCTGCTCGGCGTCGAACATATTGTAAGGCTGATTAATGCTGAATCCCCCATGGCAAATTTTCCTCCGGTGAAGGTGCCCGATGGGCAATATCTGGCGCTGGGAGATAACCGCGATGAGAGTGCGGATTCCCGCGTGATCGGTTTTGTGCCCCGCGGCGAAATCGTCGGCCGCTCCAGAAGCGTGGTTTTATCTTTCAACTACGACAATTACTATATTCCGCGGGCGGGGCGGTTTTTCCATACACTGTAATACCACGCCCTTAATTGTGTGGCCCGCCGGAAACGGGCCACCAGGACTAAATGAATAATAATTTGGATAATCTGAGGAACAGATATGAAAATACCAACCGTAGTTTCCGTGCATTTTGAAAAGGCGATGGCCAAGTTGGCTCAAGTGGGCCTGCTGCCATCCGCCTCGGACGATGCGCTAAGTGCCTTTCTACCGCTGATACAGCGCATTGAAGCCATCGATCCCGAGAATGCGTTGTTAATCGCACGCGTGATGCAGCAGAGCGGCAACTTCAATGAAATTGTCCGCACCCAAATCTCAGCTATTGATATAGGCACGCGCTTTATCACCATTTCAAATGAATTTGACAGTATTCGCGATGACACCCGCGATATGGTGACCTGGATCAGCGACGGCAAGCTGGACTGGAAGGAAAAAGCGCAGCTGATGTGGGCGGAAATGCGTCGTGGTACGGTGGCAGAGCGCTTTGAAAAAATCAAACGCACCTTCGCATCGGTGATGCGCNGCACGGATGAGCAAATTAGCCGCGAAGAANNGGTGCTGTCCGCTTACCAGGATTTTCGNTTTTCCATCAAAGAAGCGGAAACTGCAGCGCATGCCATTGTCGCTAAGGCACTGCATGCGCTGGAGGCGGCTAGGGCGGAACTTCAGGCGGCCAATGAGCGCATTAATTCCGCGGCCGGCGCAGCGGAAAAATCTTCGTTCGAATTGGCAAGAGATCTGTTGATCAACCAGGTCCATACCGCTGAGTCGAAATATCAAATTGCCAAGGATCTCTCCGATAATCTCAAAATTGCCTACAACACCTCTGAAGTGGTTTTTGCCCGCTTGCGCCAGAATATTGAAATGAAGCGCCGCATCCACGAGCAGAGCGTCTCTTTTTTCGCCACCAACGAAATTGTATTTACCGGTTTGTCCGCAACGTTTACCAGCACCCAGGGATTGTCCGAAGGTACACAGGCGTTGGAGCAAATGAAAAAGGGAGTCAATCAATCTCTCGAAGCATTGGCGGATCTTGGCAATCAGCAGTTGGAAGCCTCGACGCGTGCCGGGTACGGCCCTGCGGTGGATGCCAAAGGCGTTGAGAAGCTCGCAAATGCCATCGTGGATTATCAAGCGAATATGCAGGCGCTGGTCGAGCAATTGCGCAAAGAATCCACTGCGAATGCCAACGAAATCGAGTCGGTGACCAATGCGGCCAAAACGCGCTTTATCGAATTGACCACGAGAGCGCGATTATGAAACCGACCCTTGTCGATCAAGTCGGCGCAATGGGCGTGGTGGACCGGTTGCGCTTCGAAAGTCACCGCGTTCAGGATTATATGAACACCGCCGCGCAAAAAGCCCAATTGGTGGAAAAAATCGCTGCAGGTTATGCAGCGGAGGGAACGGTTGTTCCTGTTGAAATCATCCAGCAAGGTGTTGATCAGTGGTATCAGAACCGGCTTGTCTTTAAATCGACGTGGATACCCTGGTATTTGCGGATGTATATCCGTCGTGAGCGCTGGCTAAAACCTGTTGCAGCTGGTTTTGTCGTGGCAAGTTTGGTTATTGGAGGCTGGTTTACCGCTTCTTACATCGCGCATAAACAATCGTTGCAACAAGCGTCAGAAGCTATATTGGTGGCTGAGTCCACGGTATTGCGGACCAAGCTGGCGTCGTCAGAGTATGAAGTTGTTGCCGTACCAGCGTCGGAAACCGCTCACGGTTTTACCGCGAAAATCAATTTGGAATTGAGCCGAACTTCACAGGCGGTCGCAACACTGGAAAAACAAATACAGCAGGAGATCGATGCGAGAAGCCGAGACGTAAAACTGGCAAAAGTCGTAGATTTGTCACACCTCAATAAGCTGGTGCAACAGTACCAGGTGGCAACAACGTCTCTGCGCGAAAAACGCCATTTTGCTGCCACGGTTAATATTGTCCATGCCGAGGTGACAGCGTTGGCCGAACGTGCGCTTGCTCAACTCTCGGTAGATGAGGATAAAAATCAGGTCAACGCTTTAGCCAGCAGAATTTTAGGCGATATCGATAATCTTGCTCCGCCAACCTCTGGCGATATCGAACGGCTGAAATATCTTGAGATGCTGAGTCGGACACCGATTCGTTTAGTGATCAATCCCGATAATACGCAAAAAAGCGGTGTTGAGCGGGAATTCAGCAGTAGCGGCGGCAAAGCTTGGTATTTAATTGTGCAACCTGTGGATGCGAGTGGTTTGCCCGTCAAGCTGAATATCAAGAGCCGTGAAACCGGGAGGGAAGTCTATGCCAGTATCTTTGGCATCCGGGTCAATGACGCGCTTTATGAGGAAGTGCGCAAGGATAAAATGGCGGATGGCATCGTCAATCGCAACATCATAGGGTTCAAGCCGGCCGGCAAACTCTCCTTTGATTTGGAGTCGGGTATTTTCCCCGAATATATTCTGGAGTGGTGATTATGGAAGCAGGGAAAGTTGGCCTCCTGGCCCGACGCATTCACGACGAAAAAAGTGCTGCCTATAGGGAGCGCAAGAACCAGTTGGATGACTTGCAGAGTCTAATTAGCGCGGCCAATGCACGTATAACAAATGCCTTTAAAACCTTCGCACACACTCAGTTTGTGCAAAATTGCGCCGCTTTTGATCAGGAAGTGATTGATCTCGCTGCAGAAGCGGATGCTGCCAAGGAAAAGAATCAAGCCCAGATCGCGGAAGTAACTGCGAAAATCGAATTGTTCGATCAGGAACTTGCGTCCCTTGCGCTGACACTGGAGTCTGCTCGGGAAAATGTGTCAGAGAAATTGCAAAGTGACGACACCTTCCAAGGTCTTGAGCGAGTTCTCAATGAGAGCAACAATGCGTTGCTTTCCAATCGAGCAGAGTGCGAAGCGCTGCTTAAAGAAGTATCCGAAAAATTACCGGCTTTCTTGGAGGATGACGTTTTTCAATATCTTCTAAAGATCGGATTCGGAACCAGTGCCTATAAAGGCAAAGGTTTCGCCGCGCGGCTCGATGGAATGCTTGCGCGCCGGACGCAATTTCTTACCAATAAAGAGAGTTTGGCAATTCTGCAGGGTATTAAGGTGGAAGCTGAAAAGCGATTGGCCGGGTTAACCAAAAATCACGCCGCAGCTCTAAAAGCGTATGAAGATTACCAATTTTCCGCATTCAATAGCCCGGAAATTGTCGCAATAACGAATGCCATTGATCTGCAGGAGCGTGAACGCGCTGCAGTGCAGGAAACTTTATCAACTTGTCTTGCCGAGGAAACACAATATCTCACCGCTGCGGATGGGTTAAGTCTTTCGGCCAAAGG
>Ga0065721_10051900_pt1 | contig 13238 bp, 17 predicted proteins | sample Mesricmetagenome_FD_59108 | JGI IMG/M metagenome (GOLD analysis project Ga0065721, IMG submission 59108) | Mesophilic microbial community from rice straw/compost enrichment Sample: eDNA_1 v2 (version 2) | ecosystem: Engineered > Solid waste > Grass > Composting > Bioreactor | place: USA: Davis... | reverse complement strand
ACAGAGGTTTACAATCCGAAGACCTTCATCCCTCACGCGGCGTCGCACCATCAGGCTTTCGCCCATTGTGAATGATTCGAAACTGCTGCCACCCGTAGGTGTCTGGACCGTGTCTCAGTTCCAGTGTGGCCGGTCGATCTCTCAATCCGGCTACCCGTCTTAGCCTTGGTGAGCCGTTACCTCACCAACTAGCTGATAGGCCGCGAACTCCTCTCCAAGCGTCAGGCCTTACGGTCCCCGACTTTAGTGTAAGACCCATGCGGATCCTAACCATATGCGGTATTAATTCGCCTTTCGACGAGCTATTCCCCACTTAGAGGTAGATTGTTCACGTGTTACGCACCCGTCTGCCACTGCGTTTTAAATGTATTGCTACACTCAAAACACCGTTCGACTTGCATGTCTTAACCACGCCGCCAGCGTTCATTCTGAGCCAGGATCAAACTCTCCGAAAAGAGAGTTCAGAACCTAGTGATTCATGAACTACCGATCTACTCATCTTAGATGAGCAGATCGTTTTATAAGTTTTGATTGGGGGTCCCAATCAATCGCACAATGTATCTTTCAAAGAGCCGCTTTCCTTTTTAGGGGAAAGAGTTCTAATCAGTCAGACAGCTTTTCGATCGTCAACACCTTTTTTCGATTTTTTCGAGAGGCGCTGAGATTTTCGTCGCTGCTTTCTTCAAAGAACCCCCTCGCACTCCGTCGCGCTTGAGACGCTGTGGTTGCGAGGGAGTGCGGACAATGGAAATGCCCTCCCCTCCGACAAGCACTTTTTTGGGAGATTAAAAATCCACATGCATAAGCCATTAAAAATTATAGTGTTAAGACTTAATCATTCCGGATCATTTTCTTGTTTCCCTGAAAAAATCACGCACACATCCGCCCCGCATGTCACCAAAGTATCCGAAGCATGAATACGAATCACTCCTCGGTAAAGAGGGCCAAAATCGCCCCCTACACCACCCTGCGTGAATGAATGTGGGATCGTGCTCGTGAAGGGCCAAACAAGGGGAGCTCTCATGCCTCCACCATCTTAACCGGGAAATTGGAAGCTGCACTCCGAGCCGGTGAACGCTCTGTGCCGAGCGCAGGCCTTGTCTCGTTGGCCTTTCACTCTTCACGCACTGCCAATTAACCTGCTCGCGCGGGGTGGCATAAGCAGACGCGCCGGATATCCACGGCCCTCTCCACATAAGCGACCGGTGTGAGCAGCAAGCACCAAGAGGCCGTTCAACCGGCCGCCCCCCATCGGCCACCGGTATCTGTATCCCCTTGGACAGCCACGGCAGTGCGCCGCTCATTAGGCGCATTGCGGGCCCTCGAACTGCCCCGAGCGAATCCCGAGGCGTTGCTCAGCTACTCCCTTCCCTCTACCTGAGATCTCTCGATCTCGTGCGGAGACGCGCAGGCGTCAGATACGCCCCCACCTCCGTCGCCATCTCACATCACGTAACACACTCTCCCAGCGGTTCCGCGGCGGCGAGGTTGCGCAGAAAACTGCGCCACTCGGTGAGGAGCCGATCGATGTCGCCCCGGCCCGCCAGGGCCATGTCCGAGGCGAGCGATTGGGCGAGGGCGCCGCGCGACGCGCCGCGCTCGACGACGGCCTGCACGATGTCGCTCGCGCCGTAGCCGTAGCCCGGCGGCACCCCCTCCTCGAGATAGCCGTCGATGTCGAGGCGGCGGTAGGTTTTCTCGCAGGCGGTCGCCAGACGGCCGAGGCGTCGGGGATTGGTGCCGGAGAAGCGATCGCCGGCGAAGAGGTTGGCGCAGTCGAAGAGCAGGTGGTCGACGGGGTAGCGCCGGTCCTCGAGCCCGGCGGCGAGCGCGAGCCCCTCGGGCCCGAGAAACACGGCGACGACGGCGCCGCGGGCGGTGAGGCGCAGGCGCTTGTCGAGAACGCCGACGCGCTGCCATTGCCAGAGCGGGGTGGGCTCGGGCGAAAGAGCGAGGCATTCGGCCCGAAGCTCGCAGGTCCGGCAACCGGGGAAGGGATTGCGTTTGCGGCGAACGAGACGGGCCCGGCCCGTGTCGGTGAGCTGGCCGCAGGGCAGGGCGGCGGGGGGGATCGTCGCGGTGATTTCGGCGCCGAGGCGCAGGGGCGCCTCGGTGAACAGCCGCGTGGCGGCGTCGCGGGCGAGATCGAGGGCGGAGTCGCCCGGGCGGAGCCGGCGAAGGAGCGCCGCCCAGGGGAGCGGGGCCGCGCGCTTCAGGCGAAGCGGCGCGGCGCGGCGGAGCCGCGGGGTGCGGCCGGAAACGAGCATGTAGCCGGTGTCGTCGAGCCCCCGGCGTCCGGCGCGGCCGATCATTTGGAGCAGTTCGTGCGGGGCGATGTCGCGCTCGATCGCGCCGACGCGGTAGCCCGCGGCGGTGAGCATGACGGAGCGTAGGGAAAAATTGATGCCGGCCGCGAGTCCGAGCGTGGCGACGACGGCGCGGAGTTGTCCGGCCTTGGCGAGCGGTTCGACGAGGCCGGCGCGTTGCGCGTAGCTCAGGCCGCTGTGATGATAGGCGATCCGGCGCTGCAGCAGTCTGGCGAGCGCGGGCCCGGCCATCGACTCCTGTTCGGGCGTGAGCGTGAGCGGATCGGCCAGCGGGAGTTCGCGCGCGAACTGGCGGGCGAGGCGCTCGGCGTCGGCGCGATGCGGGGCGAACACGAGCACGGGCGCGAGCCCTTCGCGAAGCGCGCCGGCGACGCGGCGAGACCAGAAACCCTCGATTTCGCGCGGCAGGCCCTGAACGAGATCGTCGATCTCCACTTCCTCGAGCGGCACCGGACGGGTGGCGGTGCGCACGATCTCGACACGGCGGCCGAGCCGCGTGAGCCAGGCCGCGACGTCCTCGGGATTCGCGACCGAGCCGGAGAGCAACAACAGCTGGACGGAGGCGGGCAGGGTGGCGAGGACACCCTCGTAATGGTTGCCGCGCGCGGGGTCGCCCAACCACTGGTATTCGTCGACCACCAGAAGATCGGGCGGCGAACCGACATCGCCTCCGCCGGGGGCGGGCGCCGTGGCGCTCCCCTCGGGGCCCGCATGGTCGGGGGCGGGGGCCGGGGTCGGGCGACGAAGGAGGGCGCCTTGGGCGGCCTCGAGGGTGGCGACGACGACCGGCGCGTGCGGCGCGACGGAAAGGTCGCCGGTGGTGATGCCGACGCGCCATCCGCGGGCGCGCCATTCGGCGAATTTGTCGTTGGCGAGCGCGCGGGTGGGCACCGTGAAAACGGCGCGGCGGGCGAAGTTGCCCTGTTCGACGAAGCGTTCGAAGACGTGCGTTTTGCCCGCGCCGGTGGGGGCGTCCACGACCACGTCGCGACCGGCTTGAAGGGCGTGCACCGCGTCGCGCTGCCAGGCGTCGGGCAGGAGGAGCGTTTGCAGGCCTTGAAGGTCGCCGAGACGCATGGGCCGCGCACGGTAGGGCGCGGGGCGGGGCGGTCAACCGCCGCAGGGCGACTACTTCGCGGTCTTCTTTGTCTTGGCAGAGGAGGTGGACGGGGCGGTCGAGGGCGACGCCTCGTAGCGACTTTGCGTCTCGGCGACGGCCTGGACGTAGTCGCGCACGGGTTGCACGCTCACCGGGAAGGCGAACCAGCCGTGCTCCCGGTAGAACTCGAGTCCGGCCTCGACCAGACCGCGGATGAACTCGGGCGGCGGAATGCGGTGCTTTTCCTCGATCGCGCGGAGGGTTTCGCGCCACTCGGGGGCGATGCGCACGCTGACTTGGTCGCTAAGCTTGGGCACGCAGGCAGAAATGAACCGCAGGCCTTGCGATGAAAGCTCCGAGATTGACTGTTTGGTAGGCAATGACACCTATGCATGCATTGTAACCAAAAACTGACCGCTTTCGTCCGGCTTGCGGGAAGGCAATGGAGGTTTTCCCGCACGGTGTGGCGTCACAAGATCATGAAAACTCGGGTATTGCTGGCTGAAGACGACGTTCATGTGGGGGAGTTTATGGCGGAGGCGCTGCGTTTCCTCGGCTTTGAGGTGACGGTGGCCGGCGATGGTGAGAAGGCCTTGGCCAAGATGGCGGAGGCCGAATTCGACATCGTGATGACCGATCATCGCATGCCCGGGATGGACGGGCTCGGGTTGGTGCGCGCGCTGCGGGCGGGAGGTTTTGGCGGCCGCATTTTCGTGGCGTCCGGCGTGCTCTCCGCGAGCGAGCGGGAGCATTACGAGGCCCTGCGGGTCGACGGCATCGCCGTGAAACCCCTGGCGTTGGCGGACCTCAACGGGTTGCTGCGCGGCTGGATCGAATTCCCTCCCTCCGGTCAAAGCGTGGGCGCGGCTTGAGCTGGCGGCGGTGAGGGGCGGTCAGGAACTCGTTTCGGTCGAGGACGCGGGGCGAAGCGTCAAGGGCAACAGGATCGCAAGCCCGACGGCGAAGAAGGTCGCGTTGGCCAAAATCGCCGCGCGGTAACCGAGCCAGGCCGCGAGCAGGCCGAACACGGGTTGGCCGATCACGCCGGCAAGTTTGCTGAAAAAACCCCAGAAGCCGAAATATTCGCCGCTTTTTCCCGGAGGCGTGAAGAGCGCGACGACGGCGCGTCCGCCCGACTGGAAGGCGCCCATCGCGATACCCGCCCCGATGCCGATGGCGTAAAAAACGCCCTTGGCTCCCGCGGGGCAAAGGCACGCCGCGACGCAGACGACGATCCAGAGCATGAGCGCGAGGGAGAGCGCGAGCTTGGGGCTGGTTTTGTCCTGGAGGAAACCGAAGCCGCTCGCGCCGGCGACACCGGCGAGCTGGAGCACGGCGAAGAGCTTGATGACCTCCGGCGTGGTGAAGCCGATCACGCCTTCGGCGAAACCCGAGGCGAAGGCGACGACCGCGGTGAGCCCGGCCGTGGCGAAAAAGAGGGAGGCGAAAAACAACGCCAGCGTGCGATGATTCGGGGCGGCGAGGGCGCGGAGCGAGCGGAGGTTTTCTCCCCAGCTTGCGGCGAAAAGGCTCTGGCCGGCGGGGAGTTTTTTTGGAACCGCGCGCTCACGCAGCAGGAGCAGCGTGGGCAGGGCGGCGAAGGCGAAGAACAGGCCCGTCATCGCGAAGACTTCCGGGACCGGGCGTTTGAGTCCCTCGATCATCCAGAACGCGAGCGCGAGGCAGAGCAGGCCGCCGAAGTAGCCAAAGCTCCAGCCGTAGCCGGAGATGCGGCCGGCGGTTTCGGGGGTGCTGATTTCGGGCAGGAAGCCCGCGCAGATGTTCTCGCTGAGGTAGAACGCGGCGGTGGCGGAGCCGACCAGGAAAAGCGCCAGGAAAGCCTCGCCGGCGCCGACGAAGTAGAGCGCGAGCGTTGCGAGCGAGCAGATGCCGGCGGTGATCGCGAGGAGCTTCTTCTTGGCGGCGCGGAGATCGGCCATCGCGCCGATGAGCGGGGAAACGAGAAGCACGAGGCCTTGCGCGATGGCGAGCGTGATGCCCCACCAGGCGGCCGCGGCGGCGGAGTCGGGGGCGACGACCTTCGTGAAATAGGGCAGGTAAATGACGGTCACGATGACCGTGACGAAGGCGGAGTTCGCGAAGTCGAAGCAGCACCAGCCGAAGATCTCGCGGGGTTTGGCGGGGGGGAATTCATGCGTCGAAGCGACTGAAGCGGCGGAGGCGTCGGCGGGAGCGGGCATGGGCGAAGCGCAACGAGATGGCGATGAGCTGGCAAATTTTCTTCGGCCGGCGGGGCTTGCGAAACCCGGTTTGCGGGAAACGCGCGTTTGGAAAATCGCCCTTGATTCGCGTGCTCCCGGCCGGCAAGTTCCGCCCCTTCCCGAAAGCCGGACGCCTAGCTCAGTTGGTTAGAGCACATCCTTCACACGGATGGGGTCACAGGTTCGAGTCCTGTGGCGTCCACCATCTTTAAAGCACGCATTTTCAATGAGTTCCCAAAGTGCTTTTTCGGCTGTCCCATCAATAGCCCCATCGCTTGCGGGGCTGATCCAAGGGAGCGCCGAGGTATGTTTGCCGAGGTCCATTGCCTCGGCGTCCGTGTAGTGCCGCGCCGTCATTTCCGCCGTGGTGTGGCCCAGTAGGCTCTGCGTCGCGGCCTGCGGCACGCCGGAGGCCTGCGCCCACGTCGAGAACGTTTTGCGGAAGCTGTGGTAGTCGAGCACGCGGCCGAGGGCGTCGCGCACGGGCACGCCGGCCTTGGCTAGATCGACGCGGAGGCCGTTGGGCCGGAGCTTGCATGTGCGTTGCCGCGGGAAGATCCCGGCGCAAATGCGCGTGGTGGGCGTGGCCTTGGCGCAGTCGAGCCGGTGGGCTTCGATCTCGGCCGCCAGCTCGGCGCGCACGGGGATGATCCGCTCGCGGCGGCTCTTGTCGCGCGACGCGGGCAAAACGAAGCGCGGGCCGCCGCCTTCGCGGTCCGTGTGGTAGTCGCACCAGCGAAGCGCCCACGCGGCCTTGTAGCGGAGCCCCGTGTAGAAAAGCAGGAGGTAGGGGAGGCGGTGGTAGTCGGCGACGGCGAGAAGCCGGCGCGCCTCCTCCACGGTGAAGGCGCGCCGCACGCGCGTTTCCCGGCCGCGCACCTGGGGATGCCGGACAAGGGCGAAGGGGTTGCGGTCGTAGCGCTCCGTTTGAATCAACCACGCGAAAAACGCGCGGAGCGAAACGCCGTATTCCTTGAGATACTTCGCGGAGAGGGAGGGCGCCACCTTTGCGCGCCACTTGGTGAAGGTGGCGGCGTTTGCGTCGCCGATGGCGGACCAACGGCATTCGCGGGCGATGCGTTCGATTCGGCGGCAGCTGTCTTTGACGTGCTGGCGATTGCGCCCTTGGGCGATGAGGTCGAGACGGTAATCGTTCAGCACGTCGGCAAACGGGGCCGAAAGGGCGGCGCGCATGGGGCGGAGGGGCGCGAGCCCTTCCTTGGCGCGTTGGAGGTCGTTAACGTGGTCCTGTAGCCGTTTGCGCGCGGTGATTTCGTCGGCGGTCTTGAGCGGGATTTCCACCGGGCGCGGCATGTCGTCAAAACGGTAGCGCCCGCGATAGAGTCGGGAGGCGCTGCGGCCTTTGCGAGCGGAGGGGCGGAAGACGGTAAGGAGCATGGCTCAGGCGCGCAAGGCGAGGTCGGTAACCGGCTGCGCGTGAAACGTGGCGTCGCGCGCCGCGAGTAGGCGGGCGGAAAGCGGCGTCTCCCCCGGGAAGACCGTCGCTTCCGACTTCTCGCCGTAAACGATAGAGGACGAGGCACCATCAGCGGAAGCGGCGATGACACGCACGTAAAGCGTCGGGCCGAAAGCGTGGCGGGCGCGAATGAGGCGGAAGGGAATGGCGTCCATGGCTCAGGCGGCGGGGCCGGTTTTGCGCCATTCGCGCTCCGTTGCGGCAACGGCGCGCTCGGCAAAGGCGATTTCCTCGGCGATCTCGGCACAGCGCCCGCCGTCGCCGAGTAGCTCGGCGAGGAAGTAGTGTTTACGGAGCCGGCCGAGATGGTCGGAGGCGAATTGAAAGGCCTCCCATGCGTCCGCAAAACGGGCGGGGGCAGAGGGGAGGCCGGAGGAAAGGGCGGCGGGAACGGGCATGGCTCAGAACCCCACGGGGTCGATTAATTGGAAGCGCTTCGCGCCGTCCTGATAGTTGCCGCCAACGGCGAGGAAAACGCGGGTGTCTGCGGGGTTGTGGCTGATGGCAACCACGCCCGGACGCCACGCGTTCATGCGGCAATCCTCAAAGCTGCGAATCCAGCCACAGCATTCGCCGTCGAAGAAAAGAAACCAGCCGCCTTCGGTGACGAGCTTGCGCTCGTAGTCCGAACGCGGGTTGAGCTTTGGGCGCTTGATCCGCACCGGTATCGGAGCGGAGGAAGCGGTTTCGGGGAGGCGCAACGCTTCATCATAAGAAAGCACGCAAGCCGGCGCGGTAGCCGGGGCGGTGGGGGCGCTCTGGGGCGCGGGAGTGGCAGTGGCGTTCATTGGTTTCGTCCCATCCGCGCTCCCCCGGATGGTCCGGGACGAAACGGACCTGATCCGGGGGGCCGGTGGTGCCTCTATGTCATGATTGTCATAACAATGATGTCAATCGCAGGTTTTTCCACGCTTTCGCCTCAAACCTGCATGTCACTCCTCGCTGTTATGGGACGAAGAACCAAAAACGCCGATTCGATCACGGCGCACATTCCAGACACGTGGATCTCGATCATTGATAAGCGGGCCGAGGCACTAGGAATCACCCGAAGTAAATACGCCGCTGCGATAATAGGGCTATGGGTGAACGGAGGATGCCCGCCAGTAACACCCGCTGACGCCGCATTGCAGGCACTGAAGGGAAACACCCGTCAATCGACTGCCGGAACTAAAGGAGGAGCGGCCGCGTGAGCGACGATTACGACGTCGATCCCTATGATTACACAGGGAAGCCGACAGATTGGGAAAAGTTGTATCCTCTCATGATTGAGAAAATTAGAACCAGCGGACGTCCGGCGTCTGAAATTGAACAGATGATCGGGGAGTTGAACGCGTTACTAGCAGCAAGCCGCGATGAAAGCACAGAGGCCGAGTTGAGGCAGTTTGCCGAGAGGATCGGCCTCAAGTTCTCCGACGCGGCAGCCGAAGAACGCCCCAACATCGGCGGTCAGGAGCAGTTCTGAGCCAGCCTGTATCCACTCCGCCGCTACGCGCGGAACTCGCCGCGCGGCGAGATGAAGGGCACTTTGTAGATCGAAAAATCCCGATGGTCGGTCGTGAGCACCACCGCACCCTTGTGCCGGCGGGCGAGGATGACGGCGCAGGCGTCGGCGTAGTCCATGCGCGGCGAGAAGCGGCGCATGAGGTTCAGCACTTCATCGGGCTCGGGGTCCTCGCGCCGCATGACTTCGAGCATGGTGGCAAGGACGCCCAAGGCGCGGGTTTCGTTGCCGAGCAGGTGCGTGGTTTCCGCTATCGCCGCCGTGGTGATGAAGACGGGGCGTCGTGCATCCGCCGGGCGTAGCTTGTTTGCGGCCCAAGCGTGGTCAGGGTCGCGGGCGTTGAGGGCGGCCACGATGGGCCCGGCATCAAGTATTATGATCGGCGAGGATTCGTTCACGGATGCGGCGTTTGGCGGCGGCGCCCTTTACGGGCTTGAAGGAGAGGGCGCCAAATACGTGCTCGCGGCCCTCAAACAATCCGCCTTTCGGCACAGCGGCGGGGCGCCGGGCTACGCAGCGTTCAACGGCCTCGGCGTCAAAATTCTTGGACGGGGGCGGGAGGTTGGCGAAGAACTCGGCGGCGGACGGGCCGGGGGGCGGAGTGAGGCGAGGGCGGGGCGCGTCGGACTTGGCGGCGGCGGCCTTGCGGGCGGGCTTCTTGGTCTTGGCGGCGGGCTTTTCGAGCGTCTTCATGCCCTCAGACTGTGGCGCGGTGGCGAAGCGTGGCAAGAGCACGAAGCCGGCGAGCAGGGCGAGGGCGCCCAAGACAAACCACGGGAGGACCTTGGTGGTATTCATCGGGCGCGCGGGCCTCGGCGGATCTGGCGGCGGGGCGCGGGCGGGAGCGGCGGCAGGTCGGCGGGCCGAGCTCGGCGCCACGCGAAAGCGCCACCGGCGCGCACGGCCGCGTAGAGCAGGCGACGGCGGGCGAAGGGCACGCCACAGGCCGCGAGGGCGGCGAGAAAGACCGCGTCGGCGGCGGCGCGGGTGATGGGCTCGCCCTCGCCGTCCACCTGGGCGGAGTAGAGCCAATCGTGCACCACGGCGGCGGGCGTATAGTCGCCGTCTGGCGGGTAGAGGCTCCAAAAGAGGCGTGGCACGCTCGCGTAGTCGGTCACGAAGCCGGCGGGCACCTCGATGACGCGGCCCAGCCGGTCAGACACGTAGCGAAACGGCGCGATGAGGGCGGCGCGCATGGGCGCCACGCGCTCCAACCGGAGCGGGAGGGGGAAGGCGTCCTTATTCATCGTCGGAGAGGGGGGCGCGCGTGGCCGGAAAGAGGCGGGTGATCCGGTCCGGGAGGAGATGGCGGTAGCGATCGATGATGACGGGCACGGCGGCGGCGACGCCAAAGAGGCCGGCGAGGATCGAGACGCCGGCCGCGACGTGCTGGAGGCCGACGGAGGCGACGAAGCCGCCGCCGGAGAGGGTGGCGAGGGTGCGCTCGTTCATTTCATTTCGACGCCGTTGCGGCGCGGGTCGGTGCGGAAGGCGAGCACGGCAAAGAAGACGACGGCGGCAATCGCGGCGATAGCGGAGAGGGTGCGCACGGTCTTACCTCGGTTCTGCTCCGAGAGCGGGTTGATCTGCTCCGCCTGCGAGACGAGCTCGCCGAAGAAGTCACCGACCTGGTCGCCGAGCGCGTAGCGTTCGAGCGGCCCGTATTCCTTTTCGGATACGCGTTGCGCGGTGGCGAGTTCCTGCGGGGAGACGGCGCCGACCGGGCTTGATGCGTCGGCGAGGATGGCGGCGGCGAGGGCCTTATTGTAGGCCGTGCGCTGTTCATACGTCCAATCGGCGGGCGGGATGGAGGCGAGGCCAAGGGAGGCGCGCACGCGGGCGTTGCGCGCGTCGCGGATGGCTTGTTCCTCGGAAGGGGAGAGGGCGCGGGCGGACATGGTCGGGAGAGGTGGCGGCGTGTATCGGTGGAGTGGTTACGCGTTGTTGAGGACCCGGCCCCACGAGAGGCGGAAAACGAGGGTGAGGGTTTGCGAGCTGGTCTTTGCCTCGGCTGCGTCGAGGAGGACGCGGTAAGCAATCAGGTCTTGAAGGACGCCGGTATGTATCTGCGTCGTTAGCTGGAGGCTGCGGATGGCGGTCGAGTTGGCCTCGGTGACGCCAAAGGTGGCGCTCTTGTCGCGGGTGAACGAGCCGGAGACGTAGGAGCCGAGACTGGCGGCCTTGGCCAAGAGGAGGCCGGAGAGGCTAAGGTTGGCCGTCGACGTGGCGCGGATGCCGGTCGTATCGGTGCTAATGGCAATGCGGCCGGCGGTCGCGGGCTCCATGACGCCGCCGCCGGTGTCGGCGGTGCCGCCGGCGGCGGTCACGGTCTCGACGTGGCCGGTGCGGACGCCCTCCACGCCGTGCGTGCCGTCCTGCGTCCAGCCGGTGACGACGTTCGTGTAGACGGAGGAGGTCGACGGAGAGTAGGAGACCGAGAGTTCGACGGTCACGCGGAGCTGTTGGCCGGCGACGAGCGAGACGCCGACGCCGGGCAGGAGGTCGCGGCCGAAAAGGTTGGCGCCCGCGCTCGCGGTGTGGCTCCATCCGATCTCCCGGTAGACGACGCTCCCGACCTCGGCGTCGAAAATGAAGGTGCGTTTATGCGTCCACGCGCCGGCCGCGAAGCTGGAGCCGTTGGCGCCGGCATCGGTGGAGTAGGTGCCGCTCCGCTTCGTCTCGGCGACTAGGCCGGTCTGGTTGACATACCAAATCGTGCCCTCGGCGGCGGCGATGGAGCCGGAATCGGCGGTCGTAACCGTGTTGGCATCGGTGAATGCAGTGATCCGCACCTCTTCGCCGGAGTCGAACTTCAGGAGACGGCCGACGTCGTCGGCCACGAAGAAGCCGGCGGAGGCGGTCACGGTGTCGCCGGTGCGAGAGAACGTGATGGCGCCGGAGTCGCGCTTCGTCGGAGTGGTGCCGGTGCCTACCGCAGCATGAGTAAAGCTCGCGGCCCAGGTGCGGGCGGCGATGCCGTCGAGGCCTTGATCGAGGATGAGGTTGCGCCGGCGCGGGAGGCGACGGGCGACGCGGCCGGCGGCGTCGATCACTTCGATGGTGTAGTGAACCTCGGCGGATTGATGGGGGACGGAGAGTTTCATGCTGGAGAGTTAGGCGAGGGAGCCGCCGACGAGGGCGGCGGAGAGGGTGGCGGATTGCATGGGCGAGGCGGCGTCGATGACGACGGTATCGAGGAGGCCGGCCGCCAGGGTGGCGGAGAGTGCGGCGGGCTCGGCGGGGGCGGTCTCGTCGATGATGACGGTGGCGAGCGTGCCGCCGGCGAGGGCGGCGGAGAGCGTGGCGTCGCCGGCCGGCGCGGTGATCGTCACGGTGGCTTCAAGCAAGGCGCCGCCGATCAGGGCGGCGGAGAGCGTGAAGGCCTCCGACACGGGCGGAGTGTCGACGACGACAACGGAGAGCGTGCCGCCGACGAGGGCGGCGGAGAGCACGGCGGCGCGGTTAAAGAACGGGTCCGGCAACTTGCCGACCGCGTAGAGGCGCGGGGTCGGGTGCGTCTGGATGTTTGAGCAGGAGCGCACGGCGGGGCGCGGCCTCAGCCGGTGACGACGATTTCGGCGATGCGGCACGACACGGGCGCGCCGTGGGGGTTGTGGATGTTGACCGGGCCGGACACCTCGAACGTGTGCGTCATGGGGATCGGCGAGCCGGGCACCTCGTTTACGACATCGTTCCCTACGCGGATGTGCAGCGAGAGGGCGGCGTCGAGATTCTGCACGATGATCGCTTTGCGGATGCGGTCGGGCGCGGTCCACGTGCCCGGAAGACTCACGCTCGCACCGGCCGCGATGGAGGTTGCCGGATTGACGACGAAGCGCGTCGGCGCCGGATAGATCGGAACGCCCACGTTTCGCTGCGGAACGAGCGTAAAGCGGTTGTCGCGGAACTCGCCGACGCCGACCGCGATTTCCACGAGGTTATCCGCGGTGTGCTCGTTCTGGACCTTGAGCTTGCGGAACGGATGCGAGGCCGGGCCGATTGGGCCGGTTCCCACGTCGTAAACGTTGCCGTCCTCGTCGTTCGGGCCGATGCGGATAGGGCCGTCGGCGTTGACGACGTAGAAGAAGGAGCCCGGGAAATTGATGTTGTCGGACTCGCCGGGGGCGAGCTTGCGGCGGTAGATGATTTGGGAAAACGACATGGCGGGCGGGTTCAGGCGGTGGCCTTGGACTTGCGGGGGCGGCCGAGGAGGAGGAGGAGCGCGGCGAGGCCGGCGGCGATGTAGAGCACGAGGCGCGAGGCGGAGCCGGCCGGGTCCGCAATCCGCTCGATGGTGAGGCGGGAGGCGTCGGCATACTCGGCGGAGCGGCGCGCCACGGTGTCGGCGAGCGTGACGGCGCCGGCCAGCTGCGCACCGGCCCCGGCATAAACGCGTTCGGCGGCGCCGGTGGCGCTGTCCACAGTGTCGAGGGCGCGCGCCACCACGTCGTCGGACAGCTGCTCGACGTAGGTGTAAGTCGAGCCGGTGCCGAGCACGAGGTTGCTGTCGCCTTCGATGGCGGAGCGCGAATTTCCCTTCGTCTCCAGGTAGCCCGACCGCTGGTCTAGTTTGACCCTGCCCCGCTGTGACGCGGTAACGGTCTGCGCGCCG
>Ga0065721_10006685_pt1 | contig 13240 bp, 10 predicted proteins | sample Mesricmetagenome_FD_59108 | JGI IMG/M metagenome (GOLD analysis project Ga0065721, IMG submission 59108) | Mesophilic microbial community from rice straw/compost enrichment Sample: eDNA_1 v2 (version 2) | ecosystem: Engineered > Solid waste > Grass > Composting > Bioreactor | place: USA: Davis... | reverse complement strand
TTTCCTGAAGAAGATCAGCGATTTCGTTTTCGCCCATCGTCTTTGCCAGTTGAACAAGGCTGCCGTAAGCGGCAATCTCGTAGTGTTCAACTTTTTGTCCGGCGATGATTAAACCCGCATCAATAACAGCTGAACCTTTCGGCATTTCGTCCATAATGTTTTGAGCTTCTTTCACCAGACCTTCCATGGCTTCGCATTTTTTAGCTCTTGGCGCCATGTCGAGTAGTTCGAATACCTGTTCGATACGTTCGATCTGACCTTCAGTTACAGCCAGGTGATCTTCAAATGCATTGGCAAGTTCCTGAGAGGTAGCGGCTTTGCGCATTTTGGGCAGAGCCTTGGTGAGATGTTTCTCAGCCCAATAGATATCCCTGAGCTCTTCAATAAAAAGTTCTTTCAACATTGTTTCTTCACTCTTTGCAGCAGAGGCGCCAGACCTTTTTTTGGTGCTGGTTGTACTTGTATTTCTTGGCATAAAAAAACGTTTTTAAAAAAATGAATTGATAGCAGGGATAGTAAAAAAAATGATGCCAGTGATAAAACCTGTCTAAACTGAACACAAGCGATCTGTAGAGTTTTTTACACAGGAAGCCGGTTTCCTGTTTTCCGGCAGGAACAGATTGATTGTGGTATTTAATTTGGAGCTACTGTCGTAGGTCTTATTCGACTACACCACAAAATTTGATTTATGGCAAATACGGCAACCAATCAACAACAGTTAAGTTTTCTGCAGGAGAAGATCTCTGAGATTGGCAGCGCGATCTTCTTCAATTTAAGCGATTCGGTTCTGAAACTGCCTACTTCAGTGGTCACTGTGCTTCGCGTGGATGACTACGGTTTCGTCTGGTTCCTGGTTCAGAAACCGAAACAAAGTCTTCAGGAGTTTGAAATGGAATTTCCCGCGCGACTGGATTTTTATAAAAAAGGGAAATCTTATTTTCTTCAGGTTTCCGGAAAGGGTTGTGTTGTAAATGAACCTGAAGACATTCAATCTGTTGAATCCATCGTTGGTGATTCAGAACAGTGGGATGCTAACGGAATGGTGTTGGTGAAGGTGAAAATTCTGAAGGCGGAATATTATGAAACACGGCCGGAGAACACCCGGCAGTCATGGTGGCAATCGGCCATTAACGCCTGTACGGCCTGGTTTCGCAGCAATAATCACTACCGGCCTGATGTTTATTATCCGCGTGTCTTAAATCGTTTATCATGAGATCTATCTGGTCTGGCGCAATTAGTTTTGGTCTGGTAAATATTCCTGTAAAACTCAATAGTGCGGTTGACACAGGAGAAAAGCTTGATTTCGACATGCTGGCCAAAAAGAATCTTGGCCCCATTCGTTACGCGAGAATTGATACGAAAACGGGAAAAGAAGTTGCGTGGAAAGATATTGTGAAAGGTTATCAATACGCTAAAGGAAAATATGTAGTGATCACGGATGAAGATTTCGCAAAAGCCAGTCCTGAAAAATCAAAAACCATCGACATTGTTCAATTTGTAAAAGAAGAGGAAATCGATCCGATCTTTTACGAGAAACCTTATTACATTCTTCCTGATAAAAAAGCAGGCAAAGCGTACAGTCTGCTGGTGAAAGCGCTGGAGGAAACAGAAACAATTGGTCTTGCTGAATTTATGCTTCGGAATCGCATGCATTTATGTGCGATCAAAGCATACAACGGAATTTTACTATTGAATCAGATGCGCTACGAGGGTGAGATTCGTGAAGTTCCTGACCTGGGTAAAAAAGAGCGTGTAAGTCCGAAAGAAGTAAATCTCGCAATAAAACTGATCAACCAGCTTACAGAGTCGTTTGATCCGGCTGCATTTAAAGATACCTATGTAACTGCGTTGAAAAAGATCATTCGTGCGAAAGCTTCCGGAAAGGATATTCATGTAGCAGAGCCCAAACGTTCTACTGCTACTGTGAGAGATTTGATGGAAGTTTTGAAACAAAGTCTGGAAGAAAAGCCGGAAAAATCAACCAGAAAGAAAAGAGCCTGACGAACCGCGCCATCCGGGAATGGCGCGGTTTGCTTTTAAAGATCTTCATCTTCGTCTTCTTCATCAACGTAAAAATCCGCGTCAGTCAGTTCCTCGTCATCATAGTCTTCTTCAACTTCTTCCACGTTGTGTGATGCGAAGCGGGTCTCGGAATTTTCTTCATCATTCATGCGGCTGTTTTCAGCCCTACGTGCCTCTGTGTCGTTTGCGCGTTGCGGATCGAGGCGTGAGTCTTGTGTGTTTTTAGGAGTTACCATAGAAAGGGTTTTAGGTTTGAGCGTTGACTCACAACAATTTTGTGCCACCAATCCTGAAGTTGCAACAGGAATCGAATGGCATGAGTTTTTCACCCATGTCCATATGAGTTTATCGCTCTATCAGAAAAAGCGGCATTTTAAAGAGACACCCGAACCGAAAGGGAAGTCGAAATCTTCCCGTGGTTCTCTCCGCTTCGTTGTGCAGAAACATGACGCTTCACACCTGCATTATGATTTTCGTCTGGAAATGGAAGGCGTATTGAAAAGTTGGGCTGTTCCCAAAGGTCCTTCACTGAATCCTGAAGACAAACGTCTGGCAATGATGGTTGAAGATCATCCTTATGACTACAGAAATTTTGAAGGCATCATTCCCGAAGGAAATTATGGTGCGGGAACCGTGATTGTCTGGGATGAGGGAACTTATGAACCAATGGGTGCCGAAGGGAAATCGAGGAAGGAGCAGGAAAAATTATTGCTGCAACAACTTCGCTCGGGTAATTTGAAACTGACCATGCATGGTAAAAAACTGAATGGCAGTTTTGCGCTTTTTCATATGAAAGATCGCGGCGATAAATCATGGATTCTGGTGAAGAAAAAAGATGACTATGCTTCGGAGAAAAATGTGTTGGGAAAAAATGAATCTGTGAAGTCTGGGAAGACTTTGTTGCAGGTAGCGCAGGAAAACGGAGTTGAAGCCAATCATCCTGATGAAGAATATGCGGGCCGACGAAAAGCCCCTGCAAAGAACGCTTCAAAAAAAACGGCAGGTGCAAAATCGAAAATAGCAACGAAGACAGCTGGTAAAAAAAAACTCCCGTCCGTAAAAGAACTTCTCGGTAATTCTTTTCGTCTTGCAAAAAAATCCGCCATGCCCGGGGATATTGTTCCCATGCTGGCTACACTCACAGACGAACCATTTGATGATGAGAACTGGATCTTTGAAGTGAAATGGGATGGTTATCGTGCTATTGCTTATTGCGATAGAAAGAAAGTGGAACTTGCTTCGAGGAATCTTCTTTCATTTACGCAGAAATATGCGCCTGTAACAGACGCCCTTCGTGAACTTGGGTTACGCGCGGTGTTGGATGGAGAAATTGCAGCCGTGAATGAAAAAGGTCTTGCTGAATTTCAATCGCTGCAAAACTGGCAAAACAATCCGGTACACCTTCAGTTTTTTGTTTTTGATTTGATATGGCTGGATGGTTATGATCTCACGCAATTGCCGCTGATGGAAAGAAAAAGATTGTTGAAAGCAATTTTGCCTGCAGATCATGAAGTGATTCGTTATAGTGATCATGTGGAAGGGGAGGGCAGACAGTTTTTTGATCTGGCGGTAGCGCAGGGACTTGAAGGCATCATGGCCAAGAGGAGAGAAAGTGACTATACGATTGGAAACAGAACATCGGACTGGCTGAAGGTCAAGGTCAATCAGCGGCAGGAAGTTGTGATTGGCGGTTACACTGAACCGCGCAATTCAAGAAAAAATTTCGGAGCGTTGTTGCTGGGAGTATATGAAGGATCAGACCTGGTGTATGTGGGTCATACCGGTAGCGGATTTAATACCAAAACTTTAGAAGAGGTTTATAAAAAATTGCAGCCGCTGGTTACCGAAAAATGTCCCTTTGTAAAATGTCCAAAAGGCAATATGCCTGTTACCTGGGTGAAACCAAAGCTGGTTTGTGAAATTAAATTTAGTGAATGGACGAAGGAACGCATTATGCGACATCCGATATTCATGGGACTTCGCAGCGACAAGAAGCCCCGCGATGTTGTTTTTGAAAAAGCAGTCAATATGGCCACGATGAAAAAAGCCGGTCAGAAAAAGCCGGCAACGAAAAAGAAATCTGCCACAGCAAAGAAAGCAGCTCCTGCGAAAAAAACAGCGGCAAAAAAGAAGGTGTCAGCTAAATCATACCGCACGACTGCAGCAAAAACTTCCGGAAGGACAAAGGCGTCCAATATACAACTGGACCTGAGTGAAAGTAATGAGCAGCTGCTTACACTGAATGGTCACGAATTAAAGCTCACCAATCTCAATAAATTATACTGGAAGAAGGAGAAGTTTAGCAAGGGCGATATGATCAATTACTATCTGCAGATAGCGCCTTTTATTTTGCCATACATGAAAGACCGGCCTCAATCTCTCAACAGACATCCCAATGGAATTACGGGATCGAGTTTTTATCAAAAAGATCAAAAAGGAAAAGTGCCAGACTGGATGGTGACGCACAAGGATTTTAGTGAGTCTACCAACAAAACAATTGAATATCTGGTGTGTAGCAATGAAGCTACATTGATCTATATGGCAAATCTGGGTTGTATCGAAATGCATCCCTGGCATGCGCGTACACAAAGCTGGCAGTATCCCGACTGGTGTTTGATTGATTTGGATCCTGATAAATCAAATCCGTTTGATCAGGTAATTGATGTGGCGATGGTAGTGAAAGAAATTCTGGACGCAATTGGAGCGAAAGCATATTGTAAAACTTCTGGATCTACCGGAATCCATATTTATGTTCCGTTAAATGCACGATATACTTATGAGCAGTCACGACAACTTGCTGAATTAGTAGTGCGGCTGGTAAATGAACAACTTCCGAAGATCACAAGTATAGAAAGAAGTCCGGCGAAACGAAGAGGGAAAATCTATCTCGATTATTTGCAGAACAGAGAAACTCAGACAGCCGCCGCACCGTACTCTTTGAGACCAAAACCCGGAGTTCCTGTTTCCACTCCGCTTGACTGGTCTGAATTGAAAAAAGGATTGCTGCCAACTACCTATCATGCAGGAAATATCTTCGACAGATTAAAGGTTGAAGGCGATCTTTTTAAACCAGTGTTGGGAAAAGGCATCGATCTTCAAAAGGTACTGTCTAAATTAGCATCCATGATCAAATAACCATGCATCCATCACTTACTCTTTATAGTCAGGAGGCCAAAGAATATATTTCAACGGATTTTGAAATTTCTGTGCTTGCGAGTGATTGTTTGTTTACAGAAGGTCCGGTTTGGAATCCTTCGGGGTATTATCTCTTCAGTGATATTACAGCCAATTGTATTTACAGGATTGATGAAAGCGGTACAAAGCAGGTGTATCTCGCAAACAGCGGAACTGATGATGTGAATGATCCTTATCTAAAGTCTGATCAGGCAGGATCGAATGGTTTGGGGTATGATGTGAATGGTGATTTGCTGATTTGCCGGCACGGGAAACATGAACTCGCGCGTTATAACGGACATTCGCTGGAAGCAGTTGTTAATCGGTTTGATGGAAACTTATTGAATAGTCCAAATGATCTCATTGTGCATAGCAATGGTACGGTTTATTTCAGTGATCCGCCATATGGTTTGAAAGATGGGAAATTAAATCCTGAAGTATTTCAGAAACATGCGGGTGTGTATTGTTATCGTCAGGGAACGTTGCAATTGATCTGCGACAGGTATCAGTATCCAAATGGTGTTTGTCTTTCGCCTGACGAAGCGTTGCTTTATATCTGTTCGAATAAATCGTTTGAGAATTTTATTTCGGTGTATGATACAATATCCCACCGGCTGGTGCAGGTATTGGAAGGCGAAAACAGTGATGGTATTGAGATTGATCGGCACGGGAATTTGTATTTGTGTAGTCGGGAAGGATTGATTGTGTTGAACAGGGAAGGAAAGCGACTGGCGCGGATTGAATTACCCGCGATTCCTGCAAATGTATGTTGGGGTGGAAAGGAGAGGAGAGATGTGTTGATTACGGCGCGGGAGTATGTGATATTGATTAGAGGGTTCAGGAGGCAGGGTGTTAAAAATCAAAATTGATCAGTCGAAAGGTGGGAGATTTTATTGAAACGCAAACGACACAAAGAAAACATCTTTGATTTTTGCCTTCGCAGATTTTTTATCCTTTTGGCAGTGTAAACGAAAATATACTACCGTTGCCCGGCTCACTTTCAATATGCATTTGTCCGCCGTTTTTTGAAAGAAATTCTCTGCATAACATCAATCCCAAACCGGTTCCCGATTCGCTGGCTGTACCTTTGGTAGAGTAGAAACTGTTTTCGTTAATTTTCGCCATTGCTTCTTTTGTAATTCCCTCACCGGAATCCTGAACATACACTTCTACAAAATCATCAAATTCGTTTACACCGATCTCAATATAACCCTGCTGCGGTGTGAACTTGATCGCGTTTGAAAGGAGATTACGCAACACCAGATTGATCATGTCCTTATCTGCAAAGGCGATCACTGGTTGCGGAGTTACCACCTCCACATAGATTTGTTTTGCTTCAGACTGCAATCGCAGAACCTGCGTCACCTGGCCGATCATTGCTGAAATATCGATTTGCTCAGGTTTGATCGCATTAGCCTGCATTTGTGTTTTTGACCACTGCAGCAGGTTTTCCATCAACCCAATTGTATAATTCAAATCCATCAGCACTTCAGGAACCATTTGTTTGATCTGATTCGCAGGTGTGTTTTGCTGATGAATATTCTTGAACAAATTTCTTAACGCATACATTGGTGATTTCAGGTCGTGTGCAATGACGGAGAATAATCTTGTCTTGAGGTTGTTCAGTTCCGCCAGCTCTGTTTTCTGAACTTCGAGTAATGCAATTTTTTCGGAGATGATTTGTTTTTGTTTGCTGATTTCGAGATTCTTTTTGTGAAGCGCTTTCTTTTTGGAAAGGATTCTGATCTGGTAACCTGTATTTTCTTTTTTGATCAAAAACAGTCCGTAGTAAATAAAGCTTAAAGCCAGCAGATGGTTGAACAGAAAAAGAAGACGATTTTCCTGTTTTACCTCGTAAATAAAATCTTTCAGTAACACTGCGAGGATAAAATAGTTCACCATGGTCAGCGCGATGGTGAATAACATGTATCCCATGTCTTTCAGGAAGAACACGGCCAATACCCCGTACAAAATGAAATGAAGTTCTACGCCGCTGTTCATTCCCTGCAGGTACACAAAACCGGTGAAGAAAGGATACAGTATAAAATAACAAAGCAGTGCTGCCTGGTGTTTGCGATAATGATTTAGCAACAGCACAGAGATGCTGATGCAGGCAGGAACGCAGGCAACCAGCCATATGCGAACAGGAAGGCTTTCATTTTGCCAGAGACCGATCAAAGGAATCAAAATACCGAAGAGCAGCTGAAAGAAATTGAGCAGATTAAAAACACGCAGTTTGCGTCGTTCGTAATCGTGCATTTTTTCTACATAACCAATCGACTTAACGGATTCAATGAACCTGGAGGCAGCCCGTTTTATGGCAGGAAAGATCTTCTGGTAGTCAATAGAGCGGACCTTTTCATTCAGGTATGTGAATTTAGCCTGTAACAGTTCCATAGAATAGCAGTTGGACTTGGTATCGATGGGAGAACAATATATGAATTATACTTTGGGAATTCAAGTATGTTTCCCCTGGTTTATCAGAAAAACCCGTTCTCCTAAGGGCTTTCACCACCCGATTTTATACAGAAAATACGGTCCGGGTAAAAAAAAGACCACCCTGAAGGCGGTCTTTTTACATAAATTAAAAAAAGCGTTTATGCCTCGGCGTAGGCTTCGGCAGGGGGACAAACGCAAATCAGGTTGCGGTCTCCGTGAGTATCATTTACCCTTGAAACGCTGGGCCAGAACTTGTTATGTCTTACCTGGGCAATCGGGAAGGCAGCCATTTCGCGAGAGTAAGGATGTTTCCACTCGTCGCTGCACACTACAAACTGGGTATGAGGTGCCTGTTTCAAAGGATTGTCCTTTCTGTCGATTTTATTTTCTTCGATCATCGCAATTTCTCTGCGAATATTCAACAGTGAGTCGCAGAAGCGGTCCAGTTCACCCTTGTCTTCACTTTCCGTAGGTTCGATCATGATCGTTCCGGGAACGGGGAATGACATGGTAGGTGCGTGGAATCCGTAGTCCATCAAACGTTTTGCAACATCTACGGCTTCGATTTCCGCTGATTTTTTGAATGGTCTCAGATCAACAATAAACTCGTGTGCACAAGCTCCGTGATGATTGGTGTAAAGAATATCAAACTGACCTTTCAGTCTTGCGAGCATATAGTTCGCATTCAGAATTGCATACTCGGTAGCCATGCGCATACCATCTTTTCCTAACATTCTGATATAACCATAAGAGATNAACAGAATGGATGCAGAGCCATACGGAGCTGCACTCACTGCATTNGTTCCTTTGTTTGATGCAGTTTNGGATAAAGAAACGTGACCGGGAAGGAAAGGAGCNAGATGNGATTTCACGCAGATGGGTCCCATGCCAGGTCCGCCGCCACCGTGAGGAATCGCAAAGGTTTTGTGCAGGTTGAGGTGACAAACATCGGCACCAATCAATCCGGGTGCAGTAAGTCCAACCTGCGCATTCATGTTCGCGCCATCCATATATACCTGACCACCGTGTTGATGCACGATATCAGTAATTTCTTTTACAGTTTCTTCATATACACCGTAAGTGGAAGGATACGTAATCATGATGCCAGCAAGCCTGTCTGCATATTGAGCAGCTTTTGCTTTCAGGTCTTCCACATCGATGTACCCGTTTTCCAGCGCTTTCACTACCACCACCTGCATGCCACACATCACAGCAGAAGCAGGGTTGGTGCCGTGAGCAGAAATTGGGATCAGCATCACATTGCGATGATGTTCACCGCGACTTTCATGATAGCCTTTGATCGTAAGAAGACCTGCGTACTCGCCTTGTGCGCCGCTGTTGGGTTGCAGACTGCATGCATCGAAAGCGGTGATGGAGCAGAGATATTTGCTCAGTTCACGGACGATAAACTGATATCCTTCTGTTTGATCAACCGGTGCAAACGGATGGATCCTGCTCCAGTGTGACCAGCTCAAAGGGATCATTTCCGCAGCAGCATTCAATTTCATCGTGCAGCTTCCAAGAGGAATCATGCCGTGCACCAATGAAAAATCTTTTGCTTCCAGACTGCGGATATAACGCATCATCAGTGTTTCACTGTGATAAGTGTTGAACACAGGATGAGTCAGGAATTCAGAAGTGCGTGTGAGTGCGGTAGGAATAGTTTCCAGACTTCCTTCGTGATCAATGGTATAGTTCACAGGTTCCGCATCGCCGGTAAATACCTGGAGAATATCGAACAGATCTGATGGAGTAGTTGTTTCATCAATTGAAATTCCTACATAACCATTTCCGGTATAACGGAAGTTGATTTGTTTTTGCTCCGCTTTCGAACGAATTTCTTTTTCATCTTTTACTTTCACCATGATGGTGTCGAAGAAATGTTCGTTCATGATCTCGAAACCTTTTTCTTCGAGTGTTGTGGCGAGTGTTTGCGTAAGCAATGCAACTCTTTTGGCGATATTTCTCAGACCATCAGGACCGTGATACACTGCATACATGGCGGCCATGTTCGCCAGCAGTGCCTGTGCAGTGCAAATATTTGAAGTTGCTTTTTCTCTTTTGATGTGTTGTTCTCTTGTTTGCAGTGCCATGCGCAGTGCCCGGTTGCCTTGCGCGTCAACGCTCACACCAATAATTCTTCCGGGCATGTTGCGTTTGAATTCTTCTTTGGCTGCAAAGAATGCCGCGTGCGGACCGCCATATCCGAGGGGTACACCAAAACGTTGTGCGGAACCAAAAGCCACATCGGCGCCAAGTTCCTGGGGAGGTGTCAATAATGTTAATGCAAGGAGGTCTGTAGCCATGGCAACGAGACCACCATTATCGTGCACTTTGCTGATAAAATTTCTATAGTCTTCAACAGAGCCTTTGTCGTTGGGATATTGTACGAGTGCACCGAAGAAGCTGGAATCAATTGCCGCGGTTCTGTAGTCACCAAATACTACTTCGATGCCAACAGGAATGGCGCGTGTAAGCAGAACGTCTTTTGTTTGAGGGAATACATCCTGATCAACGAAGAATTTGTTATGTGCTTCTTTGTTGAGGAAGTTGAACATCATGGTCATGGCCTCGGCGGCTGCGGTAGCTTCGTCGAGGAGGGAGGCGTTCGCGAGGGGCAGTCCGGTAAGATCGCTGACTACGGTTTGAAAGTTCAGCAGACTTTCGAGGCGGCCCTGAGAAATTTCAGCCTGATAGGGAGTGTATTGAGTGTACCAGGCTGGATTTTCGAAAATATTGCGCAGGATCACGGGCGGGGTGATGGTATCATAATAACCCTGTCCGATATAACTCCTGAATACCTTGTTTTTCAGGGAAACTTCCTTGATATGTTCCAGGTAGGCGGCCTCGCTCATGGCGGGCGGCAGGTCAAGATCCTTTTGCATGCGGATGGCCTGCGGAACGGTACGGTCGATCAGCTCGTCGAGGCTGGCGACACCAATGGTTTTCAGCATTTCCTTCGTCTGGCTTTCATTGGGACCCATATGACGATGCTGAAATTCTTTTGATTGTGCTTCAAAAAGGCTCATGTTGTATTACTCCTTTAAATTGGGGAAAGTTCGGGACGCAAAGGTAGCGCCTAAAATGGTTAATACGATCTTTCCACGCGAAGCGTGCACAACTTGATAAAAGACGTTAACATTTTGGATATGAATCCTTAACGAATGGCCAGAAAACGGGCGAGTCCTACTTGCCTGTCTTTTGAAGAAGCATGATATAACCGCACAGTTTTTTCTTTTTCTTGTTTTTATTGACCTGCACGGGTTTGATCATATGAAATTCAGTGAACTTGGGAACGTAGGAGAAAGAAATGATATTGCCATCCACATCACCCCACATTTTTTTCTGGTAGACGACCATTTTTTCTTCCCAGTCGTACATTCTCACTTCGTAGAGTTTTGAAGTGTAGTCGCCGATAAACACAACATGATAGATGGCATTTTCCTGTAATTGAACGATTACAGGCATTTCATATTCGCTTTCCATGGTCATGGATGCTTCGCGGACAACGGTAAATCCCATGGCTTCCAGGCCTTTTTTCATGCTGTCGGCCTGATGAAGAATGGTGCTGTCGTTACAAGGTTGCTGGCGAATAACTTCCTGAGAAAACGTAGTAGATCCTATAAAGAGGAGAAGGCTAAGGATGTAAACGGATTTTTTCATGGTTTTCAAGATATTGAGCTGGTGTTCGGCGACAAATTAGAACAAAAATTCCGGCCGGGGAAGCGGGAAAGATTAAAATTTTCTTATTGAAAGGGGTGATAGGGGAAATTACCAGGGGGTTTGGAGTGTGTTGTTTGAGGTAGTCGGGCTTTGTTCAGAACGCTGAAGTGTGCGACGCAACGGAAGGCGGGCTTTGTGGGGAAGATGAATTCAAAATCAAAATTTTAAAGTCAAATCTTCTGCACAGGAGATACGCTGAAATTGAAATTTTTAAACGCAAAGAGCGCAAAGGGCCGCAATCCGCCAGCTGGCGGTTGATAAAAAACTGATTCATTTCAAACGCTTCAGTAAAACCTGTTTCACTCAATCTTTCCCGACTTCACAAAACTATACGCATTTGCCTGCTGGGTGGGTGTTACTACCAGATCATTGATACAAACATGCGGTGGAAGTGAAGCCGTGTAATAAACAATTGAAGCAACATCCGCTGCAGTGAGTGGGGTATAACCTTCGTACACTTTCTTCGCTGTGTCTTCAGCACCTTTGAATCTTACAATTGAAAATTCTGTTTCGGCGGCACCGGGATGAATGGCCGTCACCCTGATATGATGTTGCAGCAAATCCATACGCATGCCGCGACTGAGTGAATCAACAGCTGCTTTTGTTGCGCAGTATACATTTCCTCTTTCGTAGGCTTCTTTACCTGCAATGGATCCGATGTTGATGATATGACCTTTATTTCTTCGAACCATCAACGGCACTACCGCTTTTGATACATACAACAATCCTTTGAGGTTGGTATCGATCATCGTCTCCCAGTCATCCAGACTGGCATCTGGAAAAAGATCACGACCAAGTGCGAGTCCTGCATTGTTGATCAAAACATCAATGGCCTGCCATTTTTCCGGAAGTGTGCTGATGGCGTTGAACACTGCGTTTTTATCGCGCACGTCAAAAGGTAAGAGGTGGCAGCTGACACCGAAATCTTTTTCCAGTTTTTCTTTCAGTGTTTCGAGTCTTTCTTTTCTTCTGCCATTCAAAAGCAGATTGTATCCGTTTTGGGCAAAAAGGTGTGCACAAGCTTCTCCAAAACCTGCAGTGGCACCGGTAATCAGTACAATTTTATTCATGCCTGCGAAGTTAAAACCAAAGATCAGGAACTTGTCTTAACTTGTCGCGACTGATAAAAACTGCTATTATGAGAATTCTTTCTATTCTTCTGTGTCTGACCATTGTAACGTCCTGTCGTTTTGGAATGGGTAAACGTGTAACGGGTAATGGCAATGTGATTACCCAGCATCGCACCACAGATAATTTTAACCGGATTGATGTTAGCGGTTCCGTGTCGGTGATATTGCAGCAGGGTGATGTGAGATTATTAAAGGTTGAAACAGACGAAAACCTGATGCCATATGTTGAAGTGTTTTCAGAAGACAATGTTTTGGTGATTCGTGAAAAGCCTGGTTATAATCTTCATCCTTCGGGTGATTTGGTTGTGCATGTATGGGCGCCAGTTATTAAGGGAGTAGAGGTTTCAGGAGCGGGAGGATTGTTGGGAGACCTGCCCATTTCAGAAGATAATATGGAGATCGGTGTCAGTGGTTCGGGTGTAGTGGAAATGGATATTGATGTTTCGCGTGTGAGTGTAGATATTTCAGGTAGTGGGGAAGTGTTGCTGAGAGGTCGCGCGAGAGAACTTGAGGGAAGGATTAGTGGTTCGGGTGAACTGGAGTGTTTTGACCTGGAGGCGGAGAATGCTTCGGTGAGCGTATCAGGCGCCGGTAATGCGTATATCAATGCTTCGAATAAAATATCCGCAAAGGTTTCCGGCTCGGGAACCATTAAATATAGAGGGACTGCTACCGTTGATCAGTCTATTTCGGGAGCGGGAACAGTTGAGAAAGGGTGAGAAGCAGGCCAAATCAAAAAACCATATTGAAAA
>Ga0065721_10005904_pt1 | contig 13243 bp, 12 predicted proteins | sample Mesricmetagenome_FD_59108 | JGI IMG/M metagenome (GOLD analysis project Ga0065721, IMG submission 59108) | Mesophilic microbial community from rice straw/compost enrichment Sample: eDNA_1 v2 (version 2) | ecosystem: Engineered > Solid waste > Grass > Composting > Bioreactor | place: USA: Davis... | reverse complement strand
GCGCATGTTCGAGCTCGGCATAGGAACCGAATGCCATGCCCTCGCCCGGCTCACCCTCGTTCATGAGGGAGAGATAGTAGAGGCCCAGCACAATGTCCTGGCTCGGCACGATGATCGGCTGGCCATTGGCGGGGTGCAGGATGTTGTTGGTCGACATCATCAGCACGCGCGCTTCCAGCTGCGCTTCGAGCGACAGCGGAACGTGCACGGCCATCTGGTCGCCGTCGAAGTCGGCATTGAAGGCCGAGCAGACGAGCGGGTGCAGGCGGATGGCCTTGCCTTCGATCAGGATCGGCTCGAAGGCCTGGATGCCCAGACGGTGAAGGGTCGGCGCACGGTTCAGCAGAACCGGGTGCTCGCGGATCACCTCGTCCAGGATATCCCAGACCTCCGGCTTTTCCTTCTCGACCAGCTTCTTGGCCTGCTTCACCGTCGAGCTGAAGCCCTTGGCTTCGAGGCGCGAATAGATGAAGGGCTTGAACAGTTCGAGCGCCATCTTCTTGGGCAGGCCGCACTGATGGAGCTTGAGGTTCGGGCCCACGGTGATGACCGAGCGGCCCGAATAGTCCACGCGCTTGCCGAGCAGGTTCTGACGGAACCGGCCCTGCTTGCCCTTGAGCATGTCGGAGAGCGACTTCAGCGGACGCTTGTTGGCACCGGTAATGGTGCGGCCACGGCGGCCGTTGTCGAACAGCGCGTCGACGGCCTCCTGCAGCATGCGCTTTTCGTTGCGGATGATGATATCGGGCGCACGCAGCTCAATCAGGCGCTTCAACCGGTTGTTGCGGTTGATGACGCGACGATAGAGGTCGTTGAGGTCCGAGGTCGCAAAGCGGCCGCCATCCAGCGGCACCAGCGGGCGCAACTCGGGCGGGATGACCGGAATGACAGTCATGATCATCCATTCGGGCTTGTTGCCCGAGACGATGAACTGCTCGACGATCTTCAAGCGCTTGGCGAGCTTCTTGGGCTTAAGTTCCGTGGTGGATTCAGCAATTTCCACGCGCAGGTCGGCCGCGATCTTCTCGAGGTCGAGGGCCAGCAGGATGTCGCGGATCGCCTCGGCGCCGATCTTGGCGGTGAAGCTGTCGGCACCATACTCGTCCTGGGCGTCGAGATACTGCTCTTCAGTCAGCAGCTCATGCGTCGTGAACGGGGTCAGACCCGCGTCGAGCACGACATAGTTTTCAAAGTACAGGATGCGCTCGATGTCCTTGAGCGTCATATCGAGCAGCAGCGCGATACGGGACGGCAGGGACTTGAGGAACCAGATATGGGCGACCGGCGCGGCCAGCTCGATATGGCCCATGCGCTCGCGGCGCACGCGGCTCAGGGTGACTTCCACACCGCACTTTTCGCAGATGACGCCCTTGAACTTCATGCGCTTGTACTTGCCGCACAGGCACTCGTAGTCCTTCACGGGGCCAAAGATGCGCGCGCAGAACAGGCCGTCACGCTCGGGCTTGAACGTGCGGTAGTTGATGGTCTCGGGCTTCTTGATCTCGCCGTACGACCAGCTCAGGATTTTCTCCGGCGAAGCGATGGAGATCTTCATCTGGTCGAAGGTCTGCACCGGGACGGCCGGGTTGAACGGGTCCATGACGTGGGAATGATGATTCATCAATTCTCTCCTCTTTCCATCGGGAGCGGGCACGGCCCTGCTCCCTCAGGAAGTGAATGGGGGTAGGAAGTGCCGGATTATTCCGCCGCTTCCTGAGGAGGTGCGAGCTCCGCTTCGGCCTGGCCGGGCTCCTCGCCCACGTCCCGCATGTCGAGTTCGACATTGAGACCGAGCGAACGGATTTCCTTGACCAGAACGTTGAAGCTCTCGGGGATGCCCGCTTCGAACGTGTCGTCGCCGCGCACGATGGCTTCGTAGACCTTGGTACGGCCGGCCACGTCGTCCGACTTGATGGTGAGCATTTCCTGGAGCGTGTAAGCCGCGCCATAGGCTTCGAGAGCCCACACTTCCATCTCGCCGAAGCGCTGACCGCCGAACTGGGCCTTGCCGCCCAGCGGCTGCTGGGTAACCAGGGAGTACGGGCCGATCGAACGGGCGTGGATCTTGTTGTCCACCAGGTGGTCGAGCTTGAGCATATAGATATAGCCCACGGTCACCTGACGATCGAACTGCTCGCCGGTACGGCCGTCATAGACGGTCGACTGGCCCGAGCCCTTGAGCCCGGCACGTTCCAGCATGTCGACGATATCGGCTTCCTTGGCGCCGTCGAACACCGGGGTGGCGATCGACACACCCTTGGAAAGATGCTCGCCCAGACGGATCAGGCCGTCATCGTCCAGATCGGTAACCGTCTCGTCACCCTCGAAGAGCTCGCCGATCTCCTTGCGGAGGGGCTTGAGGTCGCCCTTCTGCTGGTAGATGCGGACCATCTCGTCGATCTTCTTGCCCATGCCGGCGCAAGCCCAGCCCAGATGCGTCTCGAGAATCTGGCCCACATTCATGCGCGAAGGCACGCCCAGCGGGTTCAGCACGATATCGACCGACGTACCGTCTTCCAGATACGGCATGTCTTCCACGGGCACGATGCGCGACACCACGCCCTTGTTGCCGTGACGGCCGGCCATCTTGTCGCCCGGCTGGATCTTGCGCTTGGTGGCGATGAAGACCTTGACCATCTTCATCACGCCCGGCGGAAGTTCGTCACCGCGCTGCAGCTTGTCGACCTTGTCGATGAAGCGCTGCTCGAGCAGACGGCGGCTCTCTTCATACTGGGCATGAAGAGCTTCCATCTCGGTCATGACCTTGTCGTCATCGACCGCGAACTGCCACCACTTGGAACGGGGCTGCGCCTCGAACATCTGGTCATTGAGCTTGGTGCCCACGACATAGCCCTTCGGGCCGGCCGTAGCCGCCTTGCCGAACAGCATTTCCTTGAGACGCGCATAGACGTTGCGGTCCAGGATCGACTGTTCGTCGTCACGGTCCTTGGCGAGACGTTCGATTTCCTCGCGCTCGATGGCCATGGCGCGCTCGTCCTTGTCGATGCCGTGGCGGTTGAACACGCGCACTTCAACGACAGTACCGGCATCGCCCGGCGGCACGCGCAGGGAGGTGTCACGAACGTCCGATGCCTTCTCGCCGAAGATGGCGCGGAGGAGCTTTTCTTCCGGCGTCATGGGGCTTTCGCCCTTCGGCGTGATCTTGCCGACCAGGATATCGCCCGGCATCACTTCGGCGCCGATATGGACGATACCGGCTTCGTCGAGGTTCTTCAGCGCTTCTTCCGAAACGTTCGGAATGTCGCGGGTGATTTCCTCGGGGCCGAGCTTGGTATCGCGGGCCATCACTTCATATTCCTCGATATGGATCGAGGTGAAGACGTCCTGCATGGCGATCTTCTCGCTGAGCAGGATGGAGTCTTCGAAGTTGTAGCCATTCCACGGCATGAAGGCGACGAGCACGTTGCGGCCGAGGGCGAGATCGCCCAGTTCGGTCGACGGACCGTCGGCAATGATGTCGCCCTGGTTCACGTGGTCACCGACAACCACCAGCGGACGCTGGTTGATGCAGGTCGACTGGTTGGACCGCTGGAACTTCATCAGGTTGTAGATGTCCACGCCCGACTTCGACGCATCGGTTTCTTCCGTTGCGCGAATAACGATACGGGTCGCGTCCACCTGATCCACGATGCCCTTGCGCTTGGCCACGATGGCGGCGCCCGAGTCACGAGCCACGACGGCTTCCATGCCCGTACCCACGAAGGGAGCATGGGCGCGCAGCAGCGGCACGGCCTGACGCTGCATGTTCGAACCCATCAGGGCGCGGTTGGCGTCGTCGTTTTCGAGGAACGGGATCAGCGAGGCGGCAACCGACACCATCTGCTTGGGGGAAACGTCCATCAGGTCGACGTTTTCCTTGGGCGTCAGCCCGTTGTCGCCGGCATGGCGGGCAACCACCAGGTCGTCCTTCAGCGTGCCGTCCTTGTTGAACTGCACATTGGCCTGGGCGACGTAGTGCTTGGCCTCTTCCATGGCCGAGAGATAGACCACTTCATTGGTCAGCTTGCCGTCCACGATCTTGCGGTACGGGGTCTCGATGAAGCCGTACTTGTTGACGCGGGCAAAGGTCGACAGCGAGTTGATCAGGCCGATATTCGGGCCTTCAGGCGTCTCGATCGGGCAGATACGACCATAATGGGTCGGATGCACGTCACGGACTTCGAAGCCGGCGCGCTCACGGGTGAGACCACCCGGCCCAAGCGCCGACAGGCGACGCTTGTGGGTGATTTCCGACAGCGGATTGGTCTGGTCCATGAACTGGGAAAGCTGCGACGACCCGAAGAATTCACGCACCGCGGCAGCAGCCGGCTTGGCGTTGATCAGGTCCTGCGGCATCACCGTGTCGATTTCGACCGAGCTCATGCGCTCCTTGATGGCGCGCTCCATGCGGAGCAGGCCAAGGCGATAGGAGTTTTCCATGAGTTCGCCGACCGAACGCACGCGGCGGTTGCCGAGATTGTCGATGTCGTCGATTTCGCCACGACCATCGCGCAGGTCGACCAGGGTGCGGACGACTTCCACGATGTCTTCCTTGCGGAGGGTCCGCATGGTGTCGGGCGCATCGAGCTCGAGGCGCATGTTCATCTTGACGCGGCCGACGGCCGAAAGATCATAGCGCTCGCTGTCGAAGAACAACGACTGGAACATGGCTTCGGCCGTATCGACGGTCGGCGGCTCGCCGGGGCGCATCACGCGGTAGATGTCGAACAGGGCGTCTTCACGCGTCTCGTTCTTATCCACGGCCAGCGTGTTGCGGATATAGGCGCCGATGGTGACATGGTCGATGTCGAGGATCGGCAGCTCGTCGAAGCCAAGATCGAGCATCTTGGTCAGGGTCTTCTCATCGAGCTCGTCGCCTGCCTCCATGTAGACCTCGCCGGTCTTCATGTTGATCAGGTCCTCGGCAACATACATGCCATAGAGGTCTTCATTGACCGCAAGCAGGTGGGTCAGGCCGTTTTCGGCCAGCTTCTTGGCCTGGCGGGCCGAGAGCTTCTTGCCACCCTCATGCACGACGTCGCCGGTCTTGGCGTCGACCAGGTCGTGGGTCGGCTTGGCGCCCTTCCACTTCTCGGCATCGTAGGGAACGCGCCAGCCCTTTTCGGTCTTTTCGTACTGCAGGGTGTTGTAATAGGTCGCGAGGATTTCCTCGGCATCCATGCCGAGGGCCTTGAGCAGGCTCGTGACCGGAATCTTGCGGCGGCGATCGATACGCGCATAGACGATGTCCTTGGCGTCGAATTCGATATCGAGCCAGGAACCGCGATAGGGAATGATACGGCCGGCAAACAGCAGCTTGCCCGAGGAATGGGTCTTGCCCTTGTCGTGATCGAAGAACACGCCCGGCGAACGGTGCATCTGGGAGACGATGACGCGCTCGGTGCCATTGACGATGAAGGTGCCGTTCGACGTCATGAAGGGCATGTCGCCCATATAGACGTCCTGCTCCTTGATGTCCTTGACCGAACGGGCGCCGGTTTCCTCGTCCACTTCGAACACGATCAGCCGCAGCGTCACCTTGAGCGGGGCAGCGAAAGTGATGTCGCGCGCACGGCACTCGTCGATGTCATACTTGGGCTGCTCGAACTCGTATTTCACGAATTCGAGAGAAGCGGTGTTGGAGAAGTCGGTGATCGGGAAAACCGAACGGAAGACGGACTGAAGCCCCTCGTCCGGCCGACCGCCCTTGGGCTCGTCGACCAGCAGGAACTGATCATAGGAGGCCTTCTGGACCTCGATCAGGTTGGGCATCTCCGTGACTTCGCGGATGGACCCGAAGGACTTGCGTACCTTGCGGCGGCCGTTGAACGTGGTAGCCATGAAAGCTCCTGTTTCTTTGCGATTTGTCTCGGAGGCAGATATCCAAAAATCCGACTATCAGCCGTCGGGTCTCGGGATATTTGCCCTTCTCAGGCAGTTAATTGGGCTCAGCGATGCCTGGAATCTTCCCGAGCCGAGGGAAGAAGGGCAAGAAAACGCCAAACACCCCATGGTCGAAGAACCATAGGGCCACGTGGACGTCAGCGTGCCTCAGACATCGAAATCGTCATATATTCCGCAAATTGGCGCCAGGGACCCATCCAATCGGTCCGGCGAATCATCCCGTGAAAACGAGAATGCGAAATGGCACATAGAGCGCCATTTCGCAGATTTCAAGGCAAAAGTCGAAATTACTTGAGTTCGACCTTGGCGCCGGCTTCTTCCAGCTTCTTCTTGATGTCTTCGGCTTCAGCCTTCGAAGCGCCTTCCTTGACGGCCTTCGGAGCAGCTTCAACCAGAGCCTTGGCTTCGCCCAGGCCCAGACCGGTGATGGCGCGGACTTCCTTGATAACGTTGATCTTGTTGTCGCCGAACGAGGCGAGGATCACGTCGAATTCAGTCTTTTCTTCAGCAGCAGCGGCGGGAGCAGCAGCGCCGCCAGCGGCAGCGACGGCAACCGGAGCAGCGGCGGAAACGCCCCACTTTTCTTCCAGGAGCTTGGACAGTTCCGAAGCTTCCAGGACGGTCAGGGCCGAAAGGTCGTCTACGAGTTTGGCGAGATCAGCAGCCATTTTTGTACTCTCTTTATAGGGTTCAGGTTCGAATGGTTTGAAGAGGCCTTACGCCGCTTCGCTCTTTGCATGGGCCGACAGGACGCGGGCGATACCTGCGCCCGGCTCCTTGACGATGCGGGCGATGTTGGCAGCGGGCTGCACGAGCAGTCCGGCCAGCTTGGCGCGCAGTTCGTCGAGAGACGGCATCGTGGCCAGCGTCTTGACACCATTGGCATCAAGCGCGGTTGCACCCATCGCACCGCCGAGAACCACGAACTTCTGGTTCTTTTCGGCGAAGGCGGCTGCGATTTTCGGCGCAACCACGGGGTCTTCCGCATACGCAATGACCGTCGGACCCTTGAACAGGTCCGCGATATCGGCAACGTCGGTTTGCTTCAGAGCGAGCTTGGCAAGGCGGTTCTTGGCGACTTTGACCTGTCCGCCAGCCTTCTTGACCTGCACGCGCAGGTCAGTAAAGGCAGCGACGGAGAGGCCGGAATTCTGGGCAACGACGATCGAGCCAGCACCGCCAAGGGCAGCCTGGAGCGACGAGACGAGCTCAGCCTTTTCCGCTCTTTCCATTACAGTCTCCACGAATTGACCCGGAAATCCGGGCCATTGCCAAATGCCGTTCCCGAAAACCGGAAACGGCGACTAGGTGCCTGCCAACCGCGTGCTCGAAAGCATTTGGCCTAGGTTCGAACCGTCCCCTGCCCTTCACGGGCAAAATCCGGTTTCTCACCCCATCTATGCTGGCGCCTTGCGGCATTAAGTCGGCCATATGGACGACACCGGCAGTCTCGGACAGGACTTATGCCTCCCTTGGGGAAGGCAAAACCGGGCGATCGAAATCGCCCGGAATTTCTTTAGAGAGCCGAAGCCGGCTCCACATGCACGCCCGGGCCCATGGTCGAGCTGACGGCAACCTTCTTGACGTAGGTGCCCTTGGCGCCCGCGGGCTTGGACTTCTGCACGGCGTCGGTGAACGCCTTGATGTTCTGCAGCAGGGCTTCTTCCGAGAAGGAGACCTTGCCGATACCCGCATGCAGGATACCGGCCTTTTCGACACGGTATTCCACGGCGCCGCCCTTGGCGGCCTTCACGGCGCCGGCGACATCGGGAGTCACGGTGCCGACCTTGGGGTTCGGCATCAGGTTGCGAGGCCCGAGGATCTTACCCAGGCGACCGACCAGCGGCATCATGTCCGGGGTGGCAATGCAGCGATCGAAATCGATCTTGCCGCCCTGGATGGCTTCCATCAGGTCTTCCGCACCGACGATGTCTGCACCGGCTGCCTTGGCCTCGTCGGCCTTGGCATCCTTGGCGAACACGGCCACGCGCACGGTCTTGCCCGTGCCGTTCGGCAGGTTCACGACGCCACGGACCATCTGGTCGGCATGGCGCGGATCAACGCCCAGGTTGATAGCGATTTCGACGGTCTCGTCGAACTTGGCCGAAGCGCGCGCCTTCACCATCTTGATGGCTTCGTCGAGCTTGTAGAGCTTGTTGCGGTCGATGCCTTCGCGGGCTTTGGTGATCTTCTTACCAACGTGTGCCATTCAATCAGCCCTCGACCTGAATGCCCATGGAACGGGCAGAGCCGGCAATCATCGACACGGCAGCATCGATATCGTCAGCGTTGAGATCCTTCATCTTCTTCTGCGCGATATCGCGCAACTGGGCGACCGTGATGGTGCCAGCCGATTCCTTGCCCGGGAGCTTGGAGCCGGACTTCAGGTTCACGGCCTTCTTGATGAAGTAGGTCACCGGCGGCTGCTTCATCTCGAAGGTGAAGCTCTTGTCGGCATAGGCGGTGATCACGACCGGAATGGGCGAGCCCTTTTCCATTTCCTGCGTGGCGGCGTTGAACGCCTTGCAGAATTCCATGATGTTCAGGCCGCGCTGACCGAGAGCCGGCCCGATCGGCGGGGACGGCGTCGCGGAGCCAGCCGGCACCTGCAGCTTTACGTAGCCAACGATTTTCTTTGCCAATTTCGTCTCCTAGAGAGTGGCACAATTGCCGTTCATGGAACCGTGGTGCGGAGTGCGTAGGCGGCTTGGCAACCGCCATCCCCTTCCACGGGTTTTCTTCCAGGAAAACTGGAAGATTTCTGCCGGCAAGCCTGCGGCCTCCCGGAAGAATACTGGCGTCAGACCTTCTCGACCTGACCGTATTCGAGCTCCACCGGAGTGGGGCGCCCGAAAATTGAAACTTCCACCTTGAGGCGGGCGCGCTCCTCGTCGACCTCTTCCACCACGCCATTGAAGCTGGCGAAGGGACCGTCGGACACGCGCACGCTCTCGCCCACTTCGAACGAGACGGAAGGCTTGGGATGCTCCACGCCTTCCTGCACCTGCTGCAGGATGGCCTGGGCTTCCTTTTCGGAAATCGGCATCGGCTTGTTGTCCGAGCCGAGGAAACCGGTGACCTTGGGCGTGTTCTTGATCAGATGGAACGCCTCGTCGGTCATGTCCATCTTCACCAGCACATAGCCCGGGAAGAACTTGCGTTCGGCGTCGACCTTGCGCCCACGACGGATCTCCACGACCTTCTCGGTCGGCACGATCACGTCCTCAAACAGGTGCTCGAGCTTCTTCTGCGCAACCTTCTGGCGGATATCCTCCGCCACCTTGCGCTCGAAGTTGCTGTAAGCCTGAACGATGTACCAGCGCTTGGCCATAAAGCGTCGCCGCTCCTAGTGAATAGTGTCTGTGACCCGCTAGGCGCGGATCGAAAGCATCAGCCCGACCGCCCAGGAAATGACCTGGTCGGCCAGAAGGAAGAACAGGCTCGCCAGGATAACCAGCACGAGGACCATGACCGTCGAGATCAGGACTTCGTTGCGGCCCGGCCAGGTGACCTTGGCGGTTTCCTGCCGGACTTGCTGCAGGAACTGGATCGGGTTCGGGCGGGCCATAGGCGAATCTACTCTTTGGGTTTTTGGTGCAAAACCAAAGGCCGCGCAGGAATCCCGCACGGCTGGAATGCCGCTATCTAGAGAAACTTCCCGGCAAATGCAACAGGTCCGCATCAACAATGATCGCGGCCCGCCGAATCACCCGCCGATCACATTGTTAACGATTCGCTAAGAATGCACCGAATCCGTCTTGCGCGCCCGCGTGCGATGGCATTTGATGAATTGTGCCGGAAAAGCGGCGGGAGGCTGTGACATGTCTTCTGGTGGGACGAGTTTCGAGGTGAAAGCCTGCGAACTGCGCTATTATGGCCCGCACAAGGCCATTGCCGGGCGCATCACGGGCGTGGTGCGCGTGATGATCGAAGAGCGTTTCATGGGCAATGCCAGCCGCTACCACCTCGACCTCAAGGTGAAGGCCGACGTTGGGTCCGTGAGCGCCGGGGAAGTGCGCACGGCCCTGCTGGCCCATGCCGCACACCAGCTCAACCGGCTCAAGGCACGCCACAGCGACGCCCTGCCCATGGCGGCCGAATAGGTCAGACCGGCAGATCCCTGCCCTCAAGCACCGTCGAAACATGCTGCAGTCTGTCGGGCTGCCAGACATGCTGCTTCTGCACTGCATCGAAAATGTCGCGCAAAGCCCGGCCGACCAGCGCCGGATTGCCGGCGCGCACCGCGTCCTCGACCACCGGATTGACCAAGGTCAGCGAGGGCAGGAAACCCTGCGGACCGACACACTGCAGATAGACCTTGATCCCCGCCTCGACCCAGGCGCTGACCAGCAGGTCCAACTGCCTGTTGCGCAGGGCGGGCGCGCCGCCGATCAGCGAGATTGTGACGCCATCAACGAACGGATCGCCATCCATGCGCAGCATGATGCCCGATTTGTCCGGCCGCCAGGCCGGCCCCAGATTTGGGAGCTTGCGCCAGCCGCAATTCCAACCCCGGCAGGCACCTGGCCGCAATTCATAGACCGTGCAGCCCTGCCCCGGCTTGCAATGCTGACACAGCACCCCCATCGGCTTGCTCAGCGTCGGCTCGGCTATGGGCAGGAAGCGACAACAGGCGGTGCATTTCCCGCACGTCCTGGCGGCCAGGATATCCTCGGCACTCTGTTGCATCCCGCTCTCCCCTGCCGAAATCAGAGCAGGATGCGCGCGGCGGGACAAGCGGAAACACGCGCCGGAGCGCTGCGATCAGGCCATCGATGTCATGGATTGCGCCTGGCAGGGGCTGGGGGACTCGAACCCACGACCCTCGGTTTTGGAGACCGATGCTCTACCAACTGAGCTAAACCCCTTCAGGCGAGGGTGTGTCTAATGGCAATGGCCGCGTTTCGCAAGACCCTTCGCGGCGCTTAGCTCCAGATATGGGGCACGAGCGGGATGGCTAGCAGCAGATTGCCGAGCAGGCTGGCGAGAAAGCTCAGCGAGCGCCACGGCGTGAGGCCCTTCATGTAGCACCAGGCATGCAGGACCCGTGCCACGAAATAGAGCCCGGCGCCGAACAGCGAAAGCCACCCCTCTTCGCCCAGCACAATGGACAGCACGGCCAGCACGAGGAAGATCGGCAGCGTCTCCTGCAGGTTTCCCAGCGCGCGGCGGGAACGAGCCAGGTCGCGGCTGGGCTTGGGCAGGTCGTCGCGCGGCCCCATTTGCGCTTCGGTGCCCACCTGCTCGGTGAGGTAACGGCCGGGCAGCGCGACTTGCACCAGCAGCAGAAGAAGGACGAGAAAAACGATCAGCAACACGATGAAAAATCCCTTTGTCCGGCAACGGACACAATGATTCATGACCCCCAGCGCGCGGCGGCCATGAGAGGATCACCATTTACAACAGCCGCCCTCCGCGCCAATAAATACCTTTGCGAGTTCACGGAAGTTTGGCGGGCGCCACAGGATCACTCAGGGGCAAGGCGCCCCGGAAGGATGATGATGCGACTCTTGCTTGCCCTGGCCATGCTGGCCCTGTCCCCAACAATTGCCTTTGCCCATACCGGCATCGGCCATACGGCCGGGTTCTTTCATGGCTTCGAACACCCGATCGGGGGCATTGACCATGTGCTGGCCATGGTGGCAGTCGGTGTCTTCGCCTTCGTGTTGGGCGGGCGGGCGCTGTGGCTGGTGCCGCTGAGCTTCGTCGGCATGATGGTGGTGGGCTTCGCGCTCGGCATTGCCCAACTCGGCCTGCCCTTCGTCGAACTGGGGATTGCCCTTTCCAGTGTGGTCATCGGCGCTACCGCGGCTCTGGGCCGGCCGATGCCGGTGGCGCTGGCCATGGCTCTTGTCGGCGTGTTCGCCACCTTCCACGGCCATGCCCACGGCGCCGAAATGCCGGACACGGCCGCTGGGCTGACCTATGCATTCGGCTTCATCGCCGCCACCGCCCTGCTGCATGCCGCCGGCATTCTGGCCGCATTGGGCGTCAGCCGGGTTATCGGCCGCTATGGCAAGGCGCCCGCGCAAGTTGCAGGCGCCGTTTTTGCACTCGGCGGTATCGNCGTGCTGGCCGGCTGGCTGTAGTCAGGCCGTAAACCAGTCCGANTGCGCTGCCGCCACCTTGGGCANTGACGTCAGGATTTCACNTAAGTGCTCGCGGATGCCGGCTTCGGCCGCGTCCGCATCATGCCGGCNGTGGCGCTGATCGCTGCGATCCTNGCCGAGGAGCGGCGCCGCAGAGCCGAGGGCCGCGCCGACTGGCAGATCCCCATGCGCCCCGACCATGGCCAGGACATTCTCGACGACCTGAGCCGCACCACCGCCCAGCCCGGCTATCCCACCATCGGCCGGATGAAGGGCCTGGCCGAACTGCGCGGCATTACGCGGGCGCTCGACCATGCAGACGTACACTACGGAACGTAGCGGCCTCGCATTTCCATCGCCACAGGACTTGTCAGGCCCGGCCATGCCGGGCTATTGGCTAGCGCGTCGGTCACCGACCTTGCGGGTATAGCTCAGTGGTAGAGCAGCAGCCTTCCAAGCTGAATATGCGGGTTCGATTCCCGCTACCCGCTCCAAATCTCCCCTATCCCAGCGTCATTTCGCTCCCACCGGGCGCACCCGTTCACCACAACGCCACCGGCTCCCCGGTTTTTTGCTGGGCTTTGCCAAAGGGGTGTTGACACACTGTCATCGGACCACCATAAACCGCCCGGACGACGCGCCAAGGCGCTTCGTTTCCTGCCCAAGGCGATGTTTCCGTGGAGGGGTGGGAGAGTGGTTAAATCCATCAGACTGTAAATCTGACCGCTTAGCGTACACTGGTTCGAATCCAGTCCCCTCCACCAAACGCCCTGCCCCACCAGACACATGCTTGCTGGCCCGCCACAAAGGCGCTAGGGCATTGCCATGAGCCGCAACAAGTTTCCGCCCAAGCCGAAATACGATCCCGATACCGGGCCGGTCTATCTCTATGGCCTGCACACGGTGCGCGCCGCATTGGACAATCCCAACCGCATCAAAAAGGTGCTGCTGGCCACGCCCAATGCGCTGATGCGGTTGAGGGAGACAGGCGAGATCGGCAGGGTCACGGTCAAGGAGACCACGCCCAAGGAACTCGATAGGCTGCTGGGCGACGATGCGGTGCATCAAGGCGCGGCGTTGGAAGTTGATCCGGTAAGCCGCTTCGGCCTCGACGACATCAAGCCGCTGAAACTGGTGGTCGTGCTCGACCAGATCACCGATCCGCATAATGTCGGCGCCATCCTGCGCACCGCCTGCGCCTTTGGCGCCGATGCCGTCATCACCACCGCCCGCCACTCGCCGCGTGAAAC
>Ga0065721_10005499_pt1 | contig 13243 bp, 13 predicted proteins | sample Mesricmetagenome_FD_59108 | JGI IMG/M metagenome (GOLD analysis project Ga0065721, IMG submission 59108) | Mesophilic microbial community from rice straw/compost enrichment Sample: eDNA_1 v2 (version 2) | ecosystem: Engineered > Solid waste > Grass > Composting > Bioreactor | place: USA: Davis... | reverse complement strand
TCAGCGCCGTTGCTCGTTGACCCAGACCACCTTGGTCCATAGGTCTTCGACCGTATCGGCGAATTGGATATTGCGGTCGTGATTGGCCACTGAAGCGGCGAGCACGTCGGCGGCAAAGCCGCGGATGACTTCGTAGGCGCGGTGCCGGTTGAGCATGACGACGGGCTTTGTCGTCCCGGCCGACCACACGCCGAACAGCGATGTCACGGATGCCAGCGAGCCAGGCAGGGCGACAAAGGCAACGCTGCTGCCTGCCACATAGGCGCGACGCTCGGTCACGTCCGGCAGGACGGTAATGGGCACTTCGGAAAGGGCCAGCGGCAGCACGATGCTGGCGTCAGCCACCACCTCCACCGCGCCACCTGCGGTGCGCGCCGCGGTGATGAGGGGGACCGGGATGATGCCCTCTTCGGCGAGGCACTGGATCCTTGCTCCCTTGCGCGCAAAGAGACGCCCCACCTCGCTCATGAGGCTTGCGCGCTCCGGATCGCCCGGACCTCTGTCCGAGGCGAAGATTGCGACGGTCAGGCCCGATTGCAGGGGCGGGGCCATCAGCGCCGCTTTCCTGTCAGCCCACCCAGGATGCCCCGGACAAGCTCCCGCCCCAGCGTATTGGCGACGGTGCGGGCAAACGAGTTCACGGCCGCTTCAGTCGGCGTCTGCCGTGTCGAGCGGCGGGGCGTGGCGGCCTTCTGGGCCCGCTCCCGCTCCTTGGCCAGCCGTGCGGCCTCAGCCTGTCGAGCAGCCTCATGGTCCGCACGTTCGTTGGCCAGCTGCTTCTCCCGTGCGCGCCGCGCCAGGATTTCAAAGGCCGATTCACGATCGATCACTGTGTCATAGAGCCCGCCCACCGGCGAATTGGCGATGGTTGCATCACGTTCTGCGGGCGAGATCGGTCCGACCTGCGCCGAAGGCGGCCGGATCAGGGTGCGCCCGACAATGGAAGGCACGCCCTTGTCCTCGAGCACCGAAACCAGAGCTTCGCCAATGCCGAGCTGGGTAATGACCTCCTCGGTAGAGAAGGCTGGATTTGGGCGGAATGTCTCGGCCGCCACACGGACGGCCTTCTGTTCCCGCGGCGTATAGGCGCGTAACGCGTGCTGAACCCGGTTGGACAGCTGCGCCAGCACGCTTTCGGGAATATCGACGGGGTTCTGGGTGACGAAGTATACGCCCACACCCTTGGAGCGGATAAGCTTGACCACCTGCTCGACCTTGTCGATCAGAGCCTTGGGCGCGCCATCGAACAGGAGGTGGGCTTCATCGAAGAAGAAGACCAGCCGGGGCTTGTCCGGATCGCCCACTTCCGGCAGCTCCTCGAACAGCTCCGAGAGCAGCCAGAGCAGGAATGTCGAATAGAGGCGCGGCGACTGCATGAGCTGATCGGCGGCCAGGATGGAAACCATGCCGCGCCCATCCGAATCGACGCGCATCAGGTCTGCGATTTCCAGTGCCCGTTCGCCAAAGAAATGGTCCGCGCCCTGCTGCTCGAGCACCAGCAGCGCCCGCTGGATGGCGCCGATTGTGGCAGTGGCGACATTGCCGTAACGCGCCGAGATTTCCTTGCTGCGCTCCTGGATATCCACCAGCAGCGCCCGCAGGTCCTTGAGATCGAGCAGCAATAGCCCTTCCTCGTCGGCGACGCGGAAGGCGATGTTGAGCACGCCTTCCTGGGTATCGTTGAGATCAAGGATGCGGCTGAGCAGAACCGGCCCCATTTCCGAAATGGTGGCGCGAACCGGGTGGCCCTGCTTTCCGAACAGGTCCCAGAAAATCACGGGATAGACGTCGTCGACGTAGTCGGTGAACCCGATGTCCTCGGCCCGGGCGGTTTGCCAGCCCTGGGCCTGACCCATTTTCGACACCCCGGACAAATCGCCTTTGATGTCGGCGGCAAATACCGGCACGCCGGCCGCTGAGAAGCCCTCCGCCAACACCTGCAAGGTGACGGTCTTGCCCGTACCGGTCGCGCCGGTGATCAGGCCGTGGCGGTTTGCATATTTGAGGCTGAGATATTCTGGCCTGTCGCTCACACCCAGAAAGATTTTGTCGTCAACGAGCATGCAACACCGCCGCTTGGTCTATCTGCGGCTGTTATAGCCGCCGCCCCGTCGACGGAACAAGCAGACAGGCAGCTCACTCGTTCACCACGCTGACCGCTTGGCCTCGCAATGCCCAGCTTTCCTTGGCAAATTACCCTCATGCAGAACATGCCGAAGATCGGTCGACGTCAGGTAGTTTGCGGCCTCGCAGGGTTGGGCTTTGTCCGGCCGGCTCTGGCGCAAGCCGAATCTCTCGTGCCCGGCAGCGACATGGACCAGTCCGTGACGCTGCAGACTGCCCTGCACTCAGCGGCCGCCAGCGGTCACTTGCGGCTGCCGGCGGGCCGCTTCCGCGTCTCGGGCATCATGTTCCTGGGCAACATGGTGGTCGAGGGTGTTCCAGGCGCCACCTGGCTGGTCGGAACAGGTGGGGCGATAGGTACAATCTCGGCTCAATCCGATATCGTGTTGCGCGATATCGGCTTTGCGGGCGATGCCGGGGATGAACCGCTGCTGACCGTCGCGGCCGCCAGCAGGATCACGCTGGAGCGATGCCGATTTCGCGACAGCCCGGCGACTGCCCTCAGCCTCTATCAGTCTTCCGCAACCATCCGCGACTGTGATTTTGCCGGGCATGGGGATGCCGCCATCCACGCGCTCGACAGTTCGGGCCTGCTCATTTCGGACAACCGTATCTCACGCTGCGGCAATGCCGGCATCCGCGTCTGGCGCAGTGAAAGCGGTCCGGACGGCACCATCGTCACGGGCAACCGCATTTCCGGGATCGACTGGCGCGGCGGCGGCAATGGTCAGAACGGCAACGGTATCAACGTCTACATGGCCGATGAGGTCATCGTTGCAGACAACCACATCCGCGACTGCGCCTTCTCGGCCATTCGTCTCAACACGACCCGTAATAGCCAGGTGTCCGGCAATCAGTGCCTGAACTCGGGCGAGGTGGCGATCTTCTCCGAGTTCGGCTTCTCCGGATCGGTCATTACCGCCAATATCGTGGACGGCGCTGCCTGCGGAATTTCCATCACCAATCTCGACGCGGGCGGGCATCTTGCGGTCTGCGCCGACAATATCGTGCGCAACATCTTCCCGCGCTCGGAGGTCAATCCCGACGCGATGCCGATCGGCATCTTTGCTGAAGCGGAAACAGCCATAGGCGGAAACGTGATTGAGAATGTCCCGGGCGTCGGTATTGCCGCTGGCTGGGGGCCATACCTGCGCAACGTGGTGGTGGCCAACAATCTTGTTGCCGCAAGCAGGATAGGCATTGGCGTGAGCCTTGCCCAGGGCGCTGGCGCGGTGACGATCTCAGGCAACCGGATAGACGCTACCGAGCACGACATTGTCGGCATGGCCTGGACGGATATTATTGAACCAGACCTGATGTCATCCGCTGACAAATATCCGCATATCACTTTCCAATAAACCGCTCATGTTGCCATTTGGCATGAATTGTACTATTTCATGCCAATAGGAGAGTGACATGCTGCGTGAACTGCCGCGTACCGACGCCATGCCAGAGAGGGCGGCACTGACCGATGCCGAGGCTACCGCCATGGCCCGCGCTGTGGTCCGCCTGTTCGATCATTGGCAGCTCAGCGACGCTGAGGCGCGCGAAATCCTGGGCGGGCTTGCGGCCCGCACCTATGCGCGGTGGAAGGCAGGCGACATCGGCCGCATCGACCGCGACCTTGCCACCCGCCTGTCGCTTCTCATGGGTATTCACAAGGGCCTGCGCTACCTCTTCACCGACCCGCAACGCGGCTATGCCTGGGTCAGGAGACCCAATGCGGATTTTGCAGGCCGCAGCCCGGCCCAGGTAATGGTTGAGGGCAGCATTTTCGCGCTTGCCCGCGTCCGGCAATATCTCGACGCCGAACGAGGCGGCTGGTGACGGCCAAGGTGCCGACGGCCCACGTCGACTGGCCCCGGGCTTTTCGACTGATCCGCTCCATACATCCGCCCATCGACCTGTTCGAGGACATCGCCGATCCGCGAGACTGGGAGGCCCTGGCCTCAGCCGAGTCCAAGACCAATCCGCGTCTTTGGGGTCATCTGGGCAGGCTCGATCTGGTGCCGGTCGACCGGCGCGTCAGCGGCCCCGGCGCCAGTTATGTCATGGCCCCATTCGTCCATGTCAGCCGCGACCGGCCGGGCCGCCTTACCGATGGCAGCTATGGCGTCTATAGCGCCGGCAATACGGAGGAAGTGGCCATTCGCGAGGTCGCCCATCACCATGGCCGGGCCATGCGTGCCAGCGCCGAAGCCCCGGGATGGACCTCGCAGTTCCGCATGCTGGTCAATCAACTCGATCTGGACCTGCACGATGCGAGGATGAGCGACGAGATCCACAATCCCGATGACTATTCAGCGTCGCAGGCCTTCGCCCGCGACCTGCGGCGCGCAGGGAGCAATGGCGTGCTGTATCGCAGTGTGCGCTGCCCCGGTGGCGAATGTGTCGGCATATTCTGGCCGGACCTGATGCCGATACCGGTCCAGGCCGAGCACTACGACTTCCATTGGGACGGGACGCGGGTGGACCGCATCCGCAATTGTGGCACAGGGCAGATTTTCGGGCTTTGACGCCCCCGGCTCATAGCCCCACGGCCCGCAACTCGCCCACCACGGTCCCGCGTACATTCCGGGTCGGCTGACGGGCAAACTGTTCCAGCACGGCTCTCTGGTCGCTGTCGGGGTCGGCGTGACGCAGAAGCAGCGCGGCCACCATGGCCTGGCTCGCCGCCATGTTGCCGTCGTCNCATTTNAGNGCNTAGCCCCAGCCCTTGTCGCGGATGGCCCCGCACTGCACGCCTTCAGCCCCGCCCTTCTGCATAACCCGGCCGCGGAAAGCCTCCATGACCAGCGTGTCGAGATGACCGGTGCCGGCAACCAGATGGGGATGGCCAGTGGCCGCATCGAACAGGGCCTGCGCGCCGGCGGCATGGACCTGATCAAGCCCGCGTCCTGTGGCCATGCGGGCAAAGCCGCGAGCCCAGGCCCGCAGCGGTGCCGCCCAGGTGGGGATGGAGCAGCCGTCGGTGCCGCACCGGTCCTCGGTCAACGCCTCACCGATGACATATTCGACGGCGGCGCGCACGGCCCGATGCACGTCATGGTCACGTTGCACATAGCCCGCTGTCGGCACGCCCATGGCCAGCGCCACGCTCAGCATGCCCGAATGCTTGCCCGAACAGTTATTGTGCAGGGCACTGGGTTCGACTCCCGCGGCTCGCAAGGCATTTCGCGCCTCGGCACTGGTCGGTTGATGCGCTCCGCATTCGAGATCCGCTTCCGACAGGCCCATCCGGGAGAGGAACTGCGCGACATTGCTCACATGCGCATCCTCTCCATGATGGGACGCGCATCCCAATGCGAGTTCTTCACTGCGATGATGGAAGCGTTCTACGGCATGGCGATCGAAAATGGCCAGTGCCTGCATGGACTTGATAGCTGAGCGCGGGAATACGGGGCGCTCCGCATCACCCCCGGAAGCGATCACCGCACCATCCGCATCCACAATGACGTAGGCGCCGCGGTGACGGTTCTCGACCCAGTTTCCCCTGATGGCTTCGGCGAGAACGGGATTGGCATCCATGAAGAAAACTCCGGCCCTTTGCTGCCACGAACAGCAAAAGGGCCGGCTGAGTCAACATGCATGGCCAGGAGGTACGCGGTACAAATGATGCCGGCTTGCCGGCTGGGAAGAGGTCGGCGTCAGATGTCCCAGTCCTCGACCTGGGTCAGAAAACGGGAATTGACCCAGCCCCTGGTGTTGTTGCGATCAACCAGACACCAGTCAGAACTGTTCTCGACTTCGATGCAGCGCTCGACCCAGACATGGACACCCGGTTCCAGCGCGCCGACCTTCTGCGAATAGCTCGCGGGCCACTTGCGCACATTCAACCGGTCCCAGTGGGCAACGCCCGTGACCTGGGCCAGCGTGTCCACCGTGTAGCCGGCAGCCATGGCAGGCTGCACCATAAAGGCGGCTGCGGTGGTGACGATCAGGCCACACAGAGCAGCCACGAGTACCTTTTCCTGAGCCTTGTTCATTTTGGAGGTCCCTCGGCGAATTGGTGTGTTGCGCCATTCCTACCCACCTCGTTTTGAACCCACCCTGATAGGGCAATTCATTTTGCGTTCATCTGGCACATCGTGGTCCTCTGCGGACGTTGGCAGTCAGGGCGATCCGCAATAGGCTCTGGCCAAGGCTGCCGCCCGCGCGGCAAAACGGGGAGGATGAAGAATGACGAGGGTTCTGGTAACCGGTGGCAGCGGCAAGCTCGGACGGGCAGTTCTGCGGGACCTGGTCGCGCATGGCTACACAGTGCTCAATGTCGACCAGCAGCCCCTGTCCGAACCCATCTGCCCCAGCCTGCGACTGGACCTGGGCAATTTCGGCGAAGTCGCTGCCGCCATCATGGGCGGCATCGATGAACATCCCGGGCCGTTCGACGCCGTGGTGCATCTGGCGGCTATTCCCGCACCGGGACTTGCCGCCAATTCGCGGACGCTCTCCAACAATGTGACCAGCAGCTACAACGTCTTCGAAGCCTGCCGCCTAGCCGGCATCAAGAATGTGGTGTTTGCATCCAGCGAAACGGTGCTGGGCCTGCCCTTCGATAACCCGCCGCCTTATGTGCCGGTGGACGAGGAGTATTTTCCGCGCCCGGAAACCGCCTATTCGCTCGGCAAGCTGCTCGACGAAACCATGGCCGCCCAGTTCTGCCGTTGGGATCCGGAGCTCCGCATGGTCGGTCTGCGGTTTTCCAATGTCATGTATCCCGAGGACTACAAGGCTTTTCCCGCCTTCGACAACGACCCGGGCAAGCGCAAATGGAACCTGTGGGCCTATATCGATGCGCGCGACGGCGCGCAGGCCGTGCGCCGGGCGCTTCAGGCGGACTTCAAGGGCTTCGAGGCTTTCGTCATCGCCAATGCCGACTCCGTCATGTCCCGATCAAACATTTCGCTTCTGGCGGAGGTTTTTCCTGGTGTTGAACAGCGCGGCAATATCTCCACAAACGGTACGCTGCTTTCCATTGAAAAGGCAAAGCGCATGCTGGGCTTTTCACCGCAGTTCAGTTGGCGAAACGAGGTCAGATAGCGTCGTGCAAGTGGACTGATCCACCAAATTTGCATTCGTTTTGTGCATTTGCGGCACTTGTGCTTTTTGTAAGCACGGTCATAACTGCCATCGATGCCAAGCCTCGACCTTTCCATCCTGATCATTGATGAGAACCGCATCCGCGCCTCGATCATCGAGGAGGGGCTGCGGGAGGCGGGCTATGGGCGGGTTGCTGTCATCCACGATGTCAACGAAGTCGGGCGCACCATTTCCGTGGCTGTGCCCGATGTCATCTTCATCGACCTCGAAAACCCCAAGCGCGACACGCTGGAGCACTTCTTCTCGCTCAGCCGTGCCATTCAGCGGCCCATCGCCATGTTTGTCGACCGGTCGGATGGCGCAATGATCGAAAAGGCCGTCGAGGCCGGCGTATCGGCTTACGTCGTGGACGGGCTCAAGAAGGAGCGCGTAAAGCCCATTCTCGACATGGCAATCTCGCGCTTCAATGCCTTCTCGCGTCTGACCCGTGAGCTGGAAGAGGCGCGCAGTGCGCTTGAAGAGCGCAAGATCATCGATCAGGCCAAGGGCATCCTCATGAAGACCAGGGGCATGGCCGAACCCGATGCCTATGCCCTTCTGCGAAAGACGGCGATGAACCAGAACCGCCGGCTGGTGGATATCGCCCAGAGCCTCGTCACCGCGGCCAACCTGCTCGGGCCATAGGAAAGCGCCATGTCCAACCCGCAAATTACCGCCGGCTTCCTCCCCCTTCTCGACAGCGCGCTTCTCATCCTTGCGCATGAAATGGGGTTTGCCGAGGAAGAAGGTTTCATCCTCTCCCTTACGCGCGAAACGTCCTGGGCCAATATCCGCGACCGCACCTCGCTTGGGCATTTCGATGTTGCGCTGATGCTGGCCCCGATGCCCATTGCCGCCAGCCTGGGCCTGAACCCGATTGCAACGCCCATGATCACGCCGATCATGACCGGGCTGGGCAATAATGCCATCACGGTCAGCGCCGAGCTCTGGCAGGCCATGGCCGAGGCCGGCGCGCCGGGCGATCTGGAGGCTGGCCCGGCAGGGCGCGCTCTGGCGCAGGTGGTCCGCGGCGGAGGGCGGAGGCTGCGCTTTGGCGTCGTGCATCAGACTTCGTCGCATAATTACGAACTGCGATACTGGCTGGCGGCCAGCAGCATCGTGCCGGACCGTGATGTCGAAATTGTCGTCTTGCCTCCCCCCCTGCTCCCCGAGGCGTTGAGTGCGGGCAGCCTTGACGGATATTGCGTGGGCGAGCCCTGGAACAGCGTCGGCGTCGACGGCCATGGGGCTCGGATCGCCACCACCAAGGCTTCCATCTGGCAGTCGAGCCCGGACAAGGCCATCGGCATGCGGACCGATTGGGCAGAGCGCCATCCTGAATGGGTTGCAGCCATCATCCGCGCCATATACCGCGCCGGCCAGTGGTGCCAGCACCTGGAAAACCGTCTGCAGGCCGCTGCCATCATGGCCGGCCCGGCATATCTGGACCAGCCCATGGAAATCGTGGCACGGGCCCTGACAGGGCAGATTGAAAGCGGCATGCGCACCATTGCGGTACCCGACTTTTTCGTCCCCCATGCCGGGGCAGCAAACTTCCCCTGGAAGAGCCACGCACTCTGGTACTACAGCCAGATGGTGCGTTGGAGCGATACACAGGCGAGTGCTGAGAACGCAGCTCTTGCCGCCGCAACCTACCGCCCCGACCTTTACCGCGCGGCCCTCGCGCCGCTGGGAGCGGCAGTCCCCGCCGAAGACTACCGGTTATCAGGTGACATGGCAGAGGCGCATATCGTGCCAGCCCTGAACGGACAGGTGCAACTGGGGCCGAACCGGTTCTTCGACGGCCAGACCTTCAACCCTGAACAACTGGACCATTACATCGCCGCTCAACGCGTCTCGCTGTGACGCGCCAGTGAATTACCGCGCCTATTCTTTGCCCTCGACGGAGATCAGTGCCTAGATAATCAGCACATCTTCAACCGCCCGGAATTTAGGCTCACCAGTCATACTCTTGATAATAATGGAGAATTCTGCGCGTCAGAGTCTGGCACGCTTCATGCAATAGCCAGAACGACAGAGCTCCTCCCCAAGACGCTCTTCACAGTCGATGTCCAAAGATGGGCGTCTCAGGCAAGGCCGCCAACAGGTTGCGACCCGGCACGATCAGCCGGTTCGAGCGTGTTGGCGGCCCTTTTTGTTTTGTCGCACGGTGCAATTGGAGAATGCGATGACGCTAACGACGACTACCCGCCGCTCCTTCCTCAAGGGTGTCACGGCCACTGCGTCGACCCTGCTGGCCGCGAAAACCCTGTTTCCCAGTGGCGCATTCGCCCAGGGCGCGGGCCCCGAAGTGTCTGGCACCAGGCTGGGCTATATCGCCCTGACTGATTCCGCACCCCTGATCATCGCCAAGGAAAAGGGACTGTTCGACAAGTACGGCCTGCCGGACATGGCCGTCGAAAAGCAGGCAAGCTGGGGCGCCACGCGCGACAACATGGCTCTCGGCACCGCAAATGGCGGCATCGATGGCGCTCACATCCTGCGCCCCAAGGTCCATCTCTACTCCTCGGGGTCGGTCATGCAGAACGGCCAGCCCCTGCCGATGTACACGCTGCTTAACCTCAACGAGGACTGCCAGGGCCTGTCCGTCGCGCAGGAATATGCCGAGACAGGTGTTGGTATTGACTCCTCGCCGCTCAGGGAGGCGTTTGCCGCCAAGCGGGCCACCGGCGGCACACCCAGCGTTGCCATGACCTTTCCCGGCGGTACGCATGACCTGTGGATCCGCTACTGGCTGGCCGCGGGCGGCATCACCCCCAATGTCGATGTGGACGTCATCGTCGTGCCTCCCCCGCAGATGGTGGCGAACATGAAGGTCGGCACCATGGATGCCTTCTGCGTGGGCGAACCGTGGAACGAGCAACTGGTCAACCAGGGCATCGGCTTTACCGCGGCCACGACCGGCGAACTCTGGTCCCGCCATCCCGAAAAAGTCCTGGGCATGCGCGCCGACTGGGTCGATGCCAACCCCCTCGCCACCAAGGCGATCATGATGGCCGTGATGGAAGCCCAGCAGTGGTGCGACAGCATGGACAACAAACAGGAGATGGCCGAGATCATCGGCCGCCGCCAATGGTACAATGTGCCCGTTGCCGACATCATCGGTCGCATCAAGGGCGACATCAATTACGGCAACGGCCGCACCGAGACCGGCACCGAACTCTACATGAAGTTCTGGGGCGAGAAGGGCGAGACGTCCTATCCGTGGAAGAGCCTCGATACCTGGTTCATGACCGAGAACATCCGGTGGGGCTATCTCCCAGCTTCCACCGACGTCAAGGCGCTGGTCGATCAGACCAATCGTTCCGACCTCTGGCTCGAAGCGGCGACCGAGCTGGGCCTTTCCGACCTTCCATCGGGGGACAGCCGCGGCGTCGAAACCTTCTTTGATGGCAAGATCTTCGATCCTGCCGACCCGCAAGCCTATCTCGACAGCCTCGCGATCAAGACCATGGCCTGAGACCCCGGTCACACACGCGCCGCGCGGAGTGGGCCCTGCCCCTCTCTGGCCTGCTTCGGCGGCACGAAAACGCCAAATCATCCCGTCTCACATTGGGAGAGCAACATGACCCTGCCCGCCGTCGACGACAGCAAAGTCACCGCCCTGCCCCTCAAGTCCGGCCCGGCCAACGTTACCCGCATCGCTCCGGCCCGGCGGCGGATCAACGTCTCCGCACTTGGTGCCAGCATTGGTCGCAACGTCGTACCGCCACTGCTGGTCCTTCTGGTCATCCTCGCCGTCTGGCAAATGGTCTTCTCCCAACCCGGCTCGTCGCTGCCGCCGCCCAGCGAGGTCTGGCTGCAAAGCTACGACCTCATTGTCGATCCGTTCTTCGTTTATGGTTCGCAGGATATCGGGCTGGGATTGCGGGTTTTGACCTCCCTGCAACGGGTCGCCATCGGCTTCGGCCTTGCGGCAGTGATCGGCGTCGCGCTCGGCGCACTGGTCGGGCAATCGGTGTGGATGATGCGCGGGCTCGATCCCATATTCCAGATCCTGCGCACCGTGCCGCCACTGGCATGGCTGCCCATTTCCTTGGCCGCCTTCATGGACAGTGGCCCTTCCGCCATCTTCGTCATCTTCATCACCGCCATTTGGCCGGTGATCATAAATACGGCGGTCGGCGTGCGGAACATCCCCCAGGACTATCGCAACGTTGCCCGCGTATTGCAGCTCAACCAGGTCGAATTCTTCACCCGCATCATGGTCCCGGCGGCCGCCCCCTACATCTTCTCCGGCTTGCGGATCGGGGTTGGCCTGTCGTGGCTGGCCATTGTCGCCGCAGAAATGCTCACCGGCGGCGTCGGCATTGGCTTTTTCATCTGGGATGCGTGGAACAGCTCCCGTCTCACCGACATCATTGTGGCCCTGGTCTATATCGGCGTGGTCGGCTTCGTGCTCGACCGGCTGGTTGCCCTAATCGGCACCATCGTCACCCGCGGCACCAGCGCCAACTGAGGACCAGCCCCATGACCTACCTGCAAATCTCGTCCGTCGGAAAGACATTTACCCGCGGCGCCGCGTCCACCGAGGTTCTGCGTGACATAAACCTTGAAATCGCCAAGGGCGAGTTCGTTTCGATCATCGGCCATTCGGGCTGCGGCAAGTCGACCCTGCTCAATCTCATCGCCGGCCTGACGGAAGTCACCACGGGCGGCATCATCCTCGAACACGCCGAAGTGCACCGTCCGGGTCCGGACCGAGCGGTCGTGTTCCAGAACCATTCGCTCCTGCCCTGGCTCACCGTCTATGAGAACGTGAATTTGGCGGTGTCAAAAGTCTTCGGGCGCAGCAGGTCGGCGGCCGAGCGGCATGCCTGGGTCATGGAAAACCTCGATCTGGTGCAAATGGCCCACGCCAGGGACAAGCGGCCGACCGAGATTTCCGGCGGCATGAAGCAGCGCGTCGGCATTGCCCGGGCGCTAGCCATGGAGCCCAAGATTCTTCTGCTCGACGAACCCTTCGGGGCCCTCGACGCGCTGACCCGCGCGCACCTGCAGGATCAGATGATGGAAATTCATCAGCGCTTGGGCAATACCATGATCATGATCACCCACGACGTCGATGAAGCGGTGCTTCTCTCGGACCGGATCGTGATGATGACCAATGGTCCGGCCGCCACCATCGGCGACGTGCTTGAGGTCCCACTGGACAGGCCGCGCCGCCGCATCGAGCTCGCGTCCGACCGCACCTATCTCAGATGCCGCGAGGCGGTTCTCAAATTCCTCTACGAGCGCCATCGCTTCGTGGAAGCCGCCTAAATCGAAGGCACCCTGCCCCGCCGGTGTGCTGCCGGTCTCAAACGCACATGCCACCACTGGCGGCACTACTCCCAATCCTCTGAAATATAAGGCTTTCCAGCACCTCTCGCGCTGGCCCGCTTTATGCAGAGGGGAGAATACAGAGCTCCTCCCAAGACGCTCTACATAGTCGACGTCCAGCGCTGGGCGTCAAATCGGCAAGGCTGCCAACAGGTACACACCGGTCATGACTGGTGGTGTGCAGGTTGGCGGCCTTTTTGTTTTCGGAAGTTCATGGAGCCCATCCAATGGATCACTTGGCCCCCGGCACCGCCAGCAGCCTGACCAAGACCACCCAGCACCTGGTTGTGATTGGCGCCGGCATGGCTTCGGGTCGCGCCCTCGAGCACATATTCGAGGAGGCGCCCGGCCGGTTCGACATCACGCTGTTCGGCGCCGAGCCGCGCGGCAACTACAATCGCCTGATGCTGTCGCCCGTGCTCGCCGGCGAGAAGGAATACGAGCAGATCATCACCCACGATGCCGATTGGTATCGCGAACATGGAGTCGCCACGCGCTTTGGCGAAACCGTCACGGCCATCGACCGGCAGCGCAAGGTCGTCGTCTCCAAGGGCGGCGAAACGCCCTACGACAAGCTGGTCATCGCCACAGGGTCGGCGCCCTTCATCATTCCCCTGCCAGGCAAAGATCTGCCCGGCGTCATGGCCTTCCGCGACCTCGACGACGTCAACCGCATGATCGAAGTATCGAGGCGCCC
>Ga0065721_10051897_pt1 | contig 13244 bp, 12 predicted proteins | sample Mesricmetagenome_FD_59108 | JGI IMG/M metagenome (GOLD analysis project Ga0065721, IMG submission 59108) | Mesophilic microbial community from rice straw/compost enrichment Sample: eDNA_1 v2 (version 2) | ecosystem: Engineered > Solid waste > Grass > Composting > Bioreactor | place: USA: Davis... | reverse complement strand
AGGAATCCGCTTACAAAGAATCCAGCATCAAAATCACCAAGAGATGGCTCGCACTTCCCAAACAATGAACGACACCCTTCTCATCGCCACTGTGGGAGGAACTCCCGAACCACTTGTGGCCAGTGAGTTACGCTGGCGTCCCTCCCGAACCATCTTCGTCGTCAGCCCGGAAACTCGCAACACCGTTGCCGGCGACATTGTCCCCAAGCTGCGCGAAAGCGCTTGGCCGGAATTCGATGCCGGCCGCTACGATCTCCATGAGATTACCGATTCCCAAGACTACTCGCGCATCGTCAACGAACTGCGCCCCCTCGAAAGTCAGGTGGAGACCTGGCGGCGGGATCATCCATCGAGTGAAGTCATCGCCGACATCACGGCCGGCACCAAAGCGATGAGCGCGGCGTTGGCCCTCATCGCCGGACGTTTCTCTTGTCGCATCTCCTATGTCGGCGGGAAGGAACGCACCAAAAACGGTGTCGGCATCGTGGTTTCCGGAAAGGAACAATTCATCCACGCCGACAACCCCGCCGATGCATTGGGACTCGTTGCTCTCGACACAGCTCTTGAACTCATTCGCAACCACGCCTTCGGCGCCGCGCACGCCACTCTATCGAGGGCACTCCGCCGTGTCACAGATCCGGCCAGAAAAGACGAACTCCATTCTCTCGCCAGCTTCGCGGAAGCTCTCGCAGAGTGGGACCGCTTTCAGCACAACAAAGCCCTGAACCTGCTAAACAAACTTCCACGCCATCAGCACAATCTCAAAGCGGCCGTTGGGCTCGTCGCCGCTCGTAACATCTTGGAGTCGTCAGCAAAACTCCAAAGACATTTGGGCGCACTGGTCGATGCAGACGTTCGCCGTCCTTCTCGAGAACTGATCCTCGATCTCCTCGCCAACGCCCGTCGTCGCATGGATGAGCAGCGTTGGGACGACGCCACCGCCCGTCTCTACCGTGCCATCGAAGCCACCGCGCAGTTCTACCTGGCCGGTCATGGCATTCCAGAGACCGGCAAAGTCCCCTTCGACCGACTTCCCGAGTCCCTCCGCACCAAGTTTTCCCCACCATCATCCGGCACCGTGAAACTTGGTCTGCAGGATGCGTGGGAGCTCCTCCGCTCACTCTCCCCGGACACCGCTGAACCTTTTTTCTCCGCAGGATTGGCCGGCAAGGGCGACAGAGACAATCGCTCTCCTCTTCAAGAAAGAAATTCGAGCATTCTTGCTCACGGCTTCACTCCCGTCGGTGACAAGGTGAGCGAACGCCTGTTCAAAGTCGCTCTCAACCTCATTGGGGCGAGCGAAGCCGAGCTTCCTTCGATATCGATTTAATTCATCCACAATTCTGTCCGTAACGACGCTTCTTGCACCACAAGGCTGGCCAGAGCTCGGTGAGAGTGATTCAGTTCGAACGAACGCGGCTCCGTTGAAGTGGCAGGGCGTTTGTCGGAAACGATAAAAGTCCTGCCCGTCCAACCGCGGGGTGGATCAAAAGTCGGACAGGCCGGCGGTTGTCCCTCGGATCAAACCCTTGGCCCCCGGCCTTCGATCCTCTATCCCCTCACCCCTCATTCCCCGATGGGGCGGAAGGGGCCTCAGTGGGGGCAGTCAACATCTCCCGCAGGCGCTCGAGCCACTTCCCGAAGTCGGGATGCTGGGGATAGGTTTTCACCAGGAGGAAGATTTCGTTGATGGCGCGGTTCTTCTGGCCAAGCGCAGCCATGTCGTTTGCCCTGGCCAGCTGCAGGCGGGGACGGGTGACCGTGTTGAATTCCGTGGCGTCGTGCTCCCTCCGGGTGCTGGTGACGCGGTCGGCAAGGAACTTCATTTCCAGTTCATAGGTGGAAAGCAGCGACGGATCCTTGCTCTGGCGCAGCACGGAACGGACGTTCTTTTCCAGGATGCCCGAGAGATTGCCGGGCGTGAGCTCCCAATCCTGACCCTTCGGCAGGTAGGACTCGAGACGCAGCCATTTGACAAAAATACTCTCGTTGAGCCCCCGGGTGAGCAGGTCGTTCTTCAGCTTGATGGCTTCGCGCATGAGGGCGCGTTGATCCCGGTCGCGGTCGGAATTGGACGGCTGCGCCGCCTCCTGGGCCTGCTTGATAAAAAGGGCGTCGGCGGTGACGAGGCCGTTGACGTAGGCCAGCGAGGGCTGCACGAAGAGCTCGGGTTTTTCGGACTGACTGCGTTCGAGGGAAAGGGCGAGGTAGCGAAGATGCAGAAGAAGGGCTTCCTGCACCTCCTTGGTCCGCAGCAGCGGGGCCTTGGACGATTTCCATTCGGCATACGCGCCGCCCTTGTTCTTCGTGCCTGCAAATTGTGTGGCCTCGATCGCCTTCTCATAAAGGTCCGCCGCGGCCGACCCGCTGGCGGCGCCGTATTTGATCTGGTTCAGCGCGTTTTGACGGGCCGACTGGATGGCCTTTTGCTGCTGCTGCTCGATCTGTTCGAGTTCGCGAAGGAGGGCGTCGGCGTTGACGGGCGGCGCATCCTGCACCTGGGCCCGGACGGTGACAACGGAGGCGACCAGAAGAAGGGGGAGAAAACGAAACGACATGGCGGCTACGATGATCGGTTTTTCCGGGAGCGTCAACCCGTGGAGCAATGCAGCACATGGACGGTGATTTCCGGCGGACAGAAAAGCCGGGCCGCCACGCCGCACCCTCCCGTGCCCCGCGAAGTGTAGCCCACCAGGGCGCCTTCCCGCCACGGACCCGCCAGGAGGCGGCGCGGAATCGGAGCGTTTTTGACGATCGCCGTCCCCCCGGGAAGGCACAGTTGGCCGCCGTGGGTGTGTCCGCTCAACATCAGGGAATATCCCAGCGAAGCGGCCTCCCGCCAGGTTTCCGGGCTGTGACTGAGCAGGATGGCGGGTTGGCCGTCGGGAACCGCCGCCCGCGCCCGGACAAGATCGTGGGTCTGGAAGAAATGCGGATCATCCACCCCGCAAATCCAGAGCCGTTGTCCGGCCCGCTCGATGAAGGCGGATTCGTTGAGCAAAATGGGCAGGCCGGCCGCCTCGAGGTAGGCGACTTTTTCGATGAAATCGTGATTGCCAAGCACACCGAAGCGGGGGTGGGGCAGGTGGGGAATCAGTCGCCCCATCAACTCCAGGGAGCGGTCATGTTTCGCCCCGATGGTGTTGTGATAATCGCCTGTGATCACCACGGCGTCACAATTCACGCCGACCAGGCGCGCGATCACCACGTCGATGAGTTGCGGATCGAGGTCGCAGTGCAGATCGGAAAGGTGCAGCAGGCGGAATCCTTCGAAGGCGTCCGGCAGTCCGCGCAACCGCACCTCGTTTTGCACCACACGCACATTGAGAAACTGCCGGTGCGCGGGTCCGGCCAGTCCGCTGACACGCAGGCCCAGATTGACCAGATCGTCGAATGGAACGAGCGACTGAAGGCGGAAGATGCCCCGGCCCTGGTGCGTTTCCCTCGCCCAAAGGGCGGCCTGTTTGAGAATGCGCCGCTCCAGGACGTCGCGCCCCATGCGCTCGGCCAGTCGGCGGTAATTGGTGTGGCCGGCGGCCTCGGAGGGACTGATCATTCTCTTGCCCTCCAATACAGCCGGGAAAGCCGCCGGGCTCTCAAGCGGAAAAAAGTTGTTTTTTCCTCGCGTGATCCGGGACACTCGGGTCATGCGGTTTCTGTCAGCGCTCCTGCTCAGCCTCGCCGTCCTCGGCTGCCAGGCGGAAGTTTCCAATCCGGACCCTGACTCTCGTTCTCAGGCCGAGGCGACTCCTGCTCTCCAGGAATCCGAAGCCCCGGAAGTCTCGCCGACCCCGGCTTCCGAACCCGCCGCCACGCCGGCGGAGAATCCGGAACGTCAGGGTTTCGTCACTCCCGCCCCCTCCTTCGAAGGGGTCTGGACCACCCGGGACGACCAGGGGGACACGTTTGACATGGTGATCTTTCCCAATGGCCAGGCGGTGACAAATTGGTCCAAGGGCCTTGGCGGCGCCAAGGGCGAGCGGGGATTCTGGCGGAGGGACGGCGCGCGTCTGATCGCCATCTATGAGGATGGATGGACCGACATTCTGGAGCCGGCGGAGGGCGGGTATTTGCACAAGGGGTTTGCGCCGGGAACCTCCCTGGACGCCGCCCCCACCAATTCCGCGCGGGTGGAACCGGTCTCGGGTCCCGCCGCGGCATATGTGGGCGTCTGGCGGCTGAACCAGGAGCCCGACGGCACGTATCAATATGTGGCTCTCTTCTCCAGCGGGCGCGCCTTCAGCACGGTCAACGGCGGCACCGAGGGAAAATGGGAGGCCACCGAAAAAGGCGCACTCTGCACGTGGCCAAGGGACGGCTGGATGGATCTGATTGAACACGGTCCCAATGGCTGGCAGAAACGCTCGTGGGTCGGGTCGGAAACGGAAACACCCGCCGATGTTTCGCCGGTGGTCCGTGTGGGCGAGGACAGATTTTCCCTCATCCCGTAGCGCCGGGGTTCACGCTTCAGCGTGGTAAATTCCGCCTTCCGCCTTCCGCCTTCCGCTTTCCGCCCTTCTCCCCCGCCTCCTCACGCCGGCGCCCACCCCGGGCGCGCAGCGCGTCGAAACTTCAGTGTTTCAGCTTTTTCCCCGCAGCCGGAGTTGCGGCGCGGACTGGGGATCCCAGGGATTCTGTGAAAATTTCGAGACCTCGATGGGATTCACGTAGCGCTCGATCAGGGAAAAGATTTCCGCCAGTTCCAGACCGAGGTGTTCCGGCGCGTAGGGCCGGAGGTTTTTTTCCGCCAGCCGGAAGAGCCGCACCGCGGGATGCAGCCGGCGGCCATCGGTCGGATGATCGGGCCGGGCCCGTTGTTTTTTCAGGTGCACAAAGGCGCCGGCCAGTTGAATGAGGCCCTTGTAGAAGGCGTAATTTTCGTCGCGTCCCTGGAGCCACAGGTGCTCAAGGACGTCGTGCGCCTCGTAATATTCCCCGGAATTAAAGCAGGCAAAGTAGCCGAGATAACACGGATCGTAGTCCGCGCCCTCCAGCCCCAGGGAACGTACGAAAGCCTCCATGCGCTCGGCTTTTTTCGGGGGCTGTGTGGCCATGGCCTGAGCGTAAGGCGGAGCGGAACCCGGCGCAATGCCGCGGGACCGGGATTTCCGCCGTGAACATGAGGCGCCGCTGCGACCCGGCGCCTCACCGGGAAAATCAGCCCCGGGCCTTCTCCTCGAGCGCCTTTACGCGATCGTAGAGTTTGCCGATGTTGTGGAGCTGGACGTAGTTGGTCTTGTACTCCTTCATCGGTTTGGCGGGCAGGCCGACAAGAATTTCCTTGGGCGGCACGCTCTTGGTGACGCCGGCCATGGCCGTCACGATGGCGCCGTCGCCGATTTCGATGTGGCCGTTCACGCCCACCTTGCCGGCAAGGGTGACATAGCTGCCCACCCGTGTGCTGCCGGAGATGCCGACATGGGCGCAGAGGATGCAGTGTTTGCCGATGGTGACGTTGTGGCCGATCTGGACCAGATTGTCGATCTTCGTGCCTTCCTGGATCCAGGTCCGGCCGAACCGGGCGCGGTCCACGGTGGAATTCGAACCGATCTCGACGTCGTCGTCGATCTGCACGATGCCGGTCTGCGGAATCTTGACCTGGCGGCCGTCGCGAAATTCGTAGCCGAAGCCGTCGGATCCGATGACCACGCCGGAATGCAGGATGACGCGGCTGCCGATTTTCGAACGCTCGCGGATGGTGACGTGCGGATACACGTGGCAATCCTCGCCGAGGCTGACCTCGTGGCCGACGTAGCTGTGGGCGCCGATGATGGTGCGGGCGCCGATTTTGGCACCGGCCTCCACGACCGCAAACGGCTGGATGGAAACCCCCTCGCCGATTTCGGCGGTGGGATCAACCACCGCGCTGGGATGGATGCCCGGGGCGAAGGTGACGGGTTTCGGAGCGAACTCGGCCAGCAGTTTGGCAAACGCCTCGGCCGGGTTGTCGACCCAGATCCGCACAGGCGGAACCTCCTCGCCAAAGCCATGCGGTACAAACACCGCGGTGGCCCGGGATTTCCGGAGGACCTTGAGATACTTGGGATTGCCGTAAAAGGCGAGATCCCCTTCGTTAGCGTCCGCCAGAGAGGCTACGCCGAGAATCTGTTTGTCATAATTCTCGGGCGCGACCCATCCGCCGACACGCTCCGCGACTTCGCGCAGCGTCATGCAGGTCAATTGGCGGCCGAAGAACCCTTCGGTGCGTTCTTGTTCAGCGTCTCGATGATCTCCTTGCTGAAGTCGAGGTCAGGGCGGGAGTAGAGAACCACGGGCACCTGGCCGAGGCTGGCGCCGCTCTTGTCGAGGACGAGATCATATCCGGCGGCCTTCACCTTTTCGGTCACGACCTTCATGATGTCCTCAATGATGTCCTTGCGCATGCGAAGGAACTGATCCTGGAGCTGACGTTCCTTGGTCTGGCGGAATTCGACGATCTCCTTGTCCAGGGCGCGGGCTTCCCCCACCTTCTCGTCGAGCTGCTTCTTGAGGGAGTCCTTGCCGGACTTGCTGAGCTCAGGCTTGTCGATTTCCTGATTCATCTTGTTGATCTCCTCCATGGACTTCTTGAGCGTCTCGAGACGTTCATCGAGGTCCTTCTTGGCGGCAGCCCGGGCTTCGTTGATCTTCGCTTCGGCGTCCTTGGTTTTGTAGTAGGACACGAAGACGGTGTTCATGTCCACGATGCCAAGCTTGACCTGGGCGTGCACGGAGGTGGAGGCCCCGCAGAGGCCGACCGCGAGAAGGATGGAGGAGACGATGAGTTTGCGCATGGAAGTAAGGTTAAGAGAATGGGGTGGGGTATGTTTTGGGTAAAGTTTTAAAGTTCGACCACCTGAAGGCGGATTCGTTCAAAATTGATATCCGATATTGAAATTAAATTTTCCGGGAGGGCCGTTCCAGCCGTCGTGGATGATCGGATAACCGTAATCCACCCGGATCGGTCCGATGGGCAGGTCGAGGCGGATGCCCACGCCGATGTCGGCGTTCACGTTGGCCGCGCTGAAGTCGTAGGCCGAGGAATTGACGAAACCGAAGTCACTGAAGACGGCACCGCGCACGCGTGAGAAGATCGGGAAGGTCAGCTCGACGGTCAGATAGCCCAGCGAGTTGCCGCCGATGGGATTGTCGTAGCGGTCCACGGGGCTGACCTCGCGGAAATTGAAACCGCGCAGGTTGTTGGCGCCACCGAGGTAGAGGCGGTCGAAAATCGGCACCTCGTCGCTGCCGCCCCAGGTGTCCACCACGGCGAGTTCACCCTTGATGAGGAAGATGATGTCCCACGGAAGTAGGATGTACTTCGAGGCCTCGAGGGAGATGCCGTAATCTTGCACGGTTCCGCCCAGTCCGCCGCCGGAGATGAAACCGGTCAGTTCGATCAACTCGCCCTTGCGGGTGAGGAAGAGGCTGTCGCGGGTGTCCCAGGTGAGCGCCCCGGTGAAGGAACTCTTGGTGTAGGTGCCCGCGGCGTCCTGGATTTCCGGACCGGCGTCGTCATCGTCCACATCGAAAATCCGGATGCCTTCGATGCGGTATTCCACCCGGCCGGACAGGGCGCGCCAGAGCTGCTTGCGGGCCTGGATGGCCACGCCGTAGTTGGCCTGGTCGTACACCGTCGAAAGGAAGTTCGCCTCGCGGTAGTAGGCTTCCACGCCGACGGACAGCTTGTAGCCCAGGAACCAGGGCTCGGTGAGCGAAACGATGAAGTCCTTGCGCTGGATACCGTATTGGCCGCGGATGCGGAAACGCTGACCGCCGCCGACGAAGGTCGGCCAGTTGAAGAGGTCGAAATTGGACTGCTGCAGTTCGGCAAAGCCGACCAGGCTGTCGATGGTGCTGAAGCCCACGCCGAAGTTGAACGAACCGGTGCGTTTTTCCTCGACGATCACGTTGAGGTCCTTGCGCCCGGGCACGATCGTTTCGGTCGGCACGGTGTCGACACGCGAGAAGTAGTTCAGGTTTTCGAGGCGTTTCCGGCTGACATCCACCAGCACCGTGTCGAAGACATCGCCCGGTTTCACCGCCAGTTCGCGGCGGATCACGCGGTCCTTGGTGCGGGTGTTGCCCTGGATGTTGACGAGATTGACGTAGGACTGCACGCCCTCGTCGAGGCGGTAAATGACGTCCACCGCGCCCGGACCGGCGGGCAGGATTTCGGGCATCGCCACCATGTCGACGTACCCGCGGGAGCCGTAGAAGTCCCGGAGGGCCCGGAGGTCATCGCCCATGCCTTTCGGGGTGAAGAGCGAGCCTTCGATCATCTTGAGGCGGGCCTTGACCTCCTCGGTGGGCACGATGTTGACGCCCTCGAGTTTCACGGAGTTCACCCGGTATTGGGTGCCCTCACGGATGCCGATCTGGATTTCCACCCCGTCGGTGCCGAGGGGGATGGTTTCGAAGCTAACGATCTCGACGTCGGCAAAACCGCGGTTTTGATAAAGGTTGCGGATGGCCGCGCGATCCTCCTCGACCTGGGCGGGCATCAGGCGTCCGCTCTTGTTGAGGAAGGAAAGGACGTTCCAGGGACGGGTCTTCATCACCTTGATGATGTCCTTGGCGAGGACGTTTTCGTTGCCGGTGATGGTGATGCGACGGACGATGAGTTTCGGTCCCTCGGTGATCTGGAAGATCACACGCACGCGGTTTTGGTTGGGAATTTCCTGGACGCGGTACTGGACGTCCACATCGGCAAAAAAGCGGTCCTCGTAGAGCTTGAGGATCTTCTGGCGGTCGTCCTCGAGTTTTTCCTCGCTGAGGACGTCACCGACCTTCGAGCCGATCTCACGGCGCACGCGGTTCATGGGGACCTGCTGGGCGCCCTCGATGATGATCTCCTCGACGACCGGACGGCCCTGGAGAAGCACCGTCACCTTGACCCCGTCGCCCATGGGCTCGGCGAAAATGCGGACGTTGGACACGCCGCCGGTCGCGTACAGGGCGCGGATGTCGGCCTCGGCGGCCCGTTCGCTGTAGGGTTCACCGACCTTGGTGGCCAGGTTGTCGAGCACACGCTCCTTCGTGATGGCCGGCGGACCCACATACTCCACGGCGATCTCCTTGACGATCGGCCCCAGCCCCACCTGCGAGTAAACCGGCGCGAAGGCCAGCAGGACGGCCAAAAGGGTGGTAAGGTATCGGAAAAATCTCATGGTTGAAGGGCGCTGCGTCCGGGACGATTCGCACCGGGCGGAAACGCGCAGTGCATCGCGAAATGGGAGGGAAAGGTCAAGCCGCGTTTTTGGGCTCCGGGTCTTGCGGCCCCGCAAATTTCGGGGAGGACCGAGGGCCGAAGGCCGGGGGGCGGGGGGGGGACACACCCGCCGGCAGGCCCCACTTTTACTTCCCTCCGGAAGCGGCGGCGACAAGGGCGTCCACGTCGGCCTCCGTGGTTTTCCAGCTACACATGAACCGGGCGGCTCCGCCGATGAACCGGTAATATTTCCAACCGGCCGCCTGCAGACGCGCCTCTACCTCCGGGGAAAGCTCGGCAAAGACGGCATTGACGGCGGGAGGACGCACCAGGGACACCCCGGGAACTTGGGACAGTTTTTCCGCGAGGAGGCGGGCGCACCGGTTGGCATTTTCCGCGTTGCGCAACCACACACCATCCTGCAACCCCGCCACCCACGGCGCGGACGAAAACCGCATCTTGGAGGCCAGCTGGCCCGCCTGCTTGCACCGGTAGGCAAATTCCTCGGAAACCTCGCGGTCAAAGAACACGACGGCCTCGCTGAGGCTGATGCCGGGTTTGATGCCGCCAAAACAGAGCACATCCACCCCCGCGCGCCAGGTCAGGTCCGCCGGCGAGACCCCGAGGGCGGCGACGGCATTGGCAAAGCGGGCGCCGTCCATGTGCAGGCGCAAACCGTGAAAACGCGCCACGTTGGCGACGGCCCGCACCTCGTCGGCGGAATACACCGTGCCGAGTTCGGTCGATTGCGCCAGGCTGACCACGCGGGGTTTCGGATAGTGAATATCGGAGCGGCGCAGGATGGTCTTTTCAATCTCGGCGCAATCCAGTTTTCCCTCCGCCCCCGGCGTCAGCAGAATCTTCGTTCCGTTGGAAAAAAACTCCGGCGCGCCGCATTCGTCGGTCTCGATGTGGGCGAGTTCGTGACAGACCACGCTGTGGTAGCTCTGACACAGCGAAGCCAGGGCCAGCGAATTGGCCGCGGTGCCGTTGAAGACAAAATAGACGTCGCAGTCGGTTTCAAAAAGATCGCGGATGAGATCGGTGGCCCACCCGGTGTACGGATCGTCACCGTAGGAGGGACACGCCCCCTCGTTGGCCGCCAGCAGGGCCTCCATGGCCTCGGGACAAACTCCGACCGTGTTGTCGCTGGCAAAATCGTAACGGGACGTCATGTTCCCATGCTCGACACCGCATTTTTTGCCGTCAATTCGCGAATCTATCATAAATCGCAATAAACTCCTTCAGGCTCTTGGCTTTACACATACATCCCCTTGCGCCTGCCCTCGTTCCCCCTCCCTTCCCCGGAAAGCGGTTGGAGGGCGGGAGCGCACGGGAAGAGTGTGGAGGAGAGGGTAGGTTAAAAAAGCCTCAATCCCGGTGATACGGCAGGCCGGCCAGGAGGGTGTGGGCGCGGTAGAGTTGCTCGAGGGCGACGACGAGGGCGAGTTCGTGCTGGAGGGTCAGGGGGCTGAGGGACCAGAGAAGGTCGGCTTTTTCACGGACGGAAGGGGGGAGTCCGTCGGAGCCGCCGATGATCACCGCGCAGGTCTTGCGGGGCTGGAGGGAAATTTTTTCCACCTCCGCGGCGAAGGCGCGGCTGGAAAAGGTTTTTCCGCGTTCATCGAGCACGAGGCGGAAACACCCCTCGCTGAGGGCGAGCAGGCGTTCACCCTCCCGGGCGGGGTCGGAGGCCTTGACGTGACCGATCTCGACGGGAGCGAACCCCTTGAGGCGTCCCAGGTATTCGGCGGCGCCGTCGCGGGCGTAGGCGAGCCGGGGTTTGCCGACAACGACGAAGCGCCAGCGCAAGGGGGATCAGGAGGCGTGCGGAACCGGATTGAAATCCGCCGCGTGATACGAGCTCCGCACCAGCGGGCCGCTGGCGACGAATTTGAATCCCTTTTTCCGCGCGATATCGCCGTAAAGGTTGAAGGTTTCGGGCGTGATGTAATCCACGACGGGCAGGTGCTGCGGGGAGGGACGCAGGTACTGGCCGAGTGTCAACACCTCGACATTGGCCTCCCGGAGATCGTCCATGGCCTGGAAGATTTCGGGTTCCGTTTCGCCGAGGCCGAGCATGAGCCCGCTTTTGGTCACGGTGGACGGCAGGAGTTCCTTGGCCCGTTTCAGGAAGGCGAGCGAGAGGTGGTATTTCGCGCGGGAACGCACCAGCGGCGTGAGGCGTTCGACGGTTTCCAGGTTGTGGTTGAAGATGTGCGGACGGGCGTCGAGCACCTTCTGCAGGGCGAAGTCCTTGCCGTTGAAGTCGGGCGTGAGGACTTCGATGATGATCTGCGGGTCGACCGCCCGGACGGCCTCGATGGTGCGGGCAAAATGTTCGGCGCCGCCGTCCGCGATATCGTCGCGGGCCACGGCGGTGATGACGACATGCTTGAGCTTGAGACGGCGCACCGCCTCGGCCACGCGCTCGGGTTCGTCGGGTTCCAGCGGGAAGGGTTTCGCCGTCGAAACGGCGCAGAACCCGCAGGCGCGCGTGCAGCGCTCGCCGGCAATCATGAACGTCGCGGTGCCCTGACTCCAGCATTCCCAACGGTTCGGGCATTGGGCGCTTTCGCAAACGGTGTGCAGTTTGAGATCGGAAACGAGCGCCTTGGTGGAAAAGAAAACGGGGTTCGACGGCAGGCGCACCTTGATCCAATCCGGCTTTTTGGCCTGATGAAGTGCGGGATCAATTTTCGGCGCGGGCATGGGGAAGAGAATCGATGCGCCGGCGGCCGGTGTCAAACCCGGAGCAGGAAGCAGGCGCGCGGCGTGGCAAGATTCCCGCGTTTCCGTTTTCGGGCGGTTTGTCCTGCCCGTTGGATTTCACGCTTCAGCGTGTGGATTCCGTTTTCGCTTTCCCCCTTCCGATTTCCGCTTTCCCCCCGCCGTCTGCCGGCGCGCGGCGCTTCGAAATTTCCGCTTTTCCGCATTTTCCCTTCCCCTCCCCTATCACCCCAGCGGATTGCGGCCGGAGAGGGCCCGCTGGAGGGTGAGCGGATCGGCGTGTTCCAGACCGCCGCCGGCGGGGAGGCCGTGGGCGATGCGGGTCACCTTGATGCCGGAGGACGCGAGGGATTCCGCCAGAAAGTGGGTGGTGGCCTCCCCTTCGACGTCGGCGCTCAGGGCGAGGATGATTTCCGTCGGACGCTCGGTTTCCAGGCGGCGGTGCAGTTCGCCAATGCGCAACTGTTCGGGTCCCACGTGGTCCAGCGGCGCCAGGCGGCCGCCGAGCACGTGGTAACGGCCGCGGAAAAATCCGGTGCGTTCGATGGGCAGGATGTCGGTGGCATTTTCGACGACGCAGATCTCGGCGCCGGCGCGGGATTCATCCCGGCAGATCTCGCACGAGTCCCCGACGCAGAAAAACCCGCAGATTCCGCACGAGCGCAGGCTTTCGGCGGCGGTGCGCAGGGCGGCGGCAAGGTCCAGCGGACGGGCGTCCTTCGCGGAGGCCAGCCACAGGGCGATGCGTTCGGCGCTGCGCGGACCGATGCCCGGCAGGCGCCGCAATTCCCGCGCCAGTTCGCGGAACGGTTCCGGATAATCAACAGGCCGCATTCAGGTCTCGAATCGGGTACCCAATGACCGTGACGAATGCCCAGGGACCGACCTTTTAGGCCGGCGTGAAGAGCGTCATCTGATCCTTCGTCACATCCTCCTCGCCGCGGCGGCTGCGTCCCACCCGCTGGATGTAGAAATCGAGCGCGGGGTCGGGGATGCCGGGGATGCGGGCCTTGGAAAGTTCCTCGATGGCCTTGTCCCACTGCTTTTCGCGGTAGTAGATGACGCCGCGCCAGAAATGGTCGCGGCTGCGTTCGCGTTCGGGCGACAGGCCGTGCTTGGGCGCGAGGATCTCGTAAAGCTCGAGGCGGCGGCGTTCGCCGGCGGATTTGATGACCTCGATCGGCCGGGCCTCGAAGGTTTCGGAGGCCTGCTCGAAGGTCTCGGGTCCGATGAGGATGCGGCAGCCGTAGGTGCCGGCGGCGGCGCAGAGGCGGCGGGCGAATTCCACGGCGGGTCCCGCCACGCTGAAGCTGGCCAGCCGGCT
>Ga0065721_10005498_pt1 | contig 13244 bp, 15 predicted proteins | sample Mesricmetagenome_FD_59108 | JGI IMG/M metagenome (GOLD analysis project Ga0065721, IMG submission 59108) | Mesophilic microbial community from rice straw/compost enrichment Sample: eDNA_1 v2 (version 2) | ecosystem: Engineered > Solid waste > Grass > Composting > Bioreactor | place: USA: Davis... | reverse complement strand
ATCGTCTCGGCCCCGATCTCGCCGCCGGCGAGCGGCCGCAGGCGATCGTGCCCGCCGGCTGGTGGCAGGCGGCAGAGCCGCTCGGCGACCATGTCCTCGTCGGCTGTACCGTGGCGCCGGGTTTCGCCTTCTCGAGCTTCGAGATGGCCCCGCCCGGCTGGGCGCCGTCGGGCGCCTGAAGTCAGAAGATGAAGCCGGAGAGGATCATGGCCTGTCCGGCGACATAGAGCACCCAGACGAGAAACCCCGCCGGCGTCCGTGTCGGGCTGTCATGGGCGAGCACGAACCTGTCGAAGCCGAGGATCGCGTCGGAAGCCATGAACAGGGCCGCGCCGACGAGCACGTAACCGCCGACCGTCGCGGCACCGAAGCCCATCACCACAATTGCCGCCACATAGGCAGCGACCGGCAGGGCGAGCGGCCCGGCGCGGCGCACGAGAACCGTTCCCATGATCGCGGCCAAGGCGACGATCAGCGCCAGCACCCATGGCGCGGCTTCTCCGATTCCCCTGCCTTCCCGGAAGAACAGAGCCGCATAGGCGACATGGGCGATGAGAAAGGCGCCGAGGCCGGCGGTGAACGCCGTATCGCCGTCCTGGGCCAGCGCGGCGTCGCCGACCGCCGAGAGCGCCAGCGCTGCGACGAGGAGCAGCGGCTCGCCGGAAAGAAGCCCAACGAGGGCAAGGAGAGCGACGGGAATCGTCTTCAACACGGTGCGCAGCAGCGACGGTCGGTGCCGCGCCATCGGCGCATAGGCGGCGGCCGACAGGAACGCCATCGTGAGGAGGACGGTGTGGATGCTCACGTCGCCTCGACCTTCTTGCGACGGGCCACCATATCCCTGGCTGCAAGCGCCGCGCCGCCGGTGATGAGCAGGCACGCGAGAAGGATGGCGAGCGTCGGCTCGCCGAAGCCGAACAGGATCAGGACCAGCGTCGAGAGGAGCGGCGCCGCGTAGCTTGACGCGCCGAGCACCTGGATGTCGCCATGCTTGACGCCGTAGTCCCAGGTGTAGAAGGCCGCCCCCACGGGCCCGACGCCAAGGGCAATCACCGCGAGCCACTGGCCGGTCGTCTCGGGCCACACCGTCGTCTCGAGCGCCANATGCGAAAGGGCCGAGAGGATGGCCGTCGCCGCGCAGAAGCCGGTGACGACGACGCTCGGCACGTCGCCGAANCGGCGCGACAGAAGCGAATAGCCCGACCANGTCAGCGCGCAGAGGAATGCTGCGCCGTATCCGATCAGATGGCCGCCACCGAAGCCGGCATTGCCGCCACGCGTCAGGATCATGACCGTGCCGGCAAGCCCCATCAGCGCGCCGGCGACGTGGTGCCAACCGAGGCGCTCGCCCGGCAGGAGCGCCGAACCGACGACGATGAGGAGNGGCCAGAGATAGGCGATCAGCCCCGCCTCCACCGCCGGNGCGTTGCGCAGCGCGGTGAAGTAGAGGAAATGGTANCCGAACAGGCCGACGATCCCGAGCGCCCAGACCTGCCAGGGTTGGCGGAAGGACTTGACCAGCGCCGGATTGCGGATNATCGCGATCGCGCCGATCAGCGTCCCGATCGAGAAGCAGACGGCGGTNAGCTGGAACGGCGGCATCGTTCCCGAAGCCGCGGTGAGGAGCGCNAGCAGCGACCACATCAGGATCGCCGAAAAGCCGATGAGGGTGGGTAGCATGAGGAAGGCCCGGTTTTACCGGGCAATCCTTAGCCGCCGAAACGCGTCGCCGCAACGATCACCTGGCCGACCTTGGTAGGCACCTTGGCATAGACCGGCGCGTAGAAGTCGCCGGCCGGACTCCTGGCGAACCAGATTTCAATGCCCTTGAGGTTGCGCAGATAGTCGACCTGCTTGTTGCCCTTGCGGAAGCCCGCATGCGGCACCATCCGCACCGAGCAGACTGTCACAGTGCCCGAGAAGCCGCGCGTGGAATAGGGTCGCTCGCCCTTGGCCTGAAGCACGAGGTCGTAGCGCGAGGCGCCATCGAAGATCGGCAGCTTGCGCGGGCAGACCGGCTCGCCCACCGGGATCACCAGGCTGGACAGCGGATCGAGCACCGCGCGCTTGTGCGCGTCCGTCACCGGCACCCAGTTGGCCGGCCTGACCTTCCGCTCCGGGACGTTGACGGCGGAGATGACGTTGCCGTTGCGCATCGTCATCTCGGTCCGGTAGCTCTTGCGCCCGCTTGTATAGGCGAGCGCGAACCGGTTGGCCAGAAGCCGGTCGCGCGACAGGCTTCCCGTCGCCTCCACGGTGCCGCGCGTCTTCTCGATGATGTCGGCGATCACCGAGGTCTTCAGGCTGCCGGCAATGTGGAAGGCCTTGCCGTCGAGCCGGGTGACGAAGGAGGCGCTCGCTACCGGCAGGCCGATGAAGGAGATCGAATAGTCCGTGCGCGCGCCCGCCGTGTCGGCGACGGCGACCGGCTGGGCGAGGATCGAGAGGGTGGCGGCAAGGACGGCGGATCGGAACGGCTTCATGATCTTGCGTGCAGGCGGCGGGGATGGTTGCGTCCGCCGTCATGTGACGCCGAGATTGCGGCATTTCCACGGTCCGCGCCAGTCCTGCCACGGTCCCGCGGGGCAGCCTTGCGGCATTCGCGCGCTTGCGGACGGCCGGATCGGGCGATAAACCGCCCGTACGGCTTGACGCGCGGTGCGAGTGTGACTATAGACACGCGACTTTCCGACAAAGGCTACAGTCATATGGCGGCCGCGACCGCGGCCCGGCCGATGCACTGGCCCAAGACAAAATAGGTGTAGACATGTCCCGTTGCTGCGAACTGACTGGCAAGGCCGTCCTGACCGGAAACAACGTCAGCCACGCCAACAACAAGACCCGTCGCCGGTTCCTGCCGAACCTGTGCAACGTGACGCTGATCTCCGACGCCCTCGGCCAGAGCTTCCGCATGCGGATTTCGGCCAACGCGCTGCGCACGGTCGAGCACCGCGGCGGCCTCGACGCCTTCCTCGCCAAGGCGAGCGAAAACGAGCTGTCGATGCGCGCCCGTCTCCTCAAGCGCCAGATCGCCAAGAAGGTCGCCGAGAAGGCCGCGGCCTGAGGGCCGTCGCAGGCGCGATCTCACATCCGGCGGGCCCCTTGGGCCCGCTTTTCGTTTCAGCTGGTGGCATCAACCCAGGATAAAAAAATGCGCAACCGTCCCTCCTATCTGCCCTTTGTCGCCGCCATGGCGCTGATCGTCATGGCCTCGAACGTGCTCGTCCAGTTCCCCGTCGAGGGAGAGCTCGGCGCGCTCTCGCTCGCCGACATTCTCACCTGGGGCGCCTTCACCTATCCCTTCGCCTTCCTGGTGACCGAACTCGCCAACCGCCGCGCTGGACCGGGCTTCGCGCGCCGGATCGTCTTTGCCGGTTTCGTCGTCGCCGTCATCTGCTCGCTCGTCGTGCCGCCGCTCTTCTACCGCCTCGGCCTGATCGGCTTCGAGACCGAGCCGGGGCGGCTGGCGCGCATCGCCGCCGCGTCCGGATCGGCCTTCCTCCTCGCCCAGCTCCTCGACGTCTCGGTCTTCAACCGGCTGCGGCGCAAGAGCTGGTGGCGGGCGCCGATCGCCTCCTCGATCGCGGGCTCGATCCTCGACACCTTCGTCTTCTTCTCGATCGCCTTTGCCGGCCTGTTCGCCCTCGTCGGCCCGGGTGACGGCTTTGCCGCCGAGATCGCCCCTCTCCTCGGCACGTTCGGCCTTGAGGCGCCCCGCTGGATCTCCTGGGCGCTGGGCGACCTTTCGGTCAAGCTCCTCATCGCCGTCTTCGCGCTCATCCCCTATCGGCTGATCGTCGCACGCTTTGCTCAGCCGGCCGCTTCAGCGGTCTGACCGGAAAGGTCCGGTGAGAGCGGGAAGGACTGAGCGTCCCGTGCTCAGTTCGGCACGCCGCTGTCGCCGACGACCCTGAATTCCAGGATCAGGTTGCGTTGCAGGATCGAGTGATTGTCGTCGGAAACGAGGGTAACGAAGACGTCGCCCTTCTCGTCGGTGGTGACGTCGAGACCTTCCATGTTGTCAATCTGGTAGCCGAAATCGGCTTCGAGCAGGACCTCGCCGTCGACAGTCGCGCCGGGCCGGATCTCCGAGCCCTTGATGCGACGGATGCGCATGCCGATGCCATCGGCGATCGAGAAGCGGCGCTCGAGGAGAAGAAGGTCGCCGTCCGGCAGGAAATCGCCGTCGGTGACGTCATAGGGCGCATGACGCCTGACGAAGAAGATGCCCTTCAACGGCCCTTCGAGAATGGCGGCGAACAGGTCGCCGGCCTTGTTCAGGCTGCGCTCAGAAACGATGATGGGCGAGCCGGCGAGCGGCGAGTCCTGCGGTGCGACCGCGATCGCCTCGAAGCCGCGATTGCCGCGCAATTCGCGCTCGGGCACGAGGATCGGGATGGAGCGGATCGGCCGCGACCCGGCCGGGTCCTTCGCCGGATAGACGTCGACGCGGTGCTCGCGCTCGAAGGAGACGAGGATCTCGTCGCCGCGGATCGTCATGCCTTCCGAATCGAACAGCCACTTCTTGAAGGATTCGCGACCCGCGCGATCGAGCATCGGCGCGATCGAGAACTGCGAGATGCCGGCGGGTCGGCCCCGCTCGTCGCGGGTGATCTTGCCTGCGAACCAGTGGCCGGTGTCCATCACGCCCAGAAAGGAGGCGCGGTCGCCGGCAAGGCGGATCGACGACATCGCGCCGAGCGCGCGGCTCGATGAGGTCAGTTCGAGCCCGCCGACGAATTCGAGCGGTCCGAAGCGGCTCTGCGTCGCCCCGACCTTGAAGTGGGAAATGGTCCGCGTCGTGACCGGGATTTCGCGGAGCTCCGCGCCGGATGCGGCGCCCTGCGGCGCCAGAAAGGCGGCAGCCGCGGCGAAGAGCGCCGCGCTCAGGCGCCCCACGGCTCTCAGGCCCGCCTCCGCACCATGCGGCGGGCGGCGCCCGCCTGGCTCTCGTCGGCGAAGAGCTCGGCGAGCTGCTCCGTCATCGCGCCTGCCAGCTCCTCGGCGTCGACGATGGTCACGGCGCGGCGATAGTAGCGGGTGACGTCATGGCCGATGCCGATGGCGAGCAGTTCGATCGGCGAGCGCGTTTCGATCTCCTCGATGACCGCCCTCAGGTGGCGTTCGAGATAGTTGCCCGGATTGACCGACAGGGTCGAATCGTCGACCGGCGCGCCGTCCGAGATCATCATCAGGATTCGCCGCTGCTCGGGTCGGCGCAGGAGCCGCTGGTGCGCCCAGATCAGCGCCTCGCCGTCGATGTTCTCCTTCAGGAGCCCCTCGCGCATCATCAGGCCGAGATTGCGCCGCGCGCGCCGCCACGGCGCGTCTGCCGACTTGTAGACGATGTGGCGCAGGTCGTTCAGCCGGCCGGGCGCGGCGGGCTTGCCGTTGTTGAGCCACTTCTCGCGCGACTGTCCGCCCTTCCAGGCCTTGGTGGTGAAGCCGAGGATCTCGACCTTGACGCCGCAGCGCTCCAGCGTGCGTGCGAGAATGTCGGCGCAGGTGGCCGCGACCGTGATCGGCCGGCCGCGCATCGAACCGGAATTGTCGAGAAGCAGCGTCACCACCGTGTCCCGGAAATTGGTGTCGCGCTCCATCTTGAAGGAGAGCGGCTGCATCGGATCGATGATCATGCGCGAGAGGCGCGCCGAATCGAGATAGCCTTCCTCGAGGTCGAAGTCCCAGGCGCGGTTCTGCTGCGCCATCAGCCGGCGCTGCAGCCGGTTGGCGAGGCGGCCGACCACACCCTGGAGATGGGCGAGCTGCTTGTCGAGGAAGGCGCGCAGCCGGTCGAGTTCGGCCTCGTCGCAGAGTTCGTCGGCGGCGATCTCCTCGTCGAATTCGTGCGTGTAGACGCGGTAGTCGACCTTCTCGTTGATGTCGCCGAAGGGCTGGGCCGGTTTCTTGGTCTCGCCCGGCGTCTCGGCGTCCTCGTCGCTCATGTCGTCGTCGCCGGTCTCGGCGCCGTCCATCTCGCCGGCGTCGCTCTGTTCGTCGGCGCTCTCGGTCTCCTCCGCGGGGGCTGCCTCGGAACCGGCTTCCTCCTCAGAGGCCTGCTCGTTCTCTTCCTGGCTGCGCGGCTGGTCCTCGCTGGAGAGATCATCTTCCTCGCTCTCCTCCTGGTCCTCCTCGCCGTAATCCTCGGCCATGTTCATGGAGGAGAGCATCTGCCGCACGAGCCTGGCAAAGGCCTGCTGGTCGTTGATCGATCCGGAGAGCTGGTCGAGCGCGTCGCCGGCCTTGTCCTCGACGAAGCCGCGCCACAGGTCGACGACCTTGCCGGAGGATTTCGGCGGCTCGAGCCCGGTGAGCTTCTCGCGCACCATCAGCGCGATCGCCTCCTCGAGCGGCGCGTTCTCGCGCTTCTCGACGCCGGAATAGTTGGCCTTGGAATACTTGTCCTCGAGCATCGAGGTGATGTTGGCGGCCACGCCGGGCATGCGCCGGGCGCCGATCGCCTCCACGCGCGCCTGCTCCACCGCGTCGTAGACGGCGCGTGCCTCGGGGGATTGCGGCGCCATCTGCATGTGGACGCGATCGTCGTGGCAGGCCCTGCGCAGCGCCATGGAATCGCCGAGGCCGCGGGTGACGGCGAGATCGTCGCGGGTCGGTCGCTTCGGCAGCTCCGGCAGGCGCAGCCGCTCGCCGGCAAGACCCGGCTTCTCGTTGGCGAAGACGACTTCCAGATCGTGGTCGCCGGCAATCGCGCGCACGCAGCCCGTCACCGCTCGCTTGAACGGATCGAGCTGGGCCTCGGCGGGCTTTCCGGGTCTGGAATTGCTCTCTCTCGCCATGTTCTTTCCGGTGCTAGCGTGACCGGCCGTCCACCTGCGTGATGGAGAGCCCGTCGAGATCGACGCCTTCGAGGCAGCGCACGTTGACCGCGGCCATCTTCCTGCCGTCCGGCGTCGTGCCGCGTGCGAAGGATTCCATGCCGCAGGTGGCGCAGAACAGATGCTCGATCGTCTTCGTGTTGAAGCGGTACTCGGTCAGTCTGTCCTCGCCCGCCTCGAGCGTGAGGTTCTCCGCCGGAGTGAAGGCAAGCACGCTGCCGCGTCGCGTGCAATAGGAGCAGTTGCAGGTGATCGGATTGGCGAGGTCAACCTCGACCGAATACCTGACCGCGCCGCAATGGCACGAACCGTGATAGCGCATGCGTCCTCTCCGATCTCAGCTCAGGACGACGTTGGCGGCGGATTCGGCAAGCTCGACGCCGAAGGCGCGCTGGTAGTGCTCGGCCACGAGCGTGCGCTCCAGCTCGTCGCACTTGTTGAGGAAGGTGAGGCGGAAGGCGAGCGCGATGTCGCCGAAGATCTGCGCGTTCTCCGCCCAGGTGATGACCGTGCGCGGGCTCATCACCGTCGACAGGTCGCCGTTGATGAAGGACGAGCGCGTCATGTCGGCAAGGCGCACCATGCGCGACACCGTCTCGCGGCCCTCGGGCGTGTCGAAGGCCTTCACCTTGGACAGGACGATGTTCACCTCGTTGTCGTGCGGCAGGTAGTTGAGCGTGGCGACGATCGACCAGCGGTCCATCTGCGCCTGGTTGATCTGCTGCGTCCCGTGATAGAGGCCGGTCGTGTCGCCGAGGCCGACGGTGTTGGCCGTGGCGAACAGGCGGAAGGCCGGGTGCGGGCGGATGACGCGCGACTGGTCGAGCAGCGTCAGCCGGCCGGAGGATTCCAGCACGCGCTGGATGACGAACATCACGTCCGGGCGGCCCGCATCGTACTCGTCGAAGACGAGCGCGATGTTGCGCTGATAGGCCCAGGGCAGGATGCCGTCCTTGAACTCGGTGACCTGCAGGCCGTCGCGCACGACGATGGCGTCCTTGCCGACGAGGTCGATGCGGCTGACGTGGCTGTCGAGGTTGACGCGGACGCAGGGCCAGTTGAGGCGCGCGGCGACCTGTTCGATGTGGGTCGACTTGCCGGTGCCGTGATAGCCCGACACGATGACGCGCCGGTTGTGCGCGAAGCCGGCGAGGATGGCGAGCGTGGTCGCGCGATCGAAGAGGTAGTCCGGATCGACGTCGGGGACGTAGGCGTCCGCCTCCTTGTAGGCCGGCACTTCGAAATCCGCGTCGATGCCGAAAGTCTCGCGGACGTTAACCGTCGTATCCGGCAGGTTGGAAATATCCAGGTCGATCTTGCTCATCACGTCTCCAACGCTGCCCCGGAGGCAGCGGCCGCTCTCATAATTTCGGACAAAGGTCCTAACCGGTTCGCCTAGCAGAAGCCAGACTGTTTTAGCAATTGATAGGCTTGAATGACGGCGCGGAAACGCTCTTCCGAACCGCGATCACCGCCATTGGCATCGGGGTGATGCTTCTTGACGAGCTCCTTGTAGCGCCGCTTGATTTCGGCCGGCTGCGCGTTTTCGTCAAGCCCCAAGGTATCGAAGGCCTTGGCCTCGAGCGACTTGACCTTTCGCTGGCGGAAGGGCTGGCGGCTCGGACCGCTCTCGTTGAACAGGCCGAAGGGATCGCGCATGCGCGCATAGGCGGAGGCCGAGCCCGACCGCGCACTCGCCATGGCCGGGCCATGCCGCGCCGCGCGGTTGACGCCCATCGACCAGGTCGGCCGGTGGCCGGTCAGCGCTTCCTTCTGATAGCGGGCGATCTCGGAATCGGAGAGGCCGGAGAAGTAGTTGTAGCCCTTGTTGTACTCGCGCACGTGGTCGAAGCAGAACATGAAATACTGCCCGTCCGCGTGACGCCCGACGGGCGCGCGGTGCGCGGCCTTCTCGGAGCAGCCGTCCCACTGGCAAACGGGCGTCGCAGGCTCCGCCTGGCGCCGAACGCGGCTCTTCAGCCGGACGCTGTCGAAATATTTGGAATCGAGCTTCATGCCGAAACTATGGGTGCCGGAGCGGGCCGGAACAAGAATTGACAAACGCGATTCATCGTGACTACCCCCATTGGAGACAGATTGCCACATCCAATCTTCACAATCGCAAACGCCGACGCCCGAAAGAGAGCCATGACCCGACAGGAACGCATCGAGACGGCGCTGAAATCGGCCTTCGCGCCCGTCCGCCTCGCCGTCATCAACGAGAGCCACATGCATGCCGGCCATCAGCCGCAGTTCGACGGCACCGGCGAGACGCATTTCCGCGTGCGCATCGAGAGCGGCGATTTTGCCGGCAAGAGCCGTGTGGACCGTCACCGCGCCGTCAATGCCGTGCTCAAGGACGAGTTCGATGGCGGCCTGCATGCGCTCGCCGTCGAGGCGGCGGCACCGGGCGAACCGACCCGCTGGTAAGCCCCCTCACACCCGTTCGGCCGGGCGGATCCTCAGCCGCGTGATGCGGTTCTTCTCCCGCTTCATGACGATGAAGCGCTTGCCGTGGAAGGTGAAGGACTGCTTCTCTGCCGGGATCACCTGGCTCTCGTGGATGACGAGGCCGGCTATGGTGGTCGCCTCATCGTCGGGCAGGTTCCAGTCGAGCGCGCGGTTGAGATCGCGAATCGGCACCGAGCCGTCGACCACGATCGAGCCGTCCGCCTCCTGGCGCAGGCCCTGCACGTCGATGTCGTGCTCGTCGGTGATGTCGCCGACGATCTCCTCGAGGATGTCCTCGAGCGTCACCAATCCCTGCAGTTCGCCATATTCATCAACGACGATGGCGATGTGCGCCTTGCGCCTCAGGAAGGCGTTGAGCTGGTCGGGAACGCTCGTCGTGTCGGGCACGAACCATGGCTTCTGGGCGATGCGGACGATGTCGATTGCGGATGCGTCGTTGCCGGCGTCGGCGAGCGCGCGCAGCACGTCCTTGGCGTGGACGATGCCGATGATGTTGTCGGTGGTGCGTCGCCAGATCGGCAGCCGTGTGAAGGGACTGTCGAGGATCGCCCGAACGTTCGCGTCCACCGGATCGTCGGCATTGATCATGCGCATGCCTGTGCGGTGGATCATCACGTCGGAGACCTCGAGCTCGCCGAGATCGAGCACGCCGCCGAGCCGGTCGCGCTCGGCCTTGACCACCGAGCCCTCGCGATGGAGGAGGTCGACGGCGCCGCGAATCTCCTCGTGCGCCGGCAGGAGCGGCTCGTCGGACGAGAGCCGCACTCCGAAGAGCGAGAGCACGGCGGCGGCAGCGGAATCCGCCGCCGCGGCGAATGGCTCGAGCACCGTCACGATCAGGTTGGCCAGGGGAGCCGCCGCCAGCGCGAACCGGTCTGCCCGCGCCGCCGCCCAGACCCGCGCCACGACCTCCGTCGAGACCGCGAGAAACAGGGCGACCGCAGCCGCGGCGACCAGGACCCCGCCGGACATGCCGAAGGCGGCCGCGGCGAGACCCGCCGAGATCACGGCCGCGCCGACGATGGCGAGATTGGCGCCGAGCCGCAGGGTCCCTGTCAGCCGCTCGCGCCCCTCGACCAGCCGGTTGACGAGGCTGGCGCGCGCATTGCCGCTGCTCTCGAGCGAATGCATGCGGCTGCGCGAGACGAAGGTCAGCGCCGTCTTCGCGCCCGTGCAGAATGCCGACAGCCCGACGAGCGCGAGGATCGCGACGATCGAGAGCCAGTGGTCGGCAAATGCTGCGAGCGCGGTTGAGAACGTCATGAGCCGCGGCTTTCCTCGATGAAGCGGAACACCTCGGAGGGCGGCACGTCGTCGGCGATGAAGGACCGGCCGATGCCGCGCGTCAGGATGAAGGTGAGCGCGCCGCGCTTCACCTTCTTGTCCTGGCCGATATGTTTCATCAGCACCTCGGTCGAAGGCAGGCCACCCTCGATGTCCGCCATGCGCGTCGGCAGGCCGACCTCCTTCAGGTGGCGCTCCACGCGCTCGGCGTCGTCCGGGCTCGCGAGGTTCATCCGCGCGGAGAAGCGATGCGCGAGCACCATGCCGATCGCCACTCCCTCGCCATGGACGAGGCGCCGGCCGTCATAGCCGGTCGCCGCTTCCAGCGCGTGGCCGAACGTGTGGCCGAGATTGAGGAGGGCCCGCGGCCCGCTCTCGCGCTCGTCGGCGACGACGACGTCGGCCTTTGCCTGGCAGCTGACCGCAATGGCATGCGTGCGCTCCGGCCCGCCCGAGAAGACGCCACGCCAGTTCGTCTCGAGCCAGGCGAAGAAGTCGGGCTTGTCGATCAGCCCGTACTTGACCACCTCGGCATAGCCGGCGCGGAACTCGCGCGGCGAGAGCGTGTCGAGCACGTCGGTGTCGGCGAGGACGAGGTCGGGCTGGTGGAACACGCCGACGAGGTTCTTGCCGTGCCCGGTGTTGATGCCGGTCTTGCCGCCAACGGAGGAATCGACCTGCGCAAGCAGGCTCGTCGGCATCTGGATGAAGCGCATGCCGCGCCGGACGATGCCGGCTGCAAAGCCCGAAAGGTCGCCGATGACGCCGCCGCCGAGCGCCAGCACCGCGTCGCCGCGCTCGAGCCGCGCCTCGAGCACGTGGTCCGTCACCCTGATCAGATTGTCGAAATCCTTGGTCTTCTCGCCGGCCTCGAGCACGAGCGGCGCGGCGGCGACGCCAGCCGCTTCGAGGCTCGCCGTCAGCGCCGGAAGATGCAGGCCGGCGACGTTCCGGTCGGTGACGATGGCGCAGCGGATGCCGGGATGGCGCGTGGCGATCTCCGCGCCCGCCGCCGCCACCAGCCCCTTGCCGATCAGAATGTCGTAGGCCCGCTCGCCGAGCGGAACCCTGACCGTCACGTTGCCATTCATGCCTTCACGTCCTTTCCGCCGGCCCATAGGCCGCGAGCGCCTCGATCACCTCGCGGGCGATCACCTCCTTCTCCGCGTCGCGCGACAGGATCGTCAGCGTCGCCGTGGCGTAGACCGGATAGCGCACCTCCATCAACCGGGCGAGCGTGCCCTTCGGATCCTCGTTCTTGAGGAGCGGACGGTTGTCGCGCCGGCACACGCGCTCCCAGAGCACGTCGAGGTCGGCTTTGAGCCAGACCGAGATGCCCGATGCGGCGATCACCTGCCGCGTCGCCTCGTTCATGAACGCGCCGCCGCCGGTCGAGACCACGCGCGGGCCGGATTTGAGGAGCCGCTTGATCACCCGCTGCTCGAGCGCGCGGAATTCCGGCTCGCCATAGGCCTCGAACAGCTCGGGGATCGTCATGCGCGAGACCCGCTCGATCTCGTGGTCGGAATCGACGAAGGGGATCGACAGCATCTGCGCGACGAGCCGGCCGATCGCCGACTTGCCCGCACCCATCAACCCGACGAAGACGAGGTTGCGCCTGCCGAGGGCGCGCAGCGCCGCCCCGGTCACCTCGTCGGACGGCCGCGCCGCTTCCCCTTCACCCACGAACGACCTCACAGTCCTAGCGGCGCCGGTTCGCCCGGCGCGTCGACCCGGGTTCCTCCCGGCTTGTCCATTCCTATTGAGGAATGCCGCCCGCCCGTCAAGGCGGGCCCGGCAGCGACCGCCCGACCTTGAACTCGCCGGACGCCTGTCGCATAAGGGGCCGGTCCGACGCCGAAGGAAAGCCCATGCCCTCACTCTTCCGGTTCCTGGTCCTGTGCGCCGTGCTGGTGGGCATCGTCTACGGCGCCATGTTCGCTCTCATCCTCTATGTCGAGCCGAAGGAGCGCGAGGTGACGATCCGGGTCCCGACCCAGAGGATCAACCCGAACTGAGCCCTGAGGCGGCGAGGCCGGCCATGCGCAATTCCGGAGCCGCCCAGGCGGAAGCCTTCCTGGAGATGATGAGCGCGGAACGCGGCGCCGCCGCCAACACGCTCGAAGCCTATCGCCGCGACCTCGACGAGGCCGCCGCCTTCCTCGCCGCGCGCGGCATGAGCCTGATGCGGGCGGGGACCGACGACATCCGCGCGCTGATCGCCGATCTCGCTGGCCGCGGTTTTGCGGCGACGACCCAGGCACGCCACCTCTCGACGCTGCGTCAGTTCTACCGCTTTCTCCACGCCGAAGGCCTCAGGCCGGACGACCCGACGGGGATCGTCGACGGTCCGAAGAAGGGCCGCGCCTTGCCNAAGACGCTCTCCGTCGATGAGGTCTCCCGGCTGATCGCNCGCGCCGAGGCCGACATCGCCGAGGCTGCCGATGCCGGCGAGGCGNTGCAGCGCATCCGCTTTCGCGCCCTTCTCGAACTCNTCTACGCCACCGGCATGCGNGTGAGCGAGCTCGTCGGCCTGCCCGAGAGGGTGCTCGCCGAGGGCGGCCGCTTCCTCGCCGTGCGGGGCAAGGGCAACAAGGAGCGCCTCGTGCCGCTGTCGCGCCCCGCCCGCGCCGCGCTCGACGCCTGGATCGC
>Ga0065721_10005496_pt1 | contig 13248 bp, 13 predicted proteins | sample Mesricmetagenome_FD_59108 | JGI IMG/M metagenome (GOLD analysis project Ga0065721, IMG submission 59108) | Mesophilic microbial community from rice straw/compost enrichment Sample: eDNA_1 v2 (version 2) | ecosystem: Engineered > Solid waste > Grass > Composting > Bioreactor | place: USA: Davis... | reverse complement strand
GCTCGCGTCGAGCCACTCCTGCCACGGCTGCGAGCCCGCGAGCTCGGCCTTGATCTCGTCGTCCTCGATGATGCGGCCCTCGGCCGTGTCGATGAGGAACATCTTCCCGGGACGCAGGCGGCCCTTGCGCACGACCTTGTCGGCCGGGATGTCGAGGACGCCGATCTCGCTCGCGAGCACGACGAGGCCGTCGTCGGTCACGAGGAAGCGGCCGGGACGCAGGCCGTTGCGGTCGAGCGTCGCGCCGACGAGGGTGCCGTCGGTGAAGACGAGGGCGGCGGGCCCGTCCCACGGCTCCATGAGCATGCCGTGGAACTCGTAGAACGCGCGGCGGGCCGGGTCGATGTCGGTCTGGTTCTCCCAGGCCTCCGGCACCATCATCATCATCGCGTGCGGCAGCGAACGACCGCCGAGGTTGAGCAGCTCGACGACCTCGTCGAACGACGCCGAGTCGGACGCGCCGGGGCTCACGATCGGGAAGAGCGGCGAGAGGTCGCCCAGGAGGTCGCTCTGCAGCTGGCTCTGCCGCGCGCGCATCCAGTTGCGGTTGCCCTGCACGGTGTTGATCTCGCCGTTGTGGGCGATGAGGCGGAACGGCTGCGCGAGCGGCCACGACGGGAAGGTGTTCGTCGAGTAGCGCGAGTGCACGAGCGCGAGCTTGGAGACGAAGCGCTCGTCGGACAGGTCGGGGTAGAACGGCTCGAGCTGGAGCGTCGTCACCATGCCCTTGTAGACGAGGGTGCGCGCCGAGAGCGACGGGAAGTAGGCGCCGAGTTCGCGCTCCGCGCGCTTGCGCAGGCGGAAGGTGAGCCGGTCGAGGTGGATGCCGGACAGCGGCTGGCCGTTCTCTCCCGACCGCGTGGCCTCGACGAAGAGCTGCTCGAACGCGGGCGCCGCCTCGCGCGCGAGGTGACCGAGGTGCGTCGGGTCGGTCGGCACCTCGCGCCAGCCCAGCACCCGCAGCGACTCCTCGCCCGCGATGCGCTCGATGCCGGCCTTCTGCTCCTCGCGCTCGGCGCGGTCGGTCGGCAGGAACGCCATGCCGACGGCGTAGCGACCCGCCGCGGGGAGGTCGAAGCCCGCGACGGCGCGCAGGAAGGCGTCGGGGATCTGCGTGATGATGCCGGCGCCGTCACCCGTGCCCGCGTCGGAGCCGACGGCACCGCGGTGCTCGAGGTGGCGCAGGGCGTCGAGCGCCTGCGTGACGATGTCGTGCCCCGCGGTGCCGCGGAGCGTGGCGACCATGGCGAGACCGCACGCGTCCTTCTCGAACGCGGGGTTGTACAGGCCCTGGGCCGCGGGAACGGTGGAGAACCGTTCGAACACGTTTCTGGCTGCCATGCGTAACCGTCCTCACGATGGTGCTGGTGGGACGTCGCTGGCCCAACGGATGCTGTGTGGTGGCGTCCCGGGGCCGCGAGGGGTGCGCGACGGCGGGACTACGTTCGGGGTGAACCGCTTGTGGCGGGCGCCGGAGACGTTCCGGCACCATCGCCGGCTTCATCGGAATCCGAGTAGATCTGGTCGGAGTCTACCTCAGACTCCGGGACCCACTCCTTGCCGGGCCGGTAGACGCTCGGTTCGATCCCGGGGTGGCGCTTCGACTGGACGACGAGGATGACGATGCCCAGCACGATCGCCGCGAGGGCGCCCCACACATTCGATCGGATGCCGAGGAACGTCTCGCTCGGGTCGAGTCGGATGGACTCGAACCAGACCCGGCCGACCCCGTACCAGATCGCCCAGAGGCCCATCATCTTGCCCCAGTACCACGCGTCGCGGCGAGTGAAGGAGACCGAGAACGGCAGGATCCCGCCGACGCGCGACGCGACCGTGCTGATCGAGACGCGGTTCTCGATGAGGAGCAGGATCGCGAAGCCCGCGAGGTTCCAGACGATCTCGTAGAGGAACGTCGGGTGGAAGAGCGCGTCGGTCGGGATGCCGACGGGGATCGCCGGGTTCGGACGATCGATCTCGAGACCCCACGGGAGGTTCGTCGGGAGGCCGAAGAGCTCCTGGTTGAAGTAGTTGCCGAGCCGGCCGAACGCCTGCGCGAGCAGGAGCGTCGGGGCGATCGCGTCGGCGACGGCGGTGAAGCGCAGCCCGAGCTGACGCGAGGCGATCCACGCACCGAGCGCGCCGCCGAGGATGGCGCCGAAGATCGCGACGCCGCCCTCCCAGACGTAGAGGGCGCTCATCGGGTTGATGCCGGGCCCGAAATAGTCGGCGGGGTGGGTGGCGACGTGCCAGACGCGCGAGCCGACGATGCCGAAGACGACGGCCCAGATCGCGATGTCGACGACGATCCACGGCTCGGCGCCGCGCTTCGTGAGCCGGTAGTTGGCGACGAGCACCGCCGCGAGGATGCCGACGAGGATCGCGAGCGCGTAGACGTGGATGACGAACTGGCCGGGGAACCACGTCGCGTCGGGGAAGATCCCGAGGACGAAGTCGCGCAGACCGGTCAGGGGGAACTCGAAAGACGCCCAGTCGGACGGCGGGCTGGGGAGGCTCGTCGGAAGCACGGTCGCGAGTCTACTTCCTGGCCGCGGCGGTGCCCGACGCAAGCTCGGCGGCCTTCGCGGCGACGCCGGCGACCCCGCCCTCGGCCAGCGCGGTGACGAGCGCAGAGCCCACGATCGCGCCGTCGGCGTAGCTCAGCACGTCGGCGACCTGCTCGCCGGTCGAGATGCCGATGCCGACGCACGCGTTCTCGGCGCCCGCCTCGCGCAACCGGCCGACGAGCGTCCGCGCGGCGGCATCCAGCTCGGCGCGCGCGCCCGTGATGCCCATCGTCGAGACGGCGTAGACGAAGCCGCGGCTCGCCTCGACGGTCGAGCGCAGGCGCGCATCGGTCGACGACGGGGCGGCGAGGAAGACACGGTCCAAGCCCGTGCGCTCGCTCGTCGCGATCCAGTCGTCGGCGGAGTCGGGGGTGATGTCGGGCGTGATGAGGCCCGCTCCCCCGGCGTTCACCAGGTCGTCGGCGAAGCGGTCGACGCCGTACTGCACGACGGGGTTCCAGTAGGTCATGACGAGCACGGGCACGTCGACGCGCGCGCGCACGGCCTCGACGGCGGTGAACACGTCGCGCACGCGGAACCCGTTCCGCAGGGCCTCCTCGGTGGCCTTCTGGATGGCGAGACCGTCCATGACGGGGTCGCTGTAGGGCAGCCCGAGCTCGAGCGCGTCGACGCCGTTCTCGGCGAGGGCGATCGCGGCGTCGATGCTCGTGCCCAGGTCGGGGAACCCGACCGGCAGGTAGCCGACGAGCGTGCCGCGACCGTCCTCGCGATTCTGCGCGATGCGGGTCGCGACGGAGAGGCTGGGGACGGTCATGCCTGCACGGCTCCCTCGTCGAAGAGGTCGAACCACTTTCCGGCGGTCGCGACGTCCTTGTCGCCGCGGCCAGAGAGGTTGACCAGGATGATGGCGTCGGGTCCGAGCTCCCGGCCGAGACGCAGAGCGCCGGCGAGGGCGTGCGCCGACTCGATCGCCGGGATGATGCCCTCCGTGCGGCTCAGCAGGCGCAGGGCATCCATCGCCTCGGTGTCGGTTGCCGGGAGGTAGGTCGCACGGCCGCGATCGTGGAGCGCCGCGTGCTCGGGGCCGACACCCGGGTAGTCGAGTCCGGCCGAGATCGAGTGCGACTCGAGGGTCTGGCCGTCCTCGTCCTGGAGCACGTAGGAGCGCGAGCCGTGCAGCACGCCCGGGCGGCCGCGCTCGATGGATGCGGCGTGCTTCGGGGTGTCGACGCCGTCACCCGCCGCCTCGATGCCGTAGAGCTTCACGTCGGCGTCGTCGAGGAAGGCGTGGAAGATGCCGATCGCGTTCGAGCCACCGCCGACGCACGCCATGACGGCATCCGGGAGGCGCCCGGTGAGGTCGAGCACCTGCTGGCGCGCCTCCTCGCCGATGACCTTCTGGAAGTCGCGCACCATCGCGGGGAACGGATGCGGGCCGGCCGCGGTGCCGAAGATGTAGTTGGTCGTCTCGACGCTCGTGACCCACTCGCGGTAGGCCTCGTTGATGGCGTCCTTGAGCGTGCGGGACCCCGTCTTCACCGACACCACCTCGGCGCCGAGGAGGCGCATGCGGGCGACGTTGAGCGCCTGGCGCTGCGTGTCGACCTCGCCCATGAAGACCGTGCAGTCCATGCCCATGAGCGCCGCCGCGGTCGCCGTCGCGACGCCGTGCTGGCCCGCCCCGGTCTCGGCGATGACGCGCGTCTTGCCGAGGCGCTTGGTGAGCAGCGCCTGGCCGAGCACGTTGTTGATCTTGTGCGAGCCGGTGTGGTTGAGGTCCTCGCGCTTGAGGATGATGCGCGCGCCGCCCGCGTGCTCGGCGAAGCGCGGCACCTCGGTGATGATCGACGGGCGGCCCGTGTAGGTGCGGTGCAGCTCCGCGAGCTCGGCGGCGAACGCCGGGTCGGCCTTCGCGTCCTCGTAGGCGGCGGCGAGCTCGTCGATCGCCTTGATGAGCGACTCGGGCATGAACCGGCCGCCGTAGGCGTCAAAGAACGGGCCGGGACGGTCGCGCAGTGATTCGGGGGTGGTCACTTTCCTGCCTCCAGGAACGATTCGAGGGTGGCGACGGGGTCGTCGCCCGTGACGAGGGCCTCGCCGATGAGCACGACGTCGGCCCCCGCGGCGCGGTAGTGGGCGACGTCGGCGGGCTCCTTGACGGCCGACTCCGCGATGCGGACGACGCCTGACGGGATGCGGTCGGCGAGCGAACCGAAGAGGTCGCGATCGAGCTCGAACGTCGACAGGTCGCGGGCGTTGACGCCGACGACCTGCGCGCCGACGTCGAGGGCGCGCTCGACCTCCTCCGCGGAATGGGTCTCGACGAGCGGCGTCATGCCGAGCTGCAGCACGAGGTCGTGCAACTCGGCGAGGCGCGCCTGGTCGAGGGCCGCGACGATGAGGAGCACGAGGTCGGCGTCGGCGGCGCGGGCCTCGAACACCTGGTACGGGTCGGCGATGAAGTCCTTGCGCAGCACCGGCACGTCGACGGCGGAGCGCACCTCGGCGAGGTCGGCGAGCGACCCGCCGAACCGGCGGCCCTCGGTGAGCACGCTGATGGCCGCCGCTCCCCCGGTCTGGTACGACACGGCGAGGGCGGCGGGATCGGCGATCTCGGCCATGGGGCCGCGCGACGGGCTCGCGCGCTTGACCTCGGCGATGATCTTCACGCGCTCGGCGGGCGCGAGCGCGGCGAGGACATCCCGCGCCGCGGGGCGCGCCAGCGCGGCCCTCTCGACCTCGGCGAGCGGAAGGGACTCGCGGCGGGCGGCGGCGTCGGCGACCGCGCCGGCGGTCAGTTCCGCGAGCAGGTCAGGAATTGCTCTTCGGGGCGTAGCGCGGCCCCTTGACGCCGTAGCCGAGCTTGGAGAGCGCGAAGCCCGCGAGGAGCCCGAGCACCACGATGCCGACGGAGACCCACACGATGACGGGCTGCTCGAGGAAGAACGCGATCGTGCCGACCGAGAAGCCGACGAGCATGATCACCACGGCCACCCAGGCCGCCGGGGAGTTGCCGTGTCCGGGGTCGTTCTCGTCGTGGCTCACTGTGGTCTTGCTCCTTCTCTCGGCGGATGCCGTCGTCAGTCTATCGATCCGCGTCCGTCGGGTCGTCGCCCTCGCTGAGCGCGTCCCAGTCGCTCGCCCGGTCGCCCGCCACGCGGGAACGCGTGTAGCGGGACGTGCTCGACGGCCAGAGGCGCGCCGTGAGGGTCACCGCGAGCGCGACGAGCACGAGCACGACCCCCGCGACGAGGCCGAGTACGCCGAGCGAGCCGGCATCCGGGGTCGTGACCGCGACGAGCACGACGCACACCCCCAGGAGCGCGAGCAGGATGCTGAGGATCGTGCGGAAGACCGGCCCGGCGAGGAGCATCGCCGCCCCCGCCGCCGCGGAGGCGAGCGCGAGTGCCGTGAAGGCCGCGCTCGCGCTGGACGCCGCGCCGACGGCGGCGATCGGCACCGCGAGGGCGAGGAGGCTCAGCAGCCGGATGCGGGACGGGGTCACGGGGATCTCAGGCGAGGCGGCGCAGCGCGTTCGCGATCGCGACGGCGCGCAGCGGAGCGGCCGCCTTGTTCTGCGCCTCCTGGTGCTCGCTCGCGGCATCCGAGTCGGCGACGAGGCCCGCGCCGGCCTGCACGCGCGCGAGGCCGCCGACGATCGTCGCCGTGCGGATCGCGATCGCGAGGTCGGCGTCGCCCGCGAGGCCGAAGTAGCCGACGACGCCGCCGTAGACGCCGCGCTGGGCGGGCTCGAGCTCGTCGATGATCTCGAGCGCGCGCGGCTTCGGCGCCCCCGAGAGCGTGCCCGCCGGGAAGGTGGCCCGGAACACGTCGATGCTCGTCGCGTCGGGCCGCAGGTCGCCCTCGACGGTCGACACGAGGTGCATGATGTGGCTGAACCGCTCCACCTGCATGAACTCGGTCACCTCGACGCTGCCCGCGACGCACACCTTCGACAGGTCGTTGCGGGCGAGGTCGACGAGCATGAGGTGCTCGGCCTGCTCCTTCGGGTCGGCGAGCAGCGCGTCGGCGAGCTCGATGTCCTGCTCGGGCGTCTCGCCGCGCGGCTTCGAGCCGGCGATCGGATGCGTGATGACGCGGCTCTCGCTCACCTTCACGAGCGCCTCGGGGCTCGACCCGACGATCGCGTAGTCGGAGCCGTCGGGCGCCTCGAGCGTGAGCAGGTACATGTAGGGGCTCGGGTTGAGCGTGCGCAGCACCCGATAGACGTCGATCGGGTCGGCCGTGATCTCGTGGTCGAAGCGCTGCGAGACGACGACCTGGAAGACGTCGCCGTCGCGGATGTACTCGCGCGAGCGCTCGACGGCCGCGAGGAAGTCGTCGCGCTCCGTGCGCGGGATCGGCTCCGCCGCGACCGTGAGGTCGACCTCGGCGAGCCACGCCTCGCTCGGCTGCGCGAGCCCCGACTGGAGCTCGTCGAGGCGCCGCTGCGCGTCGGCCCACAGCGTCTCCTCGTCGTCCAGGCCGTCGTTGAGGGCGGCCGCGATGAGGATCGCCGACCCCGTGCGGTGGTCGAGCGCGACGAGTTCCGAGACGAACGAGAACGCCTGGCCCGGCACCGCGTAGTCGGCGGGCGGCGCGGCGGGCAGGTGCTCGAGTTCGCGCACCGCCTCCCAGCCGATGAAGCCCACGAGCCCGCCGGTGAGCGGCGGGTGGCCCTCCACGCGCGGGGTGCTCCAGCGGCGGTAGAGGTGGTCGAGGGCCTCGAGCGGGGCGGACGGGCAGTCGTCGCCGAGGGCGCGGGATGCCGGCAGCCCGTAGTCGATCCAGGTCACCCCGTCGGCGCCCTGCGTGAGCACGCCGCGCGACCCGACGCCGACGAACGACCAGCGCGACCAGATGCCGCCCTGCTCCGCGGATTCCAGGAGGAACGTCCCGGGCTTCCCCACCGCGAGCTTGCGGTAGACGCCGACCGGGGTCTCCCCGTCGGCGAACAGGCGGCGCAGCACCGGGACGACGCGGTGCCCGGCGGCGATCGCCGCGCGGAACTCGGCGCGGGACGTCGTCCCGGCCGGGGTGGTCGTCGTGGTCATGACTCGATTGTCGCAGGGTCTCGGCACGCCGCTGCGCGGCTACTCGACCACCGAGACCTGCAGCGGGTCGACGTCGAAGCAGGCGTGGGCGCCCGTGTGGCACGCGGGACCGACCTGGTGCACGGTGACGAGGATGGTGTCGCCGTCGCAATCGAGGGCGGCGCCGCGCACGAGCTGGATGTGGCCCGACGTGTCGCCCTTGCGCCAGTACTCCTGCCGGCTGCGCGACCAGAACGTCACGCGCCCCTCGGTGAGGGTGCGGCGCAGCGCCTCGCCATCCATGTAGCCGAGCATGAGCACGTCCTTGCTCGACTCCTCCTGGATGATCGCGGGCAGCAGGCCCTTGTCGTCGAAGCGCACGCGCGCGAGCACGGCGGCCGTCTGGTCGGTCATCGGGTCTGGATCCCTTCCGCGCGGAGCGCGTCCTTCACCTGTCCCACCGTGAGCTCGCCGCCGTGGAAGACGGATGCCGCGAGCACGGCGTCGGCGCCCGCCGCGACCGCCGGGGCGAAGTGCTCGAGCGCCCCCGCTCCCCCGCTCGCGATGACGGGGACGGTCGAGAGCTCGCGCATGAGGCCGACGAGCTCGAGGTCGAAGCCCTGCTTGGTGCCGTCGGCGTCGATCGAGTTGACGAGCAGTTCGCCCGCGCCGCGCTCGATCGCCTCGCGCGCCCAGGCGAGCGCGTCGAGGTCGGTTTCGGTGCGGCCGCCGTGGGTCGTCACGACGAAGCCGCTGGGGGTGCGGGGGCTGCGCTTGACGTCGAGCGAGAGAACGAGCACCTGGGCGCCGAACCGGTCGGCGATCTCGCCGACGAGCTCGGGTCGTGCGATCGCGGCGGAGTTGACGCCCACCTTGTCCGCGCCGCTGCCGAGGAGCCGGGCGACGTCCTCGGGGCTGCGCACGCCACCGCCGACGGTGAGCGGGATGAACACCTGCTCCGCCGTCGCCGTGACGGTCGCGTACATCGTGGCGCGCGCATCCACCGTGGCGGTCACGTCGAGGAAGGTGATCTCGTCGGCGCCCTGCTCGTAGTAGCGCTTCGCGAGCTCGACGGGGTCGCCCATGTCGCGGAGGTTCTCGAAGTTGACGCCCTTGACGACGCGCCCCTCGGTCACGTCGAGGCACGGGATGACGCGGACGGCGACGCTCATCGGCTCAGATCCGCGCGGCCGTGATCGACGACACGAGGATCGCGCGCGCGCCGAGGGCGTAGAGGTCGTCCATCACCTGGTTCATGCCGTCGCGCGGCACCATGACGCGCACCGCGACCCAGCCGGTGTCGCGCAGCGGCGACACCGTCGGGGACTCGAAGCCGGGCGTGATCGTCGACGCCTGCTCGATGAGTTCGGCGGGCAGGTCGTAGTCCATGAGCACGTAGCGGCGCGCGACCATGACGCCCTGCAGGCGGCGGCGGAACGTGTCGAGCCCCGGCACGTCCTCGCGCGTCGCGATGAGCACCGCGGTCGACTCGAGGATGACGGGGCCGAAGATCTCGAGGCCCTGCTTGCGCAGCGTCGACCCGGTCTCCACGACGTCGGCGACGGCATCCGCGACCCCGAGCCGTACGGCGGACTCGACCGCGCCGTCGAGGTGCACGACCGTCGCCGCGACGCCCTGCGCCTCGAGGAAGTCGCCGACCAGCCCCGAGTACGAGGTCGCGACGCGCACGCCGCTCAGGTCGTGCAGCTTCGAGAACTGCGCGGTCGGGCCGGCGAAGCGGAACGTCGAGGCGCCGAAGTCGAACGCCTCGATCTCGGTTGCGGCGGAGTGCGAGTCGAGCAGCAGGTCGCGGCCCGTGACACCGACGTCGAGGGCGCCGGAGCCCACGTAGGTCGCGATGTCGCGCGGGCGCAGGTAGAAGAACTCGACGTCGTTGCGCGGGTCGGGGACGATGAGCTCCTTGGGGTCGCGACGCACGGCGTAGCCGGCCTCGCGGAGCATCTCGACGGCGGTCTCGGACAGGGTGCCCTTGTTGGGCACGGCGATGCGGAGCATCCTGAAGTCTTTCGGTCGGGGTTGTCGGGGTCTGCGTGGGGGTCTCGACACGCGGCGGCGCCGCTACTCGACCACCGAGTGGTTACAGATGTCGTCCGACGTCGTCGAGGGTGATGTTCTTCGCGAGCATGAGCACCTGCAGGTGGTACAGGAGTTGCGAGATCTCCTCGGCGGTCTTGTCGTCGCCCTCGTACTCGGCGGCCATCCAGACCTCCGCGGCCTCCTCGACGATCTTCTTGCCGATCGCGTGGACGCCGGCGTCGAGCAGCTCGACGGTGCGCGACCCCTCCGGGCGCGTCTCGGCGGTGCGGGTCAGCTCCGCGAACAGCCCGTCGAAGGTCTTCACCCTCCCAGGCTACCGGCCCGACGGCGCCCCCGTGGTCGCGTGCGCGAACGCCGCCGCGGGCTCGAGCCGCACGATGACGCCCTTCGAGACCGGCGTGTTGCTCTCCTCGGCGGCCGAGTCCAGCGGCACGAGCAGGTTCGTCTCGGGGTAGTACGCCGCGGCGCACCCCCGCGCGGTCGGGTAGGAGACGACCCGGTAGTTGCGCACGACGCGCTCGACGTCGTCGTGCCACTCGGTGAAGATGTCGACGCGCTGGCCGTCCTCGAGCCCGAGCTCGGCGAGGTCGTCNGGGTTCACGAACACGACGTCGCGGCCCTTCTTGANGCCGCGGTAGCGGTCGTTGAGCGAGTAGATNGTCGTGTTGAACTGGTCGTGCGANCGGAAGGTCTGCAGGATGAGCCGGCCCTCGGGGCGCTCGAGGTGCTCGAGCTCGTTGACGGTGAGCATCGCCTTGCCGGTGCGCGTGTGGAAGGTGCGGGAGTCGCGCGGCCCGTTGGGGAGCGTGAACCCGTCGCGCGTGCGGATGTCGGCGTTGAAGTTCTCGAACCCGGGGACGACGCGCGAGATGTGGTCGCGGATGACGTCGTAGTCGTCGACGTAGGCGTCCCAGTCGATGCCGTGGCGGTCGCCGAGGGTCGCCTTCGCGATGCCCGCGACGATCGCGATCTCCGACTTGAGCGTGTCGGCGACGGGCTTCACCGCGCCGTGGCTCGCGTGCACGGCGCACACGCTGTCCTCGACGGAGACGAACTGCGCGCCCGACTTCTGCAGGTCGACCTCGGTGCGCCCGAGGGTCGGCAGGATGATCGCCTCCTTGCCGGTGACGACGTGCGAGCGGTTGAGCTTCGTCGAGACCTGCACCGTGAGGTCGGCACCGCGCATCGCGGCCTCCGCGACGGCGGTGTCGGAGATCGCGCCGACGAAGTTGCCGCCCATCGCGACGAACACCTTGACGTCGCCGCGGGCGAGTCCCGTGACGGTCTTGAGCGCGTCGAAGCCGTGCTTGCGCGGCACCGGGAACCCGAACTCCGCCTCGAGCGCGTCCAGGAACGACTCCGGCATCTTCTCGAAGATGCCCATCGTGCGGTCGCCCTGCACATTGGAGTGGCCGCGGATGGGCGACGCGCCCGCCCCGGGCTTGCCGATGTTGCCGCGCAGCAGCAGGAGGTTGACGATCTCCTTGATCGTCGCGACCGCCTTCTTGTGCTGCGTGATGCCCATCGCCCACGTGATGATGACCCGGTCGGCGGCGAGGTAGGCGTCGGCGAACGCGTCGAGCTCCTCGGTCGTGAGCCCCGTCGCGGCGAGCACCTCGGCCTCGTCGACGTTCGCGATGTGCGCGGCGAACTCCTCGAACCCCGACGCATGCTGCTCGAGGAACGCGTGATCGAGCACCTGCCCGGGGTTCGCGGCCTCGGCTTCGAGCACCTTCTTCGACGTGCGCTGCAGGAGCGCCATGTCGCCCGCCGCGCGGATCTGCAGGAACTGGTCGGCGATCGCGGTGCCCTTGCCGAGGATGCCGCGCACCTTCTGCGGGTTCTTGTAGCGGATGAGTCCCGCCTCGGGCAGCGGGTTCACGGCGATGATCCTGCCGCCGGCTCGCTTGCACTCCTCGAGCGCGCTCAGCATCCGCGGGTGGTTCGTGCCGGGGTTCTGGCCGAGCACGATGACGAGGTCGGCCTGGCGGAAGTCGTCGTAGCGGATCGTCGACTTGCCGACCCCGACGACCTCGCCCATCGCGGTGCCGGTCGACTCGTGGCACATGTTGGAGCAGTCGGGGAGGTTGTTGGTGCCGAAGGCGCGCACGAACAGCTGGTAGAGGAACGCCGTCTCGTTGGCGGTGCGACCGCTCGTGTAGAACGCCGCCTCGTCGGGGTGCTTCAGGCCGTTCAACCGGTCGCCGATGAGACGGAACGCGGCCTCCCACGAGATGGGCTCGTAGTGGTCGGAGTCGGCGCGCTTGTAGACGGGCTCGGTGAGCCGACCCTGCTGACCGAGCCAGTACTCGTCCTTGTCGAGGAGCGAGGTGAGCGAGTTCTCGGCCCAGAAGCTGCGCGGCACGGTGATGGGCGTCGCCTCCCAGGTGACGGCCTTCATGCCGTTCTCGCAGAACTCGAGGGCGTTGCGGTGACCCGGGTCGGGCCACGCACAGCTCATGCAGTCGAAGCCGTTCTTCTGGTTGATGGTGAGGGCGAGCTTCGCGGTACGCGCGACGCCCATCTCGAGCAGCGCCGGCTCCATCGAATTGACGATCGCGGGCACGCCGACGGCCCACGGCTCGTTGTGGCCGATCTGGATGTCGGGGTACGGGTCGGCGAACGCCGCAGGTTCCGTGACCTCGGCGCCGTGCCGCGTGGGCTCCCCCGTCGTCATGCGTAGACCTCCTGTCGCGCCGCGATCCGCTGCTCCCCCGTGTAGACCACCATCGATCGCCCGCGCAGGAAGCCGACGAGCGTCATCCCCTGTTCAGCGGCGAGGTCGACGGCGAGCGACGAGGGCGCCGACACGGCGGCGAGCACGGGGATGCCCGCCATCGACGCCTTCTGCACGAGTTCGAAACTGGCCCGCCCCGACACCTGCAGCACGAGGCCGGCGAGCGGCAGCATCCCCTCGCCGTGCGCCCAGCCGATGACCTTGTCGACGGCGTTGTGGCGGCCGACGTCCTCGCGCAGCACGAGCATCTCGCCCGTGCGGCCGTCGAAGAGTGCGGCGGCGTGGAGGCCCCCGGTCTTGTCGAAGACGTCCTGCCCGGCGCGCAGGCGCTCGGGGAACGTCGTGAGCAGTTCGGCGTCGACGACGACGGGGTCGGCGGCGACGGGGTGGTGGGACTTCGTTCGCACGGCGTCGATGCTCGCCTTGCCGCACAGGCCGCACGAGGAGGTCATGTAGAAGTTGCGCTCGAGGCTCGTGTCGGGCTTCGCGACGCCGCGGCCGAGGGTGACGTCGAGCACGTTGAAGGTGTTCTCACCCGAGTCCTCATCCCGACCGGCGCAGTAGCGGATCGCGGCGATGTCGGTCGGATGCGCGGCGATGCCCTCCGAGATGAGGAATCCCGCGGCGAGGTCGAAGTCGTGTCCCGGGGTGCGCATCGTGATGCTGAGCGACTCGCCGCCGACGCGGATCTCGAGCGGCTCCTCGACGGCGAGCACGTCCTCCCGGCGCGACACCGTCGTCTCGCGCTCAGCGTCGCCGAGCGTGATGCGGGTGATCCGCTTCCTCGCGGTGATGCGTCCCATGTGCAATACCTATCACGATAGTGATGCCGCAACCTCGCGGCCTAGAGTGTTCGGCATGATCGTCGACGCTCTCATTCTCGCAGGGGGGCGCT
>Ga0065721_10051890_pt1 | contig 13249 bp, 9 predicted proteins | sample Mesricmetagenome_FD_59108 | JGI IMG/M metagenome (GOLD analysis project Ga0065721, IMG submission 59108) | Mesophilic microbial community from rice straw/compost enrichment Sample: eDNA_1 v2 (version 2) | ecosystem: Engineered > Solid waste > Grass > Composting > Bioreactor | place: USA: Davis... | reverse complement strand
CGCTTGCGCATCACCGCGTCGTTGTTGGAAGTGTTCGACCAGTATTCGCACCCCGTCAGCATTACAACCAAGTCGGCCCTGGTAACGCGCGACATTCCTTTACTCAGCAGGCTGGCCAAGCGAAACTTAGTGCGGGTACAGCTTTCCGTCACAACACTCGACCGCGAACTTGCCCGCCACATGGAACCCCGGGCCAGTACCCCCGAGGCCCGGCTTGCCGCGATGCGAGCGCTGCGTGATGCGGGCATCCCGGTCGGTGTGATCATTGCACCGGTCATCCCCGGCCTCACCGATCATGAACTCGAACACATCGCTACCGCTGCCGCCAAGTCCGGAGCCGTCGATGCCTTCTACGTATTGCTGCGTCTGCCACGAGAAGTGGCAGAACTATTCCAGGAATGGCTCCAGGCACACTACCCACTTAAAGCGGCCCGAGTCATGAACTTGCTCCGGTCGATGCGCGGTGGCCGGGACTACAACCCTGATTTCGAGCAGCGCATGGGCGGCACAGGGATCCATGCCGATCTGCTGCGCCAACGCTTCCAGCGCATCTGCATACGGTTGGGGCTAGGCGAACGCCGTATCAAGTTGGATCACACGGCATTTCGGCGGCCCGATCAGGATCGCCAACTTGGGCTTTTCTGACTCGACTCATCACTTCGGTGCCGCATGGTGTTTCCCCTAGGTGTTCAACAGAACACCCCATCGCTATCATCTACATACAGAATTTATATAGCTAATGCGGGGATTAAGGAATTGTCGGCGACACATAGGGCCAACGCATTCCTCGACAACACGCCTCCTCGGCGGTCTACTTTCTTACTAGGCTTTCTTCGTTGACTGTCTCGCCATAATTCTCGTCGTAATTCTGCTTCATATTTATACAGAAAATATATAGCTTTAGCATTCGATGCCTGTCGACCACCAGGAGAGAACTCCATGCAACGTCGTGATTTCATTCGCGGAGCAGTAGCGGGCGCTACCGCATTGGCGATGCCCCACATCGCAATTGCGCAACCCAACAAGACTCTACGCTTCAAACCCAATAACGATCTGTCAGCGATCGACCCCGCGTTTTCTGCCGCATTCGTCACGCGATATCACGCGCACCTTGTTTTCGACACACTGTACGGACAAGACAACAATCTCAACCCTCATCCCCAAATGGTTGAAGGACATGTTGTCGAGAACGACGGCTTGTTATGGCGAATGAAACTGCGACCGGGTCTGAAGTTCCATGATGGGGAACCGGTCCGGGCCCAGGACGCAGTGGCAAGCATTAAACGATGGGCTCGCGTCGACACGTTCGGCCAAGCGTTGATGGCAGCCACGGATGAACTGTCCGCCCAATCGGACAAAGAAATTGTCTTCCGTCTTAAGAGACCGTTCCCGCTCTTACCCAACGCTTTGGCCAAGAGCTCTACTTATGTCCCGGTCATCATGCCCGAGCGACTGGCTCAATCGGACCACACCAAGCCAATCACCGAAGCGATTGGGAGCGGACCTTACCGCTATATAGCAAAGGACCGGGTCATTGGACAGCTTGTGGTGTATGAAAAATTCGCAGACTATGTTCCCCGCCCGGAAGGCCGGTCCGAATACACCTCTGGCGCGAAAGTAGCGTATCTCGACCGCATTGAATGGCGGATCATTCCAGACCAGGCTACCGCTGCAGGGGCTCTTCGAGCAGGTGAGATCGATTGGTTCGAGAACCCCATCGGCGACCTCATTCCGATGCTGCGCAAAGATCCGAACATCCAACTTGACCTGATCTTCAAGCTGGGCGACATGGGTGTGCTGACCTTCAATCACCTTCATGCGCCCATGAACAATCCCGCAGTCCGTCGAGTCCTTGCAAAAGCCGTTTCGCAAACGGAGATGATGGACGCCATCGGAGCCGACGCATCGACGACCGATGTGGGTTTCTTTACACCGGAATCCCCAATGGCTTCGAAGACCGGCGTCCCGATCGGGGCACCGACGCCGGATTACGCCAATCTCAAGCGCGAACTTGCAGCTGCTGGCTACAACGGTGAAAAGATTGTTTTGATCACGGTGGGGCAAAGCACCAACATCAACACCCAGGCGGTCGTCCTCGAGGACATTCTCAAACGTTTAGGCATGAACGTTGAACTAGTCGCTCTTGACTTCGCAAATTGGCTGCGCCGGCGCCAAAGTCGTGAACTGCCGGAAAATGGCGGCTGGAGCATGTTGACCACGTTCATACCGGGCCAGGACCTCTGGGATCCCGCCGGCCATCTCATGCTACGCGGCAGTAAACAACACGCTTATGCCGGTTGGCCTGATATTCCCAAGCTTGAAGAACTGCGTAATGCGTGGTTTAGCGCCACAAACGATGAAATGCGTCGGGACATATGTCATCAGATGCAGCTCGTCGCGGTCCAGGAAGTTCCCTATATCCCTTCAGGTCGTTGGCTGAATCCTACCGCATACCGTAAGGGCTTGACGGGCGTCGCCCGCCACACACCCCTTTTCTACAACCTCAAGAAAGCATAACGGCCCGGAAACGGTGATGAGGATCAATAAACACGGGCTGCTGGCTTATATCGGGCGACGTTTGGCATCGACCATTCCGGTGATGCTGATCGTCGCGCTATTTGTATTCAGTCTGCTCTATATCGCGCCGGGTGATCCCGCTGTCATCATCGCGGGAGACCAAGCCACCCCTGAAAATATCGAGAAAATCCGCGCCACGTTAGGCCTTGAACGGCCTTTCGTTGTGCGGTTCGGTGAATGGCTATGGGCGGTCATGCAGGGCGACCTGGGCACGTCGATTTTCACGAATCAGCCCGTCACGCAGTTAATCGCTCAACGTGTGGAGCCAACGCTCTCGTTGATGGTCGTGACACTGCTACTGGTCCTGACCATAGCAGTTCCCATGGGAGTACTGGCTGCGTGGAAGGCTGGAAAGTGGGTGGATCGAGTGGTCATGGTCGTGGCAGTACTGGGATTTTCAGTCCCCGTCTTCGTCGTCGGATACCTTCTGGCTTACTGCTTCTCCGTCCAGTTGAACTGGCTGCCTGTGCAGGGCTACACCCCTCTCTCTGAAGGAATCTGGCCTTGGTTCCGTAGTCTTATCCTGCCCTCAGCCTCGCTCGGGTTTGTCTACATGGCGCTGATCGCTCGGATCACCCGAACCGCAATGCTCGAAGTTCTAACACAGGATTACGTCAAAACTGCCCGATCCAAGGGGCTTGGCGAACCTAAGGTTTTATTCGTGCATGCGTTGAAAAACGCTTCGGTTCCAATCATCACAGTCGTGGGCATTGGCGTCGCCCTCTTGATAGGCGGTGCCGTCGTGACCGAGAGCGTGTTCGTCTTGCCTGGGATTGGCCGTCTCACGGTAGACGCAATCATGCAGCGGGACTATGCCGTCATTCAGGGTGTTGTTCTGGTGTTCTCCTTAGCCTACGTGCTAATAAACCTGGGTATCGACGTACTCTATACACTCGTCGATCCTCGTATCCGCTATTGACGCATATGAGTGCGACGCCTACACCAATTTACTCAGGACCGATCGAGCAAGGTGATCTGTTTCCCGCTGCTCGCAAGTCTCGCGGTTTCCTAGCGTTAATCAGACGGCATCCAACGATTGCACTCGGCAGCGCTCTGCTGTTTGTGATTCTGATCCTGGCGATCTTTGCCCCCTATCTTTGGACCGTAGACCCGAATGCGCTGTCTCCCGCTCATCGAGGGCGTCCGCCGTCCTTGCGTAACTGGTTCGGCACCGATTTGTTTGGTCGCGATCTCTACTCACGCGTGCTTTACGGTGCGCGGGTCTCGTTAGCAATTGGATTCTCTGTTGCGGTGATGTCGTCGATCGTGGGCCTTGTTCTTGGCCTGATTTCGGGTTTCATTCGGTGGACTGACGCAATCATCATGCGCGTGATGGATGGGCTCATGTCGATTCCCCCCATCTTGCTGGCGATCGCCCTGATGGCACTCATGCAGGGGTCCATCATCAATGTGTTCGTATCGATCACCATCGCAGAGATTCCACGTGTCGCGCGTCTGGTTCGAAGCGTAGTCCTCTCTCTACGAGAACAGCCATACATTGACGGCGCCATCGCCGCCGGAACCACTACACCCATGATCATTTGGCGTCATGTGCTGCCTAATGCCATTGCCCCGCTCATCGTGCAGGCTACCTATGTCTGTGCATCGGCAATGATTCTCGAAGCCATCCTGTCGTTTATCGGAGCCGGCACGCCGCCCTCGCTTCCCTCGTGGGGCACCATTATGTCGGACGGCCGTGCCGTATGGCAGATTAAACCCTACATCATCCTTTTCCCTGCCGCGTTCCTTTCACTGACCATACTCGCCGTCAATCTACTGGGCGACGGACTCCGTGACGCGCTTGATCCCCGTATGGCCAAGAGATTCTGAACCTATGCCACTATTGTCAGTCGAGAATCTTCGCACACACTTCCGAACTGCCGACGGGATTTTGCGGGCCGTCGATGGCGTCAGTTTTACGGTGAATGCCGGTGAAACCGTCGCGATCGTCGGGGAGTCCGGGTGTGGAAAATCGGTTACGGCTAATTCGATCCTGCGCCTCATCCCCGAGTCCATCGGCAAGATCGCAGGCCGTATCGTGTTTGAAGGACGCGACCTCCTCGGGTTGCCGATCAAGCAGATGCGCCAGATTCGTGGTAACGAAATCTCCATGATCTTTCAGGAGCCGATGACGAGCCTGAATCCGGTGCTCACTATTGGCTATCAACTCAGTGAAACACTACGTCTTCACCAAGGCCTGACTGCAGCTCAAGCGCTCGCGCGCTCGGTCGAAATGCTGACTCTGGTTGGCATTCCCGAACCCGCCAAACGGGTTCGTCAATACCCGCACCAACTCTCGGGCGGCATGCGCCAACGCGTCATGATCGCTCTGGCATTAGCCTGTTCTCCGAAACTCTTGATTGCAGATGAACCGACAACCGCGCTTGACGTAACCATACAGGCCCAAATACTGGAACTGATGCATGAGCTGAAAAGCTCCGCCGGGGCCGCTATCCTGATCATTACCCATGATCTAGGCGTAGTCGCGGAAATCGCCGACAGAGTCATTGTTATGTACGCCGGCCGGAAGGTTGAGGAAGCGCCAGTCGAAAAGCTTTTCAGAACACCACAGCATCCGTACACGCAAGGCCTACTGGATGCTGCGCCAAAACTGGGTGCTTCGCTTAAGAACAGCGAGGGGCGGTTATCCGAAATACCCGGAATGGTTCCTAGTCCGAAGGAGACAATCGTAGGCTGTTCCTTCGCAGCGAGATGCGCACGCGTCAGCCAGCGCTGCCGGGAAGTGGTTCCCTCATTGGAACCTAAATCTGCTGACCACTTTGTCGCATGCCACCACGCTATTTAAAAGAGCTCAGCGACATGGACACCACACCGATCCTCAATGTAAAGAACCTGAAAAAACACTTCTCAGTCAAGGGACAGACTGTAAAGGCAGTTGATGGCATATCCCTGCATATCATGCCTGGCGAGACCTTGTCTCTTGTGGGGGAATCCGGTTGCGGCAAGTCTACGGCGGGACGCGCCATCTTACGGCTGATCGACCTGACGGAAGGCGAAGTCGAACTCAACGGGCAACGGATCGACCAAATGTCCGCGAGACAGCTGCGGCCATTGCGTCGACATATCCAGCCCGTTTTCCAAGACCCCTACTCTAGCTTGAACCCTAGAATGCGTCTGCGAGACATCCTTGCAGAGCCAATTCGAAATTTCGGCCTATCCCCGAACGCAGCAGATATAGAATCGCGCATTCGGCAATTGCTGGAGATGGTCCGACTTCCCGCAGATGCAGCAGGTCGGCTGCCCCATGAATTTTCGGGGGGGCAACGCCAGCGGATAAGCATCGCCCGCGCCCTGGCAGCGGAGCCAAGCTTAATTGTATGTGACGAAGCGGTGTCCGCCTTGGATGTCTCGGTCAAGGCGCAGATCGTGAATCTGCTTCAAGACCTACAGAAAGAACTCGGTCTCGCCCTGCTATTCATCAGCCATGATCTCGCGATCGTCGAACATATGACCCATCGGGTCGCAGTCATGTACCTGGGAAGAATTGTCGAAATTGCGTCGCGTGAACGCATCTTCGGGTCGCCCCAACACCCATATACATTGGCACTTCTTTCTTCTGTCCCGGTTCCCGAACCAGGTCGAACGATTGACCGCATCGTTTTGAAAGGCGATGTCCCCAGCCCAATGAACCCGCCGAAAGGATGTCACTTTCACACGCGATGCCCGTTTGCTCTAGACCGTTGCAAGACTGACGAACCGAAGCTTCGCAGCGTTGCACCAGGTCAACATGTGGCGTGCCACCTGCACGATCTGCCGCCCTCTGAAAACCCAATCGCCCAGCGAACCGCCGTATCCGAGGTCAGCTCATGATTCCAATTACCATCATTTCCGGCTTTCTTGGCGCTGGCAAGACAACCTTGCTGAATCGGCTACTGCGCGAGTCAACCGAGACACTCGCAGTACTCGTCAATGATTTTGCAGAGCTGAATATTGACATCGACCTTGTCGAGAGCGCCGAGGCCAACAAGATTTCCCTGAAGAACGGCTGTGTCTGCTGCACAATCAACGATGATCTACTTGCGGCCACCATCGAACTGGCAAAAGGGTCACCTCGTCCCGATCGCATCGTCATCGAGACCAGCGGCGTCGCAGAACCTATTTCCGTAGCCGAGGCGTTCCTTTCCCCTTCTGCCGCGAGGCATGTGCGAGTCGACAGCACAATCTGTGTGATTGACGCCGAAAACTTTCCAAACCTCGATTTCACCAGTGGAGAACTGGCGATAGACCAGGCGGCGGTAGCGGATATTGTGTTGCTCAATAAAAGCGACCTCGTGACCACTGATGCGCTAGATGACATTGAAGCGACACTCACTGCGGCTTTGCCAAAGATGCGTATCGTACGTACCGAACAGGCAAAGGTACCGCTGACGATCCTGCTGGGCCCAGACCAGAACAAAGACTACGTAGATGTGCCAGTCGCGCGAGGTACGGGTAATCACAACCACTCTCAGGACTATGAAAGCTTGTCCTGGCAAGGCCACATCCCGTCTGTTGAAGCGTTTCAGGACATTGTGCGCCGCTTGCCTCTCGAGGTCCTGCGGGCCAAAGGAATACTGAATTTTCAGGAACCCACGCCACAGCGAGGCGTCTTTCAACAAGTGGGAAAGCGATCCAGCCTGGAACTGTGCGCAGCAGACACGGATGACAACGCCGTTTCTTCCCTCGTCTTTATCGCGCGCGCAGGTGAACTGGCGAGGCAGAAAATAAACAATGCCCTGGGTTTCCCGGGCGTATGCAGTTCCATCCATTCAGGACACCACCATGACCACGCTTAACCTCGAAGATTTTGCAGACACCATTTTCTTCAACGGTCCTATTGTCACCGTGAACGGTGGACAGCCTGAGGTCGAAGCGTTGGCGGTCCGCGATGGCCGCATTCAACGTATCGGCGCGATGGAAGACGTCTTACTGTGCAAGGGGCCCGACACTCAACTGTTCGATCTAGAAGGGCGCGCCTTACTGCCCGGCTTTGTGGAAGCTCACGGGCATCCCCTGCTTAGTGCGCTTTATTGGGGCGATCCTGTGGTAGACATTCGTGCCATCCACACTCCCACATACGAAGCTGCCATGGCCAAGGTTCGACGGCGCGTCGCAAAGGCCAAGCCGGACGAAATGCTCTGGTTCCTGGGGTTGGATCCACAGCTGCACCAAAGCGCTCGGGAACCATCGAAGGCGGAACTCGACGAGATTTCTCCGGAGGTGCCGATCGCCGTCCAGACATCTAATCTTCATGCCCTTTATGTCAATACGGCCATGCTTAAGCGACTGGGCATCACACGTGATACCCCGGTTGTTCCAGGCGGACACATCACGCCGGACGAGAACGGAGAACCGTGGCGATTCGAAGAACGATCCCGCGAATTCATTATTGAATCCTTCTACGCCTATTGCGGAGAAAAGCGCGGGCTCGACAGTCTCAAGGAGTGGCTGTGGAAGTTTTCTCGCGCCGGCTACACAACCAGTTCTGAAATGGGCGTAACCCCGCTGACTGACGGCTTCTATCGCAAAATAGTAGGCAAAGAATCCATGCCTATACGTGTGTTCGGTTATCAACGCAGCATTCCGGAAGGCACGGACACCGTGTCATTCGAGGGGGGCGATGATCATTTCTCGATGCTGGGAATCAAGCTATGGGGAGACGGCTCCATTTTGTTGGGAAACGTCTGGACATCACGTCCATACTTGAATACCGAGATGACGATCAAGAGTATGGGTTTGCCAGAGGACAGCACGGGCAAAATGAACTATTCGCCCGAGGAACTGCACCGTATCGTCATGGCTTATGCCTCGAGAGGGCATCAGATATCGGTTCATGCGCAGGGCGACCGCACGATAGATGCGGTACTCGATGTCTTTGAAGCTGCGCTGGCTGCCTATCCAGACGCTGCCCGTCCATTCCGAATGGAGCACTGCTCCTTCATCCGAGCTGATCAAATAGAACGCGCCCACAAGTTAGGTGTAGTGTGCAGCTTTTTCCTGCCCCACTTCTACTATTGGGGCGATGCACTGAGCACATCCCTGGTCGGCGAGGATGCCGCGGCCCACTCGGCACCAAGCGGAACGGCGACCCGTAGCGGTATGCGTGTGTCCTACCACTGTGACGCTCCCATGACCTGGCCCAATGCGCTCCTTTGCTTGTACATTGCCACAACGCGCCGTACCCGCAGCGGCCGCGTCCTGGGACCCGACGAACGTGTCGACATCGACGCTGCATTGAAAGCGGTTACGATAGACGCTGCGTACCAGCTCCGCAAAGAGGACCGTATCGGCTCTCTTGAGGTTGGCAAATATGCTGACCTGGTCATGCTGGATCGCAATCCTCGGGAAACGCCGTCGGAAGACTTGCTCGGGCTGAAGGTGCTGGGCACTTTCGTGCGAGGCCAGGCGGTTTGGCACAAGTACGCGAGCGAAGTCCCCACTGCCATGGAAATTGAGTCATAGATGGTGTCCTCCCCATCGGCTCCCGCCACTGACCCAGCGGGCAAATACTCATTGCGTGCGTACTGCGAGCGCCTTCCAACCGACGCTCCAAGCCACCTCGAGCGGGAGCAATAATCTATACAATTTCTGAGCTTGGTCGTGCGGGCATCGGGCCGACGCGCCAAACGGTCAGAGCCCGAGCTTTGGCCAGGAAAGGAAAACGTTTCATGTCTGTATACAAAATTGGAGACGTCTCCCGCCTCACCGGGACGAATATTTCGACGCTCCGACTTTGGGAGCAGCACGGCTTGCTGGTCCCGGCACGAACCGACACGGGTCAACGTATTTATTCGACCCAGGACCTGGAGCGAGTCGCCCATATACAGCGTCTACGGAGCGTTGACGGTCTCAATATGTCCGCCATCAGGCGGGTGCTTGCCGAGGATGGCGCTCCCGCAGCGCCGCCTTCGGTGAGTGGTACTCCCGGGCGCAGCAAGAACCAGGTGGATGAACCCGGCTCGATTGCACTGGGTCATCGATTCCGCGCAGCTCGTCAGCAAGCCGGTCTTTCGTTAAAGGAAGCCGCGGATGCAACCGAACTCCCGGTCTCGTTTATTTCGACCTTTGAGAGGACGGGTCGAGGCGCAACGGTGACGAGCCTGAAGAAGCTGGCCACGTGCTATGGAACATCGGTAACCGCGCTTTCAGGAGCGGGTCGTGCCGCTTCAAAGACCAGCGCCGAAGTGGTACGAAAAGGCAAAGAGCCTCAGGCGCCCCAGTTTGGTCCGGGTATTCGTATTTTGCAGCTTGCGTCCTCCCTGCCCTCGCTCGATGTGCAGAAATGGATTCTCCAACCCGGGGCGCGAAGCGAGGGTTCGTACTCCCACCATGGAGAGGAAGCCATCCATGTGCTTGCGGGCGAACTGAGCGTCACCGTCGATCTAGCCCCCTCGACCAAACTTCGGGCGGGGGACACCATTTCCTTTATGAGCGAGCGCCCGCATTCATGGATCGTCACGGGCGATGAACCCGCAGTTCTCATTTGGGTGAACACGCCAAAGTCCTTCTGACACGTCGGTTTTTGGCGCGCTTCTAAACCGGAAGACGACTGGGTATTCATGCGTAGTTTTTAGGTGAGTGTCCGTGCCCCATCATGGTAGAGAGGCATGGACACATAAAATCAACGCTTCGGGTTCTCGAAATCCGGGTCATAGAACGGCTTCAGAGACGCTTGAGCTTTATAGCGGGCCCCCGCTACCTCTATTTCATATCGTCCCTTTAAGACATATTCTTGCCATCCATCACGGGGCACATCCACATAGCCCTGGCACACAGAACGGCCAAGGGTGTAACCATAGCTGCCTGATGTCACACGACCCACTACAACGCCATCACGAAAGATCGCTTCGTCATGGTGGACAATAGGCTCCGGGTCATCGAGCAAGAACAGCACACGCCGACGCATCACCCCATGAAGGCGTTGCTGCCGAATTGCCTCAGCGCCAGTGAAATGTAATTTCTTGCGTGAAACGGCAAAGTCGATGCCTGCCTCGACGGGGGTATCCGTCGGTGAGACGTCATGTCCCCAGTGAACAAACCCTTTCTCACTTCGAAGCGAGTCCAACGCATGGTAGCCCGCAAGATGCAGGCCGAGCTCGGCCCCTTGTTCCAACAGGGCATTGAAGATCGGCTCGAGGTAATCCACGGTCGGGTAAAGTTCCCACCCGAGTTCGCCGACATAGGATATGCGCAGCGCTAAGCAGTTCGCGTAGCCCACGTCGATGTATCGCGCCGTGCCGAACGGGAACGCCTCGTTTGAGAAATCCGCGTCGGATACACGCTGCATGAGCTCCCGCGCACGAGGACCCGTTACCGCAAGCGTGCCGTATCCGGCGGTTACGTCGGTGAGCGTTACGAATTCGTCTGGCCGTATATGTTGCCGCAACCATGTCATGTCGCGCGCCTGCTGAGCCGCAGCGGTGACCATCAAATAACAGTCTTTTTCAAGCCTGGTAAAGGTCAAGTCCGACATTATTCCACCGCGTTCATTCAGCATTTGCGAATAGATCACGGAGCCGACTGGACGGTCCATTTCTGCGGCGACGACGCGATTCAGGAATGCACATGCGTCACGGCCTTGCACCAGTGCTTTCGCGAAGGTCGACAGGTCGAAAAGGGCAACGCGCTCCCGGGCGGCTCTGTGCTCCTGTCCCACAGCTTCGAACCAATTTTGGCGGCCATAAGAGTATTCATAAGCCGGCACCTGTCCCTTGGGAGCAAACCAATTGGCTCGCTCCACACCGGCAACAGAGCCGAAGCAGGCGTTATGCGCTTTCAGAGCGTGGTACAGCGGTGTGCGCCGAATATCTCGAGCGGTTTCGAACTGTCGGTGAGGCCAATGCATCGCGTAGAGCAGGCCCAAACTTTCCGATATACGGCTCTTTAGGAATCGTTCGTTAGTCTCGTAGCCCACGAAGCGCGAAATATCCAGGTCGGACAAGTCAACATCCGGGCGCCCATTGACCACCCACTCAGCCATGACCTGTCCGACGCCGGGCGACGCCAGTATTCCTTGTGAGTTGAAGCCGGCGGCGACGAAGAAGTTTTGAACCGTGGGTGCTTCACCTAAGATGAATCGATTGTCAGAAGTGAAGCTCTCCGGCCCATTCATGAAATGGCGAATACCTAAATCGCTGAGCAATGGTACGGCCTCCACCGCCTTGGTCATGGGAAGTTCGAACTGTTCCCAATCCTCCGGTAGCTCAATGAATGCCGGATTGGCCGGCAACGCCTTCGTAGGAAGGGGCACACCGTTCGGTTCAAACGCCCCTACAACCAGCTTGCCTGCGTCTTCCTTAATGTAGTTATAGCCGTCGGTGTCTCTGAGTACCGGGAGGGTCCGTGGAATGGCATCGTTCGCTTCTGTCGTCACGTACATGTGCGCCGCGGCATAAAGAGGTACCTTCACCCCAGCTTTTGCGGCCAGCTCTCGAGTCCATAAGCCACTGCACACAATGACCTTCTCGCATACGACAGTGCCCAAGTTTGTTACGACTCCATTGACCGCGCCAGCGTCCACGATGAAATCAAGAACCTCCACGCCCTCGAGTATGTTCACCCCGCCCATTTTTGCACCCTTGGCAAAGGCATTCGTGAGGTCAACCGGGTTGATCGTCCCGTCGCCAGGTATAAAGGCGCCTCCGACAATCACCTTAGGATCCAAGAGCGGAAAATGTTCGCGCGCTTCCTGGGGGGAAATCATGTGGGCGTCCACGCCGAACACTTTGCCCAATGTCACCAGGCGCGCAATCTCATGCAGGCGATCCGCGGAGCGTGCGATAGGCAGGGACCCGACGCGTCGGAACCCAGTGCTGAGGCCCGTTTCCTGTTCGAGCTTGGGAAAAAGATCCGCGCCATACCGACACAACTGCGTCATGGTGTGCGTGGTACGCAGTTGCATGAACAGCCCTGCAGCATGCCAGGTCGTTCCACTGGTCAATTGCGAGCGCTCCAGCAGGATTACGTCGCGGCAACCCAGTTTAGAAAGATGGTATGCGATCGAAGTGCCAATCGCGCCACCGCCAACGATAACTATCTGAGCATGGGAAGGGAGATTCATATAATCTCTATATGTTTTCTACACTATAAAAACCTGTTCGCCTTATAGTTCTGAAAGGACGTTGAAGGTCAACTTGGCATCACAGGTCGAAGTCAATGACTGACCTATGAAGTAGAAATCTAAAAGTTTTATGTATGCAGAAATTATATAGATATTGAGGAAGGTAAGCTAGAGGATGTGAAGAACCGAAGTGGGCATTTGCTGCACGAACGCATGAGCGCCACGGCCACCCTGTCGGACTGAGCGACGCACAGCGTCCGATGGGTTCATCCAGCATACCGTCGCCCGCCAGGATCGCCGGTCTGGGCGTCTCAGGCGGGCGACCGAGCTTCTCGAAAGAATCGATCGACCCCTTCAGGGCCGAAACACCTCAATCCAGACCTATCTTCCGTTCCTGGATCACCTGCTTCCAACGCTCGTACTCCCGCTTTTGAAACTCGGCGAATTCTTCCGGGGTGTTGGCGACCACTTCAAAACCCACATCCACGAAGCGCTTGCCGATCTCGGCGTCCTTCAAAGCCGCGACCAGCGCATCGTGCAGCTTCTTCTTTACTTCATCCGGAAGGCCCTTCGGTGCCGCGATCGCTTGCCACGAGTACACATCGACGCCCT
>Ga0065721_10007069_pt1 | contig 13249 bp, 10 predicted proteins | sample Mesricmetagenome_FD_59108 | JGI IMG/M metagenome (GOLD analysis project Ga0065721, IMG submission 59108) | Mesophilic microbial community from rice straw/compost enrichment Sample: eDNA_1 v2 (version 2) | ecosystem: Engineered > Solid waste > Grass > Composting > Bioreactor | place: USA: Davis... | reverse complement strand
GGCCGGTCATGACATCGCGGATATCGTTGATCACCCGCAGCGTGTCCGATGACAGCAGCTCCTTCGACTCCTCGGCGCAATTGAGCATAGCCTGTAAACAGGCGCGCACACTGCCCATACGCGAGCCGTCCAGCACCACTGCCAGCAGTTCCTTTTCCGGGTCGTCGAGCAGATCCGGCTGGGTGCTGAAGCCAGGGAAGGTGGAGGTCACTTCGGTGACCGCGCGCAGCAGCAGATGGCGACAGTTGCGCGGCAGTATCTCGGCGCCGTTCAACATTACAAATGTGGTGCGCAGCACCCGCAAGGAAGCCTCGGCGCGCTCGGCGTAGCGGCCGAGCCAGAACAGGTTCTCCACCACCCGGCTGGGCAGACCGACCGATTGTTGCTGCTGCGGCCGGCGCTCGCCCAGGGGCACGTTTTCCACCGGTCGCTCCGGTTCCGACGCCACCACCCAGGTGTCTTTGTTAATCGAACCCAACTGATTGGAGATCAGCGGCGAGCCAAGGGTCAGGCCGACACGGGTCAAGCCGCCCGGCATAAGCGAATAGGAGGAGTCGCTGGCCACCGCGAAAGTGCGCAGAATCGCCGGCCGCGGCTGCAGCTGCCCAGCGATCACCGTGGGCACGTGGGACGGCACTATGCGTTCCTGGGCGACGAACAGTTGCGGCTGCGCCTGCACTTGCTGCAGCAGCGCGGTGCGCTCCGCAGTGCTCATGTCGGCGCAAGTCTGGCTGCGACCCATGCCGCGGAAGATCGGTTTGATGATCAGCTGGTCGAGATTGGCCATCACATAGGCCATGTCCTTGCGGTCGCCACACCAGTAGGTCGCCACCGATTTCAGGCGCGGCTCGCGGCCGAGCAGGCGCTTGCCGATCTGCGGCAGATAGCGCAGCAGCACCGGGTTTTCCAACACCCCAGAGCCCAAAGGATTGGCGATGGCGACGCGGTTCTGCCGCGCCACACCGAGCAGCCCCGGCACACCGAGCTGGGAATCGCTTTTCAGCTCCAGGGGATCGCAGAACCAGTCGTCCACCCGGCGCAGAATTACGTCCACCCGCATCAGCCCTTCCAGGGATTTCATCCAAACAAAGCCGTTGCGCACCATCAGATCGCCGCTCTGTACCAGCGGATAACCCAGATAGTTGGCGAGATAGGCGTGTTCGAAGTGGGTTTCGTTGAGCGCACCCGGGGTCAGCACCACCACCCGGGGCTCGTCCACATTGGGGGCGAGTTGGCCGAGTTTGGCGCGCAGGCGCTGGAAAAAATGCGCCAGCCGGTGCACATGGCTGTCGCGGAACAGACTCGGCAGCACCCGCGACATCACCGTGCGGTTTTCCAGGGCGTAACCGGCGCCGCTGGGGGACTGGCTGCGGTCGGCAAACACGCACATCTCGCCGCTGGGGGTACGCACCATATCGACGGAGTGAATGATGAGATCGTGCTCGCCCTGCAGGCGAATGCCCGAACAGGCGCGCAGGAAGCCGCCGTGGGCAAATACCGCTTCCGGCGGAATCACGCCGGTGCGGATCAGATCGCGGGAGCCGTAGAGATCGCGCAACAGCAGATTGAACAGCTCCGCCCGCTCCAGCAGGCCGGATTCGATTTTGGCCCACTCATCGCTGCCGATAACAAACGGCACCAGGTCCAATTCCCAAGGCCGCATGGCGGCTTCCTGGCCGTAGACGTTGTAGGTGGCACCGTCATCGCGGAGGATGCGTCGGGCCTTTTCATGGCGCTCGCCGATGCCGGCGGCGCCCAGGGTATTCACCCCATCCAGCAGGTAGCGCCACACATCGCGGACGCTGCCGTCGGGGTTGCGGGATTCGTCGCGCACTGCCGCCTCCCCAGTTTGTTGTTGGAATTGGCTGAGGCTGGAAAGGCCGGGTTTGGAATCTTGCACAACAGGGTCCGCCGGTAGATCGATTACTGTGCCGCTAAGCGGCACATATTGTTATGGCTGCACATTCTTCCCCCTTGCGCAAAATTTCGCCAGCGCCACTATTCAAAAAGGCGACGCAGATCGAGTGTGTGCGGATATTCCGCGCTCGCTTCCGGTGGTGGCGGCGTCATCGGACGCGGTCCGCGATGGGGCTCGAACACCCGCTTGGCATCCGTCCAGGGGCGCGGCGTATAAGGGCCCTGGGTGTGGCCGATATCGGTAAAGCGATTGACGCGGCGGGATTCCGCTTCAAAGGCGTTCACCGGGAAGGTGTCGTAACTGCGTCCGCCCGGATGCGACACATAATAGGTGCAGCCGCCGATGGAGCGGCCGTTCCAGGTATCCACCAAGTCGAACACCAGCGGCGCGTGTATGCCGATGGTGGGATGCAGTGCCGACGGTGGCTGCCACGCGCGGTAGCGCACACCCGCGACATATTCCCCATGCTTCCCAGTGGCGTTGAGCGGCACCCGCCGGCCGTTGCAGACGATGATGTAGCGGCTATCGGTCAGGCCGTAGGCTTTGATTTGCACCCGCTCCACCGAGGAATCCACGTAACGCGCGGTGCCGAAACTGCCCACTTCCTCGCCTAACACATGCCAGGGCTCGATAGCCCAACGTACTTCTAGAGTGATGTCATCCAGCTGCACCCTACCGTAGTGAGGGAAGCGGAATTCTTCAAAGGGCAGCAGCCAGTCGAGATCGAATTCGATGCCGTGCTCGTTCAGATCCTGCACCACCTCTTTGACGTCCGACCAAATGTAGTGCGGCAGCATAAAGCGGTCGTGCAATAAGGTTCCCCAGCGCACCAGCGGCTTGTGGTACGGCGTCTGCCAGAAGCGCGCCAGCAGGCTGCGCAGCAGCAGGGTCTGCACCAGCGCCATGCGCTCGTGGGGCGGCATCTCGAAACCGCGGAATTCCAACAGGCCCAAACGGCCGGTGCTGGAGCCCGGTGAATAGAGCTTGTCGATGCAGAACTCCGCACGGTGGGTATTGCCGGTGACGTCGATTAGCAGGTTGCGCAGCAGGCGGTCCACCAGCCAGGGCTGATCGACAATACCGTTGGGCATCTGCTGGAAGGCGACCTCCAGCTCGTAGAGCATCTCATCCCGACCCTCATCGGCTCGCGGCGCCTGGGAAGTCGGGCCAATAAACATGCCGGAGAACAAGTACGACAAACTCGGGTGGTGCTGCCAGAAGGTGATAAAGCTGCGCAACACATCCGGCCGGCGCAGGAAGGGGCTGTCCGCCGGGGTCGCGGCGCCCATGGTGACGTGGTTGCCGCCGCCGGTGCCGGTGTGGCGACCGTCGAGCATGAACTTCTCCGTGCCCAGGCGCGACTGACGCGCCTCTTCGTACAGAGCGGTGGTGGTCTCCACCAGCTCGCGCCAATTGTTGGCCGGGTGAATGTTCACCTCGATAACGCCCGGATCCGGCGTCACCAGCAGCTTGAGCAGGCGGGGATCGCGGGGTGGCTCGTAGCCTTCGAGCACCACTGGCAGGTTCAGATCGCCGGCAGTCGCCTCAATACAGGCCACCAGATTGACGTAGTGTTCGAGATGGCTGAGCGGCGGCATAAACACATGCAGGCGGCCATTGCGCGGCTCAACGCACAAACAGGTGCGCAGCACCTCCCAGTACTCCCGCAGAGTTTCTTTAACCCGGGCTTTGGTTTTGGGCTTACCGTCCTCGTCCAGCGGAGGCGGCTGGCGCAGGCGCTCGGCGCCATCGCCGGATCGCTGGATCAGGTACGGCGGCGGGGTCAGGGTCTGCTGCTCGATCAGGTCATATTGGGTGATCAATTCATTGCGCTTGGGCAGCGGGTCCACCGGCTCCAGAGGATCGCGATCCACCTCGATCTCGCGCAGGGTCTCCTCCACATAGGGCAGATCGTTCAACGGCAGACGCAATCCCATGGGGGAATCGCCTGGGATCAGCACCACCCGGTCGCGGCGCATCTGCCAGTTGCTGCTGCACCAGTGCGCGGTGCTGTAATTCCAGGCCAGCGGCAAGACGTAACCCGTGGGCGTGTCGAGCCCCTGGTCCAGAACCTTGGCCAGACGCCGGCGCGCCAGGGAGTCTTTGGCCGAGGCAATCTGCGAATCCAGATTGAGCGGCAGCCGCTGTTCCTGCAGCAGGTAGTGCAGACCGTCTTCATAAGCGGGCTGGCTGAAGCTGTCGCGCAATCCCAAGCGGTTGCACAGTTGTTTGGTAAAGGCCTCCGCATCCTTGATGGAGTGTTGATAGTCCTTGTCCACCCGCGCCAGATACTTGGGGTTGAACCACATGGGTTCGCCGTCCTTGCGCCAGAACAGGCCCAGTGCCCAGCGCGGAATCTCCTCGCCGGGATACCACTTGCCCTGGCCGTAATGCAGCAGGCCGTTGGGTGCAAAGCGATCGCGCAGGCGCAGCAGCAGATCTTTGGCCAAGCGCAGTTTGTCCGCGCCCAGGGCCTCGGTATTCCACTGCGGCGATTCCATATCGTCGATGGAGACAAAGGTGGGTTCGCCACCCATGGTAAGGCGCACGTCCTGTTTGGTCAGCAGGCGGTCGACCTTGTCGCCCAGGGCGAGCACGTCGTCCCACTGGTCTTCTGTATAGGGTTTGGTGACCCGCGGGTCTTCATGCACCCGCTCCACGGTATTGCTGTAGGCGAAGGTGACTTCACACTTGTCGGTAAAACCGTTGATGGGCGCGGCGGAAACCGGATCCGGCGTGCAAGCGAGCGGAATATGGCCCTCACTGGCGAACAGACCGGAGGTGGGGTCGAGCCCGACCCAGCCGGCGCCCGGCAGATACACCTCGCACCAAGCGTGCAGATCGGTAAAGTCCTCGGCGGCGCCGGAGGGGCCGTCCAGGGATTTCATATCCGGCTTGAGCTGTACCAGATAACCCGAGGCGAAGCGCGCCGCCAGGCCGAAGTGCCGCAGAATCTGCACCAGCAGCCAAGCCGAGTCGCGGCAGGAGCCTTTTGCCAGCGTTAGCGTTTCCTCCGGCGTTTGCACTCCCGGCTCCATGCGGATGGCGTATTCGATCTCCTGTTGCAGGCGCGAGTTAAAGCTCACCAGAAAATCGATGGTGCGCATCTTCTTCAGCTCGACTGACGCCAGCCAGCGCGTGAACAAAGGCCCGCCCTCCAGCTTTTCCAGATAAGGTGCCAGCTCCTTGAGGGTCTGTTTGTCGTAATTGAAGGGAAAATGTTCGGCGTAGTCTTCGAGGAAAAAGTCGAAGGGGTTGATCACCGTCATATCGGCGATCACTTCCACCTCTATCGCCAGCCGCCGGGTTTTCTCCGGGAACACCAGCCGCGCCAAGTAATTACCGAAAGCATCCTGCTGCCAATTGATGAAATGCTCCTCCGGCTGAACCTTCAGGCTGTAGGCGTGGATCGGAGTCCGCGAATGCGGCGCCGGCCGCAGCCGCACTGTATGGGGCGACAGGGAAACAGGCCGGTCAAAGTCGTAATAAGTGTTGTGCCTGATGGCCACACGTATGGTCATGGTGCTCGTGTCCTAATGGTTGAACCCTTATTTGGCGCCGACATGCCGCAGCTAAGGCGGCACGTTTCGGCGTCTCCCCCTGGTGGGGGAGTGGCTGAGGGGTCTGATCTGAATCCAGTTATGAAACTTATGCTTGCTGGGACTGCGTTTGTTCTACCGCGTAGCTGAACCACTGCTGCGCAAACACCGAGTGCAGTTGCCCCAACTCCACCTGCACCTCGTTCAAGTACTCCCGCATAGGCTCGCCCAGGTTGTCATAGTCCACGTTTTTGAAGACCTTTCCCTGGAATGCCTTGATGGCTTTATTCACCGGCTCGCAGCGCGGCAACTTGGCGGCGGAGTCTGCGATGGCATTGAGGCAGTGGGTAATAGTGCGCGGGAATTGCGGGTCTTCCAGCAGGTATTGCGCCACTTCCCTGCCCTGCACAGCCGCACGCAGCTTGCGTCGGTAGGACTGTTCACCGCCCACCGACCGCAGCACATTGCCCCAGATAATCTGGCGGGCGTTGACGGCGGCCTCGCTCTCGGTCTGCAAAATGGCGACGCAGCCGGCGTCGAGCAGGCGCGTGGTCATATCGGCGCGTTCGAGGTTGCGGCCCAGGCGCAGGAAATCCCAGGCTTCGTCGTGGGTCATGGTGCCGTACAGCAGACCGTTGATGCGTTGGCAGCCGCGGATGATGCCATCGAGGCAGTCGTGGCGCTGACCGCGGTTCAGGGCTTTGGCGCTGTTCTCGTTGACGAAGATGGACAGTTCGTTGATCAGCTCCCAGGTATCCGCCGGCACCACATCGCGGGTGGTGCGCACGTTCTCGCGCACCATATTGAGCGAACTCACCACCGATACCGGGTTGTTTTCATCGGCGAGCAGAAACTTCACCACGTTGCGCTCGTCCTGCACCTTGTAGCGCTCCATAAAGGAGTCTTCCAGGCAGCTCAGGCGCACCAAGTTGTACCAGCCGAGGTTTACGCCCTTGGGCAGGTCGAGAAGCAGATTGGTGTATACCGCCACCAGACGCGCGGTGTTCTCCACCCGTTCAATGTAGCGGGCGGTCCAATAGATTCGTTCAGCGACTTTGGAAAGCATCAGTAATTGACCTCCGTATCCACAACCCAGGTGTCTTTACTGCCACCGCCTTGGGAGGAATTCACCACCAGAGAGCCTTTGCGCATGGCCACCCGGGTGAGGCCGCCCGTGGTGACGTAGATGTCGGAGGACTGCAGGATAAACGGCCGCAGATCCAGGTGGCGCGGTTCCAGGCTGTTGCCGATTAAGGTCGGCGCCGTGGACAGCGCCAGGGTCGGCTGGGCGATGTAGTTGCGCGGGTTGGCTTTGATCAGCTCGGCAAACTCGGCGCGCTCCTTCTTGGTGGCGTGGGGGCCGATCAACATGCCGTAGCCGCCGGACTCATTCGCCGGTTTCACCACCAGCTTGTCCAGATTGGCCAACACGTATTCACGCTGCTTGTCGTCGAAGCACAGGAAGGTTTCCACGTTGGGCACTATGGGGTCCTGATCCAGGTAGTAGCGGATGATCTGCGGCACATAGGCGTACACCACTTTGTCGTCCGCCACCCCGGCGCCCGGGGCGTTGGCCAGGCCGACGTTGCCGGCGCGCCAAGCGCGCATCAGTCCCGGCACGCCGAGGGTTGAATCGGGATTGAAGGCCTCCGGGTCAAGGAAGAGGTCATCGATCCGGCGGTAGATCACATCCACCCGCTCCAACCCGGCAACGGTCTTCATAAACACACAGTCGTCCTGCACCACCAGGTCGCTGCCCTCCACCAGCTCCGCCCCCATTTGTTGCGCGAGGAAGGCGTGTTCGAAATAGGCGGAGTTGTAGATGCCCGGCGTCAGTACCACCACCACCGGCTGTTTGATTTTGCGCGGCGACAGGGAGGCGAGCATATCGAAGAGCCGCTCGCAGTAGTCATTAACCGGTTCTATATGGATTTTTTCAAAGAGGTCCGGCAGCACCCGTTTGGTGATGGCGCGGTTTTCCAACATGTAAGCCACGCCGGAGGGGACGCGCAAATTATCCTCCAGCACATAAAACTCGCCNTCTTTATCGCGCACCAAATCGGTGCCNCAGATATGGGCCCANACCCCAAAAGGAGGCGAAACGCCGACGCATTCCGGNCGGAAATTTTTGGATTGTTTGATGATGTAGTCGGGAACGACACCGTCTTTGAGGATTTTTTGTTCATGATAGAGGTCATCTATGAACATATTCAGCGCCTGCAAACGCTGCTTCAGTCCCGCTGCGGTCTTGTCCCACTGCTTCTTGGAGATGGTGCGCGGGATGATGTCGAAGGGCCAGGCGCGGTCGATATTGCCCTCCTCCGTATACACCGTGAAGGTTACCCCCATTTCACGAATGGTGGCCTCGGCCGCTTGGCGCCGCTGCTCGATCTCTTCATCGCGCAGCGACTTGAGGTAGGTTACGAGTCTGCGTGCGGGTTTGCGGGGATTGCCGGTACTGCTGAACAGTTCGTCGAAAAAATCGGCGGGAGAGTAGTCGCTCCAATTAATCGTCATAGAGTGATTCCGGTTTACGGGCTGACTTTATTTAAGGATATGGAGTCGCAGGGTCTGCGGATACAGGAATACGCGGATGGGCCGGGCTGCTGCATCACAGATGTACGCAAGCCAAACAATCAGGTTTCGTGCCAACGACCCTATCCCGCACGATTCAAGAATAGTCGCTTTCTGCCGATCTTTATGCTGCAAATGTCTTGGCGCATAAATCAACGCCGGTTTACAAGCGGGCCCCCTGTGCTAACTTTAAAGAGAGATTGTTGTACCCCCTTCGGCAGTTCCGGCCGGCGGGGCGATCACCCGAAGTTTTGAGATACCTTTACCCATGCAAAGATCTTCCCGACCAACCGCCTTTCGTCCTCAAATCAGTCCGATTATCAGCAACACCATTCCGGCTAAAGCCAAGCGCAGCTGGGTGCAATTGATGTCGCTGACTTTGTGCGCCGCGCTGACAGCCTCGGGCGCTGGTGTCGCCTTTCCCTGCGGCAAAACCGCGGGCAAAAACGTCGCCATCCAAGGCCACGCCAAGCGCTACATGCGCATCAATGAATATTTATTTCACGGCACACAAAAAGGCACAGCTATAGCCGCGCGAGTCGAGGACAGGACCACGCAGCAGGTGTAATCCGGATACACGCGCGCTACCGCCGGATGCCAGAGAGCGCACGCAAATAAACAAGCAGTAATTGAGATGTATCTATGATTAAGCGTTCTCTGTCCACCAAATTGATGATTGCGCTCTCCGTGGCCATGGTCGTGGTGGCTCTGGTGGTTTTGATGGTGACTTACAAAGTCATTCAGACCCAACAGCGCGAATCCTTTAATGCCAATATCCAATCGCAAATCAATCTCGCTAACTCGGCGTTTATGGAAGCCGTGTTTGCCTACGATTTCCAGCAGATTGAAGCCATTGCCAAATCCTTCGTTAACACCGATCTGGTCACCGAGATTAAAGTTTTCGATCACCGCGGCAAAAACCTCGCGACGGCGGTGGAATCCGGCACAGACTTAGCCCCAAAAGAGAGTCGCACCGGCGTCGAAATAGTGCGTGAGAATGACGTGATCGGGCGCTACGACATCGTTTTCTCCACCCGCACAGAAGCGGCGATTCTCGCCCAGCAGATCAGAATCAGCGCCATTGTGGTGGTGATGCTGCTGATCGCCAGCCTGACTACGGTTTACCTGCTGTCGCGCCGACTGGTGATTAATCCGGTCAACGAAATCAGTGAATCTCTCAATGCCATAGCCGCTGGTGGCGGCGATCTGACCCGCCGTCTACCTACCGACAGCGGCGATGAAGTGGCGGCCCTGGCGCACAACTTTAATCGGGTGATGGAGCAGATCGGCTCCATCATCAAAAACGTCATAGTGGTGACGGAGAAAGTCCGCAATAACGTGCGCGTAGTGGCGGGCGCAACCGACAGCACCGTATCCTCCACCGGTCAGCAGCTCAAAGAAATCGAGCAGATCGCCGCCGCGCTGCAGGAGCTCTCCCACTCCGCCGACGAGGTCGCGCGCCACGCCAGCGCCACCGCCGACCGCACCCGGGAGACCGCGCGTTTTGCCGAGCAGGGCTCTCAGGTGGTCACCTCGTCCCGCGATACTGTCACCCGCTTGACCGACCAGATCCGCGGCACAGCAGATAAGATCAACACCCTTAAACACAACAGCGAGAACATCGGCTCGGTGATGGAAGTGATCCGCTCGATCGCCGAGCAGACCAATCTGCTCGCCCTCAATGCCGCCATCGAAGCCGCCCGCGCGGGCGAACAGGGCCGCGGCTTTGCCGTGGTCGCCGACGAAGTGCGTTCGCTGGCGCAGAAAACCCAGTCCTCCACCGAGGAGATCGGCTCCATCATCGTGCAATTGCAGCGCGCCGCCGACGAGGCGCACCAAGCGATGAATACCAGCATCGCATCGGTGCAGGAGACTCTGGAGACCTCCACCAAGGTGGAAGAGTCGCTCAACCGCATCCGCACCAATATCGATACCATCAACGAGATGAATCACCAGATCGCCACCGCTTCCGACGAGCAGAGCTCGGTGGCCAACGAGGTGAGCAAAAACATCACTGCGATCCACTCGCTGTCCGAGCGGGTTTCAGAAAACGCCCAGGTTATTTCGGAAAACAGTGTCCAGTTGGAAGGCGAAAGTGTCGAACTCAAGCGTCAGATGGACTCCTTCAAAATCTGATCCCGGCGCGCCCCCTTCTGGGGGCGCCTTGCGTTACAGCCCTAAGTTGCCTTACCACACAACGCCCCTGGGCGCCCCAGCGCAAGATCGGGTAGACTTCACCCCCAATTTAACCAGTGTCTCCCGATTTATGTCCGAAGCCGCCCTCTTAAGCGAAGTGAAATGGAACGCCGACGGACTCGTCCCGGCCATCGCCCAGGACGCCGACAGCGGCCGCATATTGATGATGGCGTGGATGAATCGCGAAGCGCTGGCACTTACCGCGTCACGGCTGCGCGCAGTCTACTGGTCGCGCTCGCGCAACCAGCTCTGGCACAAAGGCGAAACCTCTGGCCACGAGCAGATCGTCAAAGAGATTCGCCTGGACTGCGACGGCGACGTGATCGTATTGCAGGTGGAACAACAGGGCGGCATCGCCTGCCATACCGGTCGCGAGTCGTGCTTTTATCGGGTTTTCCGCGATGGTGCCTGGCAGGTGGTCGACGCCGTGCGCAAATCACCCGAAGAGATTTACCGATCTTGATGCTCCCGCCGCCGAACGAGATACTCCCGCGACAGTCAAACACCCACAGGCAACCCCATGAGCGATATCCTCAAGCAGCTTACCGAAGTGCTGGAACAGCGCAAAACCAACGCCTCACCAGACTCCTCTTATGTCGCCCAGCTGCATCACAAGGGCTTGAATAAGATTCTGCAGAAGGTAGGTGAAGAGTGCGCGGAGACGCTTATAGCCGCCAAAGATGCGCAAGTGAGCGGTGATTTGAATCACGTAATCTATGAGACTGCGGATCTGTGGTTCCATTCTTTGGTAATGTTGTCGCATCTCGGCACAAATGCGGACGCGGTGCTGGCTGAACTCGCCCGGCGCTTTGACCTCTCGGGTTTAGCAGAAAAGGCTGCGCGCAAATCGTGATGGCGTAACTGCCATACATTAACGAGCGCATAACAATTTCATTCAACGGGCTATTACTCCCAGACAAACAACAGAAGGTGTAAACATGGGTATCGGCGGAATCAGCATTTGGCAACTCCTTATTATCCTGGTCATAGTGTTGCTGCTGTTCGGAACAAAACGACTGAAAAATCTCGGCGGCGACCTCGGCGGCGCGATCAAGGGCTTCAAAAAAGCCATGACCGATGAAGAGGCCAAAGAGTCAGCTGACGAAGTGAAAAAAGTCACCGAAGAATCCACAGCCAATAGGACCGAAGCTGAGCAAGCCAAATCCGAAACCAAGCAGTCCTAACCTGTGTTCGACATCAGTTTTTTTGAGCTTTTGGTTGTCGGCATCGTGGGCCTGATTGTTATAGGCCCCGAACGCCTGCCCGGCACGGTGCGCACCTGCGCATTGTGGATCGGCCGCATCAAACGCAGCTTGATGGAAACCCGCCGCGAATTGGAAAAACAAATCGGTGCGGATGAAATCCGCCGCGAGCTCCACAACGAGCAGGTGCTCTACAATCTCGAAAAGATGAAAGACACCCGTTTGGAACTCGAAGAGAGAATACGCAAGCTGAGTTCCGGAGAATTTCTCAACGAGGGCAGCAGCTCCAATTCCGCCAATCCACCGGCGAATGAAACCACATCTGCAGAAACAACATCTGCAGAAACAACATCTGCAATAGCGCCGCAGGCCTCTGCTACCCCCGAGGTCACCGATTCCGCGACCAGCGATCCAGCAGCTGTACAGCCCCCCGCGGACAACCCGCCCAAGCATTGAAGGTTTATGAGCCACAACAACGATTCGGAAGAAACCCTCCCGTCCCAGCCGTTTGTCGAACATCTCATCGAGCTGCGCACACGACTTCTCAAGGCCATCGTGGTTCTGCTGATCATTCTGGGCGGGCTGCTGTTTATCTCCAACGATATTTATGAATTTGTCGCGGAACCGCTGCTGAAGCATCTGCCCGCGGAAAGCAACAGCAGCATGATCGTCACCGATGTCACCCAGGCGTTTCTGACTCCGTTTAAGCTGACGTTTTTTGTGGCGGTGTTTTTCGCCATGCCGTTTTTGCTTTATCAAATATGGGCTTTTGTCGCACCCGCGCTCTACCAGAATGAGCGCTCCCTCGCGATTCCCATATTTATTTCCAGCGTGATTTTGTTCTACACCGGAGTAGCGTTCGCCTACTTTGTGGTGTTCCCCATGCTGTTCGAATTTTTCACCGCTATTGCGCCAAAATCCGTTACGGTGATGCCCGATATCGCCAGCCATTTGAGTTTGGTGATCAAGTTATTTTTTGCCTTCGGCTTCGCGTTCGAAATCCCGGTGGCCACCATCATTCTGATAGTGGCCGGCGTGATCTCTCCAGAAGGTCTCGCCCAAAAACGCCCTTACGTGATCGTCGCCTGTTTTGTGATTGGCATGGTGCTCACGCCGCCGGACGTTTTCTCCCAGGCGATGCTGGCCATCCCCATGTGGGGGTTGTTTGAAATCGGCGTATTTTTCGGGCGATTTTTGGCGAGAAAGAAAACCGTCAGCGAAGAAGTCAGCGACTGACACCCCGCTCGCCCGTGCGCAATAGCTGGTTTTGATTTTGAGCCGCAATAGCCATTTTTGCTTCTGATCAGCACCGAACGCGCACCGCATAGCGCGTTCGGCTCGACTTACCCGGTTTATCCCCCTATAGTACGCGCCCTCGCAATTTGTCCAATTTTTGAGCTTTAAGCCTTAGGTGTACCCGTGATTACCGCCGCAAACATCACCATGCAATTTGGTGCCAAACCCCTTTTCGAAAATATTTCCGTCAAATTTGGCGACGGCAATCGCTACGGTTTGATCGGCGCGAATGGCTGCGGCAAGTCCACTTTTATGAAAATCCTCGACGGCAGCCTAGCGCCGACGGCGGGCAACGTCTCCATCACGCCAAATCATCGCATCGGCAAATTGCACCAGGACCAATTCGCTTTCGAACGCTACTCCGTTATCGACACAGTGATCATGGGTCACAAGGAATTGTGGGAGGTCAAACAGGAGCGCGACCGCATCTACGGTCTTGCGGAAATGACCGAAGAAGACGGTATGAAAGTGGCTGAGCTGGAAATTCAGTTCGCCGAAATGGATGGCTACAGCGCCGAGAGCCG
>Ga0065721_10051895_pt1 | contig 13252 bp, 13 predicted proteins | sample Mesricmetagenome_FD_59108 | JGI IMG/M metagenome (GOLD analysis project Ga0065721, IMG submission 59108) | Mesophilic microbial community from rice straw/compost enrichment Sample: eDNA_1 v2 (version 2) | ecosystem: Engineered > Solid waste > Grass > Composting > Bioreactor | place: USA: Davis... | reverse complement strand
CGGGTCCAGGCGCTGGCCGGGTCGTTGCCACCGCCAGGGGCGCCCGCCGCGCTGCTGCACGTGGGCGGGCAGCTCCTCACCTGCAGCGCCTGGCAGGCCGCGGCGATGCTGCTGCCGCCCGACGAGGCGGACGCGACCATCGCCTACCTCGCGCCACGGCCGCTGGCGCGCCGGCGCTGGACGCGTGGCTTCTTCGGCCTGGACGACCACGCGCCCTACCTGCTGCCGCGTGCGCTGGCGCCGCGCTTCGCGCCCGTGCTGGCGCTGGGCCTGGGCGGCGCGGGGCTGGAGCACTGCCCGCGGCGGATGCGGCTCGAAGCGCTCTCCAAGCTGCGCGCGATGCAGGGCGTGGCGGTACGCGACGGGGCGACGCATTCGCTGCTGCGCGGCGCCGGCGTGGCGTCGCTGCTGCTGCCCGACCCGGCGGCGCTGACGGCGCGCCTCTTCGGCGCGGCGATCCGCCGCCACGCGGCGCGGGGCGAGGTGGCGGCGCTGCGCGAGCGCTTTGCCGGCGGCTACCTCGCGCTGCAGCTCGCGGCCGAGTTTGGCGACGACGCGACGCTGGAGGCGCTGGCGCCGCAGCTGGACGCCGTGGCGCGGGAGCGCGGCCTGGGGCTGGTGCTGTTCCGGGCCGGCACCGCGCCCTGGCACGACGATGCCGCCGTGCTGCGGCGCCTGGCGGCGCGGCTGCGCGCGCCGGCGGCGGTGATGGCGTCGGTGCACCTCTGGGACCTCTGCGCGCTGCTGGCCGGCAGCGCCGGCTACTGCGGCAGCAGCCTGCACGGGCGCGTCGTCGCCACCGCTTTCGGCCGCCCGCGGATGAACCTGCTGCCGCCGCAATCCGGCGCCGATGCGGCCAAGCATCGCGCCTACGTGGACAGCTGGGAGCTGCCGGGGCTGCCGGGCTGCGTGGGCGTCGAGCAGGCCGCCGAGGGGTTGCGGGCGGCGCTGGGGGCGGATGAACGGGCGCTGCGGGCGTGGGGCCGGGAGCTGGCGCGGGTAGCGCTGGAGGGAAGTGCGCGGATGCTCGATAGGTGGGTAGAAGGGAAGGAAGGGGCCGACCCTGCTTCGTCCGGCGGATGAATCCGGAACCTGCCGGGCAACCGCTCTTCTCCTCACCCCGCCATCCGCACCCACCCGCCTTCTTCGCTCAACACCCCGTCCGCGATCAGCCGCGCCACCGTCTCCTCGGCGAAGCGCAGCGCGTGCTCGCCCGTGGCGTGCTCGCCCGTGGCGTGCTCGCCCGGGGCGCGGCGCAGCACGGGGGTCTGCACGATCCAGCGCTGCAGCGCCTCGCGCCGCAGCGCGCGGTGCTCCAGCAGGTGGTAGGTGACCAGCGCCCGCGCGGCGTACTGGTGGTGCTTTTCGGGCGCGGCCATGAAGCCTTCCAGCCGCCGCCGCGAGGCCGCCAGCGCCGCGGACACGTCCGTGAAGGCCTCGCCGTGGCCGGGCAGCACCAGGCGCGGCGCCAGGCGCTCGATCAGGTCCAGCGCGCGCTGCGCCGCCTCGAAGCCCGATTCGCCCGCCAGCTCCGGAAAGATGATCGCCAGCCGCTGCTCCCACAGCGCGTCACCGCTGATGAGGGTGTGGCTGTCCGGCTCGAACAGCACCACCGCGTCGGGGTCGTGGCCGGGCGTGGCGTGCACCTCCCAGTCCCGCGTGCCCAGCCGCACCGTCTGGCCCGCCTCCAGGAAGCCGTGCGCCTCGAAGGGCTCGTAGCGCTGGTCCATGGCGTGGAAGCCCAGGCCCCGCGCGTCCCAGGGCCGCAGGTGCGGCGCGTAGCCCGCGGGCACGCTCAGCCGCGCCTGGGGCCAGCGCCGCAGCAGCGCGGCATTGCCGCCGCAATGGTCGGAATGCAGGTGCGTGTTGTAAATGCGCGCCAGCGGCCGCCCGGCCAGCGCGTGCTCCAGCAGCGCCAGCGTCTGCGCGCCATGCGAGACGTAGCCGCTGTCCACCACCGCCGCACCCTGTTCGCCGCCGTCGGCGAAGAGCACGTTGTTGGCCGAGAGCCAGCCGCGCACGAAGAAGTGGGCGCCCAGGTAGCGCAGGGTGTAGTCAGGAAGACTCATGCGGCAGGCAGAACGGGTTTCATGAAGTCCTTGGCCTTTGAGTTCCGTTCGTCCTGATGCTTCGATACCTCAGCACGAACGGGCTTTCGGCTTTCGCGGTGTGTCCTTGGCTCACGCCGTGGGACAAGGCCGCGCGAGCATAGCGGCCCCCCGCCGCGCGGCCATGCCCCGCGCCTACGATGCGCCGCGCCGGCAGCCCCGCCGGTGCATCACCCCCGTCCACAGGAGAGCACACGCATGGCACGCATCGGATTCATCGGCGCTTCGGGCCTCATGGGCCACGGCATGGCCAAGAACCTGCTCGCGCGCGGCCACGAGCTGGGCCTGACGGTGCACCGCAACCGCGAGCGCGTGGCCGACCTGCTGGACGCCGGCGCCATCGAGGCGCCTTCCGCCGCGGCGCTGGCCCGGGACAGCGAGATCGTCTTCGTCTGCGTCACCGGCTCGCCCCAGGTGGAGGCCGTGGTGACGGGCCCCGAGGGATTGCTCGCCGGCGCCGCGCCGGGGCTGCTGGTGGTGGACTGCTCCACCAGCGAGCCCGGCTCCACCATGCGGCTGCGCGAGGCGTGCGGCCACGCCGGCGTCACCTTCGTGGACGCGCCGCTGGCGCGCACGCCCACCGAGGCCGAGGCCGGGCGGCTCAACGTCATGGTCGGCGCCGAGGACGCGGCCTTCGCGCACCTGGAGCCCGTGCTGCGCTGCTTCGCCGAGAACGTGTTCCACGTCGGCGGCCCCGGTGCCGGGCACACGGTGAAGCTGCTCAACAACTTCATCGGGCAGGCCATCTGCACCGCCACCGCCGAGGCCTTCGCCGTGGGCCAGCGCGCCGGGGTGGACCTGAACCGGCTGGTGGCGCTGCTGTCGGCCGGGCCGGTGAACTCGGGCCTGTTCCAGGCCATGGCCAAGGCGCTCACGGGCGACCTGGCGGGCATCCGCTTCGGCCTGGACAACGCGCGCAAGGACCTGCGCTACTACACCCACCTGGCCGAGGAGCTGGCCGTGCCCAGCGTGGTGGGCGAGGCGGTGCACCAGTCGCTGACCCTGGCCAGCGCCCTGGGCCACGGCGACAAGTTCGTGCCCTCGCTGCTGGAGGCCCAGGAGCAGCTCAGCGGCGCGCGCATCGTGCCGCGCTGAGAAGCACCCTCGCGCGTGGAGGAAGGGCGCGCCATCAACACGAAGGCTTCGATGCGCGCCTTCCCGGCCGCCTGCAGCGGGTGCGGCACGGGCATCCTGGACGCCAAGCATCCCGGCCCGGCTGCGTCCCAACGCCAGCGCCAACGACGACCTCCACGCCTTCGACGCCGCCACCGGCACGCAGCTGGCCGCCAGCAACGTGATCGGCGCGAACGCGGACCAGGTGGTGGCCGCCGCTCCCCTGGCGCGCCACGGCACGGTCCCCGCCGGACACCCTCTGCCCGCGCCCGCGGGCTTTTTTTCGTCCGTGCGCGGCCGGCACGCCTTTGACTTCTGGAAACGTCCGACGCCCGCTTTCGCGGTTGACCGGGCGGCGCGGGGGGCCTTCACTGCCTGCGTACCATGCCGCCCCTTGCGCCCGGGCCACCGGGCGGCCCACCGCCGGATGACGGCGGCGGGCGCGGCCAGTCAGTCCCGCGGACCCCGGTGCGCGGCCTGTGTTTTGCTTCCAGGCGCCCATGTCGAATTCCCCCGCTCTCCTGCCGGCCCTCGTGGCGGCCTCCCTTCTCGCTTTGCAGGCCGCCCCGGCGTCCGCCTTCGAGCGCGATGCCGCGGCGCCGGCCTCGGCCGCATCGACCGCGCCAGTCGCGGCGCGGACCGACCGGCTGATCATCAAGTACCGCAGCGCCGCCTCCGCCGCGGCACCCGCCGCCGCCTCGCGGCTGCGCGCCGAGGCCGCGCTGCAGCGCCGCGGCGCCAAGCTCACGCACCTGCGGCGCCTGGGCGACGGCGCGGACGTGTTCAAGCTCGACCGCCCGCTGTCCGAGGACGAGCTGCGCGGCGTCGGCGAGGAGCTGCGCAACGGCGACGCGGACGTGGAATACGTCGAGCCCGATGCGCTGATGCAGCCGCAGCTGGTGCCCAACGACGTGCGCTACGGGCAGCAGTGGGCCCTGTTCGAGGCCACGGCCGGCATCCGCGCGCCCACGGCCTGGGAGAAGTCCACCGGCGCCGGCGTGGTGGTGGCGGTGATCGACACCGGTGTGCGCCCGCACGCGGACCTGGCGAAGAACCTGCTGCCCGGGCGCGACTTCGTCACCGACACCTTCATCGCCCGCGACGGCAACGGCCGCGACGAGGACCCGTCCGACCCTGGCGACTGGAGCAGCGCCGGCCAGTGCTACTTCGGCTCGCCGGCGGCCAAGAGCAGCTGGCACGGCACCCACGTGGCCGGCACCGTCGCCGCGGTGACCAACAACGGCAGCGGCGTGGCGGGCGTGGCCTTCGGCGCCAAGGTGCTGCCGGTGCGGGTGCTGGGGCGCTGCGGCGGCTACAGCTCCGACATCGCCGATGGCATGGTCTGGGCCGCCGGCGGCCACGTCGCCGGCCAGCCGGCCAACCCGAACCCGGCGCGGGTGCTGAACCTGTCGCTGGGCGGCGCGGGCAGCTGCAGCACCACTTACCGCAATGCCATCGCCACCGTGCGCGGCCTGGGCGCGGTGGTGGTGGTGGCTGCGGGCAACCAGTCCTCGGACGCCGGCCTGCACCAGCCGGCGAGCTGTCCGGGCGTGATCGCGGTGGCGGCGGTCAAGCGCAACGGCGCCCGGGCGTCCTACTCCAACTACGGCGCGGTGGTGGACCTGGCGGCGCCGGGCGGCGACAGCGACTCGGCCATCCTCTCCACGCTCAATGCCGGCGGCACCACGCCGGGGGCCGACAGCTACGGCAGCTACCGCGGCACCTCCATGGCCACGCCGCACGTGGCCGGCACGGTGGCGCTGATGCTCTCGCGCAATCCGAAGCTCACGCCGGACGAGGTGGAGGCGCGGCTCAAGGAATCGGCGCGTCCCTTCCCGGCCGCATGCGGGCAGTGCGGCAGCGGGCTGCTGGACGCCAATGCCGCGGTGGACGCCGCCGGCGGCGGCAGCGTGGCGATGACGGTGACGGAGGTGGAGCCCAACGACAGCATCGCGCGCGCGCAGCCGCTGGACGAGCTGCCCGCCACGGTGCTGGGCGCGCTGCGCAGCAGCACGGACCAGGACCTCTTCAGCGTGCGCCTGGCCGCGGGCCAGCGCCTGAGCGCCCGGCTCACGCCCACGGCCGATGCCAACTACGACCTCATCGCCGTGGACACCGACAACCGGCGGCTGAACGCCAGCCTGCTGCCGGGCTCGCAGCCCGACACGGTGAGGGTGCACAACACCGGCGCCGCCGCGATGTCGGTGGTGCTGCGCGTGCGCTGGACCGGCGGCGTCGCCGGTGCGTACCGGCTGGAGGTGGCGGCGGAGTGAGGGCGCGCGGCGCTCACTTCACCGGAATGCGCGTGCCCGTGTCCACCGGCACCACGGTGACGCTGTTCTGCGGCGAGCCCTCGATGAGCCGCTCGGAGTAGGTCAGATAGACCAGCGCGTTGCGCTTGGGGTCCACCATGCGCACCACGCGCAACCGCTTGAACACCAGCGAGATGCGCTCGCTGAACATCTCCTCCTGCTTCGCCAGCGGCCGGCCCTGCGGGAAGCTGATGGGGCCGACCTGGCGGCAGGCGATGGAGGCGTTGGACTTGTCCTCGGCGATGCCGATGGCGCCCTTGATGCCGCCGGTCTTGGCGCGCGAGACGTAGCAGGTCACGCCCTGCACCTTCGGATCGTCGTAGGCCTCGACCACGATCTTGTGGTCCGGGCCGATGAGCTTGAACACGGTGTCCACCTCGCCGATGGGTTCGGCGCGGGCCACCGTGGCGGCGGCCAGCAGCAGCGGGATCGTCAGCAGGCGTCGGGTTTTCATGGGCACTCCCAGGGTTTGTGGAAACGGGGCCGCGCGGGCGGCTGCTGAACCCATTGTCACCAGCACCGGGGAGGGCTCCGGCTTGGGGTACAAGCCCGGGCATGAGCGACGAGAACCAGATCTACCTGCCCGATTCCTTCCTGGCGCTGTACCGCGACGCGCGCCAGCGCCTGACGGCTCCGCTGGCCGAGATACGGGCGCGCTACGAGCTGTGCGAGGACCTGGCGCAGCAGCTCGAAGAGCACGCGCGCGGGCGCAGCATCCACGCGCACGGCTCCGAGGTGGACCTGCTGCTGCGCTACCACGCCGGCCTGGCCGACCCCGACTCCGGCTTCAGCGCCGCCGAGGCGCGCTGGGTGGTCACGCGGCTGTCGGAGCTGCTGGGGTGGGAGTGCCCGCATTTGCCGGGGGAAGAGGCGCAGGAGGGCTGACGGCCCACGAGAAGCCTCGTCACCCCTCCGTCCTCAACCCCGGCGCCTGCGCCGTCCCCTCGCGCAGCAGCTGCTCGTAGCTGGAGATCACCTGGGCGCCGAAGAGCAGCACCGCGGCGCCGATCTCCAGGCTCAGCAGCACCACGATGGCGGTGGTGAGCGAGCCGTACACCAGGTTCACCTTGGACAGCGAGGCGAAGTACCACACCAGCACGTGGCGGCTGATCTCCCAGCACACCGCGGCCGTGACGCCGCCGATGAGCGCGTGGCGCCACGACAGCCGCCCCACCGGCATGACCATGTAGATGGCGCTGAGCACCAGCACCTCGCCCGAGAAGCCCAGCAGGTACAGCAGCATCGCCGACAGCCAGTCCAGCGACCAGTTGTGGCCCAGCAGCCGCAGCGTGTCGTCGCCCAGCGCCTGCAGCGCGCCGGCCACCAGCGTGATCAGCAGCAGGCCCAGGCCCAGCGCCAGGATGCAGGCGTAGGGCAGCAGCGCCGAAACCAGGAAATGCCGCCGCCGGATCGCGACGCGGTGGAAGAAGATCACCGACATCGCGTTCTCCAGCACCGTGAAGGCCAGCGAGCTGAAGAACAGCATCGTCGCCACCAGGAACACGCTGACGGCGTCGCGGTTGCGCAGGAAGGTGTCGAGCTCGGCGATGAAAGGGCCGGACTGCCCCGGCAGCAGCCACGCCAGGTAGCGCGAGAGCGTGCCCAGCAGCTCGCGCGGGTCCACCAGGTGCGACAGCGCGATCACGCACAGGATCAGCAGCGGCACCAGCGACAGCAGCGCGTAGTAGGCCAGGGCGCCGGCCAGCAGCAGGCCCTGGTTCTTGCGGAAGGCGCGCAGGCACTGGACCAGGAATCGGCCCGGGTGCTGCAGGACTTCGGCGGCGGCACGCGACATGCGCCGCCTGGAGCAGGGAGCGGGCCCGGGGGGCTCCTCAATGCGCCACGTCGTGCGGCCCGGCCGGCGAGTCGTCGATGTCGCGCCGGCCGCTGGCGACGCTGCGGATCAGCGACTGCGCGGTGAGGAAGGCGCGCGTCTCGGCCACCGGGTTGCGCCGCGCCTGCGCGTCGTCGCCCGAGGGCACGTGGTTGCTCAGCCGGGCATGGCCCATGCCTTCGAGCAGGCAGCGGCCGGTGACCCGATCCCACAGCCAGTAGAAGCCTTCCAGCAACGTGACGATCTGCACCGGCGTGGCCGTCACCAGCGTGTGGCGGTAGCCGTCGCTGTCGTACAGGGACTTGGTGACATTGATCGGGAGCTGCTTCATGGCGGTGGGCACTGCGGGTACTACGAAAAAGGCATGGCCGCAAAACGTGGGCCAGGGTTCGAGCATGAGGCCGCAAGGCCCGGGTCCATGGCTGGAAAAACGCCGTCGGGCGCGGGCAGTTCGGTGCTTCCACGGGCCGCGGGAGCGCCGGGCATGATCGACCTCGTGAACAAAGCCACATTCACCCTGGATCCCGCCGCCGCCGAGCGCCAGGCCGCGCTGGTGCGCATGAAGCGCATCGCCCTCGGCCTGCTGGTGGGCGCGGCGCTGCTCTACGCGCTGGCCACCGTGCTGGGACAAAGCCACCCGGGCTGGCACTACCTCGCGGCCTTCGCCGAGGCGGCGATGGTGGGCGCGGTGGCGGACTGGTTCGCGGTGGTGGCGCTGTTCCGGCATCCGCTGGGGCTGCGCATACCGCACACCGCCATCATCCCCACCAACAAGGCGCGCATCGGCCGCAACCTGGCCAACTTCATCTGCAACAACTTCCTGGGCACGCCCCAGGTGCTGGCCAAGCTGCGCGAGTTCGACGCCGCGGGCCGGCTGGCCGGCTGGCTGTCCGACGAGCGCCACGCGCAGCAGCTGGCGCAGCACCTGGCCGCCGCGGCGCGCTACCTGCTGTCCACGCTGGACGACGAGCGCGTGCGCCACTTCCTGCGCAGCACGGTGCTGGCTCGGCTGGAGCAGATCGACGTCTCGTCCCTGGCCGGCGAGGTGCTGGGGCTGCTGACGGCCGACCGCCGCCACCAGGCGCTGCTCGACGAGTTGCTGCGCCAGCTTGCGGCGCTGCTGGAGGAGGAGTCGATCCAGGAGAAGGTGGCCGAGGTGGTGGCCTCGGAGCTGAAGCTGCTGCGCCTGGTGGGGCTGGACGCGGTGGCCGGGCGCATCGCCACGCGCAAGCTGGTCTCCGGGCTGGGCAACCTCATCGGCGAGATGGGCGAGGACGCCGAACACCCGCTGCGGCTGCGCTTCGACGATTTCATGGCCCACAGCATCGAGCGGCTGCGCGAGGACCCGGCGCTGCGCCAGCGCGGGCGCGAGCTGCAGTCGGAGTGGCTGGCGCACCCGGCGCTGGCGCAGTACCTGCACGGGCTCTGGGACCAGCTGCTGGCGTGGCTGCAGGCGGACCTGCAGCGCTCGGAGTCCACGCTGCATGCGCGCGTGGCCGAGGGCGCGCGTGGCCTGGGGCGGCGGCTGCAGGAGGACGCGGCCATGCGCGAGTGGATCAACGCGCAGCTGATGCAGGCCGCGCCGCAGTGGATCGAGCGCTACCGCGAGGACATCCGCCACTACATCGTGGCCCGCGTGGACGCCTGGCCCACCGAGGAGCTCACCGTCGAGCTGGAGCGCAACATCGGCCGCGACCTGCAGTTCGTGCGCATCAACGGCACGCTCGTGGGCGGGCTCATCGGGCTGCTGATCCACTCGGTGACGGTGGCGCTGGGGGGGTGAGCGCGGGGAGACGAAAAAACGGCGGCCCGCGGGCCGCCGTTTCGCTTTCGGCGGCAGCCCGCCCGGGCCACCGCCTCGTTCACCGTCAGCGGTAGTACACGTGCTCGCCGTTGGCGGCCTTCCAGCTGCTCTCCAGGTGCGCGGCGTCCTCGGCGTTGCGGGGCTTGACGCCCATGAGGATGCCGCCCTGCTTGATGCCTTCCTCGTAGTGCTTCACGCGCTCTTCCGGGATGCCCCAGCCGATGAGCGCGCCGATGAGGCCGCCGCTGGCCGCGCCCGCGCCGGCACCGGCCAGCGCCGCGGCGATCGGGCCGGCGACCACCACGCCCAGGCCCGGAATGGCTACCGAGGTGCCCACCGCCGCCACGGCCGCGGCGATGGCGCCGATCGTGCCGCCGATAGCGCCGCCGATGCCCGCGCCCTCGGCCGCCTTGTTGCCCAGCTCGGTCTGCGTGCCGGTGGCCGTGTTGCCGAAGTGGCGCTTGCGCGTCTCGTCGGACATCACCAGGTTGACGTCGTCCTTGGTGTAGCCGCGGTCGGAAAGCGACTGGTAGGCGCGCTCGGCGCTGTCTCGGTCGCGGAACAGGCCGGTGACGTACGGGGTGTCTGCCATGGTGTGAGCTCCTGATGTCGGGAAGGAGGCGCCGCCCGATGCGGCGCCGACTCCCACGGGTCAGCAAGCCGCGCGCCCAGGCGGCTCCCGCCACACCCGGGCCGCACGCGGCGGGCGCCGGCGTGACGGAGTGCATGGCGCTGTGGCGCCGGGGCCGCAAGCGCAGCGCCGCCGCAGCCGAAAATCACGCCAAGTCCGCGCGCCGCGTGGGTTTTTAGCTTTACCGACCCGCACCGACGCCATGAAGACCACCCCGTTGCAAACCTATTTCATCGGCCAGGGCGCCATCCTCCTGGGCGCCTGGGGCATGGAAGCCTTCGGCTCCATGTGGCCCATGGCCCTGGGTGCCTCCGCCGGGATGATGTGCACCGCTCCGCTGGTGCGGCAGCTGCTCGGCCGCTGGCGCGCGCGCCGGGCGCGTTGAAGGGGGCGGGCGGCGCCACCTTCCCTTAACCCCCCGTCATCACCCCGGGCCTTCACGGCACAGGGGTTGCCGAAGCGTCTCCAGAACCAGCGCCCCTTTCGGGCCACAACAGGAGACCCATGCGTCGCGCAGCCGCGCTGCTCTGTCTTGCCCTGATGACGCCGCTCGCGTGGGCACAGGCGCCGGCCGCTGTCCCGTCTCCTTCCGCCTCCACACCCGCCGCACCCCCCGAGCACGACCCCGCCGGCGACTGGCCGATGGCCGCGCGCGACCACGCCAACACCCGCTTCAGCCCGCTGGCGCAGATCACGCCGGACAACGTCGCGCGGCTGCGGCCGGTGCTGGAGCGCGCTACCGGCGCCGAGCGCGGCCACGAGGCGGCGCCCATCGTCGCGGGCGGGACGATGTTCGTCGTCACGCCCTATCCCAACGAGTTGCTGGCGCTGGACCTCGCGCGGCCCGGCTTCCCGCTGAAGTGGCGCTACCGGCCGCACCCGGACGCCGCCGCGCAAGGCGTGGCCTGCTGCGACGTGGTCAACCGCGGCGCGGCCTACGACGGCGGGCGGGTGTTCTTCAACACGCTGGACGGGCTGGCCATCGCCGTGGACGCCGCCACCGGCCGCGAGCTTTGGCGCACGAAACTGGGCGACCTCCGCCGCGGCGAGACCATCACCATGGCGCCGCTGGTGGTGCGCGGCAAGGTGCTCATCGGCAACTCCGGCGGCGAGTACGGCATGCGCGGCTGGCTCGTCGCGCTGGACGCGGCCAGCGGCAAGGAGCGCTGGCGCGCCTGGAGCACGGGGCCCGACAAGGACGTGCTCATCGGCACCGCCTTCAAGCCCTTCTACCCGCAGGACCGCGGCCCGGACCTGGGTGAGCGCAGCTGGCCCGGGCAGGCCTGGAAGCAGGGCGGGGGCAACGTCTGGGGCTGGGTGTCCTACGACCCGCGGCTGGACCTCCTCTATCACGGGACCGGCAACCCCGGTCCCTGGAACCCCGAGCAGCGCCCGGGCAGCAACCACTGGACCAGCGGCGTGTTCGCGCGCCGGCCCGACAGCGGCGAGGCGGTCTGGTTCTACCAGTGGAGCCCGCACGACCTGCACGACTACGACGGCGTCAACGAGAACGTGCTGCTGGACCTGCCCATCGGCGGCCGTACCCGCCAGGTGCTGGTGCACCCCGACCGCAACGGCTACCTCTACGTGCTGGACCGCGCCACGGGGCAGGTGCTCTCGGCCGACCCCTTCGCCGCGGTGACGACCAGCCTGGGCGTGGACCTGCAGAGCGGCGCGCTGCGCTACGAGCCGTCCAAGGCGCCGCGCGCCGGCAAGCCGGTGCGCGACATCTGCCCTGCCTCGCCGGGCGCCAAGGACTGGCAGCCCTCGGCCTGGTCGCCGCGCACGCGGCTGCTCTACATCCCGCACCAGAACCTGTGCCAGGACGCCACCACCTCCACCGTGAGCTACATCGCCGGCACGCCCTACCTGGGCGCGGACGTGAAGATGAAGCCCGGCCCCGGCGGCCACCGCGGCGCGCTGGACGCCTGGGACCCGGTGGCGCGCAAGGCCGTGTGGACGATCAAGGAGCACTTCCCGGTGTGGAGCGGCGCGCTGGCCACCGCGGGCGGCCTGGTCTTCTACGGGACCATGGACGGCTGGTTCAAGGCCGTGGACGCGCGCAGCGGCAAGGCGCTGTGGAAGCACCGGACGCCCTCCGGCATCGTCGGCCAGCCCGTGAGCTTCCTCGGCCCGGACGGGCGCCAGTACATCGCCGTGCTCTCGGGCGTGGGCGGCTGGGCGGGAGCCATCGTCGCGGGCGGCCTGGACCCGCGCGACGGCACCGCGGCGCTGGGTTTCCTGAACGCCATGCGCGACCTGCCGCAGGCCACGCGCAAGGGTGGAGCGATCCATGTCTTCGCGCTGCCGAAGTGATTCCAGTCTTCCCTTGGTCGCCAAACGACCCGTTCGCACTGAGGTATCGAAGTGCGAATCCGGGAGGCTGCGATGGCGGCACCGCGGCAGGGGCCGTTCATCCTTCGATACCTCAAGACGAACGGAATTCAAAGGCTTCAGTGGTCGCGGAAGGCTGAAGCTCCACCACCTCCTGGTCGCCGCCGCGCTGGCCCTGGGCGGCGGCACGCGCACCGACGCCGGCTCGCCGGCGCTGCGGGTGTGCGCCGACCCCGACAACCTGCCCTACTCGCACCGCGACGGCAGCGGCTACGAGAACCGGCTGGCGTCGTGGCTGGCCGAGGAGCTGCACCGTCCGCTGCAGGTGGCCTGGGTGCCGCTGCAGCGGGGCTTCGTGCGCAAGACGCTGGGCGAGGGCCGCTGCGACGTGCTGCTCGGCGTGCCCGCGGGCCTGGAGCGGGTGGCGACCACGCGGCCCTACTACCGCAGCGGCTACGTGTTCCTGTCGCGCCCGCTGCAGGGACGGCCGCTGCGCGGCTTCGAGGACGCACGGCTGAAGGAACTGCGCATCGGCGTGCAGTTGCCCGGCGACGGCGCGGCCACGCCGCCGGGGCAGGTGCTGGCGCAGCGCGGCGCGGTGGAGCACGTGCGCGGCTTCGAACCGCTGGGCGAACAACCCTCGGCGCAGCGTGCGGTGCGGGCGCTGGCGGCCGGCGAGATCGACGCTGCAGTGCTGTGGGGACCACCCGCGGCCTTCTTCGCGCAACGCGCGAGCGCGCCGCTGGTGCTCACGCCGGTGCGCGGCACGGTGGCCGGGGCGGCGTCGCCCTTCGCCTTCGACATCGCGCTGGCGGTGCGCCCGCGGGACGGCGCGCTGCGCGCGGCACTGGACGCGGCGCTGCAACGGTTGCAGCCGCGCATCGACGGGCTACTGATGCAGTACGGCCTGCCGCTGCTGCCAACCGAAGCCCAGACGCAGGAGGGCCTGCGATGAAACCAGGATTGACTTTCCCGGGCCTGCTGCTGGCGCTGTGCGCGCTGCTGGCCTCCGGCTGCGAGCGCGAGCGCCGCCGCCCGGACGTGCCGCCCAAGCCGCCGGGCCAGCCGGTGCCGCGCACCAGCAGCCTGCACGTCGGGCCGTCGGCCTCGGCGCCG
>Ga0065721_10051894_pt1 | contig 13253 bp, 11 predicted proteins | sample Mesricmetagenome_FD_59108 | JGI IMG/M metagenome (GOLD analysis project Ga0065721, IMG submission 59108) | Mesophilic microbial community from rice straw/compost enrichment Sample: eDNA_1 v2 (version 2) | ecosystem: Engineered > Solid waste > Grass > Composting > Bioreactor | place: USA: Davis... | reverse complement strand
CGGCCGCCACGGGCGCGGGGCGCACCGGCGCCGGGGCGGGTGGGGTGGTGGCGACCGTCTGCAGCAGCGAGTCCTTGGTGGCGCCGCCGGTGCCGCTGGGCTGCGGATCGACCTGGTTGCGCAGCACCAGCGACAAGGTGCCCACGCTGCGCGCCAGGTCCAGCTTCTCGGCCTCCTCGGGCGTGACCTCCAGCGTCACGGCGTTGACGACCTTGGGCTTGGTCTCGTCGCGGTTGGCCTCCTGCGCCACGGCCAGCACCAGGATGCGCTCCAGCACGATCTTGCTGATGGCCTTGTCCTGGCTATCGGCGTTGCGGCCCTCGCTGCCCGGGCTCTGCGTGTTGACCATGATGTCCACGAAGTTGCCCGGCAGCGCGAAGCCGGCCACGCCGATGACGTCGTTGACGCGCACGGTCATGGCGCGCTTGCCCTCGACCACCACCGCCGACAGCCCGCCCTTGGTGCCCACGGGCGCGAGCTTGGCCTCCAGCACCGGCTCGCCGCGCGTGAGCGACGTGCGCGCCACGCGCCCTTGCAGCTTGGACGCGTCGTCGAAGGCGCCCGGCGGCTCGTTGCCGCGCGGCCAGTCCACCATCTTCACCGCCTCGGGACCGATCTTGGCGCCGATCTCCACGTCCATCGCCGCCACGGCGACGCGCCCACCGCTGCCGGATTGCGCGTTGAGCCAGCGCAGGGCAAACAGCGCCGCCAGCAGCCCGGCCAGCAGTGCCACCGCCAGCATCGTGAGTCCTCGCCTGTTGCCGCCCATGTCATGCCTCCTGTGTGCGGTCGTGCCTGCGGACGGGCCCTTGCTCAGGCCCAGGCCGCCTCATTGGCAAAGTAGTTGCGCCAGGCCCACTTCATCAGCCGCGGGCTGAGCTCGGGCTTGAGGCCGTTGTAGGTGGCGAAGTCCACGATCTGGCTGACCAGGTCGCGCGCGTAGGCCGGCAGCAGCGGCCGGCCCTCGCGCTGGTGCATCTCGTGCACCAGGCTGTCGAAGGCCGCGTCGTCGTAGGGCACGCCGTACTGCTCGCAGCTCTGGCGCAGGATGTGGCGGTAGTCCTCGGGCGGCACCGGCCCGACGAAGATCTTGTAGCCGATGCGCCGCAGGAAGGCCTCGTCGCCGAGCTCCTCGGGGCGCAGGTTGGTCGAGAAGAACAGCAGCGTGTCGAAGGGCACGCGCAGCTTGATGCCGTTGCGCAGCATCAGGTGGTCGTGCTGTTGCTCCATGGGCAAGATCCAGCGGTTGAGCAGCTGGCGCGGCGTGACGATCTGACGCCCGAGGTCGTCCACCAGCAGCAGCCCGTTGTTGGCCTTGAAGTGCGGCGGCGCGTGGTAGAAGCCTGCGCGCGCATCGAACACCAGATCCAGCATCTCCAGCGTGAGCTCGCCGCCCATGATCACCACCGGCCGCTCGCACAGCACCCAGCGCGCGTCGGCGCGGTGCGCGTCGTACAGGCTGGCGGACGCAGCGGCTGCGGGCAGCGGCCGGTGCACCAGCGGGTCGAACACGCTGATGATCTCGCCGTGCACCTCCACCGCGTGCGGCACCGCCACCGCACCCTGCAGCAGCGAGGCCATGCGTTCGCACAGGAAGGTCTTGCCCGCGCCGGGCGGGCCGTACAGCAGCTTGGCGCGGCGCGAGTTCATGGCCGCGCCCAGCTGTTCGCGCAAGTGTGCAGGCATCACCACCGAAGCCATGGCCTGCTCGAAGCGCTCGCGCGTGAGGCCCATGTCGGCGACGCTTTGCGCCTGCACGCGCTGCACGTAGGCCGCCAGCGGCACCGGCGCGGGGCCGCTGTAGAGGTTGCGCGCCAGCGCCTCGGCCGCGCGCGCGCGCCCGGCCCGGGTGAGCTGGTAGCTCACGTCGCCGGCCAGCGCGCCACGGTGCTGCACCTCCACCACCGCCTCGCGGCGCAGCTGGCCCAGCAACGCCTCCAGCAGCAGCGGGCCCAGGCACAGGTGGCGCGAGAGCTCGTGCAGCGAGCCCAGGGCATGCTGCTGCATCGCCTTGAGCACGAGCTCGGCCAGCAGCAGCGGCGGCAGCCCGGTGTCCTGCAGCCGCTGCGGCGCGCAGGGCAGGGGGGCCGTGGCCCCGTCGGGCCGATGTTCCACGAGGGATGGGCTGGCAGCGGACATGCGGGTCTCCAGTGAGTACCTTCAGGCCGACAACAACCGGGCCATTTCAAGAGCGGTGCCAGTGGCAATGGCCACCGCGTAGGGCAGGCGGGTGCCCGCGGCCAAGTGCGACCCCACCCCTTGCGCAGGGCGGACCGCCGCGAGCATGAAGAACGTGTTGCGCAGCACCTGGCGCAGTTGCCCGGTGAAGAGCGCCACCACCACGGACAGCACGCCGCCCGCCAGGGCCGTCCACAACGCAACCTTCAGGATGGCGGGCGCGCCCAGCCAGATCCCGACCATCGCCAGCAGCTTCACGTCGCCGGCTCCCATCAGGCGCAGCGCGTAGAAGGGCAGGAACAGCCCCAGCCCCGCCAGGCCTCCCAGCAGCGCGGCCGGCAGGCCCACGCCGCCGTCGAGCAGCAGGCCGCTGCCCGCCGGAGCGAGAGCCTGGAACAGCAGGCCCAGCGCCGCCCCGTACACCACCAGGGCGTTGGGAATGCGCCGGCTTCGCACGTCGGACACGACTGCCGCCACGAGCAGGCCAGCAAGCATCAACAGCGACAGCCACTGCAGAGTCATGCGGACCTCGCGGCAGGTTTTCTAGCGTCGCTGGATTAATCGATGGCCTTGAGGACCGTGTCGAAAGCCTCCTCCAGCGCGTCGCCGATCTGGCCGACGGTGGCCGCGATCACCGCGGCGATCAGGGCGGCGAAGAGGCCGTACTCCAGCGCGGCCGCGCCCTCTTCGTCGCGAACGAAGGCCTTGAGCGTGTCGATGAGCTTCATACCATTTCCTTTCTGGTGTCTACCGAAGGGTGCCGTTGCCGGCAGCGTTGCAGCCCTTGCGGGCTGTTGTCCCGGGGCCCCGTGCAGGCGGGCCATGGGCTGGGGCAGCAACCCGTCACGCCGCCTGCGCCTTGCCGGTGAAGCGCCTGGCGTCATGCGGCGTGCCGTGCGTTGCCTTGAGGACCAATGTAGGGAGCCGCCGCACGCCGCGCATCGGAGCCTTGCACTGAGTCGCTAGGCGTTGGCTCCTGTGTCGGCCATGACAAAACAACTACCCGGGTCGCGGGTGCCGCCGTCTTGCCAGGGGCACGGGGGCCGGGCATGGCTGCGGCGGCGACGCGTTCAGCAGGCCTCGATCAGCCCGGGCTCGCGCGGGGCCTGCAGCAGCAAGCGCATCAGCTCGGCCGCGGGTGCGGTCTTGTGCGTGAACTCGCTGGCGCCCAGCAGCCGTGCGCGCTGCGCCACCCTCGCATCGTCCAGCGCCGTGAGCACCACCACGCGGCACGGCGCCTCGCGCTGCAGCAGCGGGATGAGCGCCAGGCCGTCCTCGCCGCCGAGCTGCACGTCCAGCAGCACCACGTCGGGCTGCAGGCGGCGCGTGAGCTGCAGCGCCTCCGCCCCGTTGGCGGCGGCGCCGGCGCTGCGCAGCCGCGGGAACTCGGCGTTGATCAGCAGGGTCAAACCGGTGCGCAGTCCAGGATGGTCATCGACCACCAGCACCGAGAGGGGAAGGGACTGGGACATGCAGGCACTCCACAGACACGGACGCACGTTTCCAATGCAACCAGCCTATGGGCCGTGGCCGCACCTGCACAGTGCAAAGATGCCTGTTCGGCACGGGATTTTTGTCCCGGTGCCGCGGCCCGCTCCCGATGGGCTCAGGCCGGGTCGAGGTCGCGCTGCGGCTGAGGCATGCCCTGCTGCGCCAGGCCGTGCTCCAGCGCGTAGGCGTAGAGCTCCAGGCGGCCGTGCACGTTGAGCTTGCTGTAGATGACGGTGAGGTGGTTGCGCAGCGTGTGCTCGCTCATGGCCAGCGTCTCGGCCACCACCAGGCTCTTGGCGCCGCGGTGCTGCACCAGCGCCTGCACCACCTGGCGCTCCTTGGGCGTGAGCGAGGCGATGCGCTGCGCCTGCTCGTCCTGAGGCGCTTCCGCGGCGCTGGGCATGGCGGCGGCCGCCGCGCCGGCGCCGGTGATGCTGCCCAGCAGCTGCGCCATGAGCGCGCGCTCCACCCACACCTCGCCGGCATGCACGCGGTCGATGGCGCGCAGCAGCAGCTCGGTGGAGTGCGACTTGAGCACCACGCCGCGCGCGCCGGCCTTGACGGCCTCCATGTGCTGCCCCACGTTGATGTTGCCCGTGAGCACCAGCACCTTCAGGCCGGAGGCGGTCAGGCGGCGGATGCACTCCAGCGGGTCGCCGTCGGGCAGCCCCAGGTCCAGCAGCACCAGATCGGTGTCGCGCAGCGCGGGGTGCTCCATCAGCTCGCGGGCGCTGCTGGCGGTGCCGATGACGGCCATGCGCGGCCGTGCGCTGTCGATGAGCTGGCGCAGGCCCCACAGCACCAGGGCATGGTCGTCGGTGAGCAGGACGCGGATCGTGCGGGCGGGGGCGGAAGCTGTCATGGGAATCATCCTGTCAAGGGCAGCGTGACCGCCACCTCGGTGCAGCCCAGCGGCTGGTTGACCGTCACGTGGCCGCCGAACTCCTGGGCGCGCTCGCTGAGCGAGCGCGGCGTGAAGGGCAGAGCCGGCGCGGACGTCGCCCGGTCGTTGCGCACGCGCATGCACAGCTGCTGCGGTTGCACGTCGAACTGCACCAGCACCGCGGTGGCCTGCGTGTGGCGGCGCACGTTGGTCAGCGCCTCGTTGAACAGGTGCAGCAGGGCCTTGGCCAGGCTGCCGCGCAGCGGCGGCGCCTCCTCGGGCAACTGCACCTCGACCTTGAGGCCGTACAGCGACTCGAAGCGTTGCGCCTGGCGCTGCAGCGCCGCCAGCGCGCCGGCGCTGGCGCCGCCCGGGTCCTGTCCGCGGCGCAGCCCGCTGACCATGTCGCGCAGGGCCTGCAGCTCGTCGTTGGTCATCTGCACCAGCTGCGTGATCTGCGGACGCACCGGGTTGTCCTCGCCCGCGATGCGCGCCAGCGCCTCCAGCCCGTACTTGAGCCCCAGGTAAGGCTGCACCGCGCTGTCGTGCAGGTCGCGCCCGATGCGCTCGCGCTCGCGCGAACTGGTCTCCTCCTGCAGCTGCTCCAGCAGGTCGGCGCGCTCCAGCAGCGGCAGCAGCTCGCGCATGAGCGCGTGCAGCCAGCGCAGCTCGGCTGCGGTGAAGGCGGGCTCGCGGCGCAGCAGGCAAAGCTGGCCTTGGTTGCGGCCATAACTGTGCAGCGGCATCCACAGGCCCTGCGCACCGGCCTCCAGCAGCACGCGGCACGCGCCGGGGTGCAATGCCGCACCGGGCGCGCCGCTGGCCAGGTCGAAGGCACGCACCGACACCAGCGGCTCGGCGCTGACCACGCAGCCCTGGCTGCCGGGCAGCACCGAGCGCTGCGCGCGCCAGCGCTGCAGCGCGGCGTCCTCCAGCACGCGCACGCCGGCAGCGGGCTCCCAGCAGAACACGCGCGGTGCCGGACCGGGCAGGTCCAGCAGCGCCCGCTCCAGCCCGAAATGCGTCCCCAGCAGGTCCAGCAGCACCTGCACCTGTCGCCGCAGGCCGTGGCGCGGGTCGGCCTGCTCGGTGAAGGCCGCCACCACGCGCTGGCGTTCGCGCAACGCCGAGCCGGGGCGTGCCAGCAGCGCCACGGCCGGCCCCAGCGTCAGCAGCAGCAGCGGCACCGCCAGCGCCATCGGGCTGCCTTCGCCCTGCGCCACCAGCCACAGGCTCACGGCAGCGGCCAGCGCCAGCACCAGGCCCGCGCGCAACCCGGACAACAGGGCCAGCGCCACCACGGGCAGCACCATGAGCGCCGCGATGGGCGGCGCCAGCAGCCGGCTCGCCAGCAGCAGCACGAGGGCATCCAGCCACAGCCACAGCCGCCACTGCGCCACCGGCCAGTCGCGCAGCGCGAGCCCCAGCAGCAACGCCGCGCCGGCCGCGTAGCCCAGCAGCAGCAGTGCCGCGAGCGTGTCGGGCGCGGCGGGCAGCAGTGTGAGCAGGGCGCTGAGCGCCAGCAGCGCACGCGTGCCCGCGACATGGCGCAGCAGAGCCTGCCGCGACCGCTGCGGCAGGCGCAGTGACGACTCGCGCGCTTCGGTGACTGCAGGCGACGGCGGCAATTCCGCCTCGGCGCTCGACATGGCTCCCTCGTTCTCCCTGGGTCTACGGCGCTATCCGCTCCATATGTAACCCAAGCTGCTCTCTTGGATTCATATTGAGACATAGGTCACGATTAATTGTCTATTGCACTGCAGCAAAACCTTGTGCCGTTTCAGGCTCCGTGAACCAAGACGGTCATGGGCCTTACGAGGGCTGGAATACCGCGCGGCGACACGACGGGCGTGAAAAACGCCGGATAAGCCCTTGTTTCTCTTCTGTAACTCGCGGATGGGGACAGCGCGCTCCGTCTGGAAACCCGGGGCAAGCGCTGTGTCCGTGGTTCAAAGGGCTTCGAGGAGAAGGATTTGCATCCTGAAGCCCAGGAAAATTCTCCCCCCGCAAATGAGGGTTGACACGTCTTATTTGCTTTGAAGGCGATGTGCGCTTCGGTTCGCGGTTCCGCGCGGACGCGAGCGAGGCGCGCCGCCGCCCGCCCTGGTGGCTGCTGGGCGTGATGCAGGCGTACCTGGCGGTGGTGGCGCTGGCCTGGGCGTTCAACGTGGCCGTGCTGCAGGCCGCCCTGTGGGGCGGTGTGCCGGCGCCGTGGCCACCGGCGGCGCCGCTGGCCGCGTACACGGGCTGCGCCTGCCTGCTGCAGCGGCACGCGGTGTTCCGTGCGGCCGCGGGCTGAATCTCCCGTTCCAACGAAAAAGGCCGGGCAAGCCCGGCCTTTTCGAGAAGCCGCGCGGGGCGCGGCGTGTGGGTGGGAGCCGATCAGTGGCCCGAGGCACCGGCGGCGCCGAGGCCCGTTTCGGAACGCACCTGCTGGATCGCGAAGTCGGCACGTTCCTGGGCGGCTTGCGCGCTGCGGTCCAGGATCGAGAACAGCCAGATGCCCACGAAGCCGATGGTCATGGAGAACAGCGCCGGCGAGGTGTAGGGGAACAGCGCGGAACCCTTGGGGTTGCCCAGCGTGGCTTCCCACACCGAGGGCGACACCACGGTCAGCGCCACCGAGCTGATCAGGCCCAGGAAGCCGCCGATCACGGCGCCCTTGGTGGTGCAGTCCTTCCACAGCACGCTCATGAAGAGCACGGGGAAGTTGGCCGAGGCGGCGATGGCGAAGGCCAGGCTCACCATGAAGGCGATGTTCTGCTTCTCGAAGGCGATGCCCAGCACCACGGCCAGCAGGCCCAGCGACAGGGTCGTGATGCGCGAGACGCGCAGCTCGGAGGCGCTGTCGGCCTTGCCCTTCTTGAACACCGTGGCGTAGAGGTCGTGCGACACGGCCGAGGCGCCCGACAGCGTCAGACCGGCGACCACCGCCAGGATGGTGGCGAAGGCAACTGCCGAGATGAAGCCGAAGAACACGTCGCCGCCCACCGACTTGGCTACCAGCACCGCGGCCATGTTGGCCGTGCCCGCGCCGCCCTTGATGACGCCCTTGGCGACGTCGGAGAACTCGGGGTTGGTCAGCACCAGGGTGATGGCGCCGAAGCCGATGATGAAGATCAGGACGTAGAAGTAGCCGATCCAGGTCGTGGCCCAGAACACCGACTTGCGAGCTTCCTTCGCATCGGGCACGGTGAAGAAGCGCATCAGGATGTGGGGCAGGCCGGCGGTGCCGAACATCAGCGCCATGCCGAAGCTGATGGCGGAGATCGGGTCCTTCACGAAGCCGCCCGGGCCCATGAGGGAGATGCCGGTCTTGGCGGCCTCTTCAGGCGTCTTGCCCGCGGCGATGGCGATGGCGGTCTTCACGTCCACGCCCTTGGCGAACAGCGCCTCGGGGCTGAAGTTGAACTGCGCCAGCACCATGAAGGCCATGAAGCTCACGCCGCACAGCAGCAGCACGGCCTTGATGATCTGCACCCAGGTCGTGGCCGTCATGCCGCCGAAGAGCACGTAAATCATCATCAGCGCGCCCACGATCACCACGGCCAGCCAGTACTCCAGGCCGAACAGCAGCTTGATGAGCTGGCCCGCGCCGACCATCTGGGCGATCAGGTAGAAGGCCACCACCACCAGCGTGCCGGAGGCGGCGAAGGCGCGGATGGGGGTCTGCTTGAAGCGGTAGCCCGCGACGTCGGCGAAGGTGAACTTGCCCAGGTTGCGCAGCCGCTCGGCCATCAGGAAGGTGATGACGGGCCAGCCCACCAGGAAGCCGATCGAGTAGATCAGGCCGTCGTAGCCCGTGGCCATCACGGCCGCGGAGATGCCCAGGAACGAGGCGGCGGACATGTAGTCGCCCGCGATGGCCAGGCCGTTCTGGAAGCCGGTGATGCCGCCGCCGGCGGTGTAGAAGTCCGCGGCCGAGCGCGTCTTGGCCGCGGCCCACTTCGTGATCCACAGCGTGGCCGCGACGAAGGCGGCGAACATGAAGATGGCGGTCCAGTTGGTCTCCTGCTTGGCGACCTGGCCCATGTCGGCGCCGGCGGCCAGCGCGGCGCCGCTGCCGAGGACGGCCGTCAGCGCGGCCAGTGTCTTGAGGTGCTTGCTGCTCATTTGGCCGCGTCCTTCAGGATTTCGGCCGTCAGCGCGTCGAACTCGCTGTTGGCCCGACGCACGTAGATGCCGGTGATGATGATGGTGAAGACGATCACGCCCATGCCCAGCGGAATGCCCAGCGTCGTGACGCCCTGGCCCAGCGGCGTGGCCAGGAAAGGCTTGTTGAATGCGATCAGCGCGATGTACCCGTAGTACACGATCATCATCAGCGCCGTCAGCAGCCAGCCGAAGCCGCTGCGCTTGCGCCGGAGCTCGTGATACTTGGGATTGGCCTGGATGCGGGCCACTACGGGATCCACCTTGCTTGTCTCCTCGGGCCTCGAATGGGCCGGGGCTCTTCCTACGGCAGTTGCCATTGTTTATCTCCGGTGCAGGGGGGGTCAGGAGTGCCAAGCCACCTGGGCGCAGCACCTGATGAGGTCAGTTTCGGCACCCCGTCTGACCAACTTCTTACAAAGCGAGCCCCTTGCGGGTTCATCCTTATGCGTCAGCATGAAGTCAGGCAGGCGTCAGAAAGGCGTCAGCCGCGGGCTGATGAGGCCCTGCAAACGCGCTCGTCGCAGGGCCCAGGCGGCCGGGATTCAGCCAGACTTGGCGCTGTCGCCACTGCCGCCCGCTTTGCCATGCCCAGCGCCTGCTTGCCGAACCAGAGTCTGAGCGAACTGCTGGGCCGGCACCGGGTTTTTTCCCTCCTGGACGCGGCATCGAAGGCGCGGCTGGCACGGCGCCTGACGTGCAGGACCTTCGAAGCCGGGGAGCGCGTGGCCGCGGGCGCGGCGCTGGGCCGCCGTCTGGGCTGGGTGCTGCGCGGGCAGGTGGCGCTGCTGCGCGAAGGGCATGATGTTGCGATCGCAACATTGGAGCCCGGCGAGCTCTTCGGTGCCGGCGCGCTGCCGCGGGGCGATCCCGATGGCTGGACGGTGATGGCCCGCGAGCGTGCCGACATCGCCTTCCTGCCGGCGGCGGACGTGGCGCATCTGTGCGCCGAGCACCCGGCCATGGCGCTGTTCCTGTCCCCGCCGCCGGCCACGGGGGGCGACGGGGCCGGCGAGCGCGCGAGCGACGCGCACCTGGGCCTGATGGCGCAGCCGGTGCGCTCGCTGCTCAAGCGCGCGCCGGTTGCGCTGGCACCTGACGCGAGCATCCTGCAGGCGGCGCGGACCATGCGCGACGAGCGCGTGTCCTCGGTGCTGCTGCTGCAGCAGGACCGCCTCTTCGGCGTGGTCACGGACCGCGACCTGCGCAACCGCGTGCTCGCGGCCGGGCTCGACCCGCAGCAGCCGCTGCACCGCATCGCCACCGTCGCGCCGCTGACCGTGGACGCGGCGCAGCCGGCCTTCGAGGCGCTGCTGCTGATGGCGCGCCACAACATCCACCACGTGCCCGTGCTCGACGGCCAGCGCGTGGCGGGCATGCTCAGCGCGAGCGACCTTGCCGAGCAGCACAGCACCTCGGCGGTGTACCTGGCCGGCGAGGTGCACAAGCAGACGTCGCTGCAGGGCTTGGTGGAGGTGGCCGCGCGCGTGCCGCAGCTGCAGCGCAACCTGGCCGCCGCGCAGGCCAGCGCCTGCAGCACCGGGCACATGGTCACGGCCATCACCGATGCCGTCACGACACGGCTGCTGCAGATGGCCCAGGCGCAGCTGGGCCCGGCGCCGGTGGACTACGCCTGGGTGGCCGCGGGCTCGCAGGCGCGCAGCGAGCAGACCGCCAGGAGCGACCAGGACAACTGCCTGGTGTTCGATGACCGCTACGACGAGGCGCGGCACGGCCGCTATTTCCGCGAGCTCGCGGGCTTCGTCAACGACGGGCTGCACGCGTGCGGCTACGTCTACTGCCCCGGCGAGATGATGGCCCGCACCGACGCGTGGCGGCAGCCGCAGCGGCGCTGGGCCGAGTACTTCCAGCGCTGGACCGAGGAGCCCGAGCCCAAGGCGCTGATGCTCACCTGCGTGTTCTTCGACCTGCGCGCCATCCATGGCCGCGCCGAGCTGCTCGGCGCGCTGCGCGCGCAGGTGCTGCGCCGGACCCGGGACAACCGCATCTTCCTGGCCTACATGGTGGGCAACGCGCTCAAGCACCGGCCGCCGCTGTCGCTGTTCGGCGGCATCTCGACGGTGCGCGCGGGCAAGGTGCGCGACGCCGTGGACCTCAAGCACAGCGGCATCGTGCCCATCGTGGACCTCGCCCGCATCTACGCGCTGGCCGGCGGCCACGAGGCGGTCAACACCTACGCGCGGCTGGAGGTGGCGGCGCAGGGCGGCGAGATCAGCGCGCAGAGCGCGCGCGACCTGCGCGACGCGCTGGAGTTCATGGCGGGGCTGCGCATTCGCCACCAGGCGCAGCAGACGCGCCTGGGCCAGGCGCCCGACAACTTCCTGTCGCTGTCGGAGCTCAGCAACTTCGAGCGCAGCCAGCTCAAGGACGCCTTCGGCGTGGTGCAGACGCTGCAGAGTGTGCTGGCGCAACGGTATCGGTGAAAAGCGCCGCAGGCCGCCTGTTTTCTACTCAGTATTTCAGCCGCGCGAAGTAGGTCTTCTGCGCCGCCTCGCGGGCCTGGCGCAGCGTGTGGATGCCCCGCGCGGCCAGCAGCGGCACGAGCTTGAGGAAGATCTCGGCTGTCACCAGCGCGTCGCCCAGCGCGGTGTGGCGGCCGATCACGGGCACGCCGAAGCGCTCGGCAATGTCCTCCAGCCGGTGCGAGGCTTGTTGCGGATGCACCACTGCCGACAGCAGCAGCGTGTCGAGCACGGGCTGCTCGAAGCGCACGCCGCTGGCGTCCTCCTTGAGCTGCAGGAAGCGCATGTCGAAGGCCGCGTTGTGCGCCACCAGCACCGTGTCCTGCGCGTAGGCGTGGAAGGCGCGCAGCACTTCCGCGATGCGCGGCTGCCCGGCCACCATCTCCGGCGTGATGCCGTGGATCGGGATGGTGGCGCGCGGGATGGGCCGGCCCGGGTTGACCAGCTGCTCGAAGCACTCGCCGCTCAGCAGCTTGCCGTTGAGCAGCCGCGCCGCGCCGATCTGGATGATCTCGTCGCCGCCGGTCGGGTCCAGCCCGGTGGTTTCGGTGTCGAACACCGTGTAGGCCAGCTCCACCAGGCGCCGCTCGTCCAGCGCGCTGCCGCCCTCGCCGTGAGCGAACAGGTCGAAGTCGTAGTACTCGGGGCGGCTGTGCCCGTGAACGATGGCTGCCTCCAGCGCCTCTTGGGCCTCCTGCGCCGCGGGTGCCAGCGGCAGCAGGATGCGGAAGAAGGCCTCGTGGCGCACGCGCTCGCGCTCGAACCAGAACTCGCCGCCGTGGCGCTGCACCACGTCGCGCACCGTCAGCGAGCTGCCGGCGCCGCCGCTGGCCATGGGGTCGATCTCCCAGCTCGCCACGGTGGCGCTGCTGACCGCCGGGCCGCTCCACACCAGGTCCAGCTGCGCGCGCCGCGCCTGGCCCGGGGCCAGGCGCAGCCGCACCGTGCCCACGTCGAACTCGTCGCGCAGCCGCTGCGCGAGGTGGGTCAGCATCTGCAGCAGCGAGAAGCTGTCCACCTTCAGCCACAGCGCGCCATCGGTCTCGTCCGCGCCCACGCGCAGGCCCGTGTGCGCCTCGATGCGGCGCTGCGCCGCCTGCACCAGGTCCTCGCCCCGCATCTCCTCCAGCGGCCAGCGCGTGGCCAGGCCCTGCGCGTTCTGCGCGGCGAGCTCGTCGATGCGGCGCGACATCGCCTGCGCCTCGTCGCGCGCCACGCCCAGCAGCCGCTCGCGCAGGTTGGCGTCGAGCCCGGGATCGCCGAGCGTCTCCACGGCGCTGCGCAGGTTGGCCAGCGAGCCGCGGCTGCCCTCGGTCAGGCCGTGCAGCAGCCGCTCCTGGGCCGCCTCCTGCTCGTATTCGCGCGTGATGTTGTCCAGCATCAGCACGAAGCCGCTGAGCGCCGGTGCCTGCCCGGGCACGTCGTCGTCCACGGCGCGCACGGGCGCCATTTGCGCGCGCAACAGCTGGCCGCTGTGCGTGGTGGTGACGAACTGCGTGCTCGGGTGTGCCGCGCCGCGCTGCAGCCGCTGCTGCACGCTCTCCAGCGCGTGGGCCACGAGCTTGCGGTCGAACACGGTGTAGATCGAGCGGCCGAGGCCGATGAGCTCGGCGCCGCCGGCCAGCGCGGGCGCGTCCGACAGGGCGCGGAACTGCATGCGGGCGCGGTTGTTGTAGAGCAGGATGCGGCCGTCCAGGTTGCACACCACCACGCTCTGCGTGAGCTCGCTCATCAGCGCGGCCAGGCGGTTGCGCTCCTGCTCGATGCCGCGGCTGGCCTGGGCCACCTGCTGCGCGATGTCGTGGCGCAGCTGCTGGCGTTGCGCCACGAGCTCGTCGACCGCCCGGGCCAGTTCGCGCAGCGCCGGCGGGGCGTCCTCGGCCGCGAGCGGGTGCTGCACCTCGGTGCTCAGCCGCAGGCGCACCTGCTCCAGCAGCCGTGCGGGGGCCGCGATCCAGCGCCGGTACAGCGGCGGCGTCGCCGCAGCCGCCAGCCCGGCCGCGGCGAAGGCCGCCATGAGCAGCAGCGGCCAGCGCGGCGCCAGCAGCTCGCCCAGCGCCTGGCGC
>Ga0065721_10006391_pt1 | contig 13256 bp, 11 predicted proteins | sample Mesricmetagenome_FD_59108 | JGI IMG/M metagenome (GOLD analysis project Ga0065721, IMG submission 59108) | Mesophilic microbial community from rice straw/compost enrichment Sample: eDNA_1 v2 (version 2) | ecosystem: Engineered > Solid waste > Grass > Composting > Bioreactor | place: USA: Davis... | reverse complement strand
GCCGGTTTTTATCTCCGCGAAGACGAAAATAACGGACAGCGCCGCGATCGTATAGAGCGCCGCGCCGATAGCGAGGGCCGGCACCTCGCGGCGCACCCCGCTTAACAGCCATGCGACGACAATACCCGACAACGCAAGCGCCAGCACGTTGAGCACGATCGCCGCGGCGAGGTCGAAGCCCGTTCCGAAGCCGGTCGGAGCTCCCAAGGCGCTTAGCGCGACGGTCGACGTGCTCGCGACCCAGATGCCGCCGGCCGCCGATCTCCACAGTCCTTCTTCGAATCGCAGCCCCAAGAGGCCGCGTCTCTCTCGCAATCTTGTGCGTTCCATCTCTATATTCATTGCGCAATCGCCTCGTTAATGTCGTAAGAGCGATCCCGTTAGAACCGCCTAAGTTGGTAGAATTCCGTATTACTAGATTAATAGGTTGCCAGACGGTATTCAGCCGAAATCCGGCTTATTCGAATTATAAACCTTCTGCCTGCCGACTCCCAGTCTTAAATCATGGGTGTACTGCCTTCATGCATGCAATAAAACAGCCCGAAGGGAATCGGCGGTTGCCGGCTCCTCCTCAGGCTGCAATTTGCTAAGCTAGCATTCTTCTTAAACGTTCCGCTCCTATCTCTCCGTCTCCATCCGGCGGGCGGTATGCCGATAATGCATTCTCTCGAGCACGTTCTCGATCTCGTCCGGATATAGGAGCTCGATCGGGGAGATGCCCTTGTCGAATTGGAAGGAGTCTCCCTCGATCAGCACGACGTAACGGCCGTTCATGCGGGCGATATGGATATTCTCGCCGTACTCCGCCATCTTCGCCTTGACGGAGACGTCGTCCAATTTGAACTTCAGATCCAGCTCCGGCTGGAATTCGAGCAGGTGGGAGGTCGCTTGGACGACGTCTTCGTGCGTCCATTTCTCCTGAAGCTGGCGTTTGTCCGCCGCCGCCCACACCTCAAGCTGGGATTCCTCCCGATGCCGGTTCTGCTGCCAGCCGGGAGTCGCCTCGTCGTAACGGCCGACGGGCGTCCACTCTTCTTCCGCCCGAATCGGCGCCTCTCCCTCCGCCGCGAGCGAATCCTCCGCCGCGTCGGCGGTCAACTCCTCCTCGGCGGAAGAAATCGCGACCGATGCCTGCTCCTGAACTACGCCCCCCTGCCACTTGTTGTCCATATATTGCTGGACGAGCTCGATCACCTGATCGGTCACGATCTCCGGCTTCGACTTCTCGTAGGACACGTACTTAAGGAAATCCTCGAAATACCGGGCGTGGGACGCTTGGTGGATTTTCAACTCGTAGGGCTCCAGCATTCCTTCTTCCGGCATGTGCGGGTACTGGATGGACTTGATGTTCCGGGCGCTGATCGCCATCTCGACCTTCGAGATCAGGCTCTTCTCGTCCGAGATGCGGGCGATCTTCGATTCGAAGTCGCACTTGAGCAGGAACACGAACGGGTCGTCGAACAGCTCGTTCAGCTTGGCCAGCGCCACGATAAAGGCTCCTCCCCGCACGGAGCTGGTATCCATGTACGTCCGCAGGATATCGTCGCAAGCGTAATGGAACTGGTTCTTGTCCTTCGCGGTGCGGAGCTTCTGGAACAGATTGTAGTTCGGGTTGGTGTCCAGCTCGTAGCCGGGCTCGACCAGGAAGCGTCCGATCTTCGTCGGAGCGTTCTCCGAGTTCGCGTTCACCTCGGCCTTACGTTTGCCGATCCGGGTGAATTCGCTGTCGAGAAACGAGCTGATCTCGCTGTCCTCGTAACCGAAATGGTCGAGCGTCTGATAGTGCTTGTACCTCTTGGCCGGGTCCTGCTCGGAGCTGTCGGATTGAATGACGAAGAAGGACAAATATTGAATGGAGAATCTCATGCGCGGCTCCTTTTACGTTTCCTTTATAGGTTCTATCATACCATCGGCGATGCGCTCGCGCATGCCCGGATTTAGAACTTGTTCAAGCCGTTGTCCTCGAGGATTCCGCATAATTGCCCGTGCTCCTTGATAATGTGCTTCTCTCCCCAGGAGCACAGGGAATCCAGGATCGGCTTCAGGCTCCAGCCGTATTCGGTCAGCTCGTACTCGACCCGCGGCGGCACCTCGTTATAGACGATGCGGTTGACGATTCCGTCCGTCTCCAGCTCCCGGAGCTGCTGGATCAGCATCTTCTGGGTGATCTGGGGCATGATTCGCTTCAGGTCGCTCGTTCTCTTCTTGCCGTGGGTAAGGTGGCAGAGAATGACGCACTTCCACTTGCCGCCGATAACCTCCAGCGTCGCTTCCACCGAGATATTGTATCTTTTAGTCGTGAGCACGGCTCATTACCCCTTTCAATTATTACTTTTTGGTGACTATGTCACTTCAAAGTACGTACTGTTCATCCCGTTCCCTATCCTCCATACTAGCACTTGCCGGCCGGCAACGCCAAGCTGTAAGGAGGCATAGATTATGCTCGACAAACGAAATAGCACATTAGCGCTTCTGGCCCTCGCGGTCAGCGCGTTCGCCATAGGAACGACCGAATTTATCAGCGTCGGCTTGCTTCCGCTCATCTCGGACGATCTTCGGATCTCCGTCGCGACGGCGGGATTGACGGTAACGCTCTACGCGCTGGGCGTCACCTTCGGAGCCCCGGTGCTCACCTCGCTGACCTCCCGGGTCCCGCGCAAAACGCTGCTCATCGGAATCATGCTCGTCTTTATCGCGGGCAACAGCCTTGCGGCCGCCTCAACGAGCGCATCGCTTCTGTTCGTCGCCAGGGTGCTGTCCGCCTTCGCCCACGGGATCTTCATGTCCATCGGGTCGACGATTGCGGCGGATCTGGTTCCGGCCGACCGCCGGGCGAGCGCGATCTCGATCATGTTCTCGGGACTGACGATCGCGACGGTAACCGGCGTTCCGCTCGGAACTTATCTCGGCCAGCAATGGGGCTGGCGCGTCTCCTTCTGGGCGATCGCCGCGATCGGCATCGCCGCTTTGATCGCGAACGTCCTGCTGGTGCCCCGCGGCTTGAGGAGAAGCGCGAGAACCCCGTTCCGCGAACAAGCCAAGCTTCTCTCCAACGTGAGGATCCTGCTCGTCCTTGCCATCACCGCGCTCGGATACGGCGGCACGTTCGTCGTGTTCACCTATCTGTCCCCTCTGCTTCATGAGGTGACTGGTTTCGCGGAGAGCACGGTCGCGGCGATTCTCCTTCTGTACGGCATCGCCATCGCGATCGGCAACGTCGTCGGAGGCAAGCTGGCGAACCGCAACCCGCTTCGAGCCTTGCTCTACATGTTTATCGTTCAGGCCGTCGTGCTTCTGGTCCTGACGTTTACCGCGCCGCTTCCGGCCGCCGGCCTCGCGACCGTCATCTTCATGGGGCTGCTCGCGTTCATGAACGTGCCGGGCTTGCAGGTGTATGTCGTTATTCTGGCGGAAAAGTACGCGCCGAAAGCGGTGGATGTCGCTTCCGCCTTTAATATTGCCGCGTTCAACGCGGGCATCGCGATCGGCGCCTACGTCGGCGGGCTGGTCACGGACTCCCTCGGGCTCATCCATACGGCTTGGGTCGGCTCGATCATGGTGGCGATTGCCGTCGCCCTGACCGCATGGAGCCGCAAGCTGGAAAGCAATCCTAAGGCGAAGTCCGGGAACGATGCCGTTCAAGCCGGCTCGACCAATCATTCATATGGAGGAATTTAACGATGAGTCAACTTACCATTCAAGATACCGCGACGCTCAACAACGGAGTCTCCATGCCTCGCCTCGGCATCGGGGTTTTCCAGGTGGAGGAGGGCCGCGATCTGGTCGAAGCGCTGAAGGCGGCCGTTCGCCACGGCTACCGCAGCATCGACACCGCGGCCATCTATCAGAACGAGACCAGCGTCGGAATGGGAATCCGCGAAGCGTTGGCGGAATCCGGCTTGAAGCGCGAGGACCTCTTCATTACCTCGAAGGTGTGGAACAGCGACCTTGGCTACGAAGCGACGATCGCCGCATATGAAGCCAGCCTTAAGCGGCTTGACCTCGATTATTTGGACCTGTATTTGATCCACTGGCCGGTTCAAGGCAAGTACAAGGAGGCCTGGAGAGCTCTGGAGACGCTGTACAAGAACGATCGCGTCCGGGCAATCGGCGTCAGCAACTTCCAGGTTCACCATCTGCAAGACTTGATGCGGAACGCGGAGACGAAGCCGGCGATCAACCAAGTGGAGCTCCATCCGCGGCTGTCCCAAGATGAGCTCCGGGCGTTCTGCAAGGAGCAAGGCATTCAAGTCGAGGCATGGTCCCCTCTTATGCAAGGCCAACTTCTGCATCAGCCCGACCTTAAGGCGATCGCCGAGAAGCACGGCAAGTCGGTCGCCCAGGTCATCATCCGCTGGGATCTGCAGCACGGCATCGTGACGATTCCGAAGTCGATCCGCGAGCCCCGCATCGTGGAGAACGCCTCCGTGTTCGATTTCGAGCTGTCGCCGGAAGAGATGAAGGCGATCGATGCCCTTAACGAGAATCGTCGCGTCGGACCGGATCCGGATCGCTTCGATTTCTAACCCGAACGTGAAAAATCCCTTTAGAAAGCGTCGACGGCCCTTTCGCCGCGCGCTGCTTTCTAAAGGGATTTGTTTAGTTAGCTGTCTCCCTGCTGCCTGGACAGCTTCTCCTGCGCCATCCGGATCATCTCGCGCACCATGCTGCCGCCGATCCGGCCTCCGACATGGCCGACCGACTCGGTCGTCAGCCTGCCGTTGTCTCCGGGGCTCAGCGGCACGCCGAGCGATTCCGCGACCTCATACTTCACGTCATCCGGTCTCGCGGGGTCGACGGCGAAGCCCTCCTTGCGCATGACGTCCGCCTTCAGCGTCCGAAGCGCCTGCTCCGCCCCGTCCACGGCCGGACGCCTGTTTCTTCTCCTCGACATGTTCGCATCGCTCCTTCGGGCATCGGAATCTTACGCTTCCTTTGATTGTTCCCCGAAGCGATCCGAATATGCGGCGGCGAGGGTTCGCCGGAGCGTCGGCGGCTCTCCTACGCTCTGCTGCCCGACAGGTTCAAATGCTGCTCGATCTTGCCAAGCAGCCGCAGCCATTCCACCGGCTTCGTGTCGAAATCGTCGCAGCCGGCGTCCAGCGCTTTCTCCCGGTCGCTTGCCATCGCGTGCGCGGTCAGGGCGATAATCGGGATCGACCTCGTCCTCTCCTCCGCCTTCAACGCGCGGGTGGCCGACCAGCCGTCCAGAACGGGAAGACTCATGTCCATCAGGATAAGGTCGGGAGATTCCGTTCGTGCGGCTTCCACGCCCTTCTCCCCGTCGATGGCCATGACGACCTCGAAGCCCTTTCTCTGCAGTCGGCGCGACAGCATGTCCCGGTTCAACTCGTTATCTTCCACCAGCAGAATCTTGGCCATATTCCTCGCCTCCGATCGATTAGTCGTCCTTCGCCGCCGGCCGGGAAGCATCTTGCCCGGCTCCGTTAAGCAAGAAGCGGATTTCTTCCAGCAGCAGCTCGCGGCGGAAGCTCCCCTTCTGGACGATTTTCTCCGCGAACCCGTTCAAACGCCGCCGATCTTCCTCGGTTATATCCTTGGCCGTCAGGACGATAATCGGCAAGCTTCCGCTCGTTCCCGCTCTTCGCTCGCGAAGCTTCTCCACGAACTCGAAGCCGTCCATGTTCGGCATCATAAGATCCAGAAGAATCAGCTTAGGCTCCAGTTTCTCCAGCAGATCCAGAGCCTTAAGCCCGTCTTCCGCGCGATGAACCCGATACCCCTCGCGCTCCAGCATGTAGGTCATCATCTGGCTGGTCGTCGTATCGTCCTCGATGATCAAAATCGGATCCAACTGGCGTTTGGGTACGTACTTGTCCAGCGCGGCGATCAGTCTCTCCTTGTAAACCGGCTTCGTCAGAAATTCCGACGCGCCCAGGGCATAGCCCAAGCTCTTCTCGTCCGTCATCGAGATCATGATGACCGGGATAGACGCGGTCTGCGGATCGTTCTTCAGCTCGGCGAGCACGCTCCAGCCGTCCATGCCCGGCATCAGCACGTCCAGCGAGATAAGCTTCGGCTGCAGCTCTCTGGCCAAGCGGATTCCCTCCTGGCCGCTTCGGGCCAGCGCCACCGAGCAGCCTTCCTTGCCAAGCAGTCTCTGCATCAGATGGAGAGCCGTCGGATCGTCGTCGATGACGAGCACCGTGTCCGCGGCTGCCTTGGCGCCGAACGGCGCGGAGGGGAGGACCGCTTCTTTCTCCTCCTCGCGAAGAAGAGGGAGATATACCGAGAACGTACTGCCTTGCCCGAATACGCTGGCCGCTTCGATCCGTCCCTCCAGCATATGACAGAGCTTCTGGCTGATCGCGAGCCCGAGCCCCGTTCCCCCGTATTTCTTCGTCGTGGAGGAATCCGCCTGCCTGAAGGCTTGGAACAGATGATCCATCTGTTCCTCCGTCATTCCGATCCCCGTATCCTTCACGCGGAGAAGAACGCCCGGCTTGCCCCGCTCCTCCCCGAACGCCGCGGTAAGCGAGATGCTCCCCTCGCTCGTGAACTTGCCCGCGTTGCTGAGCAGGTTGAACAGGATCTGCCTCAGCTTCGTGACGTCCGTCCGCAGCTCCCCGGGCTGAACCTCCACCGTCAGACGATTGCCTTTCTGTTCGATCAGAGGGGTTACCGTCGTGACGACGTCTTGAATCAGGCTCGGCAGATCGCACGTCTCCAGGTACAGGTCCATCTTCCCCGCTTCGATCTTGGATAGATCCAGAATATCGTTAATGAGCGTTAACAGATGCTTGCCCGCCTGATGGATCTTCCCCAGATCTTCCGCGATGCCCAGAACGTCGGCTTCCTCCGCTTCCTCCCTCAGCATCTCGCTGTATCCGATAATGGCGTTCAGCGGCGTGCGCAGCTCATGGCTCATGTTCGCAAGGAATTGGCTCTTCGTCCGGTTGGCTTCGACGGCTTCGTCCCTGGCCTTCTCCAGCTCCGCCGTCCGCTCGCTAACCATAGCTTCCAACCGATCGTTCAGCAGCCGGAGCTCGTTAGTCAGCCGTCCGTTCTCTTCCTCCTTACGCTCCGCCAGCCGTTTCGCCTTCATGCGTTCGTTCCTCTCCCGCTCCAGCTCGCCTCGCAGGTCGGCAAGCTCCGCATGCAAGTTCTCCATCTGCTTCCCTCCTCAATGTCGCCTAGGAGACGCCCCGATCGTTCTCCTTCCGACGCATGACCCGCATGAACGCCTCGACGACCTCCGGATCAAAATGCTGGCCTCTCTGGTTCTCGATCTCCGCCATAGCTTCCTCGTGGGTCCATGCTCTCTTATAGGGCCGTTCGTTCGTTAGCGCATCGTAGAAATCGGCAAGCGCGACGATCCTTCCGGCAAGCGGAATCTCCTCTTGCTTCAACCCCTTCGGGTAGCCCATTCCGTTCCATTTCTCATGGTGGGTCTCCGCGATCGTTCCGGCAAGCTGAAGGGCGGGGAACACGCTTCCTTCCAGAATGCTCGCCCCGATCAAGGTGTGCTTCTTCATCTGCTCCATCTCTTCCGGAGTGAACCGCCCCGGCTTCAGCAGGATGCTGTCCGGGATGCCGATCTTGCCGATGTCGTGCAGGGGCGTCGCCTGTCGGATCAGCTGCGCCTCCTCCTCGGGCAGCCCGAGCTCCGCCGCGATCTCGAACGCCATCTGGCCGACGCGCTGCGTATGCTGGCCCGTCTCGTCGTCCCTGTACTCGGACGTGCGGCCGAGCAGCTCCAGAATCTCGTGCTTCGCGTGCTCCAGCGCCTTCGTCCGCTCGCTGATCCGGTCTTCCAGCCGCTGATTCTGATCCTGCAGTTGAAGATGGTAGAACCTCGTCTTAAGCAGATTGTTGATTCGCAGCACGACTTCCAGCCTGTCGAGCGGCTTCGTGACGAAATCGTGCGCTCCCAGGCGAAGAGCCTCCGCCCGCGCCTCCGGAGTGGCGTCGGCCGTCAGCACGATAATGGGCAAATACTCCCCGTCGCCGATCCGTTCGCTTAGCTGCTTGAGAAGCGTAAAGCCGTCAACCTCCGGCATATGCAGGTCCAGCAGAATAATATCCGGCCGAATCTCGTGGAACAGCGACATCAGCTCTCCGGGGTTCGTCGTGCAATGAAGATGCTCGTATTGGGCGCGGCGCAATATTCGATTGAGCAGACTGATGTTGTATTCTTGATCGTCGACAATCAGGAACTTTGCGCCAGCTCTCCATTCTCGATCCATCACGAACCCCCGTTCCATAATAATCCTCTATAGGAACGATTATAGACGATTAACGAGGGTTAATGAATCCATTTTCTGTTGAAAAATAGTCGTTTCTAGCGGTTGATGACGAATAATGGCGAATATATGCGAAGAGAAGGGACAGCCCCAACGGCCAAACCGACCGCGGGACTGCCCCTATTCTTAAGCTATTGCGAACTGCCGAACTTAGCGTTCCGAGACGACAGTGAACCGTTCGTTCACGTGCTCCGCCTTCTCGATCTCGTCGACGATGGCGATCGCATAGTCCTCGTAGCTGACGTAGCTGTCGCCCTTGGAGTTCACGAGCAGGCGATTCTTGCCCTTCTGGTACGAACCGGTTCTGCGGCCCAGCGCGAATTCCGCGGACGGGCTGACGAAGGTCCACTTCACGCCTCTGGAGGCCTGCAGGTCCGCCAGGTTCTGCCCTTGGCTCGTCGCAAGCGGGCGGAACATCTCCGGGAATCCCGGCGTCGTGAACAGCTGGACCTTCTCTTCCGGATCGACATACAGGCTGCCCGCGCCGCCGACGACGATCAATCTCGTGTCGCTGCCGCCAAGGATGTCGATCAGGTGCTTCCCGCCCGTCACGTTCAGCTCCGGCTTCTCGAAGAAGCCGACCGCGTTGACGACGACGTCGAACGCTTTCAAGTCGGCCGCCGTTAGGTCGAACAGCCCCTTCGCGAGAACGTTCCCGGCTTCCGCCGGCGCCTTGGAGGCGTCGCGGACGATCGCCGTCACCTCATGCCCGCGGCTTGCCGCTTCCTTCACGATGTTGGTGCCCGCTTTGCCGTTTGCGCCTATAACTCCGATTTTAGCCATTTATGGTGCCTCCTGATTCATTCTGAATTTTAAGCATCAACCTGTAACTATAATAGTTACATTTTATCGCATTGTCAATCCATCGTCTTAGGCTGCCCCATCCGGCTTATGCCTACCCGCGCAGAAAGACACCCCCTTGCCCCANCCCCTCGTTTATTGGGTTTGCGCTCAAATCCTTCTAATTGACAGCTGTTTAGCNGCCGTTGTCTAATGAATAATAGAACACACAGCCGGAGGCACATCCCATTGACCATTAAAGCGAAGATCGCAGCCTTCATCAGCGCGCTCGTTGCAATCATCTTGATCCTTAATATATCGATCTATTATTATTCGACGAAGAACGATCTGGAGCGACGCACCGAGAATCAGATGGGCATCATCGCCAAGCAGATCAGCGCAACCGTGGAAGCGACGCAGAAATCCCGCAAGTATATGGAGGATTCCGCGGGCGTCATGCTCCGGAATGCGGCTCTGGCCGCCAAGGAGAGGCTCGATCCGGACATTGCGGGCGTGACGAACGAAGAGCTCGTCGAGCTTAGCGCGGAACTCGGAATCGACAATCTGACCCTGTGGGTTCGCGAGGATGACGGCGATATCGTCGTTGCCCGCTCCTCCGATCCGGAAGAGCTGGGGCAAAGCTCGAAGACGTGGGACTACTGGTTCACCGCCTTCACCCAATTGTTCGAGAATCGGGAAGTAACGATCCCGCAAGGGGAGAAGCTGAAAAATTACTGGACGGGCCCGATCAACTTCTCGACGACGAACCCGGACCGCGTGGACAAGTGGGGCTACTACTACGACGGGACGACGAATTATCTTATCAATCCTTTTATCAACGCGGATCAGTTTCTCGATTTCGAACGTTCCTCGGGCACGGAAGCCGTCATTCTCAAGATTCTACGCGACAACCCCGACGTTCTGGATATCACCGGATTCAACCCGCAGTTTTTCGGCAAGGAGAAAATCATCAAGTACAAGAAGGGCAACCCGGTCTATAATCTCGACGTCCGGGATATCACGTTCGGGGACTACTCCTATCAAGACGAGGACGATGCCGAGCATATTCTCGAGGCTTCCGAATCGAAGAAGATCGTCACCGTTCACGATACGGACCGCGGACTCCGCCTGATCAAGAGCTTCATTCCGATGGACGTGGCCAACCATCTGGTCGTCGGCATCGTCTCCGACGGGGAAACGATCCGCAAGGTGCTAAACCACCAGCTTCTCGTTCAGATCGTGATCTCCTTGATCCTCGCGGCATTCGCGCTGTTCGCCAGCTACTTCCTCGCCGGCTTCCTGCTTAGGCCGATCAATCGGATCCTCGAAACGGTCAACGAGATGGCCCGCGGGCGGCTGAACAGCCGGCTCGAAGTCCGGAAGATGGACGAGCTCGGAATGCTGTCCTCCCGAATCAACGCGATGGGAGACAGTCTGGAGCATCACACGTCCAGGCTGAAGGAATCCGCGGAAGAGCTGCGCAGCATGAAGCAGTATTTGGAGTCGTTCGTCAACCATACCTCCGATGCGATCCACGTCTCGGATCTGGAAGGCAACGTGACCCAAACGAACAGAGCGTTCGAGACGATGTACGGGTGGAAGGAGCGGGAGATCCTGCACCGGCAATTGGACAACGTCCCGCCCGACCATGTCCGGGATTTCGAACGGATCCGACAGATCGTCCTGCAAGGCGGAGCGGTCGCCGACTTCGAGACGGCGCGGTACGCTAAGGACGGAACTCTGCTCGACGTGAGCCTGACCGTCTCCTCCATCCGCGACGAGGCCGACCGGATTATCGCCATCGCGACGATCTCGCGGAATATTACGGAGAGGAAAAAAACCGAGGAGCTGCTGAGGCGATCCGAGAAGCTGGCCGTCGCCGGCCAGCTCGCGGCCGGGTTCGCGCACGAGATCCGCAATCCGCTGACGACGCTGCGCGGGTTCGTCCAGCTGCAGCAGGAGCAAGGCTCGCTTCAGCCTTCCTATCTGCAGATCATGGTGTCCGAGCTTGATCGCATCAACCATATCGTCAGCGAGCTGTTAATCTTCTCCAAGCCGCAAGCGGTTCGCTTTCAGGAAGCCGCCGTGCCCGATATCGTCGGCGATGTCGTGATGCTGCTGGAGTCCCAGGCTAAGCTGAACAACATCGACATTTCGGTTCGTTACGCGGACGCGCTTCCGCCGGTTCGCTGCGAGCCTAACCAGTTGAAGCAGGTGTTCATCAACCTGATCAAGAACGCAATGGAAGCCATGCCGGGAGGCGGCACGCTGCGCGTCGAAGGAGAATCGCTGCCTGACGACCGGGGAGTCTCGATTCGCGTCATCGACCAGGGCCAGGGCATTCCGGAAGAAGCGCTTGGCCGATTGGGCGAGCCCTTCTATTCGACCAAGCCGTCCGGCAACGGGCTCGGCCTTATGGTGAGCCAGCAAATCATCGCCACGCACAAAGGCTACATGAAGTTCATGAGCCAGGTCGGCCGCGGAACGGTCGCGGAGGTGACGCTCCCCGCGTCCGGAGCCTCCATCGTGTTGGAGCCGGACCTCGGCAAGCCTTCTATTGCTTGAGGAAAATCAGGCGCAAACGGCAAAGACTGCCTTTATGGTTCCATGACCATAAGGCAGTCTTTTTGCGAGCTTCCTCTTCAATTCGAGATCGCCCGGCCTTCCAGGATCTCCTGCACGTCCGTATGCGCGTAACCGTGAGCCTCCGCTACCGCGCGGAAGGTGATCTTCCCTTCGGCCGCATTGATCCCCCGGGCAAGCGCCCGGTTGTCCAACGCCGCCCGGCGGTAGCCTTTGGACGCGATCTGCAGCCCATATGGCGTCGTCACGTTCGTCAGGGCGATCGTCGACGTGCGGGCGACCGCGCCCGGCATATTCGCGACGGCATAATGAACGACGCCGTGCTTCACGTAGGTCGGATTGTCGTGCGTCGTAATCCGGTCGATCGTCTCGATCGAGCCGCCTTGATCGATAGCGACGTCGACGATGACGGAGCCCGGCGACATGCTTCGCACCATTTCTTCGGTCACCAGGCGAGGGGCTCGGGCTCCGGGGATAAGCACCGCGCCGACGACCAGATCGGCCGCGCGAACCGCCTCGGCGATGTTGTGCGGACTGGACATAAGCGTCTTCACCCTCCCCTGGAACAAGTCGTCCAGCTGACGGAGGCGATCCGCGTTGATGTCCAGGATTCCGACGTCCGCCCCGAGCCCGAGGGCGATCCGCGCGGCGTTCGTGCCCACGATGCCGCCGCCGATCACGGCGACCTTCGCCGGCGCGACTCCGGGCACTCCGCTCATGAGCACTCCTTTGCCTCCGTGGGATTTCTCCAGGAAGTGAGCGCCGATCTGAATGGACATCCGGCCGGCCACCTCGCTCATCGGGGTCAGCAGCGGCAGGCTGCCGTTGTCGAGCTGGATCGTCTCGTAGGCGATCGCGGTCACCTTGCGTTCCGCGAGCGCCTTCGTCAGCTCCGGCTCCGGCGCAAGATGAAGATAGGTGTAGAGGATCAGTCCCTCCCGGAAAAACCCGTATTCCTCCGGAAGAGGCTCCTTCACCTTGACGACCATCTCGGCCGCCCACGCTTCCTCGGCCGTTCCCACGACTTCGGCGCCGACATCCCGGTAGTCCTGATCGGAGAAGCCGATGCCGATGCCGGCGTTCGTCTCCACGAGCACCCGATGTCCGGCCTGCCTATAGGACACGACGGCTCCCGGCGTCATTCCTACCCGATTCTCGTTGTTCTTGATCTCCTTTGGAACACCGATGAGCATCGTTCATTCCTCCTTGCTCCTTACATGCTCGCCATTACTTCGCTTAAGGTGCTTACGATAAAAGCCAGATCGTCGTCGGTCGAAGATAGCGGAGGCGCGATGGTGAGAACGTTATTGAATCCGTCCACGGTGTCCCCGTTCTTGCCGATGATAAGCCCCTTGGCCTTGCAGGCGGAGATGATCTTCGCGACTTGCGCCAGAGGGAGCGGCTCCTTCGTCCGTCGATCGGCCACGAGCTCTATGCCCAGAATAAAACCGAAGCTGCGGATGTCTCCGACGTTCGCGTGCTTCAGCCATCCTCTCGCGCCCTCCGCCAATCTCTCCCCAAGCACCCGGGACCGCTCTACTAGCCCTTCGCGCTCGATGATATCCAGGTTGGCCAGAGCGACCGCGCAGGAAGCCGGATTGCCGCCGAAGGTGTTCACGTGCCGGAAGT
>Ga0065721_10005663_pt1 | contig 13256 bp, 7 predicted proteins | sample Mesricmetagenome_FD_59108 | JGI IMG/M metagenome (GOLD analysis project Ga0065721, IMG submission 59108) | Mesophilic microbial community from rice straw/compost enrichment Sample: eDNA_1 v2 (version 2) | ecosystem: Engineered > Solid waste > Grass > Composting > Bioreactor | place: USA: Davis... | reverse complement strand
ACGGCTACATGTGGAGTCAATCCATCATCGTGGAGGTTTATTCCTTCAGCGTGTTGTCGTTGATTGCCACCCTTATCTTCCTGTTGCGCTGGACGTATGCGCCGCATCAGAACCGGTATCTGCTATGGGCGTTCTTCATGTACGGCATTTGCGTTAACAATCACCAATCGTTGCTGCCGATTGCGATTGGGCTGGAAGTTTTGATTGTGGCGGTGAAGCCACGATTGGGGCGCGAATTCCTGTTCTGGAACGTCTTCGTCTATCTGGCCTTGCTCTGGATGGGACCGTCGCTGTTGGCGGGGAACAAGATGGTTTATCTGTTCTTCAACATTGTCGGCCTGGGATCAATCGCCGGCTGGACGTGGATTTCGATTAAAGAGAAACGCGAGACCAGCGGTTGGATCGGTTGCGGCGTGGTGGTGATTACGGCGGTTCTGTTCCTGCTCATGAAAATGGGAATCAAGACGCCGACCAATGACTTCGAAGTCACCCGCGCGGCGGAACAATTGGCGAAAATCCGGTGGCTGCCGCTCCTGGGAGCGATTTTGTTTGCGGGGTTGCGAATCGCGGCCGCGATTGACTCGCTCTTCCTCAACAAACTGCGACGTTCCCGGCATTGGGCGATTGCGATCGGTTCCGGCGTGGCGTTTCTCATCGGCATGGCGTTCTATCTCTACATGCCGATTGCCGGGGCGAGCAATCCACCGATGCAATGGGGCTATCCCCGAACGCTCGAAGGTTTCATTCACGCGTTCACGCGCGGCCAATACGAAAAAATCAGACCCACGGATGGAACGGGTGAAGGATTGGAATGGTTTACCAGCTTCGTCTTCACCTATTCGAAGCAATTGTTGATGTATCTGGACGGATTGGACAATGAGTTCAATCTCGTCTGCGTTCTGATTGCCATCGGCGTGTTCCTGTTTTATCGCACGATGCAATCGCGTGAGCGGAAATGGATTGTCGGATTGGTGGGAATTTTCATCTGTCTCGGGCCGCTGTTGGTGTTCCTGCTCGCGCCACCGCCGGATCGGCAGGCGCGTGATCTGGTGCGCGTGTTCTTCACGGCGTCGCACGTCGTGGTTTCAATCGGAGTCGGCTACGGCATCGCTTTGCTGACGGCGCTATTAGCAACGCATTATCAAATCTGGCGACGCGTGGGTATTGTGCTCGGTATCGTGGCGGCGGACTTGGCGTTGTACGCGCTGGCGGTGGATACTTACTCGTTGTTCACAGATCCGGAAGTGGCCGGACAGAATCTCTTCATGAACGGGCTGGTGAAAATCACCTACCTGTTGTTGACCGCGGTTTGCTTCGTCGTGGCCATCTTCCAGATGATGCGCAGTTCTGAATCCAACAATACGACGTTTAAATCGGTCTTTGCGATCGCTGGTCTTGGATTCGTGAACATGCTGATTTCGTATGTGCTGTTCCGTGGCGCGGCGGCAGGAGTGGATGACAAGCTCACAGGATTCTCACGCCTGTTGGCGCTTATTCGCACAGATGCGGATATCGGAACTGACGCAGCGGCGATGTTGGCCATTGCGAAGGTGTTGGCGGTGCTCATCGGAGCGATATGCATTTCGTTCTCAAACAACCAAAAACAGGTGGCTGATCGGCCGGTGTTCCGGGGCATTGCCGGTGGCGTGATGTTGTTCTCGTTCGGATTGACGCTGGTCATTGTGATGGGCGACCGGATTTCGTTCACCGGAATTGGAACGTTCTTCAGCACGCTGTTCATGATTTTTGAACCGGGACAATTTGCGATGCCGGTGCTGGCGAGCGTGCTGATGTTTGGATTGACGCTGGTATTTCTGGTCGGGTTGTTAATCCGGAAAGACCGCGCGCCGCTGACGCTGATTCTCGTCGTGTTCGCCGTGATGCCCTTGCAATCGTACATGGCGCATTGGGCGGAGAACGAACAACGCGGTCACATGTTCGGGCATTGGTTCGGTCACGACATGTTCACGCCGCCGTTCAAAGGTAAAGACGGTCAACCGATTTATCCGGAAATGGCGCGCGACGCGGTGTTGTACGGTGGCACGGACCCGGGTCGGTTCTGTCCGACGTACACGATTTTCTGCGACAGCTTCACTGATCCGGAAGACAAAGCAGATCCGAATTACGATCGGCGCGATGTTTATATCATCACGCAAAATGCGCTCGCGGACGGCACGTATCTGAATTACATCCGTGCGCATTACAATCGCAGCGCGCAAAAGATGCGTGGTCTCGATCTGCCGTTCTTCCAGGACGTATTCCGCTCGACGGCTGAACGTCAGGAGAATCGGCGCACCAACGCGATTGCACGTGCGGCTCTCGGCTTGGACAAGCTTGTGCTGAAGCTCGGCGAATCGATTGAGAAACGTCGTCGTGCAGGCAGTTCGTTCTTCACGAAAAAGGATTTCCTCGATTTGCCGGCGTTTGCGGCGCAGTTGCGACAACCGACGAATGAGTTTGCGAAGACGCTGGCGGAAAAACTGACACCGGAAACGCGCGCGTTGTTGACCGGGAATGATACTGACGCGCTGACGAAAGCGCTGATTAACGACTTAAATGTGGTGCTGGAACAAGGGTTGTATGACGACAGTGCACTGGCGACCAACTGGTCGAATGGCTGGCAGTTGTTGTTCAAATACGAAGCATTGGTGGCCGAGCGCCAGCGGATCGAGCAGTTGCAGGCGCAACACCGCATGGGGCAGCTCGGAATGCAGCAGTTGATTGCGATGAAGGCAAGTCCGCAGTTTTATCAGGCGGTTATCGGCGAGGAGGCATCGGTGCGTCAGGCGTTGGAAGCCAATCGCCGCGATCGCGAGCAGCTTGCGGCAGCGGTGCAGGAAAAATTGACGGCGGCTGGAGTCGCATTAACGCCGCATCTGAAGGCGTTTATTTATGAAGCGCCGCAAAGTTTCACGCGCATTCGATTGCAACGGCAATTGATTGAAGCGGCTTTTCCGGGCGTGATTGCCATCAGTCCTGGTGGCGTTTACCCGGATCGCGAAATCCAGATTGCTTCGCCGTTGGATTCACAAAATTGCTTCAGCGAATATATCAGCGAAGCGCAACGCCGTTTGCAGGCCGGTCAACTTAAGCCTGGTGAAGACGTCAAAATCGTTGGCGGCAAAGTGCAGGTGTCCGGTCAGGTCGCGGTCATGGCGATCAATGGATTGTTGACCAAGGTGATGTTCGACAAGAATCCGAATCACGAATTCTATGTCGAAGAAAGCTTCCCGCTGGACTGGATGTATCCGCATTTGACCCCGTTCGGCATCATCATGAAGATCAATCGGCAGCCGTTGCCGACGTTCACGGAAGATATCTTTGAGCGCGATCACGAATTCTGGTCGCAATACTCCGAACGCCTGATTGGAAACTGGATTACGTACGACACTTCGATTGATGAAATCGTTAAGTTTGTCGAGAAGGTCTATCTACGTCACAACTGGAGCGGGCTGAACGAGGGCCAACGGAAATTCGCGCGCGATGACAACGCGCAAAAAGCATTCTCCAAACTCCGCAGTTCGATCGGTGGGGTTTATGCATGGCGCATCGGGACCGCATGTCCGCCGGAATATCGCCCGAAGAACGAAGACGAAGTGCGACGCTTCTATAAAGAGGCGGACTTTACGTTCAAACAGGCGTTTGCCTTCTGTCCTTACAGCCCGGAAGCGTTGTTCCGCTATGTGCAGTTACTCGTTCAACCGCCAGGGCCGATTGCGCCGCGATTGGATGATGCATTGAAACTGGCGCGTACGGCGTTGAAACTGGATCCCTATAACGGACAGATCAATTATCTGATTAGCAGTCTTGAAGACCATCAGCGCCGGATGGGGATGATTGGTAACATCGGCCAATTGGAAACGCAGGTGAATGCGAATCCGGATGATTTGAAGGCGGCGTTGAATCTCGCTTACGTTTACATGCAATCACAGCAGTTCGAACGCGCGCATCCATTGCTGGATCGGATTGTAAAGCATCCGAAAGTCACGATGGTGGAATTGGCGTCCATCATTGATGCCTATCGTCAACTCAAAGACATGCCGCGATTGGAGTCGGCGATGCAGCGGTTGACGGAGGTTCATCCGGATACTCCCGAAGCCTGGTACGATTTGGCGATGGTGCGAATGAGTACGGGGAAGCGGCCGGGAGCTGTGACAGCGTTGTCAAATGCGCTTACGATTAACAAGGCGCAGCGCCAAACCAATCCTGGCGCGATTGATCTCGTTTCCGCTGCGAAGAGCGACGCATTTTTGGGACAACTGTTGACGTCACCTGAATTGCAATCGCTCGTTGCTCCGTAACGGAACAGGCGTCACGTTTTTGGCTCAGCCTTCGGCGCGCATGCGTTTCAGGCAATGCGTGAGGTAGGGGAGCAACTGCTTCTTGCGCGAGACCACTTCCAGAAGTTCAAAAATTCCGGGCTCCAGTTTGGGATAATCAATCTGCGCGAGGAATGATTCGTCTCCGGCAACGACCAACAGTGAGTTCTGCGTTGTGACGTCGGTGACGAGCAGGGCGGAGAAAAGATATTTGTGTTCAGCGCAATATTCCTTCAGCGCCGTGAGTAACTCCTGTTTGCGTTTCCAGAATTGATCGAAGCCGATTTCCTCGATTTGTGCCACGCTGAACGAGCGACCGCTTTCGGTGTATTCTTTGCAGTCGGTCGTAATCGCTTTCGGCGCGGTGTGCAAAGTCAGCAGCGAGCCGGAGGCGAACAGTTTTTCGGTGAACAGCTTCGCGTTGACTTCAGTGATTTTCTCCAATCGCCGCAACACTTCTGCGTCACGCGCCGTGGTGGTGGGCGAGGTGAGATTCAGCGTGTCGGAGACTAAACCGGCGAGAAGTAAACCGGCGATCGGTTTCGGTAATTCCACGTCATGCCGGAAGAAACAATCTGCCACAATCGTGCTGGTTGAACCGACCGGCTCGTTGCGAAAGAGAATGGGTTGATCTGTGGTGAGCGCGCCGATGCGATGGTGATCGATGATCTCGATGATTTCGACTTCGTCCGCGCCCTGAACCGCCTGGGAGATTTCATTGTGATCCACGAGGATCAATTTGCGGTTCACCGTTTTGAGAAAGTCGGTTTTGGAAATGATGCCGACGGTTTGGCCGCGTTGATCTAAAACCGGGAAAATCTGATAACCGGAACTTGTGGCTTCGTCGCGTACGACCGTGAGCGGTGCGTGTTCGCGGAAGCACATGAATTCCTCATTCAACACGTGGCGAACGGCGACCGCCGCGCGACAGAGTGCCGCAGTAGTCGCGGTGTCGTGCGGAGAGGTGATGAGACTCACGCCGTTTTTCTGCGCTGCTTCGATGGTTTTGGCTTCGATTTCCAAACCACCGGTTACCACGAGCACGCGCACGCCTTCGCGAATGGCAAGATTTTGAATGTCCCAGCGGTCGCCGACGAGGATGGCGAGTTTCGTCGGTTCGAACGTTTCGAGGCGTTGAGCGAACGATTCCAATCCCATCGCTCCAATCATCAGGGTGAGATCTTCCTCTTCGTCTGGATTCCGCGCGACGAGCACTTCGCCGTGCAGCGTTTTAGCGAGATTTGAAAGCGAAGAAAGGATGCGACGGGAATCGACGAGCCGATTGGCGGTGGGAAAGAGAAATTTGCTGAGCTTGAACAACGAAAGCAGGCCGCAGCAACGGCGGCTTTCATCCAGCACCGGCAAAATGCGGATGCCACGTTCGTCCATCAGCCCCAATGCCTCGGCGGCGGTGGTTTCGGGTGTGACGCTCATGATGCGGGTTTGCATCACGTCGCGTACTTTGGGCGAAACGTCGGCGACGAATTTTGGCGCAGGTACGCCAAAAGTATTCAGGACGAAATCAATCCGATCGTTGGTATCGCCGCAGCGCGCGGCGACGGCTTCCGGCATGCCGGTGCGGCGTTTGAATTCCGCGTAACCAATCGCGGAACAAATGGCGTCGGTATCAGGATTACGATGGCCGATGACAAGGACTTCACTCATGTATTAGGCGGGCGCAGCTTACGTTTGGCTCACCGCATCAGCAAGGAAAAGGCCGTACCGTTGAACGACATAAATAGGCCGGTAAAAATCTTGTGCGGCGGCATCCGCATTGCTCAGAATCCCTCCGATGCGTTCCTTCGCGGAATTTAAACAACGCGCCCGACCGGTTCTCGCCGGTTTGATGGCGACGTTGTTTTTCGCGGTAACGCTGCTTAGTGCCAGTGAAAAACTGCATGGCACGCTGCATGTCGGAGCTGACGCCGAAGCGAATCATCTTCCGTGTGCGGTGTGTGCCGTGGCGCAAGGGCAGGTGGACGCTCCGCCGGGCGGTGTGTCAGAAGTTTTTGCGGCGCTGTCTGTCGCTTGGACACAGACCCGACCTGACTGCTCCATCGTAAAATCGCTGGATCTTGCGACGGCCCCCGGTCGTGGCCCGCCTGCTTCCATTTCTTCCCAGGCTTGAATCAACGGTGATCCTGCTCGAGTCGCAGGGTAACTTGAGTCCCTTTTGAGAGTCCTTTCGTCGTGCCGGATCTTGGCGCGGCGGGAGATTTTGGAAGAAAAAATTATGAAACAGAATTTTATTCGCTGGAGCGGTGTGATGTTAGGAATCGGTCTGATGACGGGTTCGGTGGTTGGTCAGGAAACCAACGAGATGGAACAATTGCGACGTGAGTTGTTTCAGATGCGCGAGCAAATGCGTGCGCTGGAACAGAAGTTAGAACAGGTGGAACGGAATGCGGCGGCAGCTCGCACGGAATTGCCGGAGCGCGCAAGAACAACTGATGTTGCATCGCTGGCTGCGGCTGAGAAGTCGTGGTCGTTGGCCGATCCGATTCAAGTGGGAAAGGGGAGCGCGTATGCTGATATCGGTCTGGTAGCGACGTTTGCGGCGGGTGGATCGACGGCGCGCGATATCGAAGGTGGAACGCAGTTGGGTGGGCACGATCCGAACCAGCGCGGCTTCACGCTGCAAGGGATGGAATTGAGTCTTCAGGGGGCGGTGGATCCTTATTTGCGCGGTAAGGCGAATGTTCTTTTCTCCATCGATTCCGATGGGGAGACGTTTGTTGAACTGGAAGAAGCGTGGGTGGAAACCGTCGCGTTGCCGGGTAATTTGCAACTTCGCGCTGGTCAACTCATGACGGAGTTTGGTCGCATCAACACGCAGCATCCGCATTCGTGGGGCTTCGTGGATGCACCGCTGGTGAGTGCGCGATTTCTAGGGCCGGATGGACTGCGTAATCCGGGCGCGCGACTCAGTTGGCTTGCGCCGACGCCGTTTTATTCCGAACTCCTGCTGACCGTGCAGGACAGTCATGGAGAAAACGCTGCGGGCTTTCGTCATTCCGGCCACGATCACGGTGCGGCAGCGACGGAGCTCCCATTCGGTTATCGCCATGCGGACAATGATCGCGGCGTGCGAGGAGTTGGTGATATGTTGTTCGCACCACGCTATACGGTGTCGTTTGATCTGACGGATTCGCAAACATTGTTGCTCGGTGCCTCAGCGGCGTTTGGACCGAACTCCAGCGGCAGCAGTGGCGACACGGTGACGCAGATTTACGGGATTGATCTTTATTGGAAATGGAAACCGGCGGAAGCGCACGGCGGATTTCCGTTCGTGAGTTTTCAAAGTGAAGCGATGTTGCGGCGTTATGAATTGGGCGCGTTCGATTGGGATGAAGATGGGAATCTCGGTGATGGTGATGGCAACGGATTCGTGGATGAAGGCATTGTAGCCGATGCGACCGGTTTGTTACCAGCGGTACTGAATCCGGAGCGCGTGACGGATTACGGATTTTATTCCGAACTGCTTTACGGTTTTCGAAAAGGCTGGGTAGCGGGGCTGCGTTACGACTACGTTGGCGGTCGCGCGGCAGATTTTGAGCGCGCCGGATTGCTGGTTGCGGACAATGCCGGCGGAGGCGATTTGTTGGGGCGTGATCCACGACGCGCACAACGTTGGCGGCTGTCGCCGAATCTGACGTGGTATCCGACGGAGTTTTCCAAAGTGCGCTTGCAATACAACTTCGATGATCGGCGGAGTCTGGGCACGGATCATTCCGTGTGGTTGCAGTTTGAGTTTTTGCTGGGAGCACATGCGGCGCACAAGTTTTAAGCGAAAGGATTTCGTATGATGACTCGAATAAGTCTGGTCGCGGCGGAGAACTTCAAATTAAACGCATCAACAACCGGAGAACATCCAAGCTCCAAACGTCAAAGCGTGACTGGAGTTCAGCGTGGAGTTTGGAACGTTGGATTTAGTGTCGTTCTGATGATTGGCGTTTGGTGGCTCGCGGTTGTTAACGCGCACGCGAAGTTGAACGTTGTTGCGACGACGCCGGACATCGGCGCCATCGCGCGCGAAATCGGTGGCGAGAAAATTGATCTGACGATTCTCGCGCGACCGACAGAAGATCCGCATTTCGTTGATCCGAAACCGAGCTTCATTGTGAAGTTGAATCGGGCGGATGTGCTCATTCACGGCGGCGCAGATCTGGAAGTTGGTTGGTTGCCGCGATTGGTTGAACAGGCGCGTAATGCAAAGATCGTCGGCGCGGCGAAAGGGGAAGTGCGTTGTTGTGAAGGTGTGCAGATGCTCGAAGTGCCGGAGAAGTTGGATCGGTCCGGCGGTGACATTCACGCGGCAGGCAATCCGCATTTCCTCGTGGACCCTGAGAATGCGAAGATTGTCGCGCATCACATCGCCGACACGTTCGCGACTCTGGATGCGGCGAATCGGGAGTTTTATCTGGAGCGCGAGAAACAGTTTAATGCGACGCTTGAACGCAAGCTGGTGGAATGGCAGGAAAAGCTCGTTTCGTTCAAAGGTCAACACCTGGTCGCGTATCACAACTCCTGGTTATATTTCGCGAATCGTTTCGGGCTGAAGATTGAATTGTTCCTCGAACCGAAACCGGGCATCCCGCCGTCGCCGCAACATCTCACGACGGTGATTGCAAAGATGAAGGAGTTGAACGCGCGGGTGGTTATTGTTGATCCGTATTTGAATCGCAAGACGGCGGACACGGTAGCGCGCGCGACGGGTGCGAAGGTTGTGTCAGTCACGCAATTTCCAGGTGGCGTGAAAGGGACGGAGGGAGGTTACGTTGCGTTGATGGATTATCTCGTGAACTCGCTGGCTGCGGCTTTAGGGACGGAGAAGTGATATGGATGGCTCTGATGCTTTAACGTGGTCGCAGGTCATGGCGGTCATGAAATGGCCGTTGCTGGCGTGTCTGTTGTTGCCGGGCATTCTGGTTTATTACGGCCTGCACATCATCCGGCGCGAAGTCATCTTCGTGGACTTGGCGCTGGCGCAGGTGGCGACGTTGGGAACGTGTGTTTGTCTTTGGCTCGGGCATGAGGCGGAAGACATTCACAATTTTTTCTATTCGCTCGGTTTCACGTTGGCGGGCGCGTTGTTGTTCACATTTACGCGCCCCAGTAAAACGGCACGAGTGCCACAGGAAGCACTCATCGGGATTATTTACGTAGTGGCGGCAGCGGCGGGCATTCTCTTACTGAGCAAAAGTCCACACGGTAAGGAGGAGTTGCAACGCACGCTCGTGGGCGATTTGCTCACGGTGACGCCGGGGCAAATCGGTAAAACGGCGGTGCTCTATGTGGTCATTGGCGTGGTGCATTTCATCTTCCGCAAACAGTTTATCAAACTGTCCTTTGATCATGATCACGCGGCAGAAGGTGGGTTGAACGTGCGATTGTGGGACTTTATGTTTTACGCATTGTTTGGATTGATCGTCACCAGTTTCGTGCAAGTGGGCGGGGTGTTGATGGTCTTTTCCTACTTGATTGTGCCGGCGGCGAGTGCGGTGTTTTTGGTGCGGTCGTTGACAGCGCAATTACTGGTGGGCTGGCTGGTGGCTTCGGTAGGTAGCGTGGTGGGATTGTATTGGTCGTTTCACAACGATTTGCCTACTGGCGCGGCGGTGGTGTGCGCCTTGGGAATTTCCTTACTGCTGGCGGGAATTATTTCAAAGCTGCGACGCGGTTGAAGCAATTGGCTTTGATTTAGGACTCCGGCGATCAAGAAAAAGGTTAAGTCGGGCCATTGGTGTGTATTAAAAACACTCCAAACGCCGCCTTGACCTTTGGCGGCAAATCCGCATCCTACGCAGCCCGGCAAATCCGTCGTCGCCTTAAAACCGCTGGCTTTTCAGTCAACGATTCCCGGTCGCAGTAAGTTCGCGCGACTGATATTATTGCGAGGTGGCGCAGCCGATCATTTACGATATGCAGCATATTCGAAACATCGCGATCATCGCGCACGTTGATCACGGCAAGACCACGCTGGTGGACTGTCTCCTCAAGCAATCCGGCACGTTCCGCTCCAATCAGGCCGAAACCCAGGTGGAACGGCTGATGGATTCCATGGATCTGGAAAAGGAGAAGGGCATTACGATTCGCGCGAAGAACGCGGCGTTCAAATACAAGAATTACCACATCAACATCGTGGATACTCCCGGCCACGCCGACTTTGGCGGCGAGGTGGAGCGCATCATGAACATGATCGACGGGGTGCTGCTCGTGGTGGATTCCGCCGAAGGTCCGCAGGCGCAAACGCGCTTCGTGCTGCGCAAAGCGTTGGAAGCCGGCGCCAAGCCGATCGTGGTTATCAACAAAATTGACCGCGAGAATGCGAATCCGAAAAAAGTGCTCGATCAGGTGTTCGAGTTGTTCATGTCGCTCAACGCGACGGATGAGCAGTTGGACTTTCCGTTCATTTACTGTTCCGCGAAACAGGGGTTTGCCAAGGTTGAACTCGATCACGCGAGCGGCACGATGGAGCCGTTGTTCGAAGCGATCGTGAAACACATTCCGCCGCCACGCGCTCACGCCGGTGATGGTTTCCAGGTGTTGGTGGCGAATCTGGATTATTCGGATTACCTCGGGCGAATTGCGTTCGGAAAAATTTACGAAGGTAAAATCAAAGTGGGCGATGCGGCGATCTGTCGTCACGGTGACGGTCGGATTTCCAAAGGTAAAGTGACGATGCTGTATCACTTCGAGGGTATGAAGCGCATCGAGATTCAGGAGGCGCACGCGGGTGACATCGTGGGCATCACGGGTTTTGAGGATGTGTTCATTGGAGAAACGATTTGCGATAGCGAAGCGCGTCCGGCGTTGCCGTACATTCCGATTGATCCGCCGACGATTCAGATGGAGTTCGCCGTGAACGACGGGCCGTTGGCCGGTCAGGATGGCAAGCTCGTGACCGCGCGGCATATCTGGGATCGATTGGTGAAAGAAATTCGCACCAACGTCGCGTTGCGCATTGCCCAAACCAGCGATCCGAAAATCTTCGCGGTGAGCGGTCGTGGCGAAATGCAGATTGCCATCCTCGTCGAGCAGATGCGGCGCGAAGGTTATGAAGTGTTGGTGTCGCGTCCGGAAGTGTTGTGGAAGAAAGACGCCTCCGGCAATCCGCTGGAGCCGATCGAAAAAGTGTTCGTGGAAATCCCTCAGGAGAACATGGGCGCGATCATGGAAAATCTTTCGTTCCGCAAAGGCGAAATCACGAACATGAATCATCACGGCAATCAGGTGACGATTGAAGCGTTGGTGCCGATGCGTGGATTGATTGGATTTGAAACCGATCTGGTGAACATGACCAAAGGCATGGGCGTGATGAGTCATTTGTTCCATGAGTACGGACCGGATCGTGGCGAAATTGCCGCACGCAAAAACGGTTCGCTCGTCAGCATGGATAACGGTGAGGCGACCAGTTACGCGTTGAACATGATTCAGGAACGCGGACGTTTGATGGTCGAGCCGGGCGACAGTGTTTACGCCGGAATGATCGTTGGCGAAAACGCGCGTGAGAATGACATCCCCGTGAATCCGGTGAAGGAAAAGAAACTCACCAACATGCGGTCGCAGGGCGACGGCAAAGGCATTCAACTCGCACCGCCGCTCAAGCTCTCGTTGGAACGCGCGTTGGAATACATTGACGTGGACGAGTATGTGGAGGCGACGCCGAAGAATTTGCGCCTGCGCAAAAAGATTCTCGACGAGAACCAGCGCAAACGCGCGGAGAAGTCGCGTGTATTGAAGTTTGTGGAGTGAGTGGCGTCATTCGCGACTTTTCCCGCGCCCGAGGCGGAATCCCGCAGGCATCCGCCATTGAGCCGAGCCGGTTCATCGTTGCTTTCCAGAAAACCACCGCCGTCCCACCAGTCCGGCCCCGAGCAACAGCAACACCCCGCCGCCGGGTTCGGGAATGGCGATGACGAGATTGTCCAACGACCAGCCAAAGGTGGGGATTTCCACGCGCGTCAGGCCGCTGAACTCCGGGCCGAAGTAAAAAGTCTGGAAATCCGCCAGTGGACCGGTCATGTCGTTGATGCCGTCCGTCGTAAATTCCGTGGTGATGAACGAACCATCGGGCCGATAGCCGACAAATTGTACTGTGGCTGGCTCGGTGGAAAACGAATTTTCGGCCAGATCAACAGACCGCAGGTCGAAGTTCGAGCTGTCTATAAAAGTAAAGGCAAGTGTGTTTGAATATCCTCCTAAACCACCCACTAAATAAGTGCTCCCGTTATCAGGCTCGGCCCAATAGCCGCTATTTACTCGCAAGATATTATCGGTCCCCAGCTTCTAAAATCGCACTCCTGATTCGATGTACTCGGGTGCGCCAATTCCTGTGGCAGGTGGCACTGAAGGCGGTCCCTCAAACGTGATGGTTAACATCTCTTGCCCTTGGCCATCCAATGCTGATAGAAAGAAGCCGGAAGCCAGCAATAGGCTCGCTGCTGTTTGCCTCAAAACCCTGCTGGTTAGATTTAGGAATTGATTCATTGCCGCCTTCGAAATAAGAAGCGCTGGTTTACCAAAGCGGCACCGAGCAACAACAACGCTCCCGTACTGGGTTCCGGAACAATAATAACCAGATTGTCCAGCGAATAGCCACTGTCCACACCTGGAATCTCAACGCGACTCAAACCCGTGAACTCGGGGCCGAAATGGAAAGTTTGGAAGGCAGGCCGCCCGTTGTCGTCTCTAATACCGGCGGTGATGAATTCCGTGGCAATGAATGAACCGTCAGGCCGATAACCGAGAAACCGCACCGTCGTGGGCGGATCACCAAGGCCAAACTCGGTCAGGTCCACCGAATACATATCGAACAGCGATCCGTCAAGGAATTCAAATGCTACCTGTAGTGAGGGAAATGTCTGGAGGTACGCGGTGCCATTATAGGGGAAAGCAAAATACGGTCCCAAGAACCGCGAAACCTGACCCGTAAAC
>Ga0065721_10051893_pt1 | contig 13264 bp, 13 predicted proteins | sample Mesricmetagenome_FD_59108 | JGI IMG/M metagenome (GOLD analysis project Ga0065721, IMG submission 59108) | Mesophilic microbial community from rice straw/compost enrichment Sample: eDNA_1 v2 (version 2) | ecosystem: Engineered > Solid waste > Grass > Composting > Bioreactor | place: USA: Davis... | reverse complement strand
TTCAAGACCTGGCCGCTGGCGGCCGGCGAAACCATCCTCTATCACGCGGCAGCCGGGGGCGTCGGGCTCATAGCCTGCCAGTGGGCCAAGTCGCTTGGCGCGCGGGTCGTCGGTACCGTGGGGTCGAAGGACAAGATTGAACTGGCGCGCGCGAACGGGTGCGACGAGGTCATCAACTACCGGGAAGAGGATGTCGTCGCACGGGTGCGCGAGCTGACCGGCGGTAAAGGCGTGGACGTCGTCTATGACGGGGTCGGCAAGGATACGTTCGAGACCTCGCTCGACTGCCTGCGCCCGCGCGGGCTGATGGTCAGTTTCGGCAACGCCTCGGGCGTCGTTTCCATCCCGGACCTCGGGATCCTTGCACGCAAAGGCTCGCTCTATCTCACCCGCCCGACGGGCGCCGCCTACTTCCCGACGCGCAAGGAGCTGCTCGAGGGCGCAAACGCGCTCTTCGAAGCGGTCAAATCGGGCAAGGTCAGGATTTCCGTCAACCACACCTACCGGCTCGAGGACGCGGCCGAGGCGCACCGGGCGCTCGAGGCGCGCGAGACGACGGGCTCGATCGTGCTACTCCCCTGATGCCTTCGGCCGCTCGGCGGCCCGGGGACCAGCATCCAACCGGTCGGCGAGCGCTTCGGCATCCGCGGGGGCACGCACCTTGACGTCGTTGTCGAAGAAGACGAAGACGTCGCGCCCGCTCTTGCGGCGCGGTGTCGGCGGCATCACGCGGTCTGCGTCTTCGGGCTCCGCGCCGCGCACCCATGCGCGGATGCGGGCGGCCCAGCGGTCGAGCGCCTTGTCGTCGTAGCCGCTGACATAGAGCACTTCCGAGCCGTGGAGGCGGCAGTAGACGAAGTCGCTGGTCAGGTCCATCAGCAAAGGCCATTCGACGGTATCGGCACAGACGAGCGCCACCCGGTGCTTGCGCAAAAGCCGGATGAAGCGCGGATCGCGGAAGCTGTCGTGACGGATCTCGACGGCATGGCGCACCGGCTGATGGACATCGCTCTTCAGCCAGTCGCGGCCGTCCAGTCTCGAATCGTGGCGCCGTGCCAGGGCCGAGGCTTCATCGGTGTCGCGGGGAAGCAGGCTCAAGAACCTGTCGAAGAGGTCCTCGTCGAACTTCAACCGGGGCGGGAACTGCCAGAGGATCGGTCCGAGCTTCGGACCGAGACGCAAGAGGCCGGAGGCCAGCATGTTGGCGAGGGGTGTCTCGACCTCGCGCAGCTTGAGCATATGGGTTATGTAGCGCGAACCCTTAATGGCGAAGACGAAATCATCCGGCGTCTCTTCGCGCCACCGCCCGAAAGCCTCTGGTCGCTGCAGGCCGTAGAAGGTGCCGTTGATCTCGATCGCCCGGAAATGCTCGGATGCGTAGGCGAGTTCCTTCTTCTGCGGTAATCCTTCCGGGTAGAAGACGCCGCGCCAGGGCCTATAGGTCCAGCCCGAAATTCCGATGCGTATGGTCCCGTTGCTGCCCATTACCCAGCCGGCGTCGTTCGATCGAACTTCCAACGGAGCGACGGCGACTTGGTTGCGGCAGGGCCGCTCAGTCCGCGGGCAGGATATCCGGGTTGTAGATCACTTCCCAGATGTGACCGTCGGGATCCTGGAACTGTCCCGCATAACCGCCAAAGAAGGTCTTCCGGGCGGGCCTGATGACCGTGGCGCCAGCCGAGGCGGCCTGTTCCATGACGGCATCGACCTCCTCGGTGCTGGACAGGTTGTGCCCGAGCGTGAACTCGGTCGGGCTGCGCGGCGATTTTTCGATGCCGGAGTCATGGGCGATGCTGTCGCGCGGAAAGAGTGCCAGCTTCAAGCCGTTTTGCAGGTCGATGAAGACCACCGCGCCATGCTCGAACTCAGTGCCGATGATACCCTCGGTCGGCAGACCCAACCCGTCGCGATAGAACTTGAGCGATGTCTCCAGATCATCGACGCCGATCGTGATCACGGTTATCCGGGGTTTCATCGCGTGTCCTCCTGAATGGAGCTATGCGGTCAGATGCTGCGCTGCCCGCGCAACATTCAGTTCTTGGCCAACATGGGCAAGACCATACCCCATCGCGTTTTCTGCGGCGGTCCAGACGGCTCGAATCCCACCTTCTTGTAGACGGCTATCGCCCGAGCGTTGTCTGGATGCGGATCAGTCGCAATCACAGGTGCCCCCTCATCAAAAAGAGTCCGCATCCGCATCGCGATGAATGCTGATCCATGCCCCACACCGACCATCTCAGGATCTCCAATGAACTGGTCAATGCCCCGCGTGCCCTTGGGAAGGTAGGCAAATGGGTGATCCTCCCACCCGTGGACTGTGTAGTCCTGCATGTACGCAAAAGGGCGACCGGCGTTTAGAACAATCCAGCGCGCTACCCGAGGATCGGCCAAGTCCGCCTCGTCGTATGGTTCCCTGTCCCACCATTCGCGGACATGCGCGTTCGATAGCCATCGCGCCAGCATACCGAGATCATCCGGCGTCACCTCGCGAAAACTGTACCGATGGGGTGCTGTCATGCGAACAGATTGCCAGAGCCATCAGCCGATCGGCAAGGGCTCATAAAGGCGCCATTCGCTTGAGCAAGTTGTACGACGGCAAAGGGGCCGAAGCCGGTTGTGCGGTAAACGGCGAGAGTATCGCGCTATAGGGGGCGATTGGCGGCAATGGCGGGTAGGGAGGGATTCGAACCCCCGGAACGCTTGCACGTTCGCCGGTTTTCAAGACCGGAGCAATCAACCACTCTGCCACCTACCCGGCGAGGTGCGTTTAGCTTGTTCGATATGGGAGTGTCCAGCTTCACGTGCCACGGGGCTTGGCGCGATTGGTGGCGGCGGCCGAAAGCGGATCGTCGGGCCAGGAGTGGCGCGGATAGCGCCCCTTGAGGTCGCGCGCGACGTCCTTCCAGGAGCCGCGCCAGAAGCCGGGCAAGTCGCGGGTCGTCTGGATGGGGCGGTGGGCGGGCGAAAGCAGTACCAGCAGCAGCGGGATGCGGCCGTTCGCGACGGCGGGGTGCACGTCGAGGCCGAAGAGCTCCTGCACGCGCACTTCGAGCGCGGGGCCGTTCTCGGCCTCATAGTCGATCGGCAGGCGGGAGCCCGATGGAGCGTCGAAATGGCTGGGCAGGAGCCGTTCGATCTCGGCACGGCGCTCCCAGGGCAGGAGCTCGAACAGGGCGCCGGAAAGGTCTTCGGCCGTGATGGCTGAGGCCTGGGTCTTGCCGTGGATGTGCGGCGCGAGCCAGGCGGCGCCGTCGCGGGCGAGGGCCTCGTCGGAGAGGTCCGGCCAGGGCTCGCCCAACTGGTCGTGGAGATAGGTGGCGCGGGCACGCAGGGCGAACTGCTCCTTGCTCCACGGCAATTTGTCGATGCCCCGTTCGGCAAGGCCCGCGGCCAGGATTTCGACAGCAGCGTCGAGATCGCCGATGGCGCTCGTCGTCTCATCCAGCCGCAGGGCTCCGAACCTGCGCAGCCGCCGGGCGCGAACGCTGCCGCTCGGTTTGTCGAAGGCAAGGGACGTTTCCTCGGCGATATGCGCAGCGAAGAGTTCGTCGATGGTTTCGCGCTCGACGCGCGCGGCGGCGCGGATACGGCCGTTCGCCGCATTGCCGGTCACGTCGGTGACGACAAGAAAGCGCTCGCGGGCCAGCGCATCGGTCTCCTCGAGCGCGGCAGCGCGGCCGTTGGCGAGGCGGAAGCGCCCGGGAGCGCCTGCGGCCTGGGCAATGCGGTCTGGATAGGCGCGGGCGAGATGGCAGCCGACCTCAAGGGCGGAATCGGCAGTTGGTCCGGCTCGAACGAAGCGAGCCCAACGCTGGGCCAGCGCGCGGGCTTCGCGCGCCCGGGGACCGCTGTCGGCACGGAAGCGCTCGAGGCGGCGTTCCAGGTCGATCGAATCTCCGCCGAGGCCGCGTTCGGTGAGCAGGACGGCGATCTCGGCCGCCGTCGCTGCGGTGCCTTCGTCCGCAGCGGCATGGATCATGTGGGCGAGGCGTGGATGGAGAGGCAGGCGGGCGAGCGCCTTGCCGTGCGCCGTGATGTAACCCTCGTCATCGAGGGCATCGAGGGACTGCAGCAGCGCGCGGGCCTCGTTCCATGCCGGAGGAGGCGGCTGATCGAGGAAGGCGACGGCGCCGGGATCGCGTACGCCCCAAGAGGCGAGATCGAGAACGAGGCCGCTGAGGTCGGCAGCGAGGATTTCAGGCGTGTCGAACGGCAATAGACCGGCCGTCTGCCCCTCGCTCCACAGCCGGTAGCAGACGCCCGGCTCGATACGGCCGGCGCGGCCGCGGCGCTGGTCGGCGCCGGCGCGGGACACGCGGCGGGTCTCGAGCGTCGTCAGGCCCGTCGCCGGCTCGTAGGCGGGCACTCGGGAAAAGCCGCTGTCGACGACGATGCGCACGCCTTCGATCGTCAGCGAGGTTTCGGCTATGGAGGTCGCGAGCACCACCTTGCGCCGGCCGGCTGGTGCTGGCTGCACCGCACGGTCCTGCTCGGCGGGAGAAAGCTGACCGTAGAGGGGCGCGATGTCGACATCGCCCGGAACCTTGCCGGCGAGCCGCTCGGCGGTGCGGGCGATCTCGGCTTGACCGGGTAGGAAAACGAGCGCCGAGCCGGGTTCGGTGAGCAGAGCACCGAGGACAGCCGAGGCCACCTGATCCTCAAGGCGCTGCAACGGGTCGCTGCCGAGGTAGCGGGTCTCGACGGGAAAGGCGCGGCCCTGGGTTTCGACGACAGGCGCGTCGCCGAGGAGCCGGGCAACGCGGGCGCCGTCCATGGTCGCGGACATGACGACGACGCGCAAGTCCTCGCGCAGTGCCGCGGCGTCAATGGCGAGCGCGAGGCCGAGGTCGCCATCGAGGCTGCGCTCGTGGAACTCGTCGAAGATAACGGCGGCCACGCCCTCAAGGGCGGGATCGTCGAGGATCTGGCGGGTGAAGACGCCTTCGGTAACCACTTCGATACGCGTCCGGCTGCCGACACGCGAGTCGAGGCGGACGCGATAGCCGACCGTTTCACCGACCTCCTCGCCGAGCAGCCGCGCCATCTGGCGGGCGGCGGCTCGCGCGGCGAGGCGGCGGGGCTCGAGCATGGCGATGCGGCCATCGCCCCGCCAGGCTGCGTCGAGCAGGGCAATGGGCACGCGGGTGGTCTTGCCGGCGCCGGGAGGCGCAACCAGGACGGCACGCGTGCCGGTTTCCAGCGCTGCGAGCAGGCGGGGCAGGGCATCATCGATGGGCAGGGGCGGGAAGGCACGCATGCGCAGGGTTGTGACCAAGTTCGCACGCGCCCGCAAGCCTGGCTTGCTTGCCACGGGCAGGCAAATCAGCCAGACCTTGGCTGCAATCGCGGGGGCACGAGATGCGCGCAGCCGATGGTAGCGAAATGGCCGAGACGCCCCTGCTCCTGCCGCTCGGCGAGGGAGCAATGCTGGTGAGGTTCGGCGCGACGCTTTCGGAGGCGGCCAATATCGCGGCACTACGCTTCACCAAGCGCCTCGAGGAGCGCCCGATCGCCGGCGTCGTCGAAGTGGTGCCGAACCTCGTTTCCGTGCTGCTGCGCTACGAGCCGGAGCGGATCGGTTTTCAGCGGCTCGCGGGGGAGGTCGGCCTGCTGCTGACCGCCAGGATCGAGAATGCCGACCACGCGGGCCGCGAGCAGAAGGTGCCGGTTGCCTTCGGCGGCGACGACGGTCCCGACCTCGGCGAAGTGGCCGAGCGGCTCTCGCTCTCCGTCGAAGCGTTCATTGCGGCGCACAACGCGTCGCGGCTGCGGGTGCTGGCGACCGGCTTTGCGCCCGGGTTCGTCTATTGCGGCTTCCATCCGGAAAAACTCCACCTGCCGCGACGAAAGGATGTCCGCCCGCGCGTTCCTGCTGGCAGCGTGCTTTTTGCCGCGGGGCAGACGGCCATCGCGGCGACGGACATTCCGACGGGTTGGCACGTGATCGGGCGCACGGACCTGCGCAATTTCGATCCCGCCCGCGAGCCACCGACGCTGCTGGAGGCCGGAGACGAGATCGTCTTCGAGGCAGGGGCATGAGCACGCGTCTCGTCATTCGCCGAGCCGGACCACTGACCACCATCCAGGACAGGGGGCGATTCGGCATGCTGCGTCACGGGATCAGCGCTTCCGGGCCGATGGACAGCGGCGCCTTCGCCGCCGCCGCCCAGATACTGGGCGAGGCGGGTCCGGCGGGGATCGAGTTCACGTCCGCCGGCCTCGAACTCGATATGGTCGCGGGGGAGTGCCGGATCGGCCTTGCCGGAGGACTTTTCGTCGCGACGCTGAACGGCCGGCAGCTCGGCTGGCCGGCCGCTGCCGAGTTGAGGGAAGGCGACCTGCTCGCCGTCGGTCCCGGCCGAGCGGGCAATTTCGGCTATCTGCGCTTCGACAAGACCATCGCGGTTCCGGCGGTGCTCGGCAGCCGAGCGACCAATTTGCGCGCCGGGATCGGTGGATTGGAGGGACGGGCGCTTAAGGCCGGTGACGGGATCGATCTCGTTCCGACCGGCGAGACCGATCCGGGAATGAGCCGGACGGCGTCCGGTGACGGGCCGGTCCGCATCATCTGGGGCCTCCATGCGGAGGTGTTCGCGCCGGACTTGCGCGCTCGTTTCCTGTCAGAGGAATTCCGGGTCACGGCGCGGATGGACCGCATGGGTGTCTGGCTCGGCGATCCTGGCGGTGTGTTCAAGGGCGCAGGCGGGCTCTCGCTCGTTTCGGACGCGGTGGTCCCCGGCGACATCCAGATCGTGGGTGAGGGCACGCCGGTGGTGCTGATGCGTGATCATCAGCCGACGGGTGGATACCCCCGCATCGCTACCATCATCGGTCCCGACCTCGACCGCTTCGCGCAGATGCGGCCGGGTACGCATGTGCGGTTTGAATCTGTTAGCCTCGCGCACGCCCAGACCCTCTCAGCCTTGCGGAGCGCATGACGATGACCTCGATCGACCTCAATGCCGACCTCGGAGAAGGCATGGGTACCGACGAGGACCTGCTGGCGGTCGTTTCCAGTGCATCCATCGCCTGCGGCGGTCACGCGGGCGATGCGCAGACGATGCGGCATATTCTCAAGATCTGCAAGAACAGGGGGATACGAGCGGGAGCTCATCCCGGATATGCGGACGCCAAGCGCTTCGGGCGCTTTCGCGTGGTGATGCCGCTCGACCAGCTGCTGGGCCAGATCCGCTCGCAGCTCTTCCTCCTGCGCTGGATCGCCGACGAGGTCGGGGTGCCGATCTCCTACGTCAAGCTGCATGGAGCGCTGGCCAACCAGACGGCGGAGGAGCTGCCACTTGCCGTAGGCATCTTCGCCACGGTCCAGGCCATGGATCCGAAGGTCGCAGTCCTCGCGCTCGACAACAGCCAGCAGGTGCGGGCGGCCAAGGCCGTTGGCGTGCCGCTGATCCGCGAGGCCTATGCCGACCGTGCCTACACGCGCGAGGGCCTGTTGATGCCGAGGAGCGAGGATGGGGCGGTGATCCACGATACCGACGTCGTCATCGAGCGCTGCCTGCGGCTGGCAAAGCACGGCGAGATCGTTGCGCGGGACGGGACGGTGCTCAAATCTTCGGCCCGCTCCATATGCCTGCATGGCGACACGCCCGGCGCGGTGGACCTGGCGCGCGAAGTGCGCGATGCGCTGGAGGCCGAGGGCATTCGCATCGCTCCGGCCGAGCCGGAACACGAGGTGCAGCCAGCCGAGCTCTAGCGGCCCTCGTCGGGGATGTTGAGCACGTGACCGCACGCCTTGCAATGCACGGCGTCTGGATCGTGCTTCTGCAGGCCGCATTGCGGGCAGGGAAAGGTGACCTTGTGCGGGCGGAAGATCGCTTGGGCTAACCGCACGAAGAGCGAGATGCCGACGATCATGACGACGATCGAGGTGAGCTTGCCGAACGTGCCGGGCAGGATGATGTCGCCGAAACCCGTCGTGGTCACCGCCGTGACGGTGAAGTAGAGCGCGTCGACATAGCCTTCGATGCCGGTCTCTTCGCCGGCAAAGAAGGTGTAGACGAAGCCGGTGACGATGAAGAGGAAGACGAGGAGGTTGATGACCGCCTGCGCTGTCTCACGCCAAGGGCCGAGACCGCGCTTTTCCAACGGCTTCCAAAGGGCAGAGCGGCGCGTGAGCGTCCAGAGCCGCAGGATGCGCAGGAACCCGAGATTGGCGAGGACCGTAGGAAAGAGCAGGGTCGCCAGGATGAAGATGTCGACGACGACGGGAAGCTGGCGCAGCCATTTGAGGATGTCGGAGGTGGCGAGCGCCCGCGCCGAGAGGTCGGCGAGCAGCAGCGCGGCGACGGCGATGTCGATCCACAGGAATGCGGGATCGCCACGGAGCAGGGGCGTGGCGATGAAGAAGGCGATAATCACGAGGTCGACTAGGAGCACCGCGAACTGGAAGCGCAGCGCCTGGGGCGACTGGCCATGGTAGAGCACGCGCAAGCGGGCGCGGAGCCGGTCGAAAGTACGGTCTTCGCTGTCGGTCGGATCGTCGGTCTTTTCAGTCATTCGGCTGCCGCGGGCTGGTTCGGCGCGACTATAGGACCGCAATGGCTTTCAAACCATTGCGGTTGCGTACCGGCCCGCGCGGAGTGTTCAGGGAATAGTCGGGTTGTTAGGACCGCCTGGCGTGGACCCACCGCCCGATGGTGGGGTGTTGCCACCAGTAGATGGCGGGGTGTTGCCGTTGCCGCCGGTGGAGGGAGGCGGGCTTCCGCCATTGCTGGATGGAGGCGTATAGGAATCCCCCGGCTCGCCGCTCGACTCCGAGCCCGGTGCCGACGGGCCTTCGAGGCACCGGCCCACTCCGCTGATCCGGAACTGCTGCATCAGGGGCGACTGGACCATCGCATACCGGAAGACCCGCGCGAGCTGCAGACGCTGCGCATCGTTGCGGGTGAAGAGTCGCGCCGATCCGGCGGCGCTCGCGATGCCGCAGCGTTCGGCAAGGTCGACGCAGCTGCTGCCGGAGCAGACGCGCACAGCGCCTTCGTAGAGCATCACGCGGGTTTCTCCGCGCCCGACAACGAAGTCGAACTTGGTGCCGCGCACGCCGATCGTCGCGGAGGGAGTGCGGATCTGGTATGCCGATTTCGGGCTGTTGCCGCTGATGAAGCGGAAGGTTCCGCCGAGCGCGTTGATGGCGAAGCGCTCGGCGGAGCCGCCACCGCGCATCAGGTAGGATTCGATGAGAAGCGAGCTGCCCGGCCCGACGACGAGCCGCGTATCGTCGAGGAAGACGAGCTGCACCTGGCCGCTGGCGCCGGTCATCACCCGCTCGCCCACCGACACGTCCGTGCCGACGACGAGGATGCGGTCGCCCGAGCCGCCCCGCGCTACCGCATCGGGGTCGACACCGACGGCCTTGCCCTCATTTGCGGCCCATGCGGGTCCGAGGGAAAGCATGCCGGCGAAAAGCGCAGCGATAGCCGTTCTGACGCAAGTTGTGTTCATGTCCGCCAGCCTGCACGAAGTGAGATGAACGGGAATTGAACAGTTTAGCCGTGCGCACTCTATGCGGCGGCCGGATATCCGGCAATCGGATACTTGCGATCTGTTGCAATCTTAAGAATAGCGTTCCTCGGTCCATGGGTCGCCGTGATTATGGTAGCCACGGACCTCCCAGAAACCGGGTTTGTCGATGAGCGAGAACTCGATCCGCCGCAGCCACTTGGCGCTCTTCCAGAAGTAGAGGTGCGGTACGACGAGGCGCACCGGTCCGCCGTGCTCGCGCGCCAGCGGCTCGCCCTGCCAGCTATGGGCGAGAAGGGCGTCCGGGCTAAGGAAGTCTTCGATGGCGAGATTGGTCGTATAGCCATCATAACTGTGGAGAATGACGAAGCGGGCCTGCGGCAGGACGCCCGCCGCCTCGGCAACGTGCATCGTCGGCACGCCGCTCCAGGCATTGTCGTAGCGCGACCAGCTCGTGACGCAGTGGATGTCCGAGACGAGGTCGACCTGGGGTTGCTCGCTGAACGTCTGCCAGGTCCAGGACAGATTGCTCTCCACCGTACCGTCGATGTCGAGCCGCCAGTTCGCTCTCTCGATCACGGGTTCGACGCCGAGGTCAAGCACCGGCCAGTTCTTGACGAGATGCTGACCGGGCGGCAGGCGCTCGGCTTCCGGCCGCGCGGTGCGGCCGGTGAGAAACCGGCCCTCGCGCACCCATGCGGCCTTGGTGCGGGTGAGCTTGGAGTCCGGGGGCAGGGTCGGATCGTCGTCGGCCATCGTTTCGGCTCCTGCGGGTCGGAGCCCAAGCATGCCATTTCGCGCGCGCCGTGGCGAGAGCACCGGGCCTACGCGTTCGTGACACGGGAAATCGGAAGCTCTCTGTTGCCCCGGGACGTTGTGCGGGCTAATGGCTGTTTGGATTTGGGCACAAAACTGTCACATATCCCGCGCAACGGAGAGAGCATGAAGCTGGCGTTCGTCATTCCGGCCTACAACGAGGAAGCGCTGATCGGCAAATGCCTGGAGTCAGTGATCGCCGAGGTCGAGCGTTCCGGCATGCGCGAGCAGGTCGAGATCGTCGTGGTCAACAACGCCTCGACGGACCGCACCGGGATCATTGCACGCAGTTTCGAGGGCGTGCGGGTTGTCGACGAGCCCAAGAAGGGGCTGGTCAACGCGCGCGACGCAGGCTTCCAGGCGTCGAGCGCCGAACTCGTCGCCAATATCGACTCCGACACGCTCGTTCCCCCCGGCTGGCTCGATACCGTTATGCGCGAGTTCGGCAAGGATCCGAACCTGGTGGCGCTGAGCGGCCCTTATGTCTACTACGACATGTCGGCCTGGAACCGTTTCCTCGTCGGGCTCTTTTACGGCCTCACCTACCTCATCTACGTCCTCAACCGCTTCATCCTGCGCGTCGGCTCGGTGGTGCAGGGGGGCAACTTCGTCTTCAAGCGGTCGGCCTGGATCAAGGTCGGCGGCTACGATCGCTCGATCCAGTTTTTCGGCGAGGATACGGATGTCGCGGTGCGCCTTTCAAAGGTCGGCGGCGTCAAATGGACGTTCGCGCTCAAGATGAAGACCTCGGGGCGGCGCCTCGAGAAGGAAGGCGTGTTCAAGACGGCCAGCACCTATACCCTCAACTTCTTCTGGGTGACCTTCCGCGGAAAGCCCGCGACCAAGGAATACACCGACATCCGCCCGCATTGATTGCGGGTTACGTCTTGATCGCAAGCGGCTAAGCTCGTGAGCCGATGCCCCTGGCAGCGGAGGCGATTCGGCGCATGTCGGTCCCCACGCAGTTTCCATCGATTCCCCTTGCCGCGCGGCCGGGCGCGGAGGCGTCCGGACTGACGCCGGGCCAGACGCTCTCGGTGCGGGTGCTGGGACCTGGCGTGAACGGGGCGACGCTGGTGCAGGCTGGATCGCAGCAGCTTGCGCTGCAACTGCCGATGCCGCCGGCTGCCGGAACCATACTGCACCTACGCGTCGAGGGTCGCGGGCCCGACCAGAGGCTGGTGCTGCTGCAAACCGGTCCGACCCTCACGACAGACGCGCCAAAGCAGATGCAGGCCGGCGCGGCTCTGCCGCAATCGGTGCCGCAGGGGCCGGGTGTGTCGCCAGTCGCAACGGCAGGCGGGACGTTCCAGCCGACGGCCGATCCGCTCCGTGCGGTGCTTGTCCAGATGGTGCAGGCGGCGCTGGGGCGGCAGGGGAGCGTTACGGCGCTCATGGAGACCATTGCCGCCCTGGGGCCGGCGGCGCGCCTGCCGGAACCCGTCCGTCGCGTCGTGGGCCGGCTTGCCGAGAGGCCCATGCGCATGGACGGCACTCCAGTCAACGGTCGGAACCTGCAGCAGGCGGTGCAGGGCTCGGGCCTCTTCATGGAAGCGGTTCTGGCCGGGGGAGCAAGGCCAGCGGCCGTAGCGGACCTCAAGGGACAACTGCTCGAACTCACGCAGGTACTGCGCGCCTGGCTGGGGGCGGACGTGCCCGCGGCAGCACCGGTGCGGCCGCCGCCACCGCCACTGCGCGGAATACCGCCCCGGGCTCCACATCGCTCCGCTCCTCCCGCCTCGCTGCCCGATGCGCCGGAGGAGGTCGGGCGGAAACTGCTCGACCAGGCGGAGGCCGCGCTCTCGCGCGTGCGGCTCCTGCAGAACGCGTCGTTGCCCGAGGAAGCGAGCAGGACGGGCGCGGGTACTGCCGAGTGGAACCTCGACCTGCCGTTCGTCCTCAACGGTCATTTCGGCGCGATGCCGCTGCAGATCCGGCGGGACGAGGCCAATGGCGGGGCGCCCGGCGAGCGCAACTGGAAGGTACGGTTCGCCATCGATCTGGGCGAAAGCGGGGAGGTGGGGGCGCAGATCGGCCTGCGCGGCGGCAATGTCAGCGTCCTGCTCTGGGCGACGGATGCGGCGACCGCCGGCGCCATGGAACAGGCAACGCCGGAGCTCGCCGGAATGCTCGGCCAGGCCGGCCTTTCGCCGGGCACGCTCGTCTGCCGATCCGGACCTCCCGAGGCGCCGAACCGGCCGAGCGGCGGTCTCGTGGATGCCGTCTCATGAGCGGAGAGGGGCCCAAAGTTCCCGTCGCGATTGCCCTCGACTATGAGGTGGGGGCGAGCGAGGCGCCGCGATTGGTCGCCAAGGGAAGGGGGCCTGTCGCCGAGCGGATCGTTGCGCTAGCGCAGGAAAACGGAGTGGTGATCGAGAGCGATCCCCTGCTGGCCGAGGCGCTGGCGCGAGTGGAACTGGATGACTCGATTCCCATCGAGCTCTACGAAGCGGTCGCGGTGGTGATCGCCTTCGTATTGCGGCAGGCGAAATCGTAGCCGGCGCCATTGTGCGGGGCCGCCGGCATCCCCATGTCCCTTGTCGACGAACAAGGGAGTGGACCATGCTCAATCCTGAAGACCGCCGCGCCATCGAGGACCTCTTCGAGCGGCTGCGCGATGTTGCCGGGCGCACCGGCCCGCGCGATCCCGACGCCGAGGCGCTGATCCGCCAGAAGGTTGGCGAGCAACCCGGCGCGCCCTACTACATGGCCCAGACCATCCTGGTGCAGGAGACCGCGTTGCGCGAGACGCGCGAGCGCATCTCCGAACTCGAGGCGCGCCTCGAGGAGGGCGGCTACCGGCGCGGACCGTGGGACCGGCAGGAGCTAAACGAGCGCGTGGGCGGAGGCGGGTTCCTCGCCGGAGCCGCGCAGACGGCCCTCGGCGTCACGGGCGGCGTGCTGCTCGGCAGTGCCATCGCCAGTATTTTCACCGGCGGGGCGCAGGCGCAAGAGCCGGCGCCCGAGC
>Ga0065721_10051891_pt1 | contig 13270 bp, 11 predicted proteins | sample Mesricmetagenome_FD_59108 | JGI IMG/M metagenome (GOLD analysis project Ga0065721, IMG submission 59108) | Mesophilic microbial community from rice straw/compost enrichment Sample: eDNA_1 v2 (version 2) | ecosystem: Engineered > Solid waste > Grass > Composting > Bioreactor | place: USA: Davis... | reverse complement strand
CTCAGATAGGGCCTAACGGCGGTCATCCCTTACTCCTCCGTCCGATGGTGCGGATTGGCTTAATTACTTATTATACAATAATCGAGCATTCGGGAAATAGGCAAGCTTAGGAAATCGACGGAAGAAAAAGCCGCTCGCCGGAACGATTCCTGCGAACGGCTTGCCATTGCATCTTCGATTGCTTCCGCTTCATTCGAATCGCCCGACAGGCGCCGAGAGAAACTTCGGAATTCGGCCGAGCAGCGCCGGAAGAACGCTCGCGTGCTCTTCCCCGGAGAACAGAACCTTCTCCATGTTGAAAGTCTCGCACACAAGCGGAGCCGTCCGCTCCGCGACGATCTCGACCCCCTCCGGCATGTCTTCCAGCTCCTCGGCGCCGAACCCAGCAGAAGGTTGGCGGCCGCATCCCCGCTCTAGCTCCGCTTGAAGCGCCTCCGCCAGGGTCCGGAACAAGGCATCCCCGTCTAGCATATACACGATGGCATACCCGCTGTCGGGAGGAGGTTCTTCGGGAACGGAGAACAGGATCCGATAGTCCAGCCCCGCGCGGGAGGTCATCGGGAATTCATGCCAGCCGTCCGGCGTATGCGGAACAAGGCTCGTCTGCCTCATTTCGCCAGGAATCCTAAGACATCGTCGATGACTTTGCCCTGCGCGATATAGCCCCCCTGAGCCAATCATCCGCTTTCGTAGCCTCGGGACGCCAATTCATAAAAGCGCTCCGCCTAAGCAGAGCGCCCTTGCCTAACAAGCCGATTAAATGACGGCCGCCGCGAGCATCCACGTCGACGCCGCCAGTGTCGCGACGGCGACTCCCCGGCAGAGAAAGACGGCATAGCCGCCTCGGCGACGGGAGCCTCGGGTCAGCCAAAGCAGGCGCAGCGAGTACCCGATGCCGAACAGGTTGATGAGCAGACTCGCCGCTAAGAACCAGTCCACCCCGACGGAGGCTCCGCCCGCCGCGCCTTCGTGCATGCCATCGTGATGGGCATGCCCCTCCATCTCCATCCCCATCTGTGCCGCTCCGGACAGCAGAGGCACTGCGAGCAGATGAACGAGGTGCAGCACCAGCATAAGCGCTACGGGCGCCAGGGAGACGAGCATGTGCTTGCCCCAAGCTCGCGGAGCCGGATCGGCCCGCGACGCCGGTTGCGCTTGCGCGTTCGCGATCACCATGAGTATCCTCCTCTCTTAATGCCCGCAACTTGATGTGCCGGAGGAGCCTCCGCAGGAGGATGCTGTCGATGCGGCGGCGTCAGCGTTGCCGCAATGCGACAGCTTATGCTCCGTCCGCGGCACGTCAAGAGACGGGCTGTAGTCGAAGAAGCCGTTCGGCTTGAGCGAGAAGCCGATATAGGCGGTCGGCATGACGGGCCAATCCTCCGGGCGCGGAATGTGGTGATGGCCCATCGTGTACCAGACGACGATGTCCCGGTCCGCGATGTCCCGGTCCGCGGCGACGTAGCTCGGCAATCCCGCGCCTCCCGGGTGCTGGTTCGGGTAGTCTCCGGCGGCATACTTCTCCTTGGGGTCGTAAGGAGTAACCCATAGATGGTGTTTGACGAAGCCAGCCCGCTTCAGCAGGCTCGATTCGGGATGGGCGAACGGCAAGCAATTCTCGCCATAAACCAGCTTGTAGCCGACCGGCTCTCCGACCGCATTCTTCACGGAAGGATTGACGAACTTCCAGGCGCGGGCCGACGCCAGGTCGATATCCCGTACGGCCTGACTCTCGGTCTCCAGCAGCGTCGACTTGGCATAGAACGCGTTGCCGTACGGATTGTCCGGACCCGGCGGCTCGGCTTCCGTATGCACCTCGTAGACCGAATTGCTCATCCCGTCGATGCTGATATCCATGCGGACGTTAAAGAAGTGCTGGTGATTCGGAGCGTTCAGGTTCGGCGCGATCAGCGTTCCGTACTTCGGCTTCAGGCCGTCCTCGATCGCCGCCGTGAACATGATTCCGGTCAGCTTCACCTCGAAGCTGATCGTCCCGTCCTGATAGAAATACCAGAAGAAGCCGTACTCGTAATTGCCGACGGTCGATATCGAAGACAGGACGAGCCTGCGGGAACGCCGAACCTCGACGTGGTCCGTCCGCCAATCGGTATGCTTCCAGCCGATGCCGAAGTCCTCTTCGTGCAGGCAGACGGCGTTCTTGATACGGGCCACCTCTCCTTTGCTGTTCGTCATGAAGGCGTCGAAATATCGGATTTCGCCTACGCAATCGCAGCCAAGCTCAAGGGAATTGGCCAGCATGCCGATGCCGTACTCGCCCGCATCGAAAGCGTTCTGGCGATTATGGGCGGGAGTCGGATCCCCGTAAGGCACGACCATCTCGGACAGCGAAGCGCGATACAGAATCGGCCGCAGCCTTCCCTTGTCCTCGTAACCGACCGTATGCAGGATCAGCCCTTCGCGGGGGTTGAAGCCGAAGCGGATGCTCCACTTCTGCCAAGCGATGTGGTGTCCCTCCACCTCGAAGCTCGGCCCATCCGTCTGCACGATATCCAACGGCTTGATGCCCCCGCGCGCGGCGACCTGATCGCTCCGGTATTGCCCATCCTGCGAAGGAATCTTCACCGCGCCGTAATCCTCGACCTTGAGCACCTGCTTTTTGTTCATATCTACGTAAGCGATAATTCCCTCGAGCGGATGGGCATAGCCGTTATCGAGCTCCGATGATTTGATCCAGGACATCGCCCTCAGCAGGCGAAGCCCTTCCTCCTCCTTCACGCCGAAGTTGCCGGCCGACCAAGGATCCACCATCACCATGCTCGCGTCCGTTATCCCCCTTCTGGCCAGCGCTTCGAGAAAACCGGGATCCGACTTGACGATCTCCTCGCATTCCATGAATTCATCGAGCATGACCGATGGTTGAACGCCCGGCACATAGGTCCAAGACTTGAGCTTCCGTTCCGCGAGGGAAACGACGGCCTCGTAGGTTCGTTCCTCCGCGTTGTCGAGGATGACGGCGAACGCTTCGCGTTCGATCGGATCGCCCGGACGGAAGGCGAGCACTTTCTCCTTGGGCGGCTCCTGCAGCGTAACCGTTACGAACCGCTGAAGCATCGTAAGCGAACGTTCCTGCTTCAATATAGCGACGGCAAGCTCGATCTCTCTCGCCGTCAGCGGCTCCAGCGGATGCGCGACCTGGCCGGCAATCAATTCCTTCTCATTGATCATGTTGCTTCCTCCTTCGCGTTCGGGATGTTAGACGATCTGCTTAAGCGGCGGAAGCTCGTCTCGTTCCGCCGCGTCGTCCATGACGATCTTGCCGATGGCCGCGTAGCGGTCCGGCCTGGCTTTCTTCAGATATAGAACAAGCCCCATTCCAAGCACGAACGCTCCTATGACGATCCACGGAATGCTTTTGAAAAAAAGAGTATCGGAAGCTTCTCCAGCCGCCGCGCTTAAATTCTGAATCAGCAGCACGAGCATCCACACCATTCCCGCTCCGCCGAGAATCGGCGCCAAGAGCGTCTTAAACCAATGCCGGGATTCCTTGTGATGGCGCGAAAAATAGCCGATGACCGCTCCCGAGCAGAGAATCTGGACGACGAGAATGGAGACCGTCCCAAGCAGGGATAACAGTGTAAAAATCCCGAGATACGGATCTTGATCGAACAGCCAAAACAGCCCCACGATGACGACGCCGATCAGCGTCTCGACGAACGACGCGAAGTACGGGGAGCCGTGCTTGCGGTGGGTATGGCCCAATCTGCGATGGAAGAAGCCCTCGCGGCCCATGGCGTACAAGTAGCGCGAAGCCGAGTTATGGAAAGCGGAGCCGCAGGCGATCGATCCGGTCATCATCAGGAGCTGCATCACGAAGACGGACCACTCCCCGAAGTAATGGCGACTTGGACCAAAGAAGAGGCCGAAGGGATCGTTCTGCGCGATTTCGACCGAGCCCGCGAGCCCGTTGGCCGAGATCGCCGCCCAGGACACGAGCACGTAGAAGATCCCGATTCCGATGACCGCGATGAACGTCGCTCTCGGGATGATCTTCTTCGGCTCTCGCGATTCCTCCCCGTACATGGCCGTCGCCTCGAAGCCTACCCAGGAGGCGAAGGCGAAGAACAAGGCCAAGCTTGGCGACGGCCCTTCGAAAGCGTTGATCGGATTGATGGAGGAGAGCGGAATGCCGTCCGGTCCTCCGCCGTCGGCGAAGACGGCAACGGTCGTCAACGCGAGAATCGACACCTCGCTGATAAGCAGGACGATCAGCACCTTGGACGCCAGTTGGATATCCTTGTGGCCCAAGAACGCATTGATTCCGAAGAACGCCGCCGCGTAGATCGGCCATGGGATCGACAGCCCGAATTGATCCCGAAAGAAGGTATCGGCGAACGAAGCGAAGATGCCCGCTACCGCCGCCTCGAACGCGATATAAGTGATGACCGTCAGAAGCCCGGACGCCATTCCCCAAGACGGACCGAGCCCTTGCGAGATGTATCCGTAGAACGCCCCGGTCGAGGTAATGTGCTTCGCCATCATGACATAGCCAACCGAGAACAAGAGCAGAATCGCGAGCGCCACCAAATACCCCGCAGGAGCTCCCGTCCCGTTGCCGTAGCCGACGAGAATCGGCACCGTGCCGGTCATGGCCGTTATAGGCGCCGCCGTCGCGACTACCATGAATACGACATCCGTCAAGCCTAACGAGTTGGCCCGCAATCTCTGAACCTGCCGCTCTCCCGTACTCGCCGCGATCAAACTCATCCCAGCCCCTCCTTTGTTAGCGTCATTTTTTCTTACATTCTTATGACGCAACTCCCTGTATCTCCTTCATAGATCCTCCGACGACGCGCCGACATCTCCTATTTTAGTGATAAAAATCATAGACGCATTGTAATATTCGGACTTCAACCCCGATGTAAGCGATAACTGTAAAAAACGGCACTTTCATCAAATGTTACGTATAATGACACAGGATTTGCCGGGTGATAAGATAGATGCATCGCAGCTTGTGCACGGCGAGGCAGCAGAAGAAGGGGGATTCGCGCTCGATTCCGCCGTTCCCAATCGCTATCGATCCGTGAGGAGGGAGAAGTCCATGCTGCACCAAGAAGTCGCGCTCAACCTCAGCCCGATCCAATACGGAATGGAGCTGAACGCTTCCGGCTATCGGGAGAAGCACGTTTACTTCCAAGGGCAACGCATGCTGTATTATGAATTCCGTATCGAGAGCGGCACGGGAGACATTCCGGTCGTTCCGGACGGCTGCATCGACATTATCATCCGCTGCACCCCCGAAGCTCCTCAAGCTCTCGTCTACGGTACCGTCTTAAAAGGAAAGACGATCCGCTTCGAGCCTCGCGCGACGCATTTCTGCATCCGGTTCACCCCTTTGCAGAGCTTGAGCTTTCGCTCTCTCGCCTTCCGCGATGTCGTCGACACGGGCGTCCCCCTGCTCGATACGGCCAAGATTACGGCGGATATGTGCGCCGAAATCGCTTGGATGCCTTCGTTCGAAGAGAGGATCGCCGCTTTCGAGCAGCGATGTCTCCCTGGAATTCTCAACACGGAGCAGGCGCCTTCTCACGGGCTCGTCCCCTATACGCTGGAGCAAATCTATCGTTCGCGGGGAGCGATCGCGACGGAGAAGCTGGCCGGGAATTGCGGATATTCCGCACGCTACTTACGGCGCCGCTTCGAGGAGACGCTCGGCATCTCACCCAAGCTGTTCAGCCGAATCATCCGATTCCAGAACTCCCTCGCCCTGCTTCTCGGGTCCGACACCTCCGTGCGCAACGCCGCTTGCGAGCAAGCCTACTACGACGAGTCCCATTTTCTCAAAGACTTCAAGGAATTCAGCCTGTTCACGCCTACTCAAATCCGGACCATGCGGGAGTCGAAACCGACAGCCGGCTGCGATCCGGAACGACACCAATATCGAATAAAGAATTAACGCCGTTTGCCGTATCCTCCGGCTTGCGTCCTATGATACGATGAGGAAAATCGGTTCATATAACGGCAACACGGAGGATACGACTTTGGAACTGCAACATGCTCAAACTCCCTCGGAGAAACGCGCTTTCTCCTTTAACTACGCTCTGCTGCTCGCGGTCGTCTTCGGCGGCTTCCTCGTCTTCGGCTTCTCCGAGAACGTCAAAGGTCCCGCGATTCCGCGCATGCAAGCCGAATTCGGCTTGGACGAATTCCAGCTCGGCTTGCTTTTGTCCCTGAACTCACTCGGGTACCTCATCGCCTGCTCCTTCACCGGACTGCTCACCCGCAAGATCGGCATCAAGTGGACCGGCATCGCCGCCTTCGGATCGATGTTTATTTCGGGCATTCTCATGTACTTATCCGTCAATTATGCGACACTCTCGGCCTCTTATTTCCTCATGTACATCGGCAACGGCATGCTGGAGATCGGGCTCGCCATCATGGCCGCGAGAATCTTCACCCGCAACACGGGAACGATGATGAATCTATCCCATTTCTTCTACGGGCTCAGCTCCACGGTAGCGCCCCTCATCGCCGCCTCCATGATGGGCTGGCACCTGTTCGGCGGAGAGTTCGGCTGGAGAGGGATGTACCTCGCGATGCTGGCGTTGTCCCTGCTGCCGATCATCCCCTCGCTGCTCGGACGGTTCCCGGACGAACAACGGGCGCAGGAGAGTACGGAGCATCTGCCCATTCGAATAATCGCGAAGGATCCGATCGCCTGGCTGATCGTCCTCGTCCTGTCGTGCGGAGTCGTCTCGGAGATGGCGGTCGGAAGCTGGCTCGTCAACTATCTGGAGAAGGCCTACGGCTGGACGAACGAATCGGCGTCCGGCATGCTCTCGCTGTTCTTCCTGTTCTTCATGCTCTCCCGTCTCTTCCTCGGCCCTGTCACCGATCGGATCGGGTACACGTTGTCCGTGCTGATATTCAGCGCGTTCTCGGGCGTGTGCAGCTTGATCGCCATCGGGATCGGGGAAGGCGGAGCCATCCTGTTCGCCATCGCCGGCATCGGCATCGCGCCGATCTATCCGACGGTGATGGCCGTTCTCGCCAAGAGATATCCGCAAGGAACCGATACGGCGATCACGTTCACCGTCACCTTGATGGGGATCGGCAGCGTTGTCGGCAACCTGCTTATCGGGGCGATCATCGATTGGACGCGCGCCTTGTTCTCCGCCGGCGAAGGAGCAGAACAAAGCCGCATCCTGGGCCTTCAGGCCGGATACGGCTTCATCGCGATCATGGCGCTGCTCTGCTCGGCGTTCTGCGTAATCCTGTACCGTAAACTTAAAGCTCGCAACGAGCTCGTCTAATCTAAAACGCTCTTATCGAGCCGCCGGGTCCTCCGGCGGCTCTTCGTTCGCTTCCGGGCGGGTGAAGGTAGACTCCAGTTTTTTGCTAAGGAAGAAGGAAAGGGCCACAAATATTAATACATAGAGCAGCCGAATAGGTTCCTCGACGAATCGGTGCAGATCGTAACCGATATAGGAGACCGACAGGACCATGACGGCCTTGCCGAAGAGAATGGCGATAAGAAAAGAACGCAGCGGCATCCGGGCCAAAGCCGCGGCGATATTGATAATGACGAACGGCCCCACCGGGAACAGGCTGAGCAGGAACACGTAGCTGAACGCGTTGCGCCGAATCCAGACCATCGCTTTGCGCACGCTGGATTTGCTCGCCCACTTCAGGGCATAAGGATGACTCCCCAGCTTGCGGAAGATCAGGAAGGTCGTCAGGCAGCCCAGGATCATTCCGAGCCAGGAATAGAAGAACCCCTGCCAAAGGCCGTACACCGCGGCGTTCACGCCAACGATGACGATCGTCGGCAGCGGCGGGACGAACGACTTGAGGAAGGTCAGCGCAATCCCCGGCAGCGGGCCGAGGGAGCGGTAATCGTGCAGATAACGTTTGATATCTTCTTCCGTCAGAGACGTCAGGGTGTCGATCAGCGAGGACATGTCGGGAGCTCCCATTCTATAGGGCGTTTTCTAAGTCGGCGTTATTCTGCGTCTATTCTATCATGAAGTTAGTTCGACCAGTATGACTTCGTTGCGGTTGCTGTCGACGACAAGGTTGACCCGCGGAACGAACGCCGAGAAATACCGGAGAAAGAGGGAGTTTCGGAGCTCGTCCGCGAACGCCCATCCCGTCGGGACGAAAGCAAGCAGCTCCTTTGGCTCCAAGTACTCTTCCGCTATCAATTGTCTCAGGTCGTCGCTTTCGGGGATATTCGCCTTCTGAAGCTTTTCCGGAATGACGGTGTAGGTCTGTAGTTCCCTTCGCCCCGCGTGCCGCCACATGCTTATATCCTTTACCCGATACAGGTCCCTTGCCAGAGCCATCATCGGGGATTGATTCCTCAGGAACAGCTCTTTCGAACGGTTTCTTAGGATAAGCAGATTAACGGATTCCTCTTGCCCGTCGACATAGATTTGCTTGACGTCTTCAAAATGAGGCGCGATCTCCTCCATCACCATCTTCCGGGTGCTCGGCTTTCTAATATGCAAGTTCACCAGCATGACCTCCTCTTGGATCGCGTTGCCCGCAATGAAGAAGACGGCCGAGGCGCTCAAAAAATCGATCGGATCGAGACTTTTCCGTTCTAACCGAACTCTATCTAGTCCGGGAGCTTTCCCGTTCCCGCTCTTGCGGAACTCCGGCTCTCCTTCCGTCAGCCATTCGTACATCCTTTTCTCCTCCTCTAGTCCATTCGGAAGACGATTGCCAACCCTGTCGGTTCAATCCGATGAGGCCTTCTATATTCCCGGAAAAGAAATTCGATTCCCTCTAAGTCGTCTGGCAGCGGAGGAGATACGACGTATCTATACGTTTGATGGCCTCCCGAGCCTCCGCCTCCGGTCCAACGACAATCGTAAGTTTCGCCAATAGACAGCTCCATTATGGAGCCGGGGCTCCTGACGTTTGCTTCCTCCTCGAAGTCCCTGTCTATATGAAGCTGTACGACGCTCGCGTTCTCATACTGCCGAACGGTCGTCAGCGTATAGAAGCGCTCGCCTTCGCGAATCGTACGACCAACCGGCAATTGCCTGCGGAAGCCCGACGGTTCGACCTTCGGCCGAAAAGCCTTCTCGTTCGCCATTCCAATGAAAACGGAATAGAGGAATTCTTCATACATCCCATAAGATTCCGCCCATTGGGTTAGGAACTCGGGGGAAGGGACCCCGGGATTGTCGTTCGATAAGTCCTTGCGTTGCTTCAAAAGAGAGCAAATTTGCTCGTCGATCGGGGATAATCTCTCGTCATAGGGAATGGAAGGGCGTTGAAGAGGCATTCTTTGCACGGCGGGTCCTCCTTTGGTTTCCGGTTTTCTCTCATTGTTAATTATTAACTATTATAGAGTAAAAAGAAATAAAGACCGAGTAGAGACGAAGCTCCACTCGGCTTTTTGGCGCTTGACGCTGACCCTATGGGGCGCCTTGAACAGGTATGTCGGACTCATTACGTAACCGGTTCGCTTTCCATTTTTTCGTCCCTAGCCGTTTTTGCAACACGTCCAAATTGTACATAATAAACTGCGGCCATCACAATGACCAGAATGGCAAGTACGAGAAAAATGTTGCTATATACGTAAGTAGTGCTTTTTGGCGGAATTGGATTTAAGCGAACGGTCGATCTACCAGAATCCAGTATCTTGCCGATAGCAGCTGTTGATGCGGCCGTTGAAATAAAAGTGATCATGGAGAACAATCCCATTCCCACTCCTATATGCTCTTTTGATAGCGTTCGTGAAACGGTGTTCGACATCGCAATTTGCATGAACGATTGTCCAAGGACACCGAAAATAAGAAAGATCGCAATAAAGACCGGTGACATGCCTACGACTGAAGACATACAGATGAAACCGATTATAAGCAGTGCCGCTGCTGTATACACAAGGAACGGATTTCCCTTTTCATCAGCTAATTTGCCGCCGCGCCGACCCAAAAAGGCGGCAATTAAAGAGGAAGGCAACATAACTATTCCTATGGATACCGGTGACAAATCGTTCGCGGAAGAAAGTAACTGAGGTGTAAGGAATGGGAAAGCAAAACTGATTCCGATCATTACAAAAGTAATAATTAAGCCGAATGAAAATGGTTTGTTTCGAAATAATACCGGATTTATGAACGGTGTAGAAGCATAGCATATGCGTAATAAGAAAAAAAGGAAAGAAAAAGTACCCGCCAGGGCAAGCCAACTACTTCCCTTTGTCAAAGCAAGTAATAGAATGGCTACCGTGCCCGCCAAAAGCGATCCGCCCATAAAATCCATTTTGCTGGCGGCTCCCTTTGCGTCATCCAAAAATCTCCGATAAATCGGCAACGTTAGCAACGATAAAAGCGATATCACAAATAAAACCCGCCAGTTCCACACGCTGCTTACTATACCAGCAACGATCGGACCGAGTGCCAAACCCAGCGCGAACCCGATTGCAATGGTACCTAACGCACGACCGCGCCTTTCGGGTGAAAAGTAACGAACCGGCACGATCATAGCAATCGCCGGAATGACCGATGCACCAGCCGCTTGTACAATTCGTGCCACAATGACCATCCAATATTGAGTAGCCACTAAGCCAACAACGGATCCAACCGCAAAAAATAGTAGACCAAACGTCAACAAATTCTTCAAGCTGTACCTGTCTGTCAATTTCCCGTATGTTACCGAGCCAATGGCATATACAATCATATAGCCCGTGATGATCCAACTCACTTGCGAAGGAGAAAGCTGAAACTGTTTGCTGATATTAGGAAGTACCACATTAAACATGGTTGCATTCATAACAGAGATAATGAGCGTAAAGACAAGTAAACCAAGCATTAACTCTCCGTTATTCTTTTGAACGCTATGATTGTTTTGCATTTGAATACCTCATTTTTATCGCAATTTGATTTTGTTTTTGTTTTTGATTTTGCTCCCGCAGCCGCAAATGATCGTATGCTTCAAAATGATATTTGGCTGCTGGCACATGGGGCATACACTTTGATGAACTCCCGACATCCCTGAGTATTGCTCCGGCGGCAGAGGAAGGTCCTCCGAGATATCGTTGCACGTTAACTGAAAAAAGGCGACTTCTGGCGATTTGGAATACGAATTGTTACTCACTGTAAATTACCTCCTTTTCGAAGAACAATATCGATTATATAACTAAGAATCGATTCTGTAAATAATAATCGTTTGTTATTCTCGTTATTGAATTTAGTCTTTGTTTTTTAACACAGCAGAGGCAATCCCGGACTCGTTTTTTCGGTCCAAGATTGCCTCCGTTTTTAAATGGATCAAAAGCTGACGGCCTTTCCATTCCAAATACGTTTATCCCGACAACGCCGCCAACAGAGCATCCACCGTCTCCCGAGGAACCCGTGCCATCCCGTTCTCCGACAGCTGCTTAAGAGAAGAGGACTTCACGATGTTGATGAGCGCGACCTCGAACAGATGCGGCAAGTGCCGCTGCAGAAGCTCCTTCGCGTCCGGATCGCTGAGAAGGTCCAGCACGACCGTATGCTCCGTGTATTTCTGCCTGAGCAGATCCGCGTTCTCGTACCGGAACGTATAGCTGCCCGATCCGACGACGAGGCGAACGCCATCCGCCTGCTCGTCTGCGGAACGAATCCCTTCCGATTGCGAGAGCGGATGCCCGCCCTCCGTCAGCCCCGAAGCCGTCACTCCGCGCAGGATAATCTCGGCCGTCGCGTTCGGCGGAACGACGGCGTTCACCTCGATCTCGTCGCCGCGTACCGTCCAGCCGGATTCGACGATCCCGTATGGCGACCGATGCGTCGCCTTCGCGTAAGCAAGAGCTCGGGCGCCGAATAACGGCTCGATGTGGATTCGCTTGTAGGCAGGCGCTTCTGCCGCCATGTCCAAGCCCGCGACCTTGCGGTACATCCAATCGCCGATCGCTCCATAGGCATAATGGTTAAACGAGTTCATGTCGTCGCTCCAGAACGAGCCGTCGGGCTTGAGGCTGTCCCAATGCTCCCAGATCGTCGTCGCGCCCATCGCCACCGAATAGAGCCAGCCCGGATAGCTCTCCTGCAGGAGCAGCTTCACCGCGGAGTGATGGTAACCATGGTTGGACAAGACAAAGCACAGGTATGGCGTTCCGACAAAACCGGTCGTCAGGTGGTAGCCGTTCTCCACGATGAGGTCGTTAAGATCCTTCGCGATGCGCGGGCGAACGGCTTCGTCGGCCAGGTCGAACATCAGCGTAAGGACATGGGCCGTCTGCGTCGGCGAGGCCACCCGCCCCGTCCGGCTCAGGAACTCCTCCCGGTAGGCTCCGACCACTCGTTCGTGCAGCTCCCGGTACTTCGCTTCGTCCTCCGGGAGTCCGAGAACGCGAGCCGCTTCGGCAACCAAACGGGAAGAATACGCATAGTAAGCCGTGGCGATCAGCTCGCGCGGCGTCGCGCCGACGTAGCTGCCCTCCTTGGCGTCGAGGCCGAGCCAGTCCCCGAAGTGGAAGCCGGTGTTCCACAGGTATTCGTTGTCCCCTTGGGCGCGGATATAGTCCACCCAAGCCTTCATGCTCTCGAACTGCTCGGCCAGCAGCCGCTTGTCGCCGTAATAGCGATAGACTTCCCACGGGCAGATGACCGCGGCGTCCCCCCATGCGGCGGAGCTGGCGCCGCTGGCCACGTCCGGGATGACGAACGGCACTCCGCCGTCCGGATGCTGTTCGGCCTTCAAATCCCGCAGCCACTTCGTGAAGAAAGGGCCGCCGTGATAATTGAACAGCGCCGTGCGAATGAACACTTGGGCATCCCCCGTCCAGCCGAGCCGTTCGTCCCGCTGCGGGCAGTCGGTCGGCACGTCGAGGAAGTTGCCCCGCTGGCCCCAGCGAATGTTGCTCTGGAGCTTGTTCACCCGCTCATCCGACGTCTCGAAGCTTCCGGACGGTTCCATGTCGGAGTGGAGAACTTCCCCGACGAAGGCCTCCAGCGGCAGCTCGTCGCCGGGCGAGCCCGGGTAGCCCTCCACTTTCACGTAACGAAAACCCATAAACGTGAAATGAGGAGCGTACTCCTCCCGTCCCTCGCCTTTGGCGGTATAGACGACGGTCTGTCTCGCGGGACGAAGATTGCCGAAGTAAATGTTGCCGTCCCGATCCAGCACCTCCGCATGCCGAAGAACGATCCGGGTGCCGGCCGGAGCCTCGACCCTCATCCGGATGCGCCCGACCATGTTCTGCCCCATGTCGAGAACGCGGTCCCCGGCCGGGGTCAGGAGCGCGGCACTCGGGCGGATCGTCTCGGTGACGCGGGTCGGCCAGTTCTCCTGCGGCACCAGCCGGTCCATCGGCAGG
>Ga0065721_10051889_pt1 | contig 13271 bp, 14 predicted proteins | sample Mesricmetagenome_FD_59108 | JGI IMG/M metagenome (GOLD analysis project Ga0065721, IMG submission 59108) | Mesophilic microbial community from rice straw/compost enrichment Sample: eDNA_1 v2 (version 2) | ecosystem: Engineered > Solid waste > Grass > Composting > Bioreactor | place: USA: Davis... | reverse complement strand
CCGGCTGGTGGCCGCCGGCCGGCCCTTCGATCTGGTGCTGGCCAACGCCGGGGTCATGGCGCCGCCCTTTGGCCGCACCAGAGACGGCTTCGAGACCCAGTTCGGCACCAACCACCTGGGCCACTTCGTGTTCGTCAACCGCATCGCGCCGCTGCTGCGTGACGGGTCGCGGGTGGTGATGCTCTCGTCCGCCGGCCACCGGTTCTCGGACATCGATCTCGAGGATCCCAACTTCGACCGGGGCGACTACGACCCCTTCGTCGCCTATGGACGCTCCAAGACCGCCAACGCCCTCTTCGCTGTGGAGTTCGATCGTCGCCACAGGGACCGCGGCGTGCGCGCGGCGGCCGTCCATCCGGGCGGCATCCGCACCGAGCTTGGCCGCTACATGACTCCCGAGGTGCAGCAGCGCCTGTTCAAGCAGATCGAGACCGGCCTGCCGGCGGGCCGCTCCTACAGCTGGAAAACCATCCCGCAGGGCGCGGCCACCGGGATCTGGGCTGGGGTCGTCGCCGCCGCCGACGAGGTGGGCGGCCGCTATTGCGAAGACTGCCACGTGGCCGAGGTGCGCGACGGCGACATGAGCGTGCGCGACGGGGTGCGGCCCTACGCCGTCGATCCCGAGCGGTCCAAGGCCCTCTGGGCCCTCAGCGAGAAGCTCGTGGGCGAGCGCTTCTAGGGCGGATCAGAAGCGGCGGGTGTAGCCGAACCGTGCGGCCCGAAACTGAAAGCCTTCGTCGTCAGTCCAGGCGTCCTTCTGCGACAGTTCCACGTCCTCGCGCAGGCGGTCGTCGCCGCGCACGGTCAGGTCCAGGCGTCGGGGGGCTGCGCGGGTGGCGGCCGTAGTTTGCCGAGCGGCGAAGCCAGCGGACCTGATCCGGGCCGGGGTCCGCGCCGTCATCTGGCCGGAAGCCGCTTGGCTCGAGGCGACGGCCGCGAGGCCGGCGGTCCCTGGCGTCTGGGCCAGGACGGGCGCAGGCGCGCCCAGGACAATCATCACCCCCGCCAGCTTCAGCGATCTATGCAAGGTTTCGTCTCTCCATCCGTCGTGTCGGAGGGGCAAACCCGCCTGCCCCGAGGATGGTTGCGCGTCCGGCGTCACGCCTTCGTAAGATGCGCGGGCCGCTGCTACGCCCGGTCGATGCGCGCCGCGTAGCAGCGGCCGCGAGCTTGCGTTCTGCGCCCGCGACCCCAGATCAGGAGCTCAACGAAGGAGCCGACCCCCATGCGCCTGACGACGGACACCCGCTCCGCCCGCCCCGTCCACGCGCCCACGGTCGTCCATGCCTGCCTTCGTAACCCTCGATTCCCTGAGCTTCGTCGCCCCTGACGGGCGTGTCCTCCTCGACAAGCTGACCCTGGCCTTCGGCGCCGAGCGCACCGGCCTCGTCGGACGCAATGGCGTCGGCAAGACGAGCCTCCTGCGCCTGATTCTGGGCGAGCTGTCTCCCAGTGCCGGGACGGTGAGCGTCAGCGGCCGCCTCGGGGTGCTGCGACAGACGCTTCAGGCGCCGCCGGGCGCCAGCGTCGGCGACCTCCTGGGCGTCTCCGAGGCCCTGGCCCGCCTTCGACGGATCGAGGCGGGCGAGGGGACCGAACAGGATTTCGCCGAGGCCGACTGGACCTTGGCGACACGCCTCGCCGAGGCCTTGGCCGGAGTGGGCCTGGGGCGCCTCGACCTCCACCGTCCGGCCGCCTCGCTCAGTGGCGGCCAGGCCACCCGGGCGGCGCTGGCCGGCCTGATCGCCGCCGACCCCGACCTCCTGATTCTCGACGAGCCCACCAACAACCTCGACGTCGAGGCCCGGGCCCTGGTGGCCGAGACGCTGGGGCGCTGGAAGGGCGGCGCCATCGTGGTCAGCCACGACCGGGCCCTACTGCGCCGGATGGACCGCATCGTCGAACTCACCGGCGTCGGGGCCCAGGTCTATGGCGGCGGCTACGACCTCTATGTCGAACGCAAGGCCGAGGCCGAGGCGGCGGCGGGCCGGGCCCTGGCCGACGCCCGAAAGGAAAACGCCCGCATCGCCCGCGAGGTCCAGGTCGCCGCGGAGCGCAAGGCGCGCCGCGACAGCGTCGGCAAGCGCCTGGGGCGCTCCGGCTCCATGCCGAGGATCGTCGCCGGCGGGCTCAAACGCCGCGCCGAGGAGAGCGCCGGGCGCGGGCAGGTCCTGGCCGACCGGCTGAAGGCCGAGGCGGCCGAGGAGCTTGCCGAGGCCGAGGCCCGGGTGGAGCGCGTGAGGCGCCTGGCCTTCGAATTGCCGCCCACCGACCTGGCCGCTGAGCGGACGGTCCTCGCCCTGGAGGACGTGACCTTCGCCTATCCCGACGCCCCGCCCGTGGTGTGCGGCCTGTCCCTGCGTCTCACCGGGCCGGAGCGTGTCGCCCTCACAGGCCCCAACGGGACCGGCAAGACCACCGTCCTGCGGCTCGCCGCTGGAGAGCTGGAGCCCGCCTCGGGCCGCATCGTCCGTGGCGTCGCCCCGGCCTTCCTCGACCAGCAGACCGCGCTTCTGGGCGCCGAGGGTGGGCTGGTGGACGCCTTCCTGCGCTTGAACCCGCGGGCGAGCCCCAACGCCGCCCGGGCTGCGCTCGCCCGGTTCCTGTTCCGCAACACCGCCGCCGACAAGCCGGTGTCGGCCCTCAGCGGCGGCGAGCGCCTGCGGGCGGGCCTGGCGTGTGTGCTGTTCGGCGATACGCGGCCCGGCCTGCTCATCCTCGACGAGCCCACCAATCACCTCGACCTCGACAGCATTGGCGCCGTCGAGGCCGCCCTCAGGGGCTATGACGGCGCACTCCTGGTGGTCAGCCACGACGCCGACTTCCTCGCCGCCATAGGCATCGATCGGGAGGTCCGGCTGGCCGCCTCCGCCTGAGGGGCGGAAGCGGCCGCCGCGCCCGCTACCGCGCCGGGACCGGAACCCCCTCGGCCAGCAGCACGATGGCGTCCGAGCCGGCGATGCGGTCCTCGGAAATCTTCCGGTACTCGGGGGAATTGGCCCAGGTCAGGGCCGCCTCCCGGCTGTCGAAGCCGATCAGGACCAGCTTGCGGCCGTCCCATTCGCCCTCCAGCGCCTCGGGCGTCTCCTCCGAGACCAGCAGCCGTCCGCCGTATTGCCGCAGCACCGGCAGGAAGGCCGCCGCGTAGCGGCCATAGGGTTCGCGGTCATGGATGGCCACGCGAGCCACGACATAGCAGCTCATCACACGGCCTCCGCGATGCGGGCGAGGCTCTGCAGCGTGCCGTGGCAAGCCTGGGCGGCCTCGGCGCCCTTCACCCGGAAATGGGCGTGGAAGAAGCGGCGATGCTGGTCGTGCTCATGGAAGTGGTGCGGCGTCAGCACCACCGAGAACACCGGGGTTTCGGTGTCCAGCTGTACGCGCATCAGCGCCCGGATCACTGTCTCGGCCACGAACTCGTGGCGATAGATGCCGCCGTCCACCACGAAACCGGCGGCGACGATGGCGGCGTAGCGGCCGGTGCGGGCCAGGGCCTGGGCGTGCAGGGGAATCTCGAACGCCCCGGGCGTCTCGAAGCGGTCGATGGCGTTCTCGGGCACCCCGAGGCGGGCCATCTCCTCTACGAAGCCGGCGTGGGCCTCGCGCACGATGTCGACGTGCCACAGGGCATGCACGAAGGCGATCTTGGCGGCGCGGAAGGCGCCGTTGGCGGTGCGGTATTCCTGGATCGCCGGGGCGGCTTGGAGGGAAGCAGCTTGGGTCATGGTCTTCTCCCTGACCGGGTCTGAAGGGACCACGACTCAGGGACAGGCCACGGGCGCAGGCGGAGTCCGCCTGCAGTCTGAGGCCGTTCTCATAACCGGACTATGACCGTCGGCCCCGGGATCGCACCGGGTCTGCTCGTCCCCTGCCTGGCTCGTGGCGGAGCGAGGCAGGGCGCCCGCGGGCTCGTCTCTCCGCCGCCGAGGCCTTGGAGGGCATTACCGCCGGTGGGGAGTTTCACCCCGCCCTGAGAACGTAGGCCGCCCGGGGAATCCGGACGGCGGTGTCAGGCTAGCGGGCTTTCCCCAGCGGCAAACAAGCGGCCGCGACAGGCGCCGGTCAGGCCCGGCGGTTGAGGGTGATCGCCGTGGCCGTTCCGGTGGTGGAGGCCACGCCGTTGGCGCCATAGGCGACGCCTTTGGAGCGGTTGCGGGCCACCTCGTCGGCGATGGCCCGAACCAGGCCTTCCGTGACCGTGCGCGAGGCTTCGATCGCCCGGCCCTGCCGCGCCAGCACGGCGTCGAAGGCCTCGGTGGCGCGCACCAGGCGGGTGCGAAGCGGGGCCGGGGCGCCGGCCACCAGGCTGGGGTCGGCCCGCACGCGGGTGGACTCGTGGCGGTAAAGGTTCGCCAGGCGCCCCGTCTCCTCCATCTTCGCGGCCGCGTCCTGCGGCCGGCGCTGCTCGAAGGCCTGGGCCTGCTCGGCCACCAGTTCGGTGAGCCGCTCGGTGAGCAGGATCAGCTGCTCGACGCGGTCCGTAGGGTCTGTGGCGGCGATGGCCATTACTGGAGCCCCTGGAGCTTGAGGATTTCCCGCTGGACGGAGTCGGCGAGGCCGATGCCCCCGGCCTTCACCATCTGCTTGCCGATGGCCTCGGTCATCACCGAGCGGAACATGGTTTCGCCCACGCCCCCGCCAAACGGCCCCTCGGGATCGGTCCCCTCGAACATCGGCTGCAGCATGGCCGACAGGAACTGGGCCTCGAACTGTTCGGCGGCCTCGCGGATCTTCGTCCGGCGCGCCAGCTCCGCTGTGGTCGGCGTCGTCACGGGCGAGAGCAGGGCCGGGGAGGCGACGAGATCGGCCATCACATCACCTCGATTTCGGCCTGCAGGGCGCCCGCCGCGCGGATGGTCTGCAGGATGGAGATCATGTCCCGGGGCGTGACCCCCAGCGCGTTCAGGCCCGCCACCAAGCTCGACAGCGAGGCGCCCGAGCTGACGGTCAGGAACTGCCGGCCGCGCTCTTCGTCCACCGAGATGTCGGTCTGCGGCACCACCGCCGTCTGGCCCGTGCGGGCGAAGGGCGCGGGCTGGCTCACCGCCGGCTGCTCGCGCACCGTGATGGTCAGGTTGCCCTGCTGGATGGCCACGGTGGAGACGCGGACGTTCTCGCCCATGACGATCACGCCGGCCACTTCGTCGATCACCACCTTGGCCGGGGCGTCGGGCTCCACGGCCAGGTTCTCCACCTGGGCCATGAAGGAGATCAGATCGGTCCCCTGCGGGCGCAGGGTCACGATGGTGGGGTTCTCGGCCACCGCCGTGCCCGGGAAGCGGGCGTTGACGGCGTCGGCGATGCGCCGGGCCGTAGTGAAGTCGGGATTGCGCAGGGTCAGCCGCATCTGGCCCATGTTGGCGAGCTGGAAGCCGCTCTCGGCCTCCACCGTCGCGCCGCCGGCGATGCGCCCGGCCGTGGGCACTCCTTTGGACACCGACGAGCCCGAGGCTCCCGTGGCGCTGATCGCCCCGGTTTGCACGGTGCCTTGCGCCACCGCATAGGCGCGGCCGTCCGCGCCCAGCAGCGGGGTCACCAGCAGCGAGCCGCCCTGCAGGCTCTTGGCGTCGCCCAGGGCCGAGACGCTGACGTCGATCTGCGAGCCGGGGGCGGCGAAGGGCGGCAGCTTGGCGGTCACCATCACCGCCGCCACGTTCTTGGTGTTCAGCTGGGCGTCGCGGGTGTTGACCCCCAGGCGCTCCAGCATGGCCTCCAGGCTCTGCTTGGTGAACGGGGCGTTCCGCAGAGCGTCGCCCGTGCCGTTCAGGCCAACGACGATGCCGTAGCCCACGAGCATGTTCTCGCGCACGCCTTCGAACTCGACGATGTCCTTGATGCGGGACTTGGCCATCGCCGGGGCCAGGGGCGCCAGCGCCAGGGGCGCGGCGAAGAGGAGGGCGGCGAGTAGACGGACCGGACGCATTGGCGCTCACTGAAGCTGCTTCGCTCGCGCTCCTGCGAGGACCGTGCCAGTCGCGATGCGCTAGGAAAACCCAATGAAAACAGCGTTTGCCATGGTTAATGCGGCGCCTTTTTCCCGGCAGGAATTGCCGCCTGTTAACCATGCTGCAAGTTTGGCCGGTGAAGCTTCCGGCGTGGTTCGGGACGGGGCGGCGACAGCAGCATGAAGGTCAGCGGCGCGGGCGGCGTTTCCGCCACGACGGGCGCGGGCAAGGCCGGGGCGCGCAACAGCGGCGAGGGTTTCCGCCTCGCCGGTCCTGCGCCGGCCGCGGGCGCCGACAAGCCGGCCGCCGTCGGCGGCGTCTCGGCCCTCATGGGCGTTGAGGCCCTGCTGGCCCTTCAGGACGTAGGCGGCCCGCTGGAGCGCCGCCGCCGTTCGGTGCGCCGGGCCGGGCGGATCCTGGACGTCCTGGACGGGGTGAAGATCGCCCTGCTGGGCGGCGAGCTCTCCGCGGCCGATCTTGAGCGCCTGCAGCACGCCATCCGCGAGGAGCGGCTGGCCACCGACGACCCCAGGCTCGAGGGCGTGCTCGACGAGATCGAGCTTCGCGCCCAGGTGGAGCTCGCCAAGCTTGAGAATGCTCGTCGCGCCGCTTGAACCGCTGGTCGCGTCCGCACGTTGAAACCGCTGTTCGATTTGCTATACACCCCGCGCGTGTGTCAGGGCGTCCAGGGGGCGTGAGGTTTTCATGAAGACAGCCGAACTTCTGGCTGAAGGTCCTGAATACCGTCCTTCCGAGGACGAGGAATTCATGAACGAGCGCCAGCTTGAGTATTTCAAGCAGAAGCTCTTGAAGTGGAAGGAGGACATTCTCCGCGAATCTCGCGAGACGCTGTCCCACCTCCAGAGTGAAACTGAAAATCATCCCGACCTGGCCGACCGCGCCTCGTCGGAGACTGATCGGGCCCTTGAGCTTCGGACGCGAGATCGCCAGCGCAAGCTGATCTCCAAGATCGACGAGGCTCTGCGGCGGATCGAGGACGGCTCCTACGGCTACTGCGAAGAGACCGGCGAGCCGATCGGCGTCGCCCGCCTCGAGGCCCGGCCGATCGCGACCCTCAGCCTCGAAGCCCAGGAACGTCACGAGCGGCGCGAGCGGGTTCACCGCGACGATTGATCAAGGCGGCCCCCTTTGCGGGGCCGTTTTGCTGTCTGCCGCGTTCTGATCCGGCCGGGGTGGGGGCGCTTTGCCCCCGGTCCTCGGCGACGTTATATATGCTCAAAGTGAGCATTTCCCCTGCGCCGGGATCGGAGCCGCCGTGACGTCGTCGTTCTACGCCATCCATGCCCACGGCTTCGTCCGCGTGGCCGCCTGCACTCCGCGCGTCGCCGTGGGCGATCCCGGCTTCAACGCCGCAGAGACCTTGCGGATGGCGAAGGAGGGCGACGCCGCCGGCTGCGACCTGATGCTGTTCCCCGAGCTGGGGATCAGCGCCTACGCCATCGACGACCTCTTCCTGCAGGACGCCCTGCTCAAGCGGGTGGAGGCCGAACTCGCTGGCGTCGTGGCGGCCAGCGAGAACCTCGCCCCGGTGCTGCTGGTGGGCGCCCCCGTGGCCCGCAACGGCCGGCTCTACAACTGCGCGGTGGCCATCGCCCGCGGCCGCATCCTGGGGGTCGTGCCCAAGAGCTACCTGCCCAACTACCGGGAATATTACGAGAAGCGCTGGTTCGCTCCGGGATATGGCCTTTCGGGCCTCACGGTCACCCTGGCCGGCCAGACCGTCCCCTTCGGGACCGATCTGCTGTTCGAGGCGGCCGACCTTCCGGACTTCGTTTTCCACGCCGAGATCTGCGAGGACTTCTGGGCTCCGGCCCCGCCGTCCACCCAGGGCGCGCTCGCCGGGGCGCTGATCCTCTGCAACCTGTCGGCCTCGAACATCGTGGTCGGGAAGGCCGACGAGCGGGCGCTGCTTTGCGCCTCCCAGTCCAGCCGCTGCCAGGCCGCCTATCTCTATTCCGCGGCGGGGCCGGGGGAGAGCACCACGGACCTGGCCTGGGACGGCCAAGCCTCGATCCACGAGCTGGGCCGTGAGCTGGCCAGCACCGACCGCTTCCCCGCGGAAGGCCAGATGGCCATCGCCGACATCGACGTCCAGAAGCTGCGGCTGGAGCGGATGCGCTCGCCCACCTTCAACGACGCAGCCATCGTCGCCGGCCATCCCGAACAGGCCTTCCGGCGGGTGCGGTTCGAGCACCAGCCGCACTTCCGCGACGTGGGCCTGCGCCGCGCCGTCGACCGCTTTCCGTTCGTGCCGGACGATCCGGCGCGCCTCGATCAGGACTGCTACGAGGCGTTCAATATCCAGGTGCAAGGCCTTGTAAAAAGGCTGCAATCCACGAAGTCGCAGCACATCGTCATCGGCGTCTCGGGCGGCCTGGACTCCACCCATGCCCTGATCGTCGCGGCCAAGGCGTTCGACCTCCTGGGCAAGCCGCGGTCGGACATCCTCGGCTTCACCATGCCCGGCTTCGCCACCAGCGAGGGGACCAAGTCCAACGCCTGGAAACTGATGCGGGCCCTCGGCGTCACCGGCGAGGAGATCGACATCCGCCCGGCCGCCACCCAGCTGCTCAAGGACATGGGCCATCCCTTCGCCGAGGGGCGGCCGGTCTATGACGTGACCTTCGAGAACGTCCAGGCGGGCCTGCGCACGGACTATCTGTTCCGCCTGGCCAACCAGCGCCACGGCATCGTCCTCGGCACCGGCGACCTCTCGGAGCTGGCCCTGGGCTGGTGCACCTACGGTGTGGGCGACCAGATGAGCCACTACAACGTCAACGGCTCGGTGGCGAAGACCCTGATCCAGCACCTGATCCGCTGGGTGGCCAAGACCGGCCAGTTCGACGCCGCCGCCTGCGAGGTGCTGCTCTCGGTGTTGGACACCGAGATCTCGCCGGAACTGGTGCCGCCCGACGAGACCGGGGCCATCCAGAGCACTCAGGCCAAGATCGGCCCCTACGAGCTCCAGGACTTCAACCTCTACTGGATCACCCGCTACGGCCTGCCGCCGTCCAAGGTGGCCTTCATGGCCTGGCACGCCTGGAAGGACGTGGGGCAGGGCGCCTGGCCGCCGCACTTCCCCGAGGAGGCACGCAACGCCTACGATCTCGCCACCATCAAGAAGTGGCTGTCGCTGTTCCTCTTCCGCTTCTTCGAGATCAGCCAGTTCAAGCGTTCGGCCATGCCCAACGGCCCCAAGGTGATCTCCGGGGGCAATCTCAGCCCCCGCGGGGACTGGCGCGCGCCCTCGGACGGCACGGCTAAGGTCTGGCTCGAGGAACTCGAAGCCAACGTACCCTGACCCGCCGCCGGGACGGCGCCTCTGTCCTACATCTGCCGGCCCAGTCGCCCGGAGGCGCCAGGCACGTCCGCGCCGCGGAGCCAGTGGGCCAGGGCGCGCAGGGCCGGCTGCACCCACATGGCCCAGTAGCCGAACGGAACATCCTTATGGATCCTGTGCAGCTCTTCCATTTCCGTCTCCCGTCGTCTGTCCTGCGTTGAAAGGGAAAATGGCGATGAGACCCGTGATCGACAAACGGGGGCTCCTGCTGCATAGATAAGTCAGCCTTATGTCTGACGTCCTCGCTCGCATCCCGCTCAGCGCCATCCGCGTCTTCGAGGCCGCGGCCCGCCAGGGCAGCTTCACCCGCGCCGCCGAGGAGCTCGGCGTCACCCAGGCGGCGGTGAGCTGGCAGGTGAAGGCCCTGGAGCAGCGGCTGGACCGCCGCCTGTTCGTGCGCCAGCCGCGGGAGGTGTCGCTCACCCCCGCCGGCGAGCGTCTGGCCCGGGCGGCCACCGAGGCCATGACCGCCCTCCGCACAGCCCTGGCCGATCTTTCCGACACGGGCGAGGGCGTCCTGGCCATCACCACCGTCCAGACCTTCGCCACCCAGTGGCTGGCCGCGCGCCTCGGCGCCTTCCAGCTCGCCCATCCGAAGATCGCCGTCCGGCTCGACACCGATAACCGGGTGGTGGACCTGGCCCGGGAGGACTTCGATGTGGCCATCCGCGCCGGCCGCGGGCCCTGGCCGGGGGTGGAGGCGGTGCGGCTGTTCCCGGCCATGCAGACGGTGCTCTGCACCCCGGCCGCCTATGCGGCCCTGGGCGATCCGCCCCGGCCCGAGAAGCTGCTCGAGGTCCAGCGCATCGGCTGGGACGGCGAGTGGAACGCCTGGTTCGCCGCCGCCGGGGTTACGGGCGAGGGCGGGGCCACGCCCGCCGCCCCGCGCATCACCGCCGACACCCAGACGCTGGAGGTGGCCGCGGCCATCGCCAACGACGCCGTGGCCATCGGCTCGCCCGCCATGTTCGGCCGCGACCTCGCCGCCGGGCGGTTGATCCAGCCCTTCGACATCTACATCGGCGACATCAGCTACTGGCTGGTCTATCCGCCCGACCGACGCCGGGTGGCCAAGATCGTCGCCTTCCGGGAATGGCTGCTCGAGGAGGCGGCCCGCGATCCTTACGTGAAGCAGGTGCTGGCCGCGCCGCCGGCGCCGCCCATCAGGTCACCTTGAGGACTTCCGCCTCCTCGGCGGGCGGCATGGGTTCGCCGGCCTGGGCATAGAGCGCCGGAATGATGTCCTCCACCCGCGCAACGTCCCGCCAGGCGCCCATGAACGTCGGCGGCGTCAGCTTGGCGTCCACCGTGTGCTGGAAGAGGTCGAACAGCGGCTGCCAGAAGCCGTCCGGATTGTAGAACACCACGGGCTTCTCATGCAGGTCGAGCCGCCGCCACGACAGCAGTTCCACCACCTCCTCGAGGGTGCCGATGCCGCCCGGCAGGATGACGAAGGCGTCCGCCTCCTCGAACATCATCGACTTGCGCTGATGCATAGAGGTGACGACCACATGCTCCACGCTCTCCAGCGCGCGCTCGCGGCCCACCAGGAAGTCGGGGATGATGCCCAGAACCTCGCCGCCGGCCTCGTGCGCGGCCCGGGCGGTAGCCCCCATCAGGCCCACGCCGCCGCCGCCGTACACCAGCTTGAGCTTCGCCGCCGCCAGCGCCCGGCCCAGGTCCGCGGCGGCCTTCAGATAGGCGGGATCGCCGGCGTCCGAGGAGCCGCAGAAGACGCAAACGGCGTGCAGGCGTCCTGTGTCGCGCCCCATGAACAATCACTCCAGAGGAAAGGGGCCGGATCGCAGCGCGCTTGCCTGCGCGCCGCAAAGGCCCAAGTAGCTGTAGGCCCAAGTAGCTAGGCCTCATGTAAAGGGATTCAAGCGAGCCGTGTTCCGCATTCCGCCGTTCCGCCCCGCGGGCGAGGCCTAAGCGCCTTGGCCCACGTCCACATGGCCCGCTCGCGGCACGGTTCTGGTCCCGACGCCGTGGCCCCGCCCGGCGCGAAGTTCGACTTCTGGGGATCCATGGCCGATCTCGGCCGGCTGGTTATGCGCTCGGGCGCTCCGCAACTGCGCCTGCGGATCGCCGCCGCCCTGGTCCTGGTCTTCATCGGCAAGCTGGCGGGCGTCGTGGCCCCCGTGCTGCTGGGCGACGCCATCAACACCCTGACGCCGGCCCAGCAGGGCGGGGTGGTGGTGGGCGTGAGCTTCCTGGGCCTCGCCATCGGCTTCGCGGCCCTGCGCTTCGTCGCCGCAGTCGCCCCTTACGCTCGGGACGCCATCTTCACCCGCGTCTCTCAGTCCACCATGGCCCGGGCGGCGGTGGAGAGCTTCGCCCATGCCCTTTCGCTGTCCATAGACTTCCATCAGACCAAGCAGACCGGGGCCCTGGCCCGGGTCATCGACCGCGGCGCGCGGGCCACCGATTTCCTGATCCGCAGCCTGATCTTCAGCCTCGGCCCCACGGCGGTGGAGCTGGTCCTGGCCATGGTGGTCATGACCCTGCGTCTCGACTGGCGCTTCGCCCTGACGGCCTTCGCCACCCTGGTCCTCTACGCGGTCATCACCTTCAAGATCACCGACTGGCGCCTGTCGCACCGGCGGGATCTCAACGCCGCCGAGACCCGCGCCGCCGGCCTTTCGGCCGACGCCCTGATGAACTACGAGACCCTCAAGGCCTTCGGCGCCGAGCCGCGGCTGGTGCAGACCTACGCCGGGGCCATGGCCGACTATGTGGACGCCAGCGCCCGGGCCAACGGCTCGCTGAACCTGCTGAACGCCGCCCAGGCGCTTATCCTCAACGTCGGCCTCGCCGCCATGACCGTCATGGCCGGAGTGCAGGTGGCCGGCGGTGAGCTGCGGATCGGCGACGTCACCACCGCCATCTTCCTGCTCTCGGGCCTCTATGCGCCCCTGGGCATGCTGGGCTTCCAGTACCGGGAGATCCGCCAGGGCCTGATCGACATGGAGCAGATGGTCGCCCTGCGCGACATCCGCCCCGAGATCGCCGACGCCCCCGACGCCCAGCCCCTGCCGCCGACCGAAGGCAAGGGGGCCGCTATCGCCTTTGAGGACGTCAGCTTCCGGCACGACGCCCGCTCCGCCGGCCTCCTGGGCGTCAGTTTCGAGGCCCGCCCGGGGACAACCACGGCCCTGGTCGGCCCCTCGGGGGCCGGCAAGACCACCGCCATTCGCCTGGCCATGCGGCTCATCGATCCCCAGTCGGGCCGTGTCACCATCGACGGCCACGACCTGCGCAAGGTGCGTCTCGCCGACCTGCGCCGCGCCGTCGCCCTGGTCCCCCAGGACGTGGCCCTGTTCAACGACAGCCTCTACGCCAACATCGCCTTCGCCCGGCCGGACGCCACCCCTGCCGAGGTGCGCGCCGCCGCCGAGGCCGCCGAACTGGGGCCCTTCATTGACGGCCTGCCCGACGGCATGGACACGCGCGTCGGCGAGCGTGGTCTGAAGCTCTCGGGCGGCGAGCGCCAGAGGGTCGGCATCGCCCGCGCCCTTCTGGCCGATCCCCGGGTGCTGATCCTCGACGAGGCCACCAGCGCCCTCGACGGCCCCACCGAAGCCGCCATCCAGGAAACCCTGCGCAAGGTGAGGGCGGGGCGCACGACCCTGGTGGTCGCCCACCGGCTCTCCACCATCGCCGACGCCGATCAGATCCTCGTCCTGCGCCGGGGCCGGATCGTCGAGCGCGGGACCCACGACGAACTGCTGGCCAAGGGCGCCGAGTATGCCGCCCTCTGGCGCCGCCAGACCCGCACCACCGGCTGACGTCAAACCCTCCCCATCCTGGGGCGCGTCAGATCGCCTTGCCCATCCGCACCAGGGGCACCGGCGTTCCGCCTCGGTCGTCCTCAATGGCCTCGATGGGGGCGTAGCCCACCGCCGCATAGAGCGGCTGGCCGGACAGGGTCGCCATCAGCTCCAGCCGGGTGAAGCCCTCGGCCC
>Ga0065721_10051888_pt1 | contig 13273 bp, 15 predicted proteins | sample Mesricmetagenome_FD_59108 | JGI IMG/M metagenome (GOLD analysis project Ga0065721, IMG submission 59108) | Mesophilic microbial community from rice straw/compost enrichment Sample: eDNA_1 v2 (version 2) | ecosystem: Engineered > Solid waste > Grass > Composting > Bioreactor | place: USA: Davis... | reverse complement strand
CCGCCGCGCCGAACAGCTGCAGATCACGGCCGCGCACGCCCCCGACCGCACGCTGGTCGCGCCCACGGACGTCGGCGACGAGGCGGCGGTGCAGGCCCTGTTCGCCGCGACGGTCGAGACCTTCGGGCGGGTCGACCTGCTCTTCAACAACGCCGGCGCCTCGGCCGGCGGGCGGCTGGAGGACCTTTCGCTGGAGGCCTGGAAGCGGGTGGTCGACGTCAACCTCACCGGCGCCTTCCTCTGCACCCGCGAGGCGTTCCGGGTGATGAAGGACCAGGACCCCCGCGGCGGGCGGATCATCAACAACGGCTCGATCTCCGCCCATGCGCCTCGTCCCTATTCGGTCGCCTACACCGCCACCAAGCACGCCATCACCGGCCTGACGCGGTCCACCGCCCTCGATGGGCGGCCCTACGACATCGCCTGCGGGCAGATCGACATCGGCAACGCCGCCACGGAAATGACCGCCGCCATGGCCAAGGGCGTTCCCCAGGCGGACGGCTCCTTCGCGCCCGAGCCGCTGATGGACGTCAAGGCCGTGGCCGAGGCCGTGGTCATGATGGCGGGCCTGCCGTTGGAGGCGAACGTCCAGTTCATGACCATCATGGCGACCAAGATGCCGTTCGTCGGACGCGGCTAGCGCGGCTCGGACCGGGCGAGCAGGTCGATGAGGTCCTGCTTCCAGAACCTGGCCCAGGTGTGGGTGCCGTGGCCGCGGGTCTCCGGCGTCGCCTGGATCAGCACGAAGCGGCCGTTCTTCAGGCGCTTGGCCGCGGGCTCGGCGATCCCCAGGTCCGGCGGATTGATCAGGTCGTCGGTGGAATTGACCCAGGTCACGGGCATGGTGATCCGCTCCAGCGCCTTGGAGGGATCATAGGTGCGCGAGGCGTCCAGCTGGTAGATCAGGTCGTTGGCGTCCCGCCGTGGAAGATCGGCGGTGAGCCGCTGCTGGTAATAGGCCTCGGCCGCCTCGCGCGTGGGCGCCTGGGCCTGCCAGGCCTGAGGGGCTGCGCCCATCACCAGCAGGAGGTTGACCGCGCCGCGCAGACCAAGCTCGGGTTGGGCGTCGTAGGTCCCGTCCTTCCAGGCGGGGTCGGCCTTCACCGCCTCGATCGCCGCCTTGCGCCAGAAGCGGTTCATGCCGGCGATCTGCACGGGGAGGCAGGCCAGCGGCATCATGGCCTGTACGAAGTCCGGATGGGTCTCGCCCCAGACGAAGCCGTGCATGCAGCCCATGGACGTGCCCATCAGCAGGCGCAGGCGATCGACCTTCAAGCCCTCGACCAACAGGCGGCGCTGGGCCTCGACCATGTCGTCATAGTCGTAGTGCGGGAACTTCGTGCGCAGGCCGTCGCTGGGCTTGGAGGAGCCGCCATGGCCGATGCCGTCGGGCAGGATGACGTAGTAGCGGCGGATATCGAGCGGCTGGCCAGGTCCGTAGAGCTCGTCGGCGAACTGGGGCGAGAGGAACTGCGCGCCCGAGCCGCCGGTGCCGTGCAGCACCATCACCGCATTGGTGACGCGCCCGCTCGCATCGCGGACAGGCTTGCCCAGGGTGCGATAGTGCAGCTTCAAGGAGGGCAAGGTCTCGCCGGAGCGAAACTTGAAGTCCTTCGCGATGAAGTCGCCTTCCGCGACTTGCGCTTCATAGGGCGATGCGGCCACGGCCGCGGCGGGCGCGAGCAGGCTCAGGGCCGCGAGGCCCGCAACGATCCAGGTCTTCATCGGTCTCTCCCCTTCGACTCGCCGATCAGACTACCGGGCCTCGCCGATCGCATTCCAGACCTTCAGCGCCTGCGCGGTCTGGGCGACGTCGTGGACGCGCAAGGCCGCGGCGCCGGCGGCCGCCCCTGCAAGGCCCGCCGCCAGCGAGCCGGCGAGCCGCCCATCCAGGGCCGCGCCCTCGGCCGGATCGAGGGCGGCGATGAAACGCTTGCGGCTGACCCCCAGCAGGACGGGGAAGCCGAGGGCCACGACCTTGTCCAGATGGGCGAGGAGGGCGAGGTTGTGCTCCACCCGCTTGCCGAAGCCGATACCCGGATCGAGCCAGATCTTTTCGCGGGCGACGCCAGCGTCAATCGCCACCTGCGCGCGGGCCTGGAGGAAGGCGCAGACCTCGGCCACCACGTCGTCATAGTGCGGATCGGCCTGCATGGTGCGGGGCTCGCCCTGCATGTGCATCAGCACCACCTCGCAGCCGAGGTCGGCGGCGATGGCCGGCGCATCCGGCGAGTAGCCGAGGGCGGTCACGTCGTTCCAGATGTCGGCCCCTGCGGCGACGGCGGCGCGCGCCACCTCGGGCTTCATGGTGTCGATGGAGATCGGGACGTCGCCTTGCGCCCTGACCGCCGCGACGAGCGGCGCGGCCCGGGCGATCTCCTCCTCGGCGCTGACCGGGTCTGCGCCGGGCCGGGTCGACTCCGCACCGATGTCGAGGATATCGGCGCCTTCGGCGATCAGGCGAAGAGCGTGGGCCAGGGCCGCTTCCGGCGCCAGATAGCGCCCGCCGTCCGAGAAGCTGTCGGGGGTGACGTTGACGATCCCCATGACCTTGACGGATCGCGACATGTTCCGGCTCCTCGACACATAGCAAGACGCCCTCCTGGCGGCGGGCCAGGAGGGCGTCAAGTCGCTTGCGGTTGGGAGCGTCCCGTCAGGTCGCCGGTTCGGGTCGCGGCGAGATCGGCACCGCCACCGACGGCCCGCTCGGCCGGCGCGTGTCGGCCTCGTCCCGGACGGGCGGCACGCCCTTCAGCACGTTGACGATCTCTTCGCCCGTGAGGGTTTCGTACTCGAGCAGGGCCTTGGCCAGGACATGGAGGTCGTCGATCTTCTCGGTGAGGATGCGACGCGCCTCCTCGAAGCCCTGTTGGACCAGGCGCTTGACCTCGGCGTCGATCAGCTTGGCGGTCTCTTCCGAGACGCTCTGGGTCCGCGACACCGAGTGGCCGAGGAAGACCTCGTCCTGGTTCTCGCCGTAGGAGACCACGCCGAGCTTGTCGGAGAAGCCCCACTTGGTGACCATGGCGCGGGCCAGCTTGGTCGCCTGATCGATGTCGGACGAGGCGCCGGAGGTGATCTTCTCCTTGCCGAAGATGATCTCCTCGGCGATGCGGCCGCCCATCAGGATGGCGAGACGCGAGGTCATCTGCTCGTAGGTCATCGAGAGCTGGTCGCGCTCAGGCAGCTGCATGACCATGCCGAGCGCGCGGCCGCGCGGGATGATGGTCGCCTTGTGCACCGGGTCGGTGGCCGGCACGTTCAGCACCACCAGGGCGTGGCCGCCCTCGTGATAGGCGGTCAGGCGCTTCTCTTCCTCGGTCATGGCCATGGACTTGCGCTCGGCGCCCATCATGACCTTGTCCTTGGCGTCTTCGAAGTCGCGCTGGGTGACCATGCGGCGGTTCTTGCGCGCGGCCATCAGGGCGGCTTCGTTCACCAGGTTGGCGAGGTCGGCGCCGGAGAAGCCGGGCGTCCCGCGGGCGATGGTCTTCACGTCCACGTCGGCGGCCAGGGGCACGTTCTTCATGTGGACGCGCAGGATGCGCTCGCGGCCGGTGATGTCCGGATTGGGCACCACGACCTGGCGGTCGAAACGGCCGGGACGCAGCAGGGCCGGGTCCAGGACGTCCGGGCGGTTGGTCGAGGCGATGACGATGATGGCTTCCGACGGGTCGAAGCCGTCCATCTCGACCAGCAGCTGGTTGAGGGTCTGCTCGCGCTCGTCGTTGCCGCCGCCCAGGCCCGCGCCACGATGGCGGCCGACGGCGTCGATCTCGTCGATGAAGATGATGCAGGGGCTGTTCTTCTTGGCCTGCTCGAACATGTCGCGCACGCGGCTGGCGCCGACGCCGACGAACATTTCAACGAAGTCCGAACCCGAGATGTAGAAGAACGGCACACCGGCCTCGCCCGCGACGGCGCGCCCCAGCAGGGTCTTACCGGTGCCGGGAGGACCGACCATCAGGGCGCCCTTCGGGATCTTGCCGCCCAGGCGCTGGAACTTTTGCGGGTCCTTCAGGAAGTCGACGATCTCCGACAGCTCTTCCTTGGCCTCGTCGACGCCGGCCACGTCCTCGAAGGTGATGCGGTTCTTGTTCTCGGTCAGCATCTTGGCCTTGGACTTGCCAAAGCCCATGGCGCCGCGCGCGCCGCCCTGCATCTGACGCATGAAGAAGATCCAGACGCCGATGAGCAGCAGGATCGGGAGGCTGTTCAGGAAGAGGCCCAGCAGGCCGCCGCCGGCGGATTTCACATTGATATCCGCGCCTTGCGACTCCAGACGCTTGATCAGGTCGTCCTGGTTGTTCGGGGTGAGCGCCGTGAAGGACTTGCCGGAGCGGTCCTTCACCTCGATGGCGGCGCCGCGCAGGGTCGCCTCCTTAACCTCGCCCGCATTCACCTTGTTCAGGAGCTGCGAGTAGGAGATCTGGCCTGAAGCGCCGGCCGCCTGGCTGCCGCCGGTCATCATGCTGTAGAGGCCGATGAGAACGACGACGATGACGCCCCAGATGGCGAGATTACGCAGGTTCATGACGCGCCTTCGTAAAGAGTGTGTCTCATAACCCACCTTACGTGGGTCTGGCCCTCAGGACTAGCAAGGCGCGTGCCGCGCGACTGAACATCGCGGTTCGGCGAACGCGCTCCCTGCAGACACGCAAAGGGCCGCGCGTCGTCCGCGCGGCCCCACAATCCGGCTTGAAGCCTTAATATTTTAGCGGCCCGCCTTCTTCGGCGCGGCGATCAGGCCTTCGCGCTGGGCGCGTTTGCGAGCCAGCTTGCGGGCGCGGCGCACGGCCTCGGCCTTCTGACGAGCGCGCTTTTCGCTCGGCTTTTCATAGTGGACGTGCCGCTTCATTTCGCGGAACGAGCCCTCGCGCTGCATCTTCTTCTTCAGCGCCTTGAGGGCCTGATCGACGTTGTTGTCGCGGACGAAAATCTGAACCAGAGGTCTCTCTCCTGTCACCGTTCCCGCTCGGCCCTCCAGCTCGTGGCGGCGGCGAACGGACAAATGCCTTGCACCCGCAGGCGCAGGACCTTCGGGTTTGAGCGCGGCGGGATAGCAGAAGCGGCGCGGGATGTCCACGGCGGACAGACGCAAAAACGCCGGCTAAGATGTCGCCATGGCCACTTCAGACGACTGGGCGAGCGCCGCCGAACGGCAGGTTTTGGACGCAGCCTTGCAGATTGCCGCCGATCGGGGATGGACCTGGCCGACGGTTCGAGCCGCCGGGAAGGCGGCCGGGCTATCTGAAGCCGACGTCGAACTGCTGCTGCCGCACGGGCCGAAGGACCTCGCGGCCTTGTTTTCCAGGCGCCACGACGCCCAGGCCCTGGCGGCCCTGCCCGATCCGGCCGGGCTGAAGGTCCGCGAGCGCATCCGCGCGGCGGTGGCGGCGCGACTGGACGCCGCGGCGGAAGACGAGGCCGCCGTCCGGCGATGGGCAGGTTTCCTCGCCCTGCCGATCAATCTGCCGCTTGGCGTGCGACTGCTGTGGGAAAGCGCGGACAAGCTCTGGCGCTGGGCGGGGGACACTGCGACCGACGAGAACCACTACAGCAAGCGCGCCATCCTCTCGGGCATCCTGGCCTCGGCCCTGGCGATCCGGCTCTCGTCCGGGCGCGAGGCGGCCATGGCGTTCGTGGACGGGCGCATCGAGAACGTCATGGCGTTCGAGAAGTGGAAGGCGGGCCTGAAACCGTCCGAACTGCTGCGCGACGTGGCCGGCGCCCTGGGCAGGATGCGCTACGGCTGAAGCCCGCGGGGATCGAGTTCGGCCCCGACGAGATCGCAGCCCTCGAACCGGCAGTCCGACAGCTCCGCGCCCGTGAAGCGCGCGCGGGCGGCATAGGCGCGCCGGAGGTCCGCATGGCGGAGATTGGCGCCGGTGAAATCGGTCGAGAGCGCCCGGCCCTGGCCGATCTGCAGCGGCCCGAGCAGGGCGCCGCGAAGATCGGCGCGGGTGAGTTGGGCGTCGATGAGCTTGGCGCCCCGAAGATCGGCCATGCGAAGATTGGCGCCTCGCAGATCGCAGCGGGACAGATCGGCGCCCTGCAGCTCCACGCCCTCGAGGTCGAGCTCGAAGAAGATCGAGCCGGTGGCGACGAGGCCGCTCAGCTTGCGGCGCTTCAGCGACTGGACCGGACGGAAATCGACGGCCGGGAGCCTGGCCGGGAAACCGGCGCGGCCGCCGCTCTGGCAGAAGGTCTCATGCGCAGCCAGTAGGTCGGCGAGGGGTTGGTCCTTCACGAACACCGCCGCGGGCGCGGCCTGCAAGGCTTCCGAGAGGTCGGCCCCCTCGACCGTCGCAAAGCTGAAATCGACCCGGATCAGCACGGCCCGCCGCAGCGACGCGCCCGAGAGATCGGCGCCCGCGACATCGGCGCCGGTCAGGTCCGCCCCGTCCAGCTTGGCCTTGATGAGCCGCGCGCCGCTGAGCTGGGCGCCGGAAAGGTCAGCGTCGGTGAAGTCGGTGGCCAGGGCCGAGGCGCCGGCCATCTGGGCCCCGGAGAGGTCCGCGCCGGTCAGGACGGCGAAGCTCAGCTCGCCCGGACCGCCGGCGTGGTCGAGATAGCGGAAGCCCTCGTTGCGGTCCTGAAGGGCGATGCGCCCCTCGCGCAGGTCGACCCCCGCGAGGTTGGCGCCCGAGAGGTTCGCCCCGCGGAGCGAGGCGCCGCGGAGATCGGCCTTGGAAAGATCGACCCGGCGCAGGTCGGCGTCGCGCAGGTCCGCCCCGAAGAGCACTGCGCCGGAGAGCTTGGCGCCGGCCATGGCCACGCCGGCCAGACGCGCGCCGGTGAGGTCGGCGTCGCGCAGATCGACCCCTTCCAGCCGGAAGTTCGACAGATCCGCATAGGCCAGGACCGCACGGCGCCCGCCCGCCCGCTGGGCGAGATAGCGCCGGTGCGCCTCCAGAATCTGGCGCAGGGTCTGGGGCTCCAGAGGCCGAAAAAGGTTGGCGACTGCCGACATAAGCACCGGGGAGGGACGAAGAAGACGTTACAATCGTCCGGTCGCGCTTAAGGAACGGTTGCTCGACGGTGTCAAAATTGCGGCGCTTTAGCGGCCAATGCTCACGCTTTACAGCCAACCCTTGCGCTTGAACCAGATGAACGGCGCAACACCGCTGATAACCATAAGCAGCAAGGCCCAGGGATAGCCGAAGACCCAATGCAATTCGGGGATGACATCGAAGTTCATCCCGTAGATCGAGGCCACGAGAGTGGGTGGAAGGAAGACGACGGCGACCACCGAAAAGAATTTGATGATGCTGTTCTGCTCGATGTTGATTAACCCCAGGGCCGCATCGAGCAGGAACGAAATGTGGCCGGAGGTGAAGCTGGCGTGCTCGGTGAGCGCCTGAATGTCGTGCTGGACCGAGGTCAGGTGACTGCGGCGCGAGTCATCCTTCTGGAACTCGGGCGCCAAGGCGCTGAAGCTGGCGAGGCGGCTTAGGGACACCAGGCTCTTGCGGGCCATGGAGGTGATCGATTGCGCGCGCGACAGATCGGTCAGCAGGGGACCGAAGGCGGTGCTGGGCGGCCGATTGAAGATGGCGACAGAGGTTTCGTGCACCAGGTTGGACTGCAGCTCCAACACCTCGGCCGAACGTTCGACGATGGCGTCCAGCAGCTCCAGCGCCGCCTCCCCGCCGTCGGTGACGGGGGCGTGCGAACAGCGCTGGGCGAAGATCGAGAAGGCCTTCAGCTGCTCGTAGCGGATGGTGATCAGGACGTCAGCGATGAGGACGAAGGTCACCGGAGTGGCCACCGGATGGGGCTCGTCGGCGCGCGCCAGCAGGGTTGCGGTCAGGAAGGTCGCGCCGTTTTCCTGATAGAGCCGCGAGGACGGCTCCAGGTGGGCGGTCTCCTCGCGCGTGGGAAGGTCGATCCCGTAGGCGCTTTCCACCGCCTGCTCCTCCTCCGGCGTCGGGGAGAGCAGGTCGATCCAGATCACGTCCTCGGTGGGCCGCCACTCGCCGCTGACCGTTTGCGGGACGAAGCCTTTGGCGCCTCGGCGCAGCAGGTTCAGCATGGGATTCTCCGCTCCAGGGCGCGACCGTGAGCCTGCCGGCCCGATCGAGCCGATTCAACCCAGCGGGGCAGGTCAAGGCATGTGCGGCGCGCGATGCGTCCCGTCAACGGGTGGCGCGGCCTTCGTGCTAAGTGCCGTGATCGCCCGTGCTTCGCATCGGCCGGGTGGCGGACTTTGAGGAACTGAGATGAGAAGGGTCGCGTCCCTCCCCGCCGCCTTCGGCCGCTTTGCGGAAATGGGCGGCGTATTGAACTTCGCAGTCTTCGAAGAGGCGCAGGGGACGGAGGAGGAAACGCTTTCCGTCATTCCCGCGGTGCTGGCCCCGGGGCGCAGCTTCGATGCGCGGCGGCTCGCCGAGCTGGGGCGACGGCGCATCGGCGAGGCGGCGTTCTTCGGCGATTGGTATGACTTCGCCAGCGGGATGCTGCTGCGCGACGGCGACGTTGTGCTGAACGACGGAACGCAGCTCCATCGCCCCAGGCTGGCGGATCTTGCCGGCCGGGAGATCCGTTCCGCGTCGGCGGCGCTGCCGCAGACCGGCGCCGGCGGGAATTTCGCCTACGCCTTCTCGTGGACGCCCTATGGCCTCTCAGGCGGTCCCCTCGAGATTCAAGCGATCTTCGAGCAAATCCGCGACTTCATCCTGCCGCCCGACGAAGACAGCCAAATCTTCGACTGGAGCGACGCCCGGCTGACCGAGGTCTCGGACTACTTCGATGACGGCGCGGAGTGGTGGGGCGTATTCCTCTTCAGCATCTACGCTCCCGCGCTTCGACGATTGATCCTTATTGCGGGCTCGACAACGGACTGAGGTTCGCCCGAGCTGTAAAGCACTCTTGACAGAGAAGGCCTGGGGTCTGTAAAGCACTCTTTACAGGCTGGAGAGGCGTCTTGGAGAATTCCCTGAGAGCGATGCGCGAGGCGCGGGGATGGAGCCAGGGCGAACTCGCGCGCCGGCTCGGCGTCTCTCGGCAGACCATCAACGCCGTGGAAACCGACAAGTACGATCCGAGCCTGCCGCTGGCTCTGCGCATGGCCAAGCTGTTCGGCGTGGCCGTGCCCGACCTGTTCATCGATCGCTGGGAACCGGAGGAGGAGTGATCGCCATGGCCCATGACGAGTTCACGTCCAAGTGGCGCAACTTCGCGGCCTGGAGCGCCGAGGGCGCCGTCCTTTATGTCGTGACGGTGTGGGGCGTATCGGCGCTGACGGGCAGGAACATCATGGATGCGGCGCTGCAATCGCCCTGGCGCGGGGCGATGCTGGGCCTCACCTTGCTGGCCTCGATGGCGATGCTCGGTTTCACGAGCTGGAAACGGCCCGTCACCCTGCGCAATCTTCGGAACTTCCTCATCCGGGATGTGGCGGCCATCATCGCCTGCCTGTTGCTGGTGTGGGGCTTCACCGTCCTGGGCGGGTTCGGCGCCTTGGACCAGATGAGCGCCTCGGAGTGGATCGCCATGGCGGCGGGCTCCGCCCTGGTCGCCTTCGCATCGCTCGGAGCTCTCGCCGTGGCCAGCGCAGGCGCGCGCATTGGGCTTCTGGACGAAGAGGCCGCGGACGACCTGCGCGAACGGAGCCGGCTGATCCTGTGCAGCCTGGCCTGGACGGCGGCCTGCGGCCTGTTGCTCATCGCGCTGAGCCTGGCGGGCCCTGGCGGCGTGCTGCCGCCACTGGTGAGCCTGGCCGGCGCGCTGGCGCTGATCGCCGTCATGGTCGCGCTTGGCGTGGCGACGTGGCGCCTGTCGGACGAACTGGCCCGCACCTTGACGGGCGAAGCGGGCCACGTGGCGTTCTACTTGATCGTCATCCTCGGCGGCGCCTGGGCGATGCTCGCCCACCTCGGAATAGCGGCCGCGCCCGCCCCGCTGGACTGGCTGACGCTGTTCACCGTGCTGATGTTCGCGGGGAGCATCCTGGCGGTCGCGCGGCGCAAGCTGCTCACGCGCTGAACGCGCCCGCCCTTCGCAGGGCCGGCGAGGCTAGGCCGGTTGCTTGACGCCGAAACGCTCGGCGGACCGGGCCTTCGCCTTGGCCGCCTCTTCTTCGCGGTCCTTGGGCTTGGCGGTGGTTTCGAGGCCCTCGAACAGCCGGCGGGCGGCGGCCGCGACCTCGTCGACGGCGGTGTCGAAGGCTTGGCGGTTCGCCTTGGACGGGGCGTTGAAGCCGGAGAGCTTGCGGACGAACTGCAAGGCGGCGTCGCGGATTTCCTCGTCCGTGGCGGGCGGGTCGAAGTTGAACAGCGTCTTGATATTGCGGCACATAGGCGGCGTCTCCTTCTCCTTGGCCCTTAGATGGGAGCTTGGACGAGCAAGCACAGTCCAGGGATCTATCGCGCTGGCGAGCCCAGGCTCATGTCGGAATGGCGGGCGGCCGAGCGTCTTGTAGGCGAACAGTCGAAGACCAGGAGCCGATCGATGGCCAAGACCAACTTCAAGACCGCTGACGAGTACATCGCCAGCGCCCCGGAAGCCGACCAGGCGGGCCTGGAGGCGATCCGCAAGGCCATAAGGGAGGCCGTTCCGGAGGCGCAGGAGACCATCAGCTACCAGATCCCCGCCTTCAGGACGGAGGACGGCTGGATCTTCTATTACAGCGTCTACGCCAACCACTTCAGCATCGCCGGCCCGCCGCCCACCCCGGAGCGGGAGGCGTTCAAGGCGCAACTTAAGCCCTACAAGACGTCGAAGTCGGCGATCCAGTTTCCGAAGAGCGCGCCCCTGCCCCTCAAGCTGATCGGCGAGATGGCGGCGTTCCGGGCGCGGGCGGCGAAGGGGGCAGGCTGAGCCCGCCCCGGGATCAGTTCGACTCCGCCGGCGGCTGCATCTGGGTCGCGGCCTGGATGAGGGCGGCGATGCGGTCGGTGGAGTCGGCGGCCTGGCTGAGGATCGAGAGCGGACCAGCGCCCGGACGGACGGCGGAAGCCACCTGGGTGGCCGCCCCTTGCGCCACGGCGATGGCGGCGTTCTGGGCGGTGTTGAGGCGCGAGCTGGCGACCTTCACCGCCGTGGCGTCCTGATAGATGAAGCCGTGGGTCGGGTAGACCGACGAGCCGAGATCGCGGACCGGATCGTACCAGACCTTCACCTGGCTCCAGTCGCCGGCTGGGGAGACGTCGATGACCGTGACGTCCTTCTCGATCTGGCCGCGGGTTCCGCCGATGCGGGACCAGTTGGCGTGGGTGATCTGGATCACCCGGTCGGTGAGCACCTGGCTGACCACGGCCACGTGGCCGAGGCGCATCTTCCCGGTAGGCTTGAAGCAGAGGACGGCGCCGGCGCGCGGCGTGGCGCCGGTCTCGTACTTGCCCACCGCCTGGCGCCACCAGGTCCAGGCGTCGCCATAGATCTGCACGCCGGAGATCAGGCGCGCGAAGGGCACGCACTGCCAGTATGTGTCGGCGACGGCGCCGGAGATCGGCGCCAAGGCCATAACCGCCGCGGCGGCCAGGGAGCCCAAAAGGGCTCTCGGTCGTTTAAGCATGTTACGGGTACTCCCCCACGCGAACTGGGTCGAAGGAGTAACCATCGCGTCTGCGGATGAAAAGAGTCTTTACGCCGCAGCTTGCGGCGGTCGGGGACTTGCGGTCGAGCTTGGCGCCAGTCATGCCGAAGCTTGAAGCCTCACCTGACCAAGTCTTGGTGAACCAAATCTGAAATCAGATGCAACCCTGGCCCGCCATATGCCCAGCTTTCCCCTCGCAGCTATTGCGCTAAGCTCAAATATTCCGCGCCGGATGTCGCGAATACGTCGGGGCTCGACCTTGGGCGGCGCAGGCGCCCGCGCCCGTCCCAAAATGATCGCCGCTGCGCCTGTTACGAATTGTTTCGTTCGAGCGCCGTGTCATTGAAGCGACAGGTCAAAGGCCACGCTTGCCCGCCCCGCTCACATTTTCGGCATCGCGCCCGTTCAGCGGGCGCCTGACAGGGCCGGTTTCGGCGATTCGCCGAGGCGGCGGAGGGATTCGGGGCCGGCGCCTCGGCCGAGCCGCTTCGCGGCCCCCTCACCTAACCTCTCCCGAGGGAGAGGGATTTGGGCGGCCCCCTCACCTAACCTCTCCCGAGGAAGAGGGAGGGCGGACCTAGGCGGCCATGTAGCGGTCCCAGTAGCCGGGGGCTGGCTCGATCTGCTCGACCACGTCAACCCAGAGGCCGGAGGGATCGGAGAAGCCGAAGCGGAGCTGGCCGAAATCCTCCTGGGTGAGGGGGTAATCGACCTGGAGCCCTCGGGCGCGCGCCTCCTCATAGGCGGCCGCGGCGTCCTCGACCTGCAGCTCGAAGCACATGCCCGTGCCGGAGAAGGGCTCGGGCCCGGGCGGGGCGGAGGGATGGTCGGGACTCATGAAGGCCAGGCTGGCGCCGTCGGCCTGCAGCAGGATGAACCAGTCGGCCTCGAACACCAACTCGAAGCCCAGCTTGCTGATCCAGAAGTCCCGGCACTCGCGCAGGGCCGGCGTGACGATGATCGGATAGCGGTCGACGAATTTCATGGCCAAGTCCTCTTGAGCCGTTGCGAGGACGAATTAAGATACAGACTGTCTGTATGTCAATAGGAGCGCAGATGACGGCGAAGGCGGAAAAGGCGCTGGCGACGCGGGGGAAGCTGATTGCGGCGGCGCGGGAGCTGTTCGCCACCGAGGGCTATGCGGCGACGGGCACGGAGGCGATCCTCGCCCAGGCGGGGGTGACGCGCGGGGCGCTCTATCACCACTTCGCCGACAAGCAGGCCCTGTTCGCGGCGGTGTGCGAAATCCTGCACGAAGAGGCCGAGCGGCATATCCTGCAGGCGGCCGCGGCGGCCACCGGCGCCTATGATGGCCTGCTGGCCGGGTGCCTGGCCTTTCTCGACTTCATGGTCCGGCCGGACGTACGGCGCATCCTGATCCTCGATGCGCCGAGCGTGCTGGGCTGGGCGGCCTGGAACGAGATCGACCGCCGGCACGGCTTTGGCCTGCTGGTGGAGGGCGTGGCCGCGGCGGTGGAGGCCGGAGAGCTGAGGGGAGATCCCGAGGTGATCGCCGTGCTCATCAACGGGGCGCTGAACTATGGGGTCGTCTGGGCAGGTCAGTCGGAAGATCCAGCGACCTTCGAGCGCCTGAAGTCAGGGTTTGAGCAAGGCCTGGCAACATTTCGTCACTGAACACCGCTGTCGAGATCGCGTTGTTCGGCTAGAAAGAACTTCCCGAACACGTCGAGAGGACCCTGATGGACAGCCTTATGGCTCTGGTGAGCGACCCCA
>Ga0065721_10007599_pt1 | contig 13274 bp, 14 predicted proteins | sample Mesricmetagenome_FD_59108 | JGI IMG/M metagenome (GOLD analysis project Ga0065721, IMG submission 59108) | Mesophilic microbial community from rice straw/compost enrichment Sample: eDNA_1 v2 (version 2) | ecosystem: Engineered > Solid waste > Grass > Composting > Bioreactor | place: USA: Davis... | reverse complement strand
GCGACCGCGATACCGTCGAGAAGGGCGCGTTCGCTACGGTAGGCTTCAAATACTTCGACCACGGCTACCAAGCCGGCCTGATGGCGGTAGACGTATTGAAGAACGGCAAGAACATCGGCGACCTGCCGGTAACCATGCAGGAAAAGCTCGATCTCATCCTGAACCTGAAGGCCGCCGAAGCCCAAGGCATCACGGTAACGGATGCCATGAAGCAGAAGGTTCAAGACCAAGAAACGAACATTATCCAGTAAGCTTTGAGCGGCAAGCAAGATTAAACGGACGGGAGTGAGCACGCTTCTAGCGGTTCACTCCGTTTGTCACTTTATAGGGAGGAATAAGCGTGCTGAATTCGCTTACCGGAGCCGTCGAGTTAGGCCTTATGTACGCTTTGATGGCGCTCGGGGTTTACATTACTTTTCGCATCTTGGACTTTCCCGATCTCACCGTAGACGCCAGCTTCACGACGGGAGGCGCCATCGCGGCGGTAATGATCACGAACGGCTATCAGCCGTGGTTGTCGACGCTTATGGCCTTTATCGGAGGGCTTGCGGCCGGAGCCTGCACGGGCCTTCTTCATACGAAAGGCCGAATTAACGGCTTGCTGTCCGGTATCCTCATGATGATCGCTCTATACTCCATCAACCTGAGAATCTTGGGCAAGCCGAATGTCTCCTTGATCGGAGAGGATACATTGTTCTCCTCGATCGCATCCGAGACTCTTCTCTACATTATCGTCTTAGCGATATTCGTCCTTGTCTTTAAGTTTCTATTGGACGGGTTCTTGCATACCGATCTCGGCTTATCCCTTCGCGCGACGGGAGACAACGCCCGCATGATCCGCAGCTTCGGCGCGAATACGGACCGGACCAAGATCGTCGGCATCAGCTTGTCCAACGGGCTGGTGGCGTTGTCGGGAGCGCTTATCGCCCAAGACGGAGGCTTCGCGGACGTCAACATGGGCATCGGCATGATCGTCATCGGTCTCGCTTCGGTCATTATCGGCGAAGCGATCATCGGCCATCGCACGGTGCTCCTGGCGACGTTAGCGGCCGTCTTCGGCTCCATCGTCTACCGGATCGTCATCGCTCTCGCCCTGCGCGCGGACTTCCTACATCTGGAGACGTCCGACCTGAAGCTGATCACCGCTATCATCGTCATCGTCGCGCTCGTCATTCCGACCATCCAGCGCTCCGTCAAGCAGAAGAAATTCGCCCGCAAGCGATCCGCCGAGCTGGCGGCCGGCGCAGCGGCTCGTAAGGGAGGTCGATCCTGATGCTGGACATTCAGAACGTGACCAAGCTGTTCAACCCGGGGACGGTCGACGAGAAGGTTGCGCTCGTCGATATTCAGCTGCAGCTGAAGCCGGGCGACTTCGTCACCGTCATCGGCAGCAACGGCGCGGGCAAATCCACCTTGATGAACATTATCTCGGGAGTGATGAAGCCGGATCTCGGCGACGTCCGCATCGAGAATGCTTCCGTCGTCGGCATATCGGAGTCGAATCGGAGCCGCTGGATCGGACGCGTCTTCCAGGATCCGATGGCGGGAACCGCTCCGAACATGACCATCGAGGAGAACCTGGCGATGGCTTATCTTCGCGGCAAGCCGCGCGGGCTTGGCTGGGGCGTCTCTGCGGTCAGGCGCAAGCTGTTCCGCGAGCAGCTTAGCAAGCTTGGCATCGGCCTCGAGAATCGGCTGAAAGCGAAAGTCGGGCTTCTGTCCGGCGGCGAACGCCAAGCGCTCAGCCTTCTGATGGCGACTTTTACCCAGCCTCGCATCCTGCTTCTGGACGAACATACGGCGGCTCTCGACCCGGCGCGCGCGGAACTGATCACGAAGCTGACCGACAGCATCGTTCGGGAGATGAAGCTGACGACGCTCATGGTCACCCACAACATGGAGCAAGCGATTCGTTTGGGCAACCGCTTGATCATGATGGATAAGGGACGCATCATCCTCGATATTCCGGAGAGCCGCAAGAAAGACTTGTCGGTTGCCCAGCTTCTCGGAGAATTCGAACAGATCAGCGGAAGCAAGCTTGCCGACGATCGCGTCGTTCTGGGTTGACGGGTTCTCTTGCCATAAAGAGCAAAGCCCCTGCCGGAAGGCGGGGGCTTGCTCCGTTTCCGGCGTCTTCCTCATCTTCTGGAAGTTCTCTTCCGGATATAGGAGAGAAGCATAAACAGAAGCCAAGTAAGAATGGGAATCGAGAGAAGAAGGGCGTTGCGCCCGTTGAAATCGATGCCGAACATGCGGGTTTCGTCGTCCAGTCCGTACAGCTTCCAGGCGGAAGTCAGAATAAACGCGTTGGAACAAAATGCGGTCAGCATGCCCAGCCATTTGCTCTTGCTCTCTCTCTCTATCCGGACGGATAGGATGGTCGAGATTAGAAACGAGCCTGCAATGATTAAGGGTATCAACTCTTCACCGCCTAAAGGATGTATGCTGCAACTTGATCGTGGAAGAGAATCAACTCTTCTATATTATTTAACGCGGCAAATAGCCATAGGTTGCGAAAAATTGGAATTAAAGGAAGTCACATACTCTATACTGAGCGGGTTTGCGGCCGAATTTACGAGCTTGGAAATTGAAGTTTAGCCTTATTAAGAATCGCCGTAATCTTCTGTTCGTAGGAATAATTCTTCTGTTTATCTTCCACGAGTTTCGTATATAGGGACAGCATTGAGGTAAGCGTGCTCGAAGTGGTCTTGACGTCCGGCTTCTTGACGGCGGAATTGAACGTCTTAAGCAGGGAGGAAAGAGCGCTCTTCGAGCTAGAGGCGCCGCTCTTCGCCGCCCGGATCTGAACCTTAACCGTGTCGATCTCCTTCAAGGTCGTCCGAATCGAGGCCGCGATCTTGGACACGGCCGCCTTCTCCGTCTGCAGCTCGGACTTTCTCGCTTTAATGTCCGCTTTCGCAAGAGCGACGGCCGGCTTGAGCAGATTGGCTTGAGCTTGCAGAACGCTCTTCAGCGTCTTGCTGCCTATCGTGCCGGCGGCGCTGATCTGCTGCGTAAGAAGCTTGTACTTGTCGAGGAGAGGCTGGTAGCTCTCTTCCGTCTTCTTTACCTTCGCTTCGAGATAGGCGATCTTGGCGGCTCGTATCGTCTTGATTTTATTCTTCGTAACGGTCAGTTCTTCTTCGTTGCTGTAATGGAGGGCCTGAATCTTGGCATCCATGCTCTCTTCCTGCGTCTGCAAGGAACGAAAGCTGTTCATCTGGGAGACGAGCTTAGCGGACTGAGCGTCATCGGCGAAGGCGACGAGCTTCCCCCAGGCGGTCTGCGTCGTGGCCGTCAGCGTCACGGAAGCCGCCCCCGCAGGATGCGGCAGCGACAGTATCAAGGCGACAAACAGAGCAACGATCGTTCTTCCCCATCTCATCCAACGAAAATTCATTCGACATTCCCCTTCCTCAACATAAAATTGGACAGCAAAAAGCACCTGCGAGATAAGCCGATAACGGCCGCTCTTACAGGTGCTTCCTTGTAAGGTGATGCGAACTATTGTTCCCCAATCATACACGCAACCCCGGGCTCGGGTCAAGGCTTTTTTTGTTCCCGAGAGCTGCGTGTTTGGATGGTTGCCGATGGCTGCACCAGCCCGATAAAGTCGGGTTACAGCCATTCTCTTAGGTTCGTGAGCTCAAAAAAAGGGATATTTACCATACAAAGGGCAAAATCTGAAAGAAAGTTCAGATAGACAGAACATTTTTGCTTGATTTTGCCCTGACGCGTCTTGGCGTTGACGCTTTTATCCGTTACTATAGAGAAGTGTGATATGAATCTCACGACCGATTGTCACGTCGCTTGGTCCTAGCTATAATAAACTGAAATAATGTGCATCCTACACAGTACAAAATTTCGCATCGAGATGCTTAAAGGGAAGTGCTGGAATCATGCCGGATGAACGCTCCGATGACAAGCTAAGTCGAATGATCGACATTGCGAAGATGTATTATCAGTTGGACTATAGCCAGCAGGAGATCGCGAATAAGTTCGGCATCTCGCGTCCGACCGTATCCCGGTTCCTGCAGCAAGCCAAAGAAGAAGGGTACGTTCAGATCAAAATTCTGGACCCTTACGAGAATAACGGTACGCTGGCGGCACAGCTGGAACGCAAATTCGGGCTCAAGCGCGCGGTTATCTTTTCGGTGCCCCAGTATGAGGACGCCATCGTCAAGAAATACCTCGGAATCGCGGCTGCCGATTATCTGAACGAGACGGTAAAGGACGACGATATTATCGCGACGACGTGGGGGACCACCCTCTACGAGGTGGCGATCAATCTGCAGGGGAAGTTCACCAAGAACGTCAAAGTCGTGCAATTGAACGGCGGCGTCAGCCACTCCGAGACGAATACCTACGCGCATGAGATTGTCCATCTGTTCGGCAAGGCCTTCCACACGAACCCGCATTTCATCCCGTTGCCCGCGATCGTTGATCATTACATGGTCAGGCAGACGATCGAGTCGGACCGTCACATTCGCAAGACTTTGGAGCTAGGGAAGCGAGCGAACATCGCCGTCTTCACCGTGGGGGTTCCTACCGAGGATTCCGTGCTGATCAAGGCGAACTACTTCAACGAACCGGAGCTGAAGCTCATTCAAGAGAGAGGAGCCGGGGATATCTGCTCCCGCTACTTCGATCTCGAAGGCAAAATCATCTCCGAGGAACTGAACGAGAGGACGATCGGCATCGGCCTCGAGGAGCTCGGACAGAAGGAGCAATCGATTCTCGTGGCCGGAGGTTCGAAGAAGGTCGCGGGAATTTACGGCGCTTTGAAGGGGAAATATACCAACGTTCTAATCACGGATCAATGCACGGCGAAGTATTTGCTCGAGCGGTAGAAGCGGGGCGTTCGCCGGCGATATATACAAGAATGAAGGCAATGGGGGAAAAAGTAATGATGAATCAAGCACAGCCTGGGGCGGACATGGATCTTGCTTCCTACATCGACCATACTCTGCTGAAGCCGGAGAGCACCCGGTCCGGGATCGTCCGCCTCTGCGAGGAAGCGAAGCAGTACGGGTTCGCGACGGTATGCGTCAATCCTTATTGGGTCCGGACGGCGGCCGAGCTGCTGGCGGGCACGGGCGTCGGAATCACGACGGTCATCGGGTTCCCGCTTGGGGCTTCGACTACGAGCACGAAGGTGGCGGAGACGGAGGATGCGATCGGAAACGGCGCGACGGACATCGACATGGTGCTTAACGTCGGCGCCCTGAAGTCCGGGCTGCCGGAGCAAGTCGAGCGGGACATCGCGGCGGTCGTCGCGGCTAGCCGCGGCAAGGCGATCGTAAAGGTGATTCTGGAGACGGGGCTGCTGACCGACGAAGAGAAAATCAAAGCCTGCGAGCTGAGCAAGTCGGCCGGGGCGGACTTCGTGAAGACGTCGACGGGCTTCGGCCCCGGCGGCGCGACGGTCGAGGATATCGCCCTCATGAGACGCGCGGTCGGCCCGGAGATGGGAGTCAAGGCGTCGGGCGGAGTTCGCGACGCCGCGACTTGCCGGGCGGTCATCGCGGCGGGCGCGACGCGAATCGGAGCCAGCTCCAGCGTGGCGATCGTATCCGGCGGGCAAGGGTCGGGATACTGATCGCGCGAAGGTAAATGCAGAGAAGCCTCCGGGACTGCAGATGCGGTCCGCGGAGGCTTCTTTGTCTTATGCTTATCGGCGCTTCAGTTCGAAGAACTCGCACAAAGCCCTTGGGTGGTAGGACAAATCGCCGACTCCCGATTGAAGGATGATCGTGCTGTCGTCGAACCGGATAATGACGCCCCCGGAATCGACGATCTGATCGTCGCGAAACACCCGAATTCCAAGCTGGCGCGCCATCGCCTCCTCGAAATCCGCGTCAGTCGTTAATCTCCGCTGGATAGCCATTCGCGGCCTCCCCTCTCTTATTTTCCAACAGTTCCTAGATGACAAGCCTATCCGACATAACCTGCCGCGTTGTCCGAAATCTTGGCATGCGCCATTCGCCACACTCATACAATGTACCACTTCCAATAGAGTGGGATGGGGTGAGCGGGAATGGACGTTGAATTATCCGCCTTGCATTGGGTGTACCTGGCGTTCATTGTATTCATTCTGGCGCTATTGATCAAGCGAAGGGACACCACGATGATCTGCGTCGTCGGCATTCTCGTTTTGGCGCTGATCGCGACCGAGAGCGCAAGCGACTCCGTCTCGGGTATTTTCAACAGCTTCATCTACGCCACGAAGGAACTCATCGGAACGATCTTTATCATCTCGATCATCGTCTCGATGAGCCGGGTCATGATCCGTACCGGCATCAACGAGATCATGGTCCGGCCGCTCACCGGTTTCATGAGAACCCCGGCTCTCGCCTTCTGGGGAATCGGTATGATCATGATGGTATCCTCCTGGTTTTTCTGGCCGTCTCCGGGGGTCGCGCTTATCGGAGCCGTGCTGCTCCCGGCGGCGGTCCGGGTCGGACTTCCCGCTCTCGGCGCCGCCATGGCGATGAACCTGTTCGGTCACGGGATCGCGCTGTCCGGCGATTATATCATTCAAGGGGCGCCCAAGCTGACGGCCGACGCGGCGGGCCTTCCGGTGTCGGAGGTCATGGAGGCCAGCGTGCCTCTGGTCATCGTGATGGGGGCCGTGACGACGGCGCTCGCGTTCTGGTTCATGCACCGGGACCGGAANAACGGAACGTGGAGAGACGGGCTCGTCGAAGGAGGCCAANCGGCGATGTCCGCGGACGCGGGGTCGGTCTCTCTGTCCTTGAGGGCGAAGCAATGGTCTGCGATCGTCATTCCGATCTTATTCTTGCTGGACGTCGTCGCCATGTTTGTTTACGACCTGCAAGGAGGAGACGCGACGGCGCTCATCGGGGGAACGGCGGTGCTTATCCTCATTGTCCTGACTTTGATGGCCCACCGAAACAAAGGCTTGGAGGAGGTTACCTCTTATTTGGTGGACGGCTTTCAATTCGGCTTTAAGATTTTCGGCCCGGTTATTCCGATCGCGGCCTTCTTCTACTTGGGAGACTCGGCATTCACGGAGCTGCTCGGAGAGAATTTGCCGGAAGGCTCGCACGGCATCGTGAACGACCTGGGGGTCGCGCTGGCGGAAGCCGTGCCGGTGAACGGAATCGTCGGCTCGCTTACCCTCTCGGTAACGGGCGCGATCACCGGCCTCGACGGCTCTGGCTTCTCCGGCATCTCTCTCGCCGGCTCGGTCGCGAATATGTTCGCGACGGCGATCGGCTCGGGCGCGGCGACGCTCACGGCGCTCGGGCAAGTGGCGGCCATCTGGGTGGGCGGCGGCACGCTTATCCCGTGGGCGCTTATCCCGGCCGCGGCCATCTGCGGCGTCAGCCCGTTCGAGCTGGCCAGGCGGAACCTGAAGCCGGTGTTGATCGGCCTTGGGGCGACGACGATCGTCGCGATGTTTCTCGTATGACGAATATAGCGCCGTTTCCTGTTTGCGGACCTTACGGGGTCCTTTTTGCGTTATATTTAATGTCATTAAAATAGCGCTTTCACTTGCGCCAACGATTTATTATCCTAAAATATTGAAAATAAGGTCGAATTCAAATTGAATATCTTCAAATATATGATAAAATCGTGTTATATTAAGTGACATTAACTAGGGGGATGGGCGATGAGAAAATGGTCGATCCTGGCGTCGGTCGCGGTATTGGCGCTAGCTTTAACGGCATGCGGCTCCAACAAAAACGAGCAAGCGGCCAGCGGCGGCGAGGCGAGTCCGAGCGTCCCGGCTAGCCCGAGCGAAGCGGCGAGTCCCGGCGGAGAGAAGGCGGTCATCAAGGTAGCGACCGACGCGAGCTATGCCCCGATGGAGAGCATGGACAAGGATAAGATCGTCGGCTTCGACGTCGACTTCCTCGATGCCGTCATGAAGGAAGCGGGACTGGACTATGAGCTGACCAATACCGGATGGGATCCGTTGTTCGCCGATCTGGAGCAGGGTGATAAGAGCTCCTACGACATGGCCATCTCGGCGATCTCCATAACCGACGAACGGAAGCAAACCTTCGATTTCTCGATTCCGTACTTCGAATCGGTCAATATGATTCTGACGAAGGAAGGCACGACGATAGCGAATGCGCTGGAATTGAAGGACAAGAAGGTTGCGGTTCAGGGAGCGACGACGGCGGAAGAGTTGATGAAAGGGATCATGGGAGAGGGGAATACCGATCTCAAGCGCTTCGACAGCAACACGTTGGCCCTGCTGGAGCTGGACAGCGGCGGCGTGGACGCGGTCGTCGCCGACTTCGCGGTCGTGCAGGCTTTCGTCGAGCAGCATCCGGACAAGAAGTACTCCGCCATTTACGACAAGGCCAACTTCGCCCCGGAATACTACGGGATCATGCTCCCGAAGGGCAGCGAGCTTAAGGAGAAGATCGACGCCGTCGTGGAGAAGGTGCGCGCGAGCGAAGAATACAAAGCGATGTACAAGGAGTGGATAGGCGTCGAGCCCGACACGACGGACCTCGTCAACACGAAGTAACGGCGGCGGCTTGGAATTCGGAGCATGCGTAATGGAGACGTTGCGCGTGCTTTTTTTTACGATATGGAAGATATAAGTTTCGAGCTTATCATTGCTGCACGTTGGGGAGAGGAGAACTTTCGGTGGGGGAGTTTCGGTTTGACATCATAGGAGATTATTTTCCTCTGTTCATGAAGGGCATGGGCTACACGATAGGAATCTCGATCGTATCGATTCTCCTTGGGGCGATTCTGGGGCTGGCGATCGGATTCGGCAAAATGTCTCCGCGATGGTACCTAAGTTGGCCTGTCAGCGGGTATATCAACTTCTTCAGAGGCACGCCTCTTATCCTGCAGATTCTGATCATGCATTTCATAATCGTTCCGCTGTTTCTGGATAAGACGAACGCCGTTGCGGCCGCCATCGCGGCGCTGTCTCTCAATTCGGCGGCCTACACGGGGGAGATCTACCGGGCGGGAATCCAGTCGATCGATCCGGGTCAGCGCGAGGCGGCCTACTCCCTGGGCATGACCCGGTTCCAAGCGATGCGCCACGTCATCCTGCCGCAAGCGGTCAAGCGGATGATACCGGCGTTCGGCAACGAGTTCATCGTTCTGGTCAAGGACTCTTCGCTCATCTCGGTCATCGCGGTTCCCGAGATCATGTACTGGGCCAATGCGGCGAAGGGGCAGTACCTGAGAGTATGGGAGCCTTACCTGACGGCGGCCGTCATTTATTTCGTTCTCACTTATCTGCTGAACAAGCTGCTTCAGTACGTCGAGAGGAAGGTGTAGCCGGATGAGCGATCCCATCATTCAGGTCGCGGGCTTGAATAAGTTCTTCGGAGACAACCAGGTGCTGCGCGATATCGATTTGGAAGTGGCGAGACGGGAGGTGGTCGTCGTCATTGGGCCGTCCGGCTCCGGCAAGTCGACGATGCTGCGATGCTTGAACCTGCTGGAGAAGCCCGATTCCGGAGAGATTCGGATCGAGGGCAAATCGCTTCTGGATCCTGCCACGAGGATTACGGAGATGCGGGCGGAGGCGGGCATGGTGTTCCAGCGCTTTAATCTTTTCCCCCATATGAACGTTCTCGAGAATATTACGCTGGCGCCTATTCGCGTAAGAGGCTGGCCCGCGGAGAAGGCGAAGGCCAAAGCGATGGAGCTGCTGCGCAAGGTTGGACTGTCGGAGAAAGCGGCCTCCCGCCCCGATTCCTTGTCCGGCGGTCAAGCTCAACGGGTGGCGATCGCGAGGGCGCTTGCGATGGAGCCGAAGATCATGCTGTTCGACGAGCCGACCTCGGCGCTCGACCCCGAGATGGTCGGCGAGGTGCTGAACGTCATGAAGGAGCTGGCTTCGGATGGAATGACGATGGTCGTCGTTACTCACGAGATGGGCTTCGCCCGCGAGGTCGGCGACCGCGTCCTCTTCATGGAGCAGGGGAGAATCGTCGAGACCGGGACTCCCCAAGAGCTCTTCGAAGCTCCGCGGCAGGAGCGGACGCGGGCTTTCTTGTCCAAGGTGCTGTAGCGGCGATGCCAAGAAGAAGCGAGGCCGAGGGTGTCCCATGGGAGGGATGCTCGGCCTCTTTCGTGTGCCTGAGTCCGGGGCGGTTCCGGCGGATGGCATGGGCATTTGTTCCATAGGCTCCTTCGGGGTAAAATAAAGGAATAATGATTTTAGTTCATCTTGGGAGGGAGCCTGCACATGCCGCGCAATCAAGCTAGACATTCCGCCGCGATCTCCCTGGGCGTCATGGGAGCCGGCTTCGTCGCCACGTTCCCGCTGCTCGATTACGGATGGGGAGCCCTGCTGCACGGAGGCTTCGAAGCCGGCTTGGTAGGCGGGCTTGCCGACTGGTTCGCGGTGACGGCCTTGTTCCGTCATCCGCTCGGGCTGAAGATCCCGCACACGGCGCTGCTGCCCCGGAACCGGGATAAGGTCGTTCGGTCCCTCGTGAACGTGATCGAGAACGAATTTCTGACCAAAGACAGCATCAAATCGAAGGTAGGGGCGTTCCTCGCGGGGGACAAGCTGATCGCTCTCGCGGAGCGACATCAGGAAGACGCCGTTCGGGCGATCGTCGCCGCGAGCGGATTTGCGGCGCGCAGCCTGCCGGTCGAACGGATCGTGCCGTTTCTGGCGCGCGAATTGAAGCGCAAGGCGGCGGAGCTGGACACGGTCTCCCTGTTGACCTTGCTCCGCAATGAGGTGTTGGCTCGAGGCTTCGAGGAGAAGGCGCTCCAATTCCTTCTGCAGAAAGCGGAGGGAATCCTTGTCCGGGACGCGGCGCGGGATCAGTTGGGGGCGATGGCCGCTAACGCGCTTGCGGGAGTCAAGGCCGGAGGATTGATGGGCTTCGCGGTTAACGCGTTCGCTGGATTCATGACCGAGGATAAGCTGGGCGCGCTGCTGCAGAACTCGATCCTCTCCAGCCTGCGGGATATGAGGCAGTATGAAGGCCATCCGCTGCGAATGCTTCTGCTGGAGGAGGTTCGCAAGCTTCTGCTGGACCTGCCGAACAACGAGGAAGTCGTGAACGGGCTCGAAGCCGCCAAACGGAACGCGATCGACAGCCTGGATCTGGAAGGATATCTGGCGAAGTGGCTCGGAGAGCTGAAGGAGAAGGCGATCGCCTTCGTTCAGGAAGAACGTTATGCGACCGAGGTAGTCGCTCCCGCGGTGAGCGGTTTCCTGGCCCGCTTCCGCGAAGAGCCGGAGAAGCTGGACGCCATCCGGGGCTGGGCGCAGGAGCGGGTCTCCTCCATCGTCGACGAGAACCATTCCCGCATCGGCGTGCTGGTCAGAGAGAACCTGGACAAGCTCGACAACAAGACGCTGATCGAGATGATCGAGGACAAGATCGGCTCGGATCTTCAGTGGATTCGGGTGAACGGCGCGGTATGCGGCTTCCTGATCGGGCTTGTCCTGGAAGGCGTTAACCTTATTTTCTAAAGCGGGATTGACGGATAGGAGCTGGCCGAGATGATCATGAACGAACAAATCAAAGCTTCCGAGGTTCGGCTTACGGGAACGGACGGAGAGGATCTCGGGATCGTCTCCCGGGCCGAAGCGCTGGAGCTGGCTCGCAAGCTGAAGGTGGATCTTGTCTGCGATTCGTTGTTCAGCAGCCCTCCGCCTTGCCGCTTGGTCGCCAAAGGGACCGCGAAGCGGCAGAAGAACGAAGCTTCCCGGGCCGAGAGGCTTGCGGGCGGCGCGGCGAAGGTCAAAGAGCTGCGTCTTACTCCTCATATCGAGGACCACGACTACGACACGAAGCTCAGGCAAGCGGAGAAGCTTCTCGCTTCGGGCAATGCCGTGCAATTCGTCGTGAAGCTGGGGAATTCCAAGGAAGGCGCGGCGGCGAAGGAGCTTCTGGAAAGGCTGTTGAAGGAGTTGAACGCGTCGGGCCGAAGAGAGACGGGAATCCAGGTCAGCGGCAAGCAGGCGGCGGTCAAGGTGAATCCGGCGCAATAAGTATGGCGATCAGCTTCCCGAACCGGGGAGCTGAATTTTTTTGCGGTTCCGGTATTGGGTGGGCGATAGGCCTTCCTGCTTCTTGAAGGCTTTGGAGAAGGAAAAGAGATCCGGGTATCCGACGGACAGAGCGATCTCGGACAGCGTATAGTTCGTCTGGTCCAACAGCAGCTTAGCTTCGGTCATCTTGAGCTGCTGGACGTACTTCATCGGCGGCATGCCGTATGCCTTGCGGAACGTCTTCGTGAAGTGGGTCCGTTCGACGCCGACGAATTCCGCCGCGCGTTCGATGGAGATGCCTCCGGCGTAATGAATCTCCAGGTATTCGAGCCCTTTCTGGAGCCAATCCGCCGACGGACCGGGATCGGCGGCTCCGATAATGCCGGGCCTGCGGGCAAGGGCGTCGAACACGCGATAAAACGCCGACAGCCTCGCGAGGTCCGTGTTCGCGCGGTCGGAGTGCGTGGCCAGATCGAAAAATTCCCGCATGCGAGCGATCGCCTCTTCGGTCAAAGCGCCGGCCGCATGGGGCGAATGGGGCTTTAATCCGACCCGCTCCAACAGGCCCAGAGCTTGTTTGCCGTCGAAGGCGAAGAACGCCTTGCGAAGAGGGGCGTCCGGAACCGTGAAGTATTCGTGCGTCACCTGCGGGAAGAGGCAGAAAATATCGTTTTTGCGGAGCGGGTACGTTCGGTTGCCTTGGATGAACGTGCCTTCTCCGTCCAGCACGAACAGCAAATAGTAGTAGGGCGAGATTCTCGGTCCGATATGGTAGTTAGGCTTCGCGATGTTGCTGCCGAGCCGGATCGGCCAAGCGGCACCGGACTTCTCGAATTCGGTCGGCGTAAAGAAGTAGATCTCCAAATATTCGTTATGTTCTTCCCTCATGTTTTCCCGCAAGACGGACACCTCATTTTTATATGGCGAAACTCCATTGAACTTATACTAACAGCTCCGGATGACGAATTGTACCCACAAAATGACATGACTCGAACCCCTCAGTTTGACATTCCCATGTGATCTGGATCATTGCTATGATGCAAATACAAACTAATCCAAGCAAATAAGTAGGTAATGACCGGACAACCGGAAGGAAGGCAGCCCGGCGCACGCTGCCGAAACCGAAGCGGCCGAGGAGCGGTTTGAACATACGCAAAAGCTTCTGCGACATCCGGGAAGTCGCGGACGCTACTGCCAGACAGGAAGCATCCTTGCTTTTCCGACCTTCACGGCAACGGTGCGAGAGGAGAAGAACTTACATGGGATCTGCAGATCAAGTGGAATTCGGCTGGTTTATCCCGACGACGGG